>JGI10211J14876_10000683_pt1 | contig 14637 bp, 12 predicted proteins | sample Etolagsediment_FD_14876 | JGI IMG/M metagenome (IMG submission 14876)
GCTCCTTTCACTTAGCGGTTTTAGGATGCTTATTATACCGCAGTTAACTCGCATCCTTAACCACTTTGTCGTGTTGCACTTATGAGTTGAATTCAGGGTTTCAATCCAAATCTTTACCAAAAAAAGGGGGGTCTTCTTTGAGTGTATTAATGGTTATGGACGGACAAGGTGGTGGCATCGGCAGGGTAATAATAAAAAAAATAAGGGAGGTCTTTGGTGAAGAGGCAGAAATACTTGCCCTGGGAACAAATTCTGTTGCTACCTCCCAAATGATGAAAGCCGGTGCTAATCGAGGGGCGACTGGAGAAAATGCAATCATAACAATGGCACCCAAGGTTGATATCATAATTGGTCCATTAGCGATAATCATGGCTAATTCTATGATGGGTGAAGTAACATCAGGGATGTCCCAGGCTATTTCCTCGAGTAATGCTTTTAAAATATTAATCCCATTAACCCAGGAAAATGCTAAGATAGTAGGTGTATCTGATGAACCGCTTCCCCATCTTATCGATCAAGCCATTGAAATTATCAAAGGAGGAGAAAAAAATGTGTGAGGCATCAGCGTATGTTATTCAGGATGGAAAAGAGGCGCTTATTTTAGAAAATGTCGATGAGTTACATAAAGAAGGTAACACAATTACAATGACAAATCTTTTTGGAGATCAAAAGGTTCTTGAGGCTCAGATAAAAACGATTTCCTTTGTTGATAATAAAATAATCTTAGAAAAAGCCAAAGAATAGGGAGCGTCCGCTTATAGCATCTGGCTCCAAAGCTTCTATTCAGATTTATTCATGAAAAAGCATTACCTAGAGCATGGAGATGTCTTTTTTGCTTTATGCTCTTTTACGCATTTAATTTCTTACTGGTCTTCAATGCTCTATTGCGTTTCAATCATTTATTTTTCAAATTCTTTACTGACTCACCATTCAACTGATTGACCACTCAATGTATAGCCATTACTATCAATCTTTTTGGGAAGTGAGAGGTAAAAATTTCCTTCTCGTATTTTTCCTCTTTTAACACATCCCTCTCCATATATCTGACATTTGATAGATAATTCCTCCATAGCTTGGCTTATTTGATTGTGAGAAAGTATTCCACTTTCGATCAGTTTAGCTATAGCCTTAATCCTAAAGCGGTCCATGCCTGAGAATTGCCTGGAGAGTTGATCTTCATGTCCTCCTTCTTTAACAACGAGCCCCTTGTCAATTAAGTAAATTGGGTGCCGGCACGATATCCTCAACCACAGATCAAAGTCCTCAGCTGCTGGAAGGGTTTCATCAAAAAGGCCAACATCTTCAAAAAGAGATCTCTTTATAATCACGCTTGATGGGCTAACCAGGCATAACTTTAACGATTGCGAAAAAATATTTCCTGATGGTTTTTTATGTCTTTTCTTTGGATTGACGCGTCTACCATTTTTTATCCATATTTCTTCTGTTTGGCAGGCGAGAGTATGAGGATTTTGATCAACAAATTCTATCTGAACAGATAGCTTTTCCCTAAGCCAGTAATCATCAGAGTCTAAAAATGCAATCCAGGGCGCTACCGAACTCTTTATTCCTCTGTTTCTGGCTGCTGATACTCCCATGTTGCCCGACTGTTGTATATAGTGTATCCCAGACATATATTTGGACAGAGCTTCATGGGTGTTATCATTTGATCCGTCATCAACGACTATTATCTCGAAATCCTTAAATTCTTGGTCAAGGACAGATGACACTGCCCTCACCACCTTCTTAGACCTGTTAAATGTTGGAATTATTACACTAACCTTTGGCATTTTCTAAAACAATTCCCATATGAATGCAAACACTCCTGCTAAAAGGAGATTGACTTCAGCAATGGATTGCAGAAAATATCCGTCTCTCATCCATCCCTTATAATATGCCCCGAGATAAAAAAACGAAATAATGAAACACACACTATAGAAATAACCTAAATTTGAAACCATCCCTAGAGCCGTTGATAATAATATAAATATACCAAAAAGGCTGTTTAATAATAATAAGAGCTTGAGAGCCCTTTCTTCTCCAAGGGCAATTGGAAGGGTCTCTTTGCCACCTATTAAATCCCCCTGGATATTGAGGATGTCAAAGAGGCCAGATCGTATATAACACACAGATGAGACAAAAAAGAAAGAGACCAAAACACCGGGCCAAAAAGGTTTAGGCCATCCAATAATGGGCAGTAACGAGCTGATTGTACCCCACGCCAATGCCTCTGCTATGCTTTTTGATCCAGGAAGGTCCTTTATCTTTCCATAACGCCCCAGATATCCAAGTCTCCATGGTATTATCGGAATGCTATAGACCAAGCCAAGGATAGTTAAAGCAAGAAAAAGCAGAAATTGGGCTATTCCCAAAGAAAGTGAGAGAATTAGGCCTGCACATATTCCTATCAGAGAGGTAATTATAAGAAAAGTTTTGTGCTGTGTATAGAAACGTGCTGTACTAGGGTCATTATATGCACTGGCCTCTTTGTCAAGAAAACGGTTCAAGACATGCATGCTAAAAACATACAACAGGGCAAGAAATGGATGGATAAAATCAGCATTTCCTCTTGATAGAATAAGCCCGGCATAGGTAAGAAAAAATGCCCCTATTGCCTCAGGAAGAGTTATCTTCACTAAAAATTGAAAAACCTTTTTGAATATACTTCTCAGTGGATACTGCCTGGTTTTTCCCATTGTTTTCAATCTATCAGTCACACTTTTAATCATCCAATTTGGTGTTGAGGCACCAGCTGTAACCCCAGCTGTTTCTGTTGATGAAAACCAGGAGTTATTCAGCTCCATCTCGGTCTCAATGTGAAACGTAGGTTTACCTGTTGATTGTGATATCTGAGAGAGCCGTTTGGTATTACCACTGTTATATCCACCAACTATTACCATGCTATCAACCTCAGATGCCAATGATCTGACTTCTCTCTGCCTCTTATATGTTTCATCGCAGATAGTATCAGATATTATAGCATCTGGATAACGGCCCTTGATGGCATCTATTATTTTTCTGTAGGCATCTACATCTTGTGTTGTTTGAGATACCAGAATTATTTTTTTCTTGTCAGGAAGTTTTTTGACCTCTTCAACAGAACCTATAACGACACCCTGGCCTTTGCTATACCCCATCAAACCGATAACCTCCGGATGTTTGGCATCTCCAAATATGACAGGAGTATAGCCCTTATTGCTATATTTTCTTATTATTGCGTGTACCTTTGCCACCCGTGGACATGTTGCGTCAATTAACGTGAGATTTGAAGACCGTATTGTTTCCCTTTCGGTCGGTGTAATACCATGAGCCCTGATAATTATCCTTCCCTTGTCATGCATATTAATAGTGTCTTTGACATCCACCCCTTTCGATCGAAGGAGATCTAAGACCTGCTGATTATGGATTATAGGCCCATATGTGAAAAGCTCTCCGTCACCTTTGTTTGCTTCGGATAGAGCAATTTCCATTGCCCTTCTCACTCCCATGCAAAATCCAGCAGTTTTTGCTAATTTAACCTTCACCAGCCATCTCCTCCCTTATGTATCCGAAGTATTTGTCTACAATAGAGATGAATTTTTCTCTTCCATCTATCTCCGGAATAAACTCCCTTAATAACTTTCTGTTTGGAAGGCCTTTTGCGTATAAAAGCAATAAACCTTTTATAATGCGTGTTGCCCTATTTTCTCTAAAATATTTGATAAGAAGAGAATAATGATCCATGATTAACTGATGTCTTTCATCAAGATTTGGTTTTTCATAACTTCCCTTATTTTCCATATCTACAATCTGCTTGAAAATCCATGGATTCGTTAACGCTGCCCTACCAATCATAACACCATCACAGTTCGTTTCAGAGCGCATCTTTAAGGCCAAAGAAGGTGTTGTTATATCACCATTACCTATCACAGGTATCTTTACTGCCTTCTTTATCTTAGCAATTAAGGCCCANTCGGCATTTCCGAAATATCCTTGACTGGCAAAGCGCGGATGAATGGTAATCCCATCAGCTCCACTGTCTTCAATTATCCGCGCAATCTCAATGGCATTCGCCTCTTCTGGTGACCATCCAGCCCTAATCTTTACCGTCAATGGAAGTTGGCTGCTTTTTCTCACAGCATCGAGAATCTTTGCCACCCTTTTCGGATCGCGCATCAGAGCTGCTCCTGATCCTGTCTTAATAACTTTTTTTACTGGACACCCCATATTAATATCAACAATATCCAACCCTTTTTCACTGACTATCTGCGCCGATAGGGCCATTGTATCCGGCTCAGATCCAAATAGTTGTGCACCAAGAGGTCTTTCAGAAGGGTGACTTTCAAGATAGGCGTGGGTTTTTGCCTGCCCTCTGGAAAGACCAACAGCGCTGATCATCTCTGTAATAACAAGACCAGCTCCCATTTTTTTAATAATAAGGCGAAATGGGAGGTTTGTTTTTCCTGACATGGGGGCCATTATAAGCCAGTTTTTTATATGTAATGTGCCAATAATTAGCATGATTGTTACTCTTCAGGTTCAAAGTTCCAAGGTTCAAGCCTGCCCGCCGGACGTCAGGCTTGAATGGTGACCCCGACAAGCTCCTAAGAAACTAACCGCGGCAAAGGGCATGAGACAAAAAAAGACATCCCCATGCTCAATCACATAGTTTCGTTCATATATAACCCTGGAGCGAAGCGTCGGGGTCATTTTCTGAGTAGTTACACATAATTTTATTTTAAATGAATCGGTCTTTCATTACAATCTAATAAACGATCTTTCTTCTTCCTCTTGACTTCATAAGGGCTTTAAAATATTTCTATCTAAAAGGATCATAAAACTGGAGGAAATAGATGGAAAAAGATTTAAAGAGTAAAATAGAGATTGTTGAAGGGGATATTACAAAGATGAAGGTAGACGCCATTGTTAATGCTGCTAATACTTCGCTTTTAGGGGGTGGAGGTGTTGATGGGGCGATACACAGGGCAGCTGGTCCTGAACTCCTTGCTGAAACGAGAAGGATAGGTGGGTGCCCAACTGGTGATGCCCGCGTAACAAAGGGCTATCAATTGTCTGCCAAATGGATTATCCATACCGTTGGTCCCATCTGGTCCGGAGGATATGAGGACGAGGATGAGCTGCTGGGCAGCTGTTACATAAATTCCTTTAAAGCAGCATTAGAGATAAATGCAGTAACGCTCGCTTTTCCATCCATAAGTACCGGTGCCTACCGATTTCCACTGAAAAGAGCAGTAAATATTGCCTTAAGAGAAACTAAATTCTTCCTTCAACACAACCAATCCATTAAAAAAGTTATCTTTGTCTGTTTTGGTGGTGGCGTGTATAAAAAATATCTGGAAGTGTTTGAAGAGATCTTTTAGTAAAAACCCATCAAGCTTTATGGGATGTTATTTAATCAAAGAGTCGGAAAGGATGATAAACCAGTTAGAGCCAAACGTGACATTGATGACGCTGTTTTGGACCAATACTAAGAATCGGTAAAGGTTGTAGCTGCTGGTTGCGATGTTGGGATATAGTAATTTTCATACATTTGTGGAAGATACTATTAAGTCATTTAAACTTTATATTAAAGGTTTTTGAAAATGAGAGTAAATAAAAAGGAACATGACTACACCGAAAAGATAAAAGATGCTATCATAAAATTAGGTGCAAATTGTGTTGGTGTGGCAGATACTGAGCCTTTAAAAAGGCTTGAGCTAAACCCGCCAAACTTATTAGATTCCTTTCCGAGGGCTATTTCTATTGCTCTAAGGCTTCCAAGTGCTGCATTCGAACAGATAATTGATCAGCCTACACCTCTTTACTTTTCTATTTACCAGACTGCCAATAGGATTCTTGACGATATTGCCTTTCACGCTACTAATATCATTCAAAGAGATGGTTTTAAAAGTCTCCCTATTCCGGCATCTCAGGTTTTGGATAGACAACATTGGTATGGTGCCATTACACATAAGGCTGTAGGCCGGATGGCCGGGCTGGGATGGCAAGGAAAGAGCCTGCTTCTGGTGAACCCCGATTATGGTCCCCGCATCAGACTCGCCACCGTCCTTACTGATGCCCCTCTCAATATAGATACTCCTTTAAAAAATCTCTGTGGAGAATGTACCCTATGCAGGGATGCCTGCCCAGCAGGAGCGATTAAGGGTGTTGGCACAAAAGAGAATTACAAAAACAGGGATGAGGCGCTTTATTTTTCACGTTGTGTAGAAAAACTTGTTGGTGAATTTTCAACCCTTCCCAATGTGGGTGCCCCGATTTGCGGGGTTTGCATCAACGTCTGCCCTTTTGGGCGTTAACACCTATATTTTATTGCTATACTTCACCTTTTATATTAGAGATGCTTACCAATCATAACCCACTTTCAGGCAACAAAATAGTGACCACAAAATATAATAACATTTTAGATACGATTGGGAATACACCTATCGTCCCCATAAAGCACTGTAACAAAAACGATAGGGTCAAGGTCTTTGCAAAGCTTGAATGCTTCAATCCCGGGGGATCGATTAAAGATAGGGTAGCCCTCTCTATGATAGAAGAGGCAGAAAGAAATGCACAATTGCACAAGGGCAAAATAATCGTGGAGGCCACAAGCGGCAACACCGGAATAGGACTCGCCCTTGTTGCTGCCATTAAGGGTTACAGCCTTGTGCTCACCATGTCCGATTCAGTGAGTGAGGAAAGGACAAAAATACTGAGGGCATTGGGTGCGGATCTTCGGTTTACCCCATCCCGCCTTGGCACAGATGGTGCTATTGAGGAGGCATATAGTCTTTTCAGAAAAGAGCCAGACAAATACTGGCTGGCAGACCAATTTAATAATGAAAGCAACTGGAAATCCCATTACAATGGAACTGCTGCTGAAATTTGGGAGCAAACTGATAATAAAGTTACCATGGCAGTAGCCGCTATGGGCACTACAGGTACGGTAATGGGCCTTTCAAAGAGATTAAAGGAGTGCAACCCAAAAATCAAGATAGTTGGAGTCGAGCCCTATCTGGGCCATAATATCCAGGGAATGAAAAATATGAAGGAATCCTATCGGCCTGAAATATTTAATAAAGATTTTCTGGATCGCATTGTCCATATTGAAGATGAAGAGGCCCTTCAGATGACAAGGAGACTTGCCAAAGAAGAAGGCATCTTTGTTGGTATGAGTTCAGGGGCAGCCATGGCCGCTACTCTTAAGGTAATACAAGAGATAAAAGAGGGTGTCCTTGTGGTTATCTTTCCAGATGGGGGTGAACGATATCTGAGTACCAGTCTATTTATGGACAAAAAAAAGACTGACATCACATTCTATAATACATTGAGCAGGCAAAAAGATGCCTTCATCCCCCTAAAAGAAAATGAGGTTTCTCTCTATTCATGCGGACCCACAGTATCCAAGTTAATAGATCTTGCTAATTGCAGGAGGTATATTGTCGCTGACCTTCTGAGACGTTATCTTGAGTTTAAGGGCTTTGCTGTAACACATATAATAAATATTACTGATCTGGATGATAGAACCATTCAGGGAGCAGAGGCTGCGGGTGAAGAAATAACTACGTTCACGCAGANATATTACCAGGAATTCCTTAAAGATATGACTACCCTCAATATTAAACGGGCAACCAATTACCCCTTGGCCAGCGAACATGTGGAAGAAATGATAGGTGTTACTCAAAAACTCTTAGAAAAAGGTTGTGCCTATGAAAGATTACGCTCTGTCTACTTCGACATCTCCCGTTTTAAGGACTANGGTAAACTTTCAAGGGTCAATTTAAACAAAATCAGGATCGGCAAAACAGTTGCCCTTGACAGTTACGAAAAAGACAACCCAAGAGACTTTACCCTACTGAAAAGATCAACATTAAATGAACTTAAAAGAGGGATATTCTTTTCTACCAGGTGGGGAAACGTTCGACCCAGCTGGCACATAGAATGTGCTGCTATGGTTATGAAATATCTTGGCGAAACCTATGATATTCATACTGGTAGCACCGACATGATCTTTCCACATCACGAAAATGATATCGCTATATTAGAATCCCTTACTGGTAAGCCAGTAGTTAACCACTGGATCCATAATGAATTGTTGAGAGAAAAAACCATCACCCTTAGAGATGCACTTAATAAAGGCTATACTGGAAGGGAAATCAGATACTGGCTTATCAACATGCATTACAGAAAAGCTATTGATTTTTCATGGTCAAAGCTAGCTATAGCAAAGAATACCGTCTCCCGTTTAGATAGATTTGTGCATAAGCTCCGCTCCTGCCAAAAAGGACTGGTTAATAGCGAAATTGATCAATTGATCTATGATCTTAGGCATACGTTTACACAGGAAATGGATGATGACCTGAATATTGCACCTGCCCTGGCTGCGCTCTTTGAATTTATGCATCATATTAATCGTATAATGGATTCCAAAGGCTTAGACTCATCTGATCGAGATAAGATTGTCACTATTCTATCCAAGATTAACTCAGTGCTCATGGTTATGGATTTTGCAGAGCCAGAAGCTTCTAAACAAATAGAGAACTTAATAAAAGAAAGGACCGATGCTCGACAAAAAGAGGATTGGGCAAAGGCTGACAATATAAGAAATGGCCTCAAGGAATTGGGGGTTGAGATTATTGACACCAAAGATGGAACAAGGTGGAGAAAGATTACATGAATACTACGGATGAGAAAATGATATCTTTTGCCGGTGTCTTTTAGACAAAACCAACTTTATTTGGTTAAAATCCTAACACTGATTTTCCATTGTCGCCCCGCTGTCGAGCAGAGGCCTAAATATTCAAGATTAGCGAATAGGGTTCGTTTTTATTTTTAGGTCAGGTTCTCTATCAACCTCAAGAGCCCCAACTTTTAATCTTTTCTTGTTAATCCAAGCACATCCCTTGCTAGTAGTAATTACTGCGTCATCAACAGGACCACTCATGCCGAGCATATCAGTAAGATCACCTTCAACCCCATCCTAAAATTGTTGCTTTTCCGTTAAAAATACCTGTTAATGGAAAATCCGAAAATATTATTCAATAACTCCTTAAGGAGGAAATTTTCGGAGTTTAGCAGAGAAAAAGCACGAGAACTGTCTATCGAACTATTTGAAAAATAAGGATTAGACTATGCAAAATACTGAAAAGAAAAAGGGGGTAACCAGAAATATTTTTCTTACCGGTTTTACATCCTTTTTTACGGATGTTTCATCTGAAATGATTTATCCTCTGCTCCAGGCCTTTGTGAGCATGATTATTGCTTCCAAAAAAGCTCTTTTGGGCCCTATTCTGGGAATTATAGAAGGGGTAGCAGAATCAACAGCAAGTCTGCTCAAAGTTTTTTTTGGTTACTACTCTGATACAATTCAAAACAGGAAGCTCCCTGCAATTGCAGGTTATAGCACATCCGCTCTGGCAAAATTTCTACTTCTTCTCTCTTTTTTTGGATGGTATTTCGTTCTTCTCGCTCGTTTCTTTGATCGTATCGGAAAAGGCATTCGAACAGCCCCCCGGGACGCCCTGATTTCGGAATCTGCCCCAAAGAAAGCCCAGGGAAAGGCATTCGGTTTTCACAGAGGAATGGACTTTGCCGGTGCCACTCTGGGAACCCTTATCTGCTTCTTCCTTGTTCTACATTTTATGGATCCTATTACCAAGACTCTCAAAGATCTGAATTCCTTTTATGCCCTGTTCCTGATCTCGATTATTCCTGCTTTTATAGGTATAATCTTTCTATTTTTTATCAAAGAGAAGAAACTCCACACTGCCCAAACAGAAAAAACCAAAAACCCCAAACCAAACCTGAACATTCGGCAATATGATAAGAACCTTCAAATATTCTTTCTTGCCCAGCTTGTATTTACCCTTGGAAACTCTTCAAACCAATTCTTACTGCTTCGGAGCATGAATCTCGGGTATGCTCTTTCAACAGTAGTCCTCATGTATCTTACTTTCAATCTTTCCACCTCCCTCCTCTCCACTGTATTCGGTTCTCTTTCTGACAGAATTGGTCGAAAAAACTTGCTCATAGCGGGCTATGCACTCTATGCAGTTGTATACATCGCTTTCGGTTTTATAAACCATAAGATCAATTACCTTTTGTGGTTTTTTTGGCCTGTGTACGGAATCTATTATGCCATGACAGAAGGTATAGAAAAGGCCTTTGTCTCAGATATAGCTCCAAAAGATTCAAAGGCAACTGCTCTTGGGTTTTACCACACGATAGTAGGGGTCGGATTGCTCCCTGCCAGTATCATTGCTGGAATCCTCTTTTCCCTTTATCCAAGTGCCCCGTTCCTTTTTGGTGGAGCTTTGGCTTTTTTCACCGTAATTATTCTGGGTTTCTTTGTGAAAGAAAAAGGATCGGAAGGATTAACACAATCCTGAAAGCCCTGCAATCTCTTTCATCATGTTATCAAGAAATGGGCCTGCGGATGCTGAGGGATCTGAATAAATGGCCTTACCAAAATTGATACGAACCAAAGTCCGGATCCCTTTTCCCGAATAATTCATTCCCACAGGAATAAAAGGGATGGAAAAACGAGAAAGAATGAGCCTCACAACTCCTGCATGTGCAGGACCTATTTTATTTCTATAGTAGGTGCCTTCAGGAAACACTACAACTCCCTCACCCTTTATTAAAAATTTAATCATAGCTTTCAGAGATTGTCTACTCTCCAGAGGACGCTGCCGGTTTAATGGGATGCCACCAAGAGATCTTATAAACCAGTTGCTGAGAGGGTTCTTAAATAAATCATGTTTGGCTACATAATAAAGAGATCTTGGTGTTGCAAGGCTAAGCAGGGGAATGTCCACCCACCGCTGGTGTTTTGGTAAAAGAATGAAGGCGTTCTCTTGAGGTAGGTTTTCCATTCCTTCTGCTTCCAAGCGAAAGAATGGGGACAGCAAAACCCTACTCGCAGTTTTTGTGGCCTTCAAGATCCACTTCTTTCTTGCTCGCATAAGTGCTACCTAAAAAGTATTCATAACAACAGAATGATTGAGACTCAAACGGAGTATTGGGACTGTTGATTCTTTTTCCCCGCTTGTACGGCCCTTCGAGCGACGGTTTGAGAATAACAGGCCAAGAAACATAGCAATGTCTACACTTTGGGTTCCTTCCACCAAGGGTAAAAATCCGGCATGTCAGTTGAGGCGCTCATTGTGAATGTTGGCGGGCGTTTATCTAAAAAACTTTGAATGCCCTCGTATGCATCTTTTTGTCGCCCTGCCCAACAGAAACAGCGCGAGTCTATAAGGTGGGCTGACTGGGGATCACCCTCTGCGAGCCCATGCCAGAGAAGCGCCTTACTAAGGGCAACAGACACTGCTGAAGTGCTTTCAGTTATTTCCTTGGCAATCGTCATCGCCTTGGGAAGTACCTCATCACGTGGCACCACGTAATTGAACAATCCTGAATTTACTTCCTCCTTAGCCCGGAACACTCGGCCAGTATATATAAGCTCGGTGGCCTTGGATATACCAACGATCCGCGGCAGAAACCATGAAGAGCATGCTTCTGGAACAACACCACGCCGAGTAAAAACAAAACCGATCTTGGCATTCTCAGCCACGATCCGTATATCCATTGGCAGAGTCATCGTAATACCCACACCCACTGCGTGTCCGTTAATTGCTGCAATCACTGGCTTGCGGCAGTTGAAGACAGCAAGTGAAATCTGACCACCTCCATCTCGATGCTCATTGATTTTAACTTCTCTCCCATCCTTTTTATGCTGATCAAATGTCGAGCCACCATGCGACAGGTCCGCTCCTGCGCAAAACGCCTCTCCTGCGCCCGTCACCACAACGACGCGAACCATGTCATCGCGATCGGCCTCTGCAAAGATCTTGATTAGCTCCTTTCGCATTGTGCCTGTTAAGGCATTCATCTTATTCGGTCGATGCAGCGTAACTGTTGCTACACCACTTTCAAGCTCATATCGAGTATGTATAAGATCCATTTAAATACCTCTCTTTGTTGGTTTGAATAAAACCTGTCTCCCTGGCCGCCAGATTTTTACAAACAAAAACACGACCTCCTTGGCTTTCGGACACTTCGAATTTCAGTTCTGCCCGTCAAAACAGCTGAAAATGGCAAAACGAAATGGGCATCCACCAAACATGTTCTGGTGTCTTAACAACTCTGATCAGTGGAGTGCAGTTTGTCAAGAATATTTTAAGCCCCCTTTTAACAATATGGTTCGAGATTAACCTTAGTAGTAAGTCTGCTTGACAATTTATAAACACTCATGCTAAAAAATTAGCATTATGTCCTAAGAGTTTGGCTTTGGGTTATCCCTGGCAAGTTGTTTAAAATCCTTTTTCTATCCCCTTTGTTGTTTTAATCTTTAGCTTATTTCGTAAAAGTTTCCTTTCTCTATTGCAAAACCAAATTGGATTGATATAATAATTATCTATTTCATGAAGGTTTCTTTCACTTACACTCTCTCTTATAATTAAAAAGAAGTTGTGATTTAATTGATCTTGAAATTTGCAACATTTTTTTAATAGCATCAAATTTTTATATAGTAGGAGGAGAAAAATGAGAACTATTGCTATTATTGTTTTGTCAGTGGTATTGGCAGCAGCCGGCATTTCTGGATTAATCCTCTATCAGAAGCATCTTGAAACCAAAGATAGTCTTCTCATCAGCAAGAAAAATTTGTCTGAGCTAAATGAAAAAGTCACTCAATTGAATAAAGAAGCTTCTGCACTTCAAGATCAAATACGCACTAATGCCAAACAGTTAATGGAGTCGAAAGGTTCGGAAAAACGTATATTAGAACTTGAGAATGCGATAAAAATGAAGGATCAAAGACTTTCTGAATTAAAAGAAAATATTCACACATTAGAAAGAGGCCTTGAAGAAGAAAGGAAGACCAAAGATGCTGTTTTGACAGATCTTCAGGAAAGGCTTCAAGGCTCTCAATCACATATCCTTTATCTTGAGGAAGAGGTTGCAAAACGGCATACCGAAATCCAAGAACTACAAAGTCAATTTATAAATCTTAAAGGACAAAAGGTTCTAACCGAGACCAAAAAGGCCCAACTAAAATCCACATATGAAGTTCTTATCACGGACCTCAAGAAGCAGATTGAGAATCACGAGGTAACAATCAAGGCATTTAAAGATCAAATCTGTGTCACTTTAGTAGATCGAATCCTGTTCGAGTTTGGCAAGTCGACCATTACTTCGGAAGGGGAAATGATTTTAAAAAAGGTTGGGGAAATCCTAAAAAATGTTCAAGGGAAACGGATTCGAATTGTTGGACATACTGATAATATCCTCATTATGCCACAACATCGGGATAAGTTCCCAACAAATTGGGAACTTTCTGCCGCTCGTTCTTCAGCAGTGATACGTTATTTCCAAAAAAACATTCACCTCGATCCCAAGACCCTAGAAGCGGTGGGCCGCTCCTTTTATGAGCCCATTGCCAGCAACGAAACAAGCCAAGGACGAGCTCAGAACAGGCGTGTGGAAATTATCATTTCGCCTCAATTACAATAGCTTATCTACAGATAAGGCACGTAAATCCAACAACCGCCTTTAACAATTCTGCTCCATATCAAGGGCAGGTTCCGGCCTTTCTTTCCCGAGAAAAGACCGAGGGCATTAACATAAGAAATAGATGATATACTGCTTATTTATCAGAAGAATATATAAAATAAGGTGTTGACTTCAAAATATTGAGGGAGAAAGAGAGAAAATTCCTAAACATTGACTATTGAATTTTAGTTTTTTGTGATTTTATCCTCTGAGTTGTCTAACTGGCAACTTTTTCTAAGTCAAGTAGAAATCCCCAATTTAGGTAAGAGATACACCTGAAGAAAGATCCAGATTCCAATAATCAAAATAAACCACCATCCACTCATTCGCTTCCTTCTCTTTTTCTGTTTTGCTGCTATAAATAATTCATAACATCTGTGGTATATATTTAACAATCACAGCTCACGGCTGCGAGGGTCAACCGGCTCAAGAAAACCCACCCAATGAAGGGGCACAGCTCGATGACAATCCGCTACTCAAGCCTTTGCCGGAACTGGGTGATCCGCTTGAAAATGATGACATAAGACGGGAAGTATCACATTGCCCGCATGAAGGACATGCCAATTTTTCTTCCTCATCAGAAGAAAAAATTAATTGTTCAAAGATTTTTTCACATTTGTTACACTTGAATTCATAAATAGGCATCTTTTCTCTTGCTCCATGAAATAATTATTACCTTGCAATCAATCGAGACATGTGAAATTGATCAATTTTTTATCGATATCTCTCAATTCTTAATGATGCTTAACTCTCCAATTTTTATCTATACCGAATATTACTAAAAAATATTACCCTGGAATTTTTACTTTACCGCATATGATAAGTCTTTTTCAAAAATATTCAAGACTTGAGAAAAATATTTATTATTCCTTCATATCGTGTAAAATTTTTATAAGTTTATGCTTTTGATTATGTTCTGGTTTTTCGATGACTCCTTCAAGAAGCTGATTGAGGATTTGCCCAACCCTGGGACCAGGATGTAATCCTGCTACATTCATTACATCATGACCATTGACTGCCAAATCAGAGATTGTGAAAGGGTGCGATTTCTTAATTTGGGAATCAATTCTATTCTTAAATTTCTCAATATCTGTCTCAAAATCC
>JGI10211J14876_10000684_pt1 | contig 14597 bp, 9 predicted proteins | sample Etolagsediment_FD_14876 | JGI IMG/M metagenome (IMG submission 14876)
TCCCTTTATCTGAGAAGTCTCCGGTGCTTATCTTTTGTCATGGAAATGCCGGTAATATTTCTCATAGAATTGAGAATGTAAAATTTTTAGTAAAAAAGGGCATTTCAGTCTTTCTGTTTAGCTATAGGGGGTATGGGAAAAGTTCCGGCAGGCCTTCAGAAAAAGGGATATATGTTGATGGAATAGCAGCATATGATTATCTAACCGGTGTTGAGAAGATTTCCTCGGAGAGGATTGTAATTTTCGGACGGTCATTAGGAGGTTCCGTAGCCATAGAGGTGGCTTTACAGAGAAAAGTGAGATGTTTGATAATTGAGAGCACATTTACATCCATTAAGGATATGGCAAAAACTATTTTCCCTTTTTTCATTTTCTCACCTTTTTTACCCCATCATTACAATAATGGTTTTAAAATTACCAAAGTGAGTATTCCAAAATTAATAATACACGGCGACAATGACGAGATTGTCCCCTTTTCTATGGGTAAAAAGTTGTTTGTACAAGCCCCAGAGCCAAAGTTGTTTCTACCGATACATGGGGCTGGGCACAATGATACCTATGTTGTGGGGGGTGAGAAGTACTTTGATGCTATAGTTAATTTCATTTTACCTCTTGCAAGCATTCGGACAGGATAAGGTGGATGTAGGTTTTTCCACATTTAGTTTCTTAAGGGGGCTTTTAAATACGATTTTGATGATTATAGTAGTAATATTTGGAATGCTTTAGGGATAAATTTGAACCATAGTAAAGCTCATCAAGAGATTATACATCGTGTGAACAAGACGAATATCATGTTTCATACTATTTTTGTGTATTTCAACAGGATGTTCTAACAGCATAAAATTGGAGGATTGTGAGAATGAGGATTCTATTGACTGGCTCAAGCGGAAAACTTGGCAGTGAGTGTAACAAAGTTTTGAAAGACGACTATGAAATTATTTCTCCAAATAAAGAAGAGTTGGATATTATCAGTTGGGACAAAGTAATAATGAGTATCGATCAATTATCGCCAGATATAATACTTAATTGTGCTGACTTTGCCAATGTTGACGAGTGTGAAAAAGATAAAAAGCTGGTTGAGAGAATTAATGTGGAGGGCCCGAGGAACTTGGCCCAGGGGGCGGCCAGATATGATAAAATTATTGTTCATATATCTTCAGATCTTATATTCAATGGCCGAAAGAGACTACCACAACCATATTTTGAAGATGATCCCACGAGTCCCCTCTCTCGTTATGGTTTAACAAAGATGGAGAGCGAAATGGCTGTGAAGCAAAATACTCCACATTACATTATTATCAGGGCTGGTTGGATTTATGGCATGAGGGGAGATAGCTTTTTAAAACAGATACTTCGGTTGGCTATAAAAAAAGACCAAAAGTCTTTATATGTTGTTAACGATCAGTTTGGTTCTCCTACATGGTCTTATAGACTGGCCCAGCAAATTAAGGCATTGATAGACAATAGAAAAGAGGGCGTTTACCATGCCACATCAGAAAGCTATTGCAGTAGATATGAGTGGGCAAAATATTTTTTAGAAAAAATGGAAATCACAATCCCTGTTTTGCCTTGCCCCAGTGAGAAATACTCAACACTTGCGATAAGGCCGCTCAATTCCATTCTTGAGAATAGACAACTAAAGATAGAAGGGCTTAATATTATGCCCAGCTGGCAAAAGGACCTTGATATTTTTATTGATAATTATGGCGAAATATTACTAAAAGAAGTGGAAGCATCTAATGTTTCACCTTAATTGCGATGAAGAAATCGATAACCTTATCCAATTTTCTAATGAAAAAAGCTATCTCATTAATTATCTTTATTAGGGATATCTTTCCGATCCTTTTTATTTTGAAATAATTATCTTTTATGCTTATAGTAGTATGGTCAATAAAAAGGAAATAATTGCATTGAAATAAAGAAGTTGCGTGTAACACCTGGGCAAGGATATGCAAAGAAATAACACCTAAAAAGAAAAGGGGGGCGCACAATGTACGTAAAGGATATAATGACAATGAATGTGGTAAGTGTTCCAAGTAACACAACTGTTTCAGATGCAAAAAAGATTATGGAAGCACACAAGATTCGTCGCTTGCCAGTGGTAGACAGGGGGAAACTTATAGGAATCGTGACTGAACGCAGGTTAGAGGCATACACCCCTTCTAAAGCGACATCTCTCAGTGTCTGGGAAATTGGCTATCTTCTTGGAAACACAACGGTAAAAGAGATTATGGAAAAAAATTTCGTTACTGTATCTTCCGAAATGACCGTTGAAGAGGCCCTGGCCATAGCTCAGGAGAGAAAGGTTGGCTCATTATTGGTTGTGGAAAAAGATGGACAATTGATAGGCATTGTAACGACAAATGATTTTTTTTATAAGATTGCCAACCCAACTCTTGGCATTGGTATGCCTGGTACACGGGTTGAGGTAATGAGTAAAACTGATAAACCCATGCTTGAAGATATATGTAAAGCAACAAACACGAAGGGTATGAAAATCTTGACCCTTCATATGATATCTTCCACTGAAACAGGAGGTAAGGATATAGTTGTTCAAGTGGATACCGAGAATGTGGATAAAATGGTTAAGGAATTAAAGGATAAAGATTATGAAGTTCTTGTAAGAAAACGATAGAATTACAACGAACATCGCAGATACAATATAGATATGTTGAGATGCTTCCAATAATGAAGCTTGATCTTCGTTTTTTTGCGCTGAGCTGCCTTTACAGATAATTCTATCATTTTAATAGTTCATTTCATGTAAGTAAAGGGTCTCTGTAAAGACCCTTTTTTGATTGTTACGTTGTTTGTTTGAGAAAATTAGTTTTTCAAGGTTTATTATAACGATCCCTGACATTATAAGATAAAGTAACGCAAACTTGTAGTAAGGACAGATTTATACGTAAATACAGGCATGATGGAATGGTATGAACCAAGAGATTTTAAAGAATGGGCAAGAAGACTGTTTGCCATAAGGAATTTAGTATTAATTCTATTTATTCTCGGTATTTTTATATCAGAGCTGAGGTTCGACTGGTTTGAGCAAACAGTCGGATCATACCTTGTTACAACAAATTCCAAACGACCTGAATCCGGGGCAATTTGGGAAATAGGTCATCGAACTATAACCGCTCGACAGACACTTGACCAGATTGTCACTGACCGTCAAATTTTAAAGCGTGAGGCACGCGGAGCCACCACGTTTACTGAGATGGCACTACATATTTTACCCGACAAGGGTATTATGCTATCTTCCGAGGACTTTAGAAAAATATATCTCACGTTTCCTCAGGCAATAGCTCAAAAAATTGCCTCACCCTTTGAGATCCTCAGGCTTTTCAGCGATGGATCCTGGGTTCGGACCTACCTTGAAAAAACAGGTGCTAATCTCAAAATATATCTTTTGAATGCTCACAATCGGGTGTTGAGAGAATTAGAAATTCATTCAGATTTGATACAATATATTGAAAGAGTTGAGATGGCGCTGGCAGGTACGCTTGAAGATTTACCAAGCTTTGAAAATCGCATCTATTCTGCTGACCGATTTTTTGCAGCGCTGGGATCCTTGCCTCAAGAAGATCTGAGGAGCGTAGTTTCGCAGCCAGAAATGCTTTTGAGCATGCCGGGCCATATAGTCAGGGTGGGTATTTCAGATGAAGCCGTATCAGGGTTTATTGAACTCGGTTTTGAAATCGAAGACGGTACGGGGCGTAAGGTGATTTTGTTGCAGGGCCGTGAGTGGGCTGTGTGGGCGCTACGATCGTATCTGGAAGAAAAAGAGTTAGAACCGAATATCAACGTGAAAAGTCAAAATAAACGGATGTGATAATGATACATACTACAATCATTATACGTATCTTCCGTATCGTTTTTTATGCAGCGCTGGCTCTGTCGAGCTTTGCAGCTCTTGCTGGCATAGGCGTGTTTTTTGTGGCAGTGAAAGATTTGCCCCGTGTGCCTGAGCCATTGATCCGAATTATAGAAACTCCCCCTACGGAGATCTATGCAGCTACCGGTGAAAAGATTATGGTTATCGGAGGCCGGGAATCTGTTCCATTGAGCAGGGTCTCGCAGCATTTTATTCAGGCGGTTGTAGCAACTGAAGATCACCGTTTTTGGGATCACCATGGCATTGATAAGCTCCGAACATTAAAAGCTCTCTGGATAACATTTTTTAAGCCAGGGCAGGTTCAGGGGGCCTCAACTATCACGCAACAACTTTCCAAAAATCTTTTCTTCAGTTTTAAGCGAAAATATATGAGAAAATTTCGTGAGTTGCTGGTAGCCTTGCAAATCGAATATCAATACAGCAAACGTGAGATCCTTGAAGCGTATATTAATCAGATTCCCATTGGTGTGGGGGCGCATGGAATTGAACAGGGAGCCAGAACATTTTTTGGTAAGCCGGCCTCGGAATTGACATTAGCAGAATCCGCCCTGTTGGCAGGTCTTCCTAAATCGCCGACACGCTATAATCCATATATTCATTATGGCCGTGCCAAGAAGCGTCAGCGGGTTGTCTTATTAAGAATGGTGGCAGTTGGATACATCACTCAGGACATGGCGGACCGTGCCTCATATGATGCATTACATCTTCAGAAGCTTCCAGCCAGGGCACGCACAGGAAGCTATTTTCTCGATAATGTCGTGAAAAGTCTTGAAGAGCGATATGGGCCAAACGTTGTCCATCATGGAGGACTGAAAGTTACCACAACAATTGATCCCCAACTCCAATCCCAAGCGATAAAATCACTACAAAAGGGATTGATAGAGCTTGATAAAATGATGGGTGTTCATACAAAGAACAATGAGAGTAGCGGTGAGAAGGTTGTCCTTCCACAGGGTGCGATGGTGGCGGTTGAAACAAACTCTGGAGCTATCAAAGCATTAGTTGGGGGAAGTGACTATTCTGAGACAGAATATAACCGTGCAGTTGAGAATAAACGCTTGCCCGGATCAGGTTTTAAACCCTTTCTCTATTACGCCGCTCTTGAAAAGTTGGATATAAATCCTGCGACTGTGTTCATTGACCAGGCTGTAACGATTCCGGTAATTGGGGCAAAAGACTGGTCTCCCAGGAATTTTGGGCTGAAATATGAGGGGCCTATGATTTTGAAAAAGGCACTTATGAAATCTGTCAACTCCATTGCCGCTCAACTGGTAGAAAAAACTGGTCCCAAAGAAGTCATTAGGACTGCACGACGTTGTGGGGTAAAAAGCCATTTAGAGCCAGTTTATTCTGTTGCCCTGGGGACATCCGGCGTTAGTCCTCTGGAGATGGCTTCTTCCTTTGCCACCTTTGCCACTGGCGGGGTGAGGCATGAGGCCTATTGGATATCAAGGGTTGAAGATGCGCTCGGCAGGGTATTGGAAGAACATATTGTGAGCGGGAAACGATCTCTCGATGCGAGCTTGGTATATCAAGTCGTGGATATGATGTGTGGCATTGTAAATGAAGGTACAGGATCTATTGTGAGGCGCCTTGGATTTGATTTACCAGCAGCTGGCAAGACCGGCACCACAGATGGTTATTATGATGCCTGGTTTACTGGGTTTACTCCAACGCTGAGCACATCGGTCTGGGTGGGCTATGATAAGGGAGAAGGGCTGTGGGATACACAAGGCAATGGCATTACCGGAGGCCGTGGTGCTGCACCAATATGGGCTGATTTTATGATCAAGGCGACAGATGGTGAACCGCATAGGGAATTTGCCATTCCCTCTGGTATACGATTTGAAAAGGTAGACCCAATTACTGGATATAAAGCGAATGATTCAACGCTCAATCCAGCAAGAATAGCATTGGATGAAGGTCAAAAGGTATACGAGAATATTCTTCAAGATGAAACGCTCAATGATTCAACAATATTATTTCCTTTATGGGCACCCAATGTACCCTGAGAACTAATGCCATGCCCATCTTTGATCAATTTTTTATAGGTGCCTTGTGTTTTATAGCTTGAGACACATATCTCTTCGTATTTGGGCCACAGTTCTCCTGGGAGGGCCCATAAGTCTTTTGATTTTACCGGTATTTCATCCTCACATAGGGCTCGACTGGTCTTTTATGCCAGTGTTGGTAATCATGATAGTGGTTTTTATGGTAGTTGGTTGGTTTTCGAACCGGTTAGGTCTTAGCGCTGTTGAGCGTTTGATCAGGGAAGCTACCACATGGGAAAGGGTCGGCGCATACCGTGGAGCTGAAGAGGCCTTTAACAAAACTGCTGCTGTCTTGGATAGCTTCCTTCTCTCCCCTCTTGTAAAAAGGAAAGAATCCGCAAAACTTGCTGCTCGCCTCGCTCGTTTCTACCTTGCGCGAACTGATAAAAATCATTCCTCTGAAACCTTTATAATCGCTTATCTCAAATCTCATCCTGAAGATCAGGAGGTAGCGGAGCACTGGTTGCAACAAATTGAAAGCCATGGTGGGCTTAAAACAGATCACTATGAGCTTGCCTTCCGAATAGGGAACGCTCAACCGGAGAATACAATTATCCAGCATTTACTCGCACGGTTTTATCTGTCAGAGGGCCGAACTGATTTCGCTGCTCTTCAAACATACCGACAGGTTTTGACCCGCCAGAAGTATAGTGGGTTAAAGGGAGAGAACGATACCGACGTTGACATTGTTAACAATCTCGCAATCCTTTTCCTTAGAGACGGCCGTGCTGATGAATGGGCGCTAAGAATATATCTTCAGGCGTTTAGGCTGAGCAGTGAAAGACATAAGCTTTTGAGAGGTATTGCAGCTTGTGTTCACTGGACTCATGAGACAGAACGAACCACACACTTATTGCAACAGGCCCGTAAATTATTGGTGAGCCTTGACGAAATGCAATTGAAGAAGCTTAGAACAGGCTTTAATCCTCCAGGTCTGGAACCGACAGAACAAAAAATTTCCGCTCAATTAAGGGTTGGAATTACATTATGGAAAGTGGTGAGAAAGATAGGGAACTCCGTTTTCGCTCTCATTACCTCTGCAGCCTTTGAACTCATAGGAAGAGCAAGGGATTTGATCAACATTATCAAACATTCCAGAAATTCAAAGCTCATTATTAAATGGGCAATGATGACTATATTGGCTGTTGCGGTTATAATTTTAATGGTCAATACAGTTAGCCACCTTATCAGAACCAAGAGAGTCCTTTATGAAAAGGAAAAGACCACTGAGATTATTGTCACTGATCCATTCACTTTACAGGTCGCTGCATACCTAAAACCACAAGATGCTGAAAGATATGTAAAATATCTTAAAACGAAAAAATTGGATGCTTTTTGGATAAAAAGGAGAGGGAAAAGAAAGGTTTGGTATCAGGTCAGGGTTTCCCATTTTGCCAACAAGGCGTCCGCCAGGGCGTATGGAAAGAGCTTAAAAGCGAAGAGCATTATTGATGATTTCTACGTTGCCAACTATGAGCAGCCTTAGGTAAACATCGCTATTATCAGACTGTAAAGCAAATCAGAATGTATAATTGTTATCGGGCTATAAAAACTAAAAAATAGACATATGAAAATCATATCAAATATGTTTGGTGTTTGGTGACGTGCAATAGATATGAGAGTTAATAGGTGTTTTTAGACTTTTCCTCGGTTTTGTCAACGGCCCTATAACACCATGTCTTATTTTGTGTTATAGGGGCCATATCACTTCTTTTTTTGATTGCAACTCTATGATCTGTTCTGGGGATAGATTAAAAAGTCCAGACAATTGCTCGGGAGTTGTAGAAGATACGAACTTACGCCTGTCTTTTTTTCCAAACCTACGATAATTATAATAACCCCAGAGGCGGAGTACAGCAAACACTACAAAGATGCTCCAACCCATTTTGTAAAAAAGGTTCAGCAATTGTAAATAGCCTGCTTTCTCAAATACTTCCAAATAAAAAAAATGTATTCCCAATAACCACAGGATTATATTCAAAAGCGGGAGAAATAAGTATAGCCATAAAGCCCACACAAGCGTGGTAAAGCTCCACTCGCTTACATTCCTAAGAAAGCTTTTTAACTTTGTATTATTTACGATCTCGATCTCTGGCATAGTATCGATAAATGAAGCTAAGGTTTAAAAATTCCACGATCAGGGCTTTTCCAAACTGCCCTCGTCCCCTTTTTCTTGAGAAGTGCTTTGGGGGCACCTACTAACACGGTCAGAGAGCTGATCATCCAGTACATAAAGGGATACCAGATAACCCAGAATAAGTACCGTACCATTCTCTTTTCATAGATATGGTCCACAAATAGGCTGACCACAAACTGGATTACACACGTAAGGGCAAGAATCGACCCGGCCCATGATGGAGGTATGGGAGGTGCAAACCGTACTGGCAAGGTAAGGGTAAAAATTTCTGTTAGAGCCCAAAGGGTAACAAGTGTCCAGAAAGTGTATGCCCAGACTACGCTGAACACATATTCTACGTATATCGGCCATAATCTGCGCTGCCTCCAGTCTTTCCATATATCTATATGCTTTCTGAGAACCTCTACACCTCCCTGGGACCAACGCAAGCGCTGTCTCCAGAGACCCTTGAGTGTTTCAGGCACAAGTATCCAGCAAATAGCACGAGGTTCATAGCGAACATCCCAAAAATGCTTCTCAAGCTTCCAGGTAATATCTATATCTTCCGTTACCATATCTGTGTCTAAGAATCCTACCGACACGAGTGCCTGTCTGCGGAAGGCAGCTATCACTCCAGATACGGTCAAGACCTTTCCAAGTATCCTCTGAGTCCTTTTTATGAGGCCGATGATAGTAGAATATTCTCCGGTTTGGATCTTGGCGAGGAGAGTTGTTCGATTAAGTACTCGTGGATTTCCAGTAACAGCGCCTGCTCTGGGAAATTTGATAAAATGCCACGCTATCCATTTGAGGGCCTTTGGATCCAAGAGCGCATCGGCATCTATCGTGAGAATTAAATCAGCCTTGGCAATCAGGCAACCAATGTTCAAAGCAGCTGCCTTGCCTTGATTTTCCTTTAGATACGCAGCCCGCACCTGTTCATGTTTCTCGGAAAGCTCGTGGATTATAGAAGCCGTCGTGTCTGTGCTGCCATCATCTATGACAATGATTTCGTATTTCGGGTAATCAAGCTCTAAAAGCTGAACCACTGTATTGTGTATCTGCGCTTCTTCGTCATGGCAGGGAACCAGAACGGAAAAAAACGGAAACTCTTTAATGGTAGAAACATCATTGGCCCCCCGCTCCAGACGCCAGTAAAATATGAGTGAGCCAATGACCCAGAAAAAACTCATCAAGAGGGGATACAGATACACAAAATCATTAACAAGCTGAAAGAATGTGAGAATTGTTGCTTTCATTGAATAAATGGATAAATAGAAGTTGACATCTCACGTCGTATCTCTTTTGCCATAGGCTTATCCAATAAGAAATTATCTGGGTAATAGGCAATATGCCTACCCCCTTTGGCGAGAATATCTCGTATCTCTTTAAGAAGGACGCTGTCTTCAATCCACTTATTTCTACTCCAATTATATGTCTGCACTTTAAATACTGTCTTTTTTGACCATTCAGGATATTTCTTTGCTTTGTTAACCATTTTCCTGAGCCACATTAAAGGACGTTTTATTTCCTCCATCTGGGGATACGCCATAATGACTACCTGGTCGTATTCCTTAAGGGAAAGTTCGTAGTTCTGAGCAAACCATATTTCTGATTCGGGGTTAGTCAGGACTGGTGCATAAATATTTCTTGCAAACTTGGCCTCGGGGCGATATTTTTTAACACCCTCCATTATCTCCTTTGTAAAGTTTATTAATGTCTCGGTCTTAAGCCTTGCCCAGTTCATTGCACGCTCAGGATCCCTATCGAGATTATCAGGCATCATATCTTCTTCAAAAGCGGCCTTATAGGTGGAAACTGCCAGCGGATGATAGTCTTCCGTGTCTGTGAGGTATGCATCATCCTGGAATAAAATACCATGTATCTGAGAATGGGCTGCCAAATCCTCGTACATAATTCGTACAAGATCTCTCACTGTGGGGCTAAAGGGTGTAAGTCTTTTGTACCAGGAGCGACTTGGCATTACATTGCCCTCATTACATTCAGAGACTCTCAGGCCTTCATTAAGTTTTTTATCAGCAAGCACGATACTCAATGTTGGCATCCACGCATAGACTTTCATGTCTCGTATAATCATCTGGTGAACAGCATGGCTGAAGATATCTGCTTTCACCGGCAAGATCCTGTTGGCAAAATAGACACTTTGTATATTACCTGTGCCATCTGGATCTGCAAAGGCTTGTAAAAACACTGTATTGACCTTCATGTCCACGAGGCGGTCTATTAGTTTGCCAAGTTTTTTGTCGGTTTCTTCATATGATCTGGGGTCATAAACCAGATCCAGGTCGATCTGTACAGCCCGTATCAAGGATTTCTCCTTATAAAGGGCGGTGGTATTTTTGATAAAGCTCTTCATTGTGTCATTTAAAATCAGATTCCTGTTAATGGCATGAAGGCGCTCCACATGGGCCATGCCCTCTTCAAGTGTAAAAGTAAAGAGACAACCGGCTTTCTGTGCCACATCTATGCTTATGTGATTAAACTTTCCATATGGCCAGACTACAGCACGCGGGGTGATACCAAGTTTTCTTGTAAACAAGCCATTTTGCGCTATGAAATCAGACTCGATCCTGGCCCGGTATTCATCTTCTGTCTCATAGGTTTCTGTGTCGGGATCGAAGGCGAATACATTCACTGCTGGACCCACATTCCCTTGTGGATTGTATCGAATCCCTTTATGCAAGTCATAGGTATGAGAGGCAATTTCGACGAGATCACTTTGAGCAACTTCTCTAATTTGATCCCAGTTCATAAGGGGTTCTGGAATGCCGTCTGGAGGGTTGTCAATCCAAGAACCGACCACTGCTAATAGAGATGGATAACCGAATGTTCTGAGAACCGGGAAGACAAATTTGTAGTAAGAAATGTATGCGTCGTCGAAGGTTAGAAGTATGGGGTTATCAGGAAGATCTTTCTTGCCCTCTCTGGCACTAAGGATATCGCCTAAGGACACGGGGTGGTACCCGTGGGTTCTCAGGTATTCCATCTGTTCAATAAAGATGTTTTGTGACACGCCATAGGAATTACCTGGGTGGGCCTTTATTGGAACATTGTGATAGCAAACCACAAGAAACTCGCCTGGATGTATCCCTTTAGCCAACATACTGTTTGGAAGGCTGAGGATAATACATGTTATAATGATAATAAATAAATTCTTCGCCATCAAAACCGCCACTTAAAGTTTAAATAAAAGCTGAAGCCGTTTACTGATTCACCATCATAAACATTTCGAGCTAAATCAGTGCCCCAAAGCAAGGCTTGTGTGTCAGAAAACTCATGTTCTTGCTCGTAACGGATGGAGGCAACTGCATTATTGGAAAATCCGGACTGGTTATAATTTCCCAGAGAGAGAAAAAGTCGGTGCGTAAAGGATCGATTAAGAATACGCCAAACCGTATGCTCGGTCATATGCGTAGCCGAAAGATTCCAATCGTTTTTTGGATTAAAGTATGGCGCATCATCACGGGTGTTCTGAGATGCATATAAATTGAGAAAGAGACGCATTTTCCAATCATTTCTCACCCACAAACCCTGCTCATAGCCAAACAAAGCCTGATCTCTATCATTGCCATCCGAGAATGTGAAATGAGAAAGAGAAAGGTTATAACTGCGCCACTCGCTTTCTCTGTATGTTATTCCCATATCAAATTTATTAGCCTTAATATCATAAACGCTGGCACGCGCGGGTATATCGGTTGTAAAAGAGTCGTAAGAAAAATTCAGGCCCCAGTAATCATCAGGATGAAAATTAATGAGTGAGAAAGATCCAAAATCGTCTCCATTATCATAGTTGGCTGAAAACTGCTGCCGTAGAGCAAAAGAACTGTTTAAAATATGATCGATTCCCAGACCTACACGACGAAAATGATTCGACTGGTTTTCATAATGGATCTGTTGCCACAAAAGAAAGGTATAGAGTTTAGTATAGAGGGAAAGGGGTTGAAAAAGGCTGGTTGTAAGGCGTATATCTTGAGTGTCATCATTTTTTCTTGATATAATGACATCTGTAGAGAATTCCCGCATTTCTTCAATTTTAAGTCGCCGAACAATGCTTTGTACATCTTTGTCTTTGGGGTCGGCAGATAATAGATTTTTTGCTTCCTCTCTGGCCTTCTCCTTAAACGCAAGCTCATTGAGCCCCATGATCTTTCCTGTTTGGGTCTTAAAAAATTCGGATTCAAGGGTTTCAATGATTGTAAGCTCTCTGAGGGCCTTACGCGGCCATCCGCGCGAGAGATACACATGAGCAAGACCATTGCGTAAAGCTGTGTGGGCCGGCGCCTTTTCATGAAGGTCTTCGAAGTATCTCTCTGCCTCCCGTAACCTATCCTCGTATATAAGAAACCAGCCTCTCGCAAGAGCGATATCAAGCTTGGTCCAGTTAGGGCGCCTGTTTTTGTCTTTACCTGTAAATGGCGGTATTTCTTGGTCAAGTTCATCCAGCACCTGTCTTGCCATGTTCCATTCTCTTATTTCCTGAAGTGTATAGAACTTGACCATTCGACCGTTAAACGAGTGTGGTTGGGTTTTCAACGCCTCATCACAGAGCGCCAAGGCCTTATACGGCTGATCCAGGTATAGATATGCCCACGCTACTTCTTCAAGCACCCATGGTGGAAGCGCTATCTCTTCTATAACCAACTTCTCGTAAACATCTACCGCTTTATCCATTTGGTTGTCTTTGATGAGTGCGATGATATAATCAGACGTGTACCTGAGAGTTTTTTTACTCTCAACTAAAGGGGAAAGAATATCTATGCCATCCTTAAACTCGCCCCAACGAATGCGGTCAACTGCCATGTCACCCGTGATGGTGTCATAAATCTCAACGTCAGAGGGAAATTCCCTAAGGGCCTGTTCGCGGGCATAGGAACTGGCTCCCATGTCAGACATGGCACGCAATCTTAGTTTTCGGGCAACAGAATTTCCCGGAGATAATTCGAGAATGCGATCATATTCTTGAATAGCTGACCAGAATCCCTTAGCCTTTTCATTGGCAAATGCACGGGCAAATCTGATTTCTACATTGTCTGGAGCTACAGCTAGTAGTTTTTCTAAATCCTGAATGGCCTTGTCACTTTTCCCCTCTACAGAGAGGCAGTAGGTGAGACCAATGTTTGCCCGGACATACGATGGATTCCTGTTAATGATTTTTTGATAATAGCCTTTCGCTTTTTTTGTTTTACCAGCTTTAAAATAGGCCCATGCGATCCAACAAAGGAGATTATCGGGATAATGAGTATAGTCAAGGTTTGCTGTTTCAAAGGCCTGTATAGCACCTAAATAATCTCTGGTTAGTATAAGTACCAACATGTAGTCTAAATATACTTTCTCGTTCCCTACTCGAGCTGCTTTTGTAAGATCATTCAATATACTCTTTTGTTCAGCAATGGAGAGGGAGGAAAGTAAATCATCACGTAATGTGTAGATCTGTTCGGCCTCAACATCTTTTCGTGTCGCAAGCAGGCGGTAAAGCTCGAGGGCTTCAAGATATTTGCCCTGTTTGGTCAGAACTTCAGCCTTGGTTAACAAGAGGGATAATGAATCCGGAGCCTGTTTCAAGAATCTGTCAATAGCATTGAATGCACTTTCAAGGTCACCAGCTCGCATAAGACTCAGCACGAAACCCTTCTGCGCCTCTTGGTCTAACGGTGTCTGTCTTACTGCCTTTTTGTACAGTGAAGCAGCTTTCAAAAAGGCTTTTTTATCGTAGTACACTTTTGCCATATTTCTTAAAAGATACGCCTGACTGGGAAATGAGGCGGGCAGGGTTTCAAATAAGCGTAAGGCTTTATCAGCATTACCATCCCAAAAGAGGATGACGATGTAGTCAGAATATAGAGCTGGATATTTCATTGGTTCTGAAACAAAAGGGGAAAGAATAGATAATGCTTTCTTATAATTTCCATCCTTCACCATCTCTCCTGCTCTTTTTAGAATTGCATCGGGATCACGTGTAGTGGAGATTTTCTGCTGTGACTGCATACCATGGAATTTTTGGATAACAGGGGAGGGCTGTGCATACACGAGAGAGCATGAATAGGAGGGAAAGAGAACCGTCACCACCAATTTTGAGGTAACTATTGAAATAATAACAATAAGAAAAAAGGTTTTCATATAATATAATGTCAATTCAAGCCAACCACTGTCTCAGACGCTAAAAGTGATACGAAATTTTTATCAACCATGGTATAAGATAAAGGCACTTGTGTGTCAACGGGAAAGGCATTGCAAGATGTGGAAGGTGCGTTTCATGTGGTTCTAGGAAGAATTATGAAAGACAGGTATATTTTCTGTTTTGAAATAGGGAAAATAAACATTATTAGCTTATTCAAGTTCAGAATAATGGGTAATCTTAAGAAAAATGGCTTAATAATTAATCAAATTTGAGCGACCTAAATTCTGGAGGATTCTTAATGGCGGAAGTGCATGGGAATCGAACCCACCCGCGAGGGTTCTAGCCCCGCGCACCGGATTTGAAGTCCGGGAGCCCCACCAGTGAGCTTTCCACTTCCAC
>JGI10211J14876_10000686_pt1 | contig 14579 bp, 13 predicted proteins | sample Etolagsediment_FD_14876 | JGI IMG/M metagenome (IMG submission 14876)
TGTTTCCCCCTTCAGCTCATAAAAGGCATGGGAGCAGGTTACCGCGTTAAAGACCTCTTTCTTGAATGGCAAATACGCTACATCAGCCAATACTAAGAAGATACTTCCGTGATTGGGTATCTTCGATCTCCCTGCCTTTAGCATGCCAATGGAAAAATCTACCCCTGCTACAAGACCTTGTGCTTGAATCTTTTCTTTTAGAGGGATAAGGGCCGATCCTGTGCCAGTACAGATGTCTAACACCTTGTTCCCTTTTTTTAGTCCTGTGTTATCTGCTAAAGAATATCGTAAGCGTAAAGCTCTGTCAGCAGAATGAAGGGCAACGAACCGGTCATAGATATGGGAAAAACAATCATAATATTTCTGTCGAAATTTTTTCATAGGAGTGTCCGTCGCAGGCAATCCGTTGGGGTAAAAATGTTTGGTTTTTATATGCTACACTATTTCTGTGCTATTTTTCACAACAGACAACTGACACCATTCACTGGACAATATGTTTATGTAAGATAGGGTGCCCACTGTTTGGCCGTCTCTGCGATATATCCGGCGGGAAGCTCTGTAACGATCCGGTTATGACCGGGCAAAAGAATATTCACCTCAAGTTTGGCAAGTTGTAATAAGGAATTCTTAAGCTCCGAACCATTTGCTCCATGTAGATCAAAACGACCAATAGCATAATCAGAATACACTACATCACCAGGGATGAGAATTTTCTCAATCCGATTGTAGAAACCTATGCTGCCAGGAGAATGTCCGGGGATGTGTAACACCTCCCATGTCATTCCACCAATATCCAGACTTTCGCCATCCTGAAGCCTTCTATCAACATAGAATGTAAAGGCACCCGGTTTAAGGCTATATTGCATCATACACATAGTTTGAAACATTTCCATACCGTAGACAGTTCTTTCATCGCTTTTCTCCAGAGGATCTGCCTCTGTGTTATGCACCCATAGTTCTGCCCAGGGAATCTGTTCTCTGATTTCAGCAAGACAGCCTATATGATCTAGGTGGGTATGGGTCATGATAATCCTCGCAATTGCCTTAAGCTCAATTCCCATATTCAGTATAGACTGTATCTTGTAACTTCCTTTGCCCATAAGCCCTGCGTCAATTAGTGAAAGATCCTGGGAGTCTGGCTTTCCCACCACATATACATGGGAGTCTGGAATCATTTCGTCCTGCCCTTGAATGAAATACACCCCTTCGCTTATCTGAGTCATCGATCGCTCCTTAGTTGATTTCTCTTAAAAAACTAAATGTTGAAAAGAGCATGGGGATGTCTTTTTTAACCATGCCCTCACAAAGATGAGTCGGAAGGCCGCTTCACACTAGTGCACACAGACAAAGCTCCTCAAAGACAATGACGAGGTGCTCGTGCACATGGTGTAAAGCGGCACGCTGAGGCCCCCTGTTAGAGGGTATGATGTAAAAAAAGACATCCCCATCCTCAATGTATGGTCACTTTCATATATAACCATGTGAAGACCTCGGAGTGCTTTTCCTAAAATGGTTCTTCAAATTTTCACGCTTGAAACATAACCTGTTAAAATTATTTAGTAAAGCCTTTTCATCTCTCATAAATACGGTGTTTCCCGTTTACAAGGCAGGTTGAGATCTCTGAGAGCTTGAACAATCTGAGAGAGCGAACATGAGCGCCAAATTGGGGATTGATCATATCTCGAATTCAGCTACAATAAAGGTATGATCTGATGGTTTCTCCAATTTTCTTGAAGCAACATCAATCCATATCCTTTTTGATTTTTCTGCCAGGCTTGGTGTGGCCCAGATATGATCGATCCTCCACCCAAGACCACGGCGCACCGCATAAGGAATTCTGTAGTCCCAGAAGGTATACTCCTTTTCATCAGGGTGGTGCAAGCGAAAGACATCAACAAATCCCCATGCCTTAACACGTGAAAGAGCTTTGTGTTCATCAGGATGAAACCCGATACTCCCTAAAAGGCCTTTGGGGTCATGTACATCTATTGGTTCTGGAGCCACATTAAAATCCCCCACCCATAAAAGAGGCTCACTCGATTGAAAGTGACGGGAAAAATAACTATGAAGACGTTGAAACCACTTAAGTTTATACGCAAATTTCTCTGAATCGGGTGCGGTTCCCTGAGGCACATAGGTATTTACAATTGGTATATCCTTAATATAGGCAGTTATCATTCTTGGCTCTTCTGCTTCATTTCCATCGCCAAATCCAAAGGATACCTTCCCTGGTGGTCTTTTGCTCAGTATAGCAACCCCATTATAGGACTTTTGTCCCCAAAATGTGCAGTGATAGTCTAAATCCTCAAAGGTCTCTCTGGGGAAATCCTTATCCTGCACCTTTGTCTCCTGGATACATAATACATCTGGCTCCTCCCTTTTTAACCATTGCGTAATAATAGAAAGTCGGGCCCTTATCCCATTAGCATTAAAGCTGGCAATTTTCATTTTCTTAAACAGCATTAAAATATCATAATGAAAAAAGGTGATTTTATAACATTTTTTCGTATCATATCTATGAGAGTAAAATATGTATTTTGAGACACATCTTTTAAGGATTTAACCAATAAATGCCTTCTCCACACACTCCATATTAATCAAGATAAAGGATAAACCAATCAATATAAAAAATCAATTTTTTGGGATTCATGAAAAAGGCAAAAAATAGGCAATCCCTAAGACACAAGACTTGGACTGCATAAATAAGTAAGAAAGAAATTAAGAGTGAGAGCAGTAACACTCAAATGGGGGCAGGGAACAAACACATTGGCGGTGCAGTAAAGGTTAACAACTTATACTTGCAACGTGCCCTTATGCTAAAAACTAGAGGATATATTGTGTTGAATTTTATCTTGATTGACACATAACAATTTGGTATTTTTACCTCTATTGTATTTCATTATTTTGTGTTTTTTTCTCAGATGTTTTATGGAATAAATAAAAAGAGCACAGTTAACTACTTGCAAGTTTTTATAAATATCTCCCTCGTTTTAACTGTCTAATTTTGGGTTATGTTAATTTAGGTTCCCAAACAGATACCTTAGAATAGGTGTTAATAATCTATATTGATAATTACTACAACGAATAGGATAAATAGAGCTCAGATCTTAATTGGTGTGGCTGGGCTGATTGCTGGTTTGTTGATATATTTGATTGACCGACCCCCAGAACAAACCTATTTTATCTACAGAATAATAGCAAAGATAAGCCTGTATAATATCCTCCCAGACCTATTTGGCCCAAGTGGCAACTATTTGCCAGCATTTATTCATGTATTCTCGTTCATATTGATTACAGCAGGATTTTTTTATCTTCAAAAAAGAGGCTATCTTATTATCTGTTTGAGTTGGTTCCTCGTTGACTGTTTTTTTGAGTTTGGGCAGAAATTTAATAATTTAGCATTGAAAATAATCCCTGATTGGTTTGCAGGGATTCCCTTTTTAGAGAACACTGAAAACTATTTTCTCCAAGGGACTTTTGATGTTATTGATCTGGTTGCTATTGCCTTTGGTGCGTTTATATCTTACCTTATATTACTAACTACAGGTATAGAGAAAAGTTGATAATGATATGAACAAAAAAGAAAATGGATTTTTAAAAGTTCTGCGTTATTTTCTTCTAACTTGCGTTATTTCTATTGGACTTATAAGCATTGTTGCCACTGGTGGCGGCGGAGAAGAAGATGCAGAGATTACGCTCTTAGATTTAGAGAACAGGATTTATAATCTGGTGAATCAACGTCGAACCCAAATAGGGCTTGAAGAATTAAATTGGAGGGAGATAATAGCAGTACAGTGCAGAACACATAGTCAGGATATGGCAGAAGGTAGAACTGATTATGGCCACGGGGGGTTCTCCGAGCGCATAGGAAATATAAGAAAAGAGATAAACTTTGCGAGCGCTAGCGAACTTGTTGCTTATAATATTGGATATGCAGATCCAGCAGTAGCGGTAGTAACTGGTTGGTTAGGGAGCACTTGGCACAGAGAGCAAATCGAGGGGGATTATGATCTGATTGGAGTTGGTGTATTCAAGAATGGTCAGGGCATATATTACTTTACACAAATATTGATCTGTCTCTAAATTGTTAAAAAAAGGCAGACATGGCAGCACAGAGACAAGAGGGCAACTATACACACAAACAACTAATGTTGCTAGCACAATTCATCCAATAGATACTAAAAAGGAATTTATTGATAACTGATGAAAGCTTTAACAGTTTTAACTGAGGGGATGCAATAAGATGAAAAAAGCAAAAGATTATCTAATATTCCCATTAGATGTTCCGACTTATGACGAGGCAATCCGGTACGTAGAACTCTTAAAGGAGCATGTAGGCATTTTCAAAGTCGGCCTGGAACTCTTTGTCAGTGTTGGACCGAAAATCCTCAGCGCAATCAAAGAAAGGAGTGATGCAGGAATATTTCTTGATCTAAAGTTTCATGATATCCCTGCTACTGTTAAAGGTGCCTTTCTGGCTGCAAGTGCCTATGGTGTGACCTTTACGACCGTGCATTGTGATGAAGGAAAGGATCTTCTTCGCTCTGTTGTTGACAATAACCCTTCTGGTGTTAAAATATTGGCTATCACAGTGCTCACCAGCCTTGATAGTAAAAATCTAAAAGAGCTCGGTTACAACGATAGCTACGTTGCAGACATCACAGAATTGGTTATACTTAAGGCCAGAATGGCCAACGAGGCTGGCTGTTCCGGTGTTGTCTGTTCTGGACTGGAGGTCGAAAAGGTTAAGGCTGAGTTAGGAAAAGATTTTATCGCTGTCACCCCTGGCATTAGGCCACAGTGGTCTATCGTAGGAAAGGACGATCAAAAGAGAATTATCACTCCTGATCAAGCAATAAAAAGGGGGGCTGATTATATTGTGGTTGGCAGACCTATCCGGACAGCAGAAAAACCTGCTGAGGCTGCAAAACGGGTCTTAGGTGATATCGAAACTGTAATCACTCAATAGATGACTTTCCGTCGCCAGATGCTACACAACGTACACAGGTATCCTTGCTTTAGCCAGAACCTTTCTTGTGTTACTTCCCAAAAGCTTTCTGTCCCCTGGTTTTCCTTTGGCTGATACAATAATAAAGTCATAATTGCCACTTTCTGCTTCTCTCAAAATCTCGTCTGCTATCTCACCTCTTGCAGTTTTTGCTACTGCATTAATACCAGCCTTTTTAAGTATTTTTGCGCCATTTTCTGCATATTTAGAGGTATTTCTGGTCACAGCCCGATCTGTATCAATGGTCACTTCAGACATCCTAAATTCTGCACCAAGCATCTTGTCTATAAGAGTATGGGATGGACCTACGCTGAGAACGGTAGCCTCCGCACCTAATTTAGTGGCTAGGGATGTGCCTGCCCGAATAGCGTTTTCTGATTTTTCACTACCCCCAGTACAAAAAAGTATCCTCATGGACAAATCCTCCTTCTTTGAGTTTATTGGGGTTATCACGACTGTTGAATGGAAACTGGCTAACAGAAACAAACAACGTTAGGTAAAAATGACTCAGTCTCCATACATATTGATAAGCCACTTCAATCTACCTTATATTATACCTTACGCCAATACAGAAATTATCGTAATTGTTCAAATGTGGATTTAGAGTTTCTAATTGTTCAGGACATAGATATCTTTTTTTGCTTATGCCCTTTTAAATATAGTTTAAGCTTAGTTGTCATTTCAAAATGGTTTATAGAGATGGAATATATGATTCTAAGGTCACATTGCAATAAACCATTTAGAAATGACATGGCAAGGCGCCCTGTTCGAGGGGCATAACAAAAAAAGATACCTATGTCCTTCGTTAAACTTTTGAGCAGATAGAAATTATCGGATAATACATCTCTGGACAAAGCCTTCCATGATTTCTTTAAAACAGTCGAGTTCTTCATCTGCACAACTTTTCATATCTAAAAATGTATCATCTAAGGTCTTAGAGGGAACAAACGTTTGCAAAACATATAAACGTGCGTTTTTTATTAACTGACCGATCTTATAAAAATCATCCTTTTCAAAAAGGGCTTTTACGACAGTAGTTCTGAATTCATAATCCAATCCTGAATCCATAATCAGTCTGATGCTGTCAAGAATCTTCCTTGTGTCTATCTTGCTTTTTATTACTTGATGGTATTTATCCAAAGATGTCTTTATATCCATAGCAATATAATCTACTAATTTCGACTGTACTATCCCTTCGAGCCTTATAGGGAAACTCCCATTGGTATCCAGCTTGACCAGATACCCCAATCTCTTTACCTCCAACAAAAAAGTACTTAAATCACTTTGTAGAAGAGGCTCTCCACCAGTTACAGTCACAGCATCAAGCTTTCCCTTTCGCCTATCCAAAAATGACAGGATCTCGGCCTCTTTTAATTCAATGCCAAATTTTTTGGGGTCTACCAGTTCTGGATTATGACAGTAAGGGCATCTAAAATTACACCCCTGGATAAAGACAATAGCACAAATTTTATCTGGATAATCGATTAGGGAAAACCTTTGAAATCCCCCTATAGTCATACCTCAAACCTTAAACATCGTATTGTCCGTTGATCGTTGTCCATAGTCCGTTGTTGATTTATTTTAAGGTGATAAGGGTTAGTTCCGCAGGAGGAAAGTTTACGAAGTCAGGGATATTCGATCGCATCATATTGCAAAAAAGTTGTTATATTTTGCCACTGACGACGGACAACTTGACATTACCTAAACCTTAAACATCTTTCTTTTTTGAAATTCCTCTTGCTTTCCCCTGTTCCACTGTTTCAACGGCCTGAGATAACCAACTACCCGGGAATAGACCTCACATTCTGTTCCACATTTCGGGCATATACTCTGTTCCCCGTTTAAATATCCATGAACAGGGCAGACACTAAACGTAGGTGAAAAGGTAAAATAAGGAAGATGATAATTTTCGCATATCCTTCGCACCAATGATTTAACGCTACCAGAGTTGGAAACCCTCTCACCTGCATAGATATGAAATACCGTTCCCCCAGTATATTTTTGCTGAATACTATCCTGCAAATCCAAGGCATCGAAAACATCATCAGTGAAGTCAACTGGTAGATGAGTAGAATTGGTATAGTAACATTGATCGCTGTCGCCGTTGCCCGCAGATATTATGCCAGGATATCTTTCCTTATCAATCTTTGCCAAACTGTATGAGGTTCCCTCAGCAGGGGTAGCTTCAAGATTATAATTATTTCCTGTCTCACTTTGAAAACCTATTAAGACTTCCCTCATAAAATCTAAAACCTTTATGGCAAATTCCTTCCCCCCTCTATCACCGATAGTTTTACCAAGAAAGTTTTTGCAGGCCTCATTCATTCCAACAAGCCCGATAGTTGAAAAATGATTCTTCCAATACTCATTAAACCGCTTCTTTACATTTCTTAAATAATATTTGATGTAAGGGTAAAGGCCCCCGTCTGTGAATCTCTCCAGAATTTTTCTCTTTATCTCTAAACTCTCTTTAGCCAGGATCATCAAATCTTTAAGTCTGCTAAAAAATTCGTTCTCGCTGGCATTTAGATACCCTATTCGCGACATATTAATTGTTACAACACCAATCGAGCCAGTCAAAGGATTTGAACCAAAAAGTCCGCCTCCTCTCTTTTCTAATTCACGATTATCTATTCTCAATCTGCAACACATACTTCTCGCGTCCTCTGGGTTCATATCTGAATTTACAAAATTAGAAAAATAAGGAATCCCATACTTGGCCGTCATCTCCCACAAATTACTCAGAACAGGATTTTCCCAATCAAATTCCTTGGTAATATTGTATGTCGGGATGGGAAAAGTAAACACTCTTCCTCCGGCATCTCCCTCTGCCATAACCTCTAAAAAGGCCTTGTTAAACAGGTCTATTTCTTCCTGAAAATCCTTATAGGTAACATCCTGCGCCTCTCCTCCGATAATAACACCTTGATCTGCATAGTATTCAGGTACAGCAAGGTCCAGTGTAACGTTCGTAAAAGGGGTCTGAAATCCAACTCTTGTGGGCACATTAATATTAAAAACAAACTCCTGCAAGGCCTGCTTTATCCCAATATAGTTTAATCTGTCGAATCGTATGAAAGGTGCTAACAGGGTGTCAAAATTAGAGAATGCCTGAGCACCTGCTGCCTCTCCTTGAAGCGTATAAAAGAAATTTACGATCTGTCCCAATGCACTCCTAAGGTGTCTGGCAGGCCCGCTTTCTACTTTCCCCGATACCCCTCTGAATCCTTCTACCAACAAGTCATACAGGTCCCAACCAACGCAGTAAACAGAGAGAATGTTTAAATCATGGATATGNTAATCACCCTGTATGTGCGCTTCCCTGATCTCTGGAGAATAAATTTCATTTAACCAATAGACTTTGCTAATCTCTGAGGAAACATAGTTATTCAATCCCTGGAGAGAGAATGCCATATTACTATTNTCATTAACCCTCCAGTCTGTCTTATTTAGATATTGATCCACCAATGCAACGCTCGCTTTATCAGTTATTTCTCTTATTCTTGCATGCTGTTCTCTGTAGATAATATAGGCCTTGGCAGTTTTACGATACGTAGAGGAAAGTAACACCTCCTCTACAATATCCTGAATTTCTTCTACTGTTGGGGGCTCCTCCCCAATTACCTGACTAGCTAAATTTAAAATCTTGATGGTAAGCATTTTAGCAACCTTCTCATCAAACTCCCCTGTTGCCCTTCCAGCTTTAGTAACAGCATTTGTGATCTTTTCGGCCTCAAAAGCCACTATTGTGCCATCTCTTTTTTCTATCTCAGCAAACATAATCTCATCTCTCCATTTATGTCTTTATCTGTCATAGGCTGGCCTTATAAATACTGTGCATCTTTCGGTCCCATTTCAAAATTCTGAACACAGCCAGGCACAGAATATCACGGGATCAAAGAAGGTATTTTTTGTCTTATTTCTTCCTCGAATGTCTTATGGCAACTTCAGATAAATGGAGCAAATGCTCCTTTCCTGTCAAGTAATTTTCCAAGGCGAGGGTAATCGCAAATTATAAAAAAACAGGCCTTTAAATTATTAATCTTATCACATTTTCCACAAGATATTGTAGTAAAATATAATGAACATCCAACATTAAGTCAATAAAGAAACAATTATTGTAGAACAATAAAACACGCTTTTCTGTATATTGTTGACCTAAGAAGACCTTCAAGTCAATTTTAGCGTTATCGATTTTTTATTAAAGGGGGGAGGCAGGAGTAGATAATTATATATGATATCAAAAATTTATAGGGTTTCGGGGCTGAATCCTAAAAAGCAAGATTCAGCCCAATATGTTACAAATAGTTGGAGTGCAACCTAAAACATTAAAGAAAGCCCTGCTTTAAAAATTCTCCCTGGTGATGGATAATAGGTATTATAGGTTGTATCTTCAAGCCAGTCTTCATATCCAAGCGTAGAGTACTCTTTGTCAAAAAGATTTTCTACACCTACAAATGCCAAAGGCTTATATTTATGGTGGGCGGGTCTATACCGAAAAAGAATATCCACCAGAGAGTAGCTTGCCAACTTCTCTCCATTATTATTTTTGTCATCACCTAAGTAACATTCACCTGTATACCTAAGCTCGGGGACCAGAGAAAAGCCATGGGGAAAAAACAATTCCAAGCCTAAAAAAGCCTTGTGGTTGGGAACTAAGGGAATGTCTTTATCATTAAAGATCCCCTTGGTAAATTTTGCCTCTTGATACGTGTAATTACCATAAATAATAGCTTTTTTTCCAAACTTGTATGAACCACTAAATTCTAGACCTTGATGCCTTGTCTCATCAAGGTTCTCATTTCTAAATGTGGCATTATTCCAGGCAATTTCCTTCTCCATATCAATTCGAAATAATGTTATAGCAAACCTCACGTTTTTAATGGGATAAAACTCTGTACCTATTTCATAGCTTTTACCTTCCTCTGCCTCAAGCTCCTCGTTAAAAGCATTACCCCATCCCTGGTAAGAGGCCTGTTCATCAATAAATGGATATCGATATAACGTGGAAACCTTGGTAAACACCTTTGATTCTTTCCCTATCAAATAAGTAAGTCCAGCACTTACCACCTCTCCATGATGATCTTTCTCTTCATCAAAACTTTTTATACCTGTAACTGGATTGATTTCTTTTCCTTTGATTGTTGCCTTCTCAATCCTTGCACCTGCACTTAAAATAAGTTCATCAAGAATGTTAAATTCATCATTTATGTAATATCCTATAGAACCCTTTGTTATTTCGGTTAAAGAACTTGTAGTATCTCTATTTTTATCAGTAAAGATCTCTAAATTAAGGATTTCATTGTAATAGTCCAACCCTAGAATCAATTTATTTTTATGGCCTCGAATAGTGTCATTTAAAATATATCTGGGTGTTATTCCAAATGTCTTTATCTCTGTGTCTCTATATGAAGGAAAAGAATCCATATTCGAAACAAGATCCTTTAGACCATATAAAAAATTCACATTAAAATTACCATAGTCACCGGATATCATTTCCACACCTACATTAAGATTATAATAATTATCAACTGCATCGTCATTATCATGTGCCTGAGTAAATCTTGCAGGTCTGGCAGGTTGGAATTGTCTACGATTCACTTGCATCTCACTCTTTGTGAGGTTCCCTGGCATTTCATAATCAACCTCGTTTAGAGATCCACCGAAAGAAATATTTAAAAAATCGCTAAAGTCATACCCTACATGAACGCCAGCGCCTTTCGATGAAAATGCTGTTCTCTCTCTCCATCCATTTGTTTCTTGTATTTCACCTGAACAGGCATATGATAATCTGTCTTTAGACCCAGTAAGGCCAACTCTTACATCATGAAGGGCATCTTCTCCCATTATTCCTGAAACGCTTACCTCTGGTTTACCCTCGCCCCGTTTTGTGATGATGTTAATTACGCCTGCAACAGCATTGTCTCCAAAGAGAACACTGTTTGCACCACTTACAACCTCTATCTTTTCAACATTATTGATTGGTATCTGGAGCCAATTTATGCTTGCCATATCAGGCCTATTCAATCTTCTTCCATCCAAGAGGATTAATACCCTTCCATGCCCATTTTGCCCAAATCCTCTCATATCTATTTCCGCCTGTGAAGGATTGCCGGAAAAAGTTGTAAAATGGATACCCGCCAACTTTTCCAGAACATCAACAAGACTGGTAGCCCCTGATTTTTCAATATCTTCAGATTTAATCACAGTAATATTTGCTGGTATCTTGCGTATTTCCCTCGTATCTCTGGTAGCGGTTACTACAACCTCTTCCAATGTTACTAATGGATTTTTTATTTCTTTTTCTTCCGCCTTGCTCAATCCAGGCATGGCCAGTGCAGCCAAAAACAAAGATACAACACACCACTTTTTCATGCTTAACCTCCTCTACTTTTCTGAGACTTACTGCTACTCTATCTTTGCGAGATTAATCGAACTCCGACTTGTGGTGATTAATGCTCAGATAGAGAGCGTCTATGTGATTGGGTTTATTCCGCTCTATCCCTCATCATCCGCAAAGCCGCAGCTCCTGACCAGTGAGTCTAAACTCTGATCTGTTAATAACCTCGGCGATCATGCAGACAATCCTTTTCATCCCTTTGGCTGTAAGCAACCACCAGGCATCCATTACATCATAGCTTCCTCCAATGGATGAAACCACCTCGACCCTGTCTGCCTTAATCTTCAATCTTTTTCCAGCCTCTTCAAAATCTATTGAATCATCCAGGCTCTTCTTACCCACAAGGTAAACAATGACTCCTGTCTTCATATTTCACCACCTCTTTTCTGCTTTACCCACCAGACTTAAGGCAGGTGAAATTAATAATTTAGATCTATGCAAAATAATTCTTTCAAAACTCAATACCTTTCTGTGCTTGGAGCCCTTTTTGAAAAGGGTGTTTGATCTCTCTCATCTCGGTCACAAGATCCGCTTTCTTGATTATCATTGGATGGGCATTTCTTCCGGTTAAAACAAGATGGAGCTCATCAGGCTTCAATGTAAGTGTCTTAAAAACTTCCTCAATAGAAATAAAATGGTAATCGATTGCATAGTTGATCTCATTGAGGATAATCATATCGAACTCATCGGATTGCATTTTCTCCTTAAAAAAATTCCATGCCTCGATTACCGCCAGCCTGTGTTCGGAGTTAGTCTCCTTTTCAAAGTGTACAAATCCATTCCCCATGGGTACTATCTCAAAATAGGGGTGAAGCTTTTTAATCGCATCTAATTCCCCATAATGCCACGTTCCCTTGATGAACTGGATCATGAGTATCTTATAATCGTAGCCAATTGATCGTAACGCCAATCCCATTGCTGCGGTAGTCTTCCCTTTTCCATTGCCGGTATGGACAATAATTAGTCCCTTTCTATCCTTCTCTGACATTCGTTACTCAGCCTTACCTCATAAATCTGATTCCAGCATAAAAAAGCCCGCCATCGGTCTTAAAATGGCGGGCTAATAATTTTCTCAATAACAGCCCTCATTCTCAGACCGGAGAATCGTAAGGGTTCTTCCTGAAAGGTTTTCTGGCTTCCCTGACTCCCTGGCTCGCCTTCCCAATCCCGCTAATGCAAAACTAGTGGCTTTAATCCTTTAAAAAACAAGATATCCAGTGAGCTTCCCAGATTAATAAATCCGAATCAGGGTTACAGCAGCAGTCTTCTGCAGCGGCCTCTCACCGCTTTCCCTTTTTTGACCAGGAATCCTCTTAAATAAAAAAACCGACTTCCCTCATCGTCAAGGAAATCGGTAGCAAAGGTAATTATACTTTTTTCTGCCTCGATTATCCAGACCAGGAAATAAATCGGCATGCTTCGATAGGTTTTCTGGCTTCCCCGCCCTTTTAGCTACCTTCCCATCCCGACCTATTGGAACAGTGGTACAGAAATGCTAAAAAGGTTCCCCTTCCTTATGAAAAAAGGGGCAGAGCTACAGCAGCAGTCTTCTGCAGCGGCCTCTCACCGCTTTCCCTTAACTCGAAGCAAGATATTCAATATCTGTGTAACAAATCACCTTCCCGCTTGTCAATGTTTTTATTCCAAATTATATAGTTGAAGGAAGGAAGGCATTAAAAAGCTTGTAAGTAGTTGATCGTACTCATTCCAAACTTTTTAACTTATCAAATACCTTACGCCCCCCGTAGTGACTATTTCTCTAAATTGTGGTTGAATGTTATGATTTTGTGATTGTCTAACCAATTTTTTTCTAAAATAATCTAAAATTTCCTAACATAAAAAATAAACAATGAATTTTGATTTTCCCAACTTAGATGATTTTGCTAGATTTTCTGAAACTGCTGTTTTTGGACTGAACATCTAATGAAAATATCAATCAATCTTTCGGTTTTCAGTTTGATTAATACCCAAAAATATTGGACTCTTCATGAAAAAGGGTATAAAAGTAAGTGAAATAGCCACCGTAGCTCAGATGGCAGAGCACCTCACTCGTAATGAGGATGTCGGCGGTTCGACCCCGCCCGGTGGCTCCAAAACCCTTCCTGTATCAATCGAAGGCACATCGAAAAATTATTGCCATAAAGGGGGTGACCATCTATTTGTATAGCCATTATAGGACCAGCTTCCGAGCAATCCATTATTTAATTGGAATTTAGGATCCTCTATCCATTGGTGCATAAGTTCATTGGCTCTGTTTATTTCCTTAAACCTATCACCATCGCCACCTTTATCAGGATGATAAACTTTTGCCATTCCCCTGTAGGCTTTTTTTATCTCCCGGGCATAGTCTCTAAACATTAAGGTTGTTATATGTATATTAAGATGTTTAAGGCCCTTTTTCTGATCAACGGATAGTTTTGGGGTTTTTTTTATTTTTGGCTTAATTGAATCAGGGTCGATGTTATGTTCAACATTTTGCTCAAGAATCGACTGGGATGCAAAGCTACGAGAAATTCTCTTACTTCTTTTTTTATACCACTCCTTTCCAGCTTCAAGCGTTAATTCTTTAAGCGAGTTGGCAGGGGAGTAACCCGATTTTCTTTTATAGGCAAACCTTGATATTCTATTTGACCAGGCAGGCATCACATCAAGGGCAATAAAATGTTCTGTGAATGAAAAGGTTGCATATCGTGCATTAAGCGTTTGTAGCAATCCCTTAGACAAAGAAAGAGACCATACAAGTTTCTGCCTGCATTGCTTTGAACAATACCTTCTTCCTGGTTTCATATTATCAGTTCCACAAGCAAGGCATCTTCTTATTCTTTTTTCAGGAGAAGAGAAAGATATTTGTTTTTTGTTCATCTTTAGTCTTTTAATAAACAACATTAATGGATCTATGTGTAGGATATTCACTGTGTTTTCAATTAACTTTTACTATTATCATAAGAGCTAGGCTCAGTAAAAGTTAAAATTGCTGCTATCTTGACATTTTAGGCATTTATATTTAGTTTTTTTAGAAATTTTTTAAAACTGAACTTTTGATGTTCGCGTAAAAAGTCCTTTTACTCGCTCATGATGCCCATTGTGGGATTCATGAAATGCTTCGCTCATCGCCAAAAACTCGGCCTAAGAAACTGAGAAGGAGCATGTGTATGTCTTTTTTTGTCAAAT
>JGI10211J14876_10000688_pt1 | contig 14542 bp, 17 predicted proteins | sample Etolagsediment_FD_14876 | JGI IMG/M metagenome (IMG submission 14876)
GAAATTTCGGTTATTCGTGATTCAGCATTCTGTTTTTGTTCGTCATCAGTAATGGTACCAAGCCGAAGGTCCTCTTTCAACTTTTTCGTTTCTGCCTCATGCTCAATATATTCGACCTCGTCCTCGACCTCTTTTTCCCACTTAACCAGTTTTCCGGTGTCCGGGTATCGGGCCATATCATATGTTACATCACTGATATAGAGCGATGGTTTTTCAATACGCTCGCCTTCGTCACCTATTTCATATCCCTGCTCTCCTTTGTATAACAAGCTTCGGGTGTAATATTCATTTTCAAGAATCCCGCCTTCTGCCATCAATAGCTCGTCATCGAAGCGCTGTTCTTCCCAATCGGTCAAATTATCACCGATGCGGTTGATGGAGTATTTCTGTGTGACCATCGGGCCATGATAACAACCTATCAATAGTCCGTTATTGAGCGCATCGTCGAGCATTTTTCGCTCTTCAACGGACATCTTTCGAATCAATGCAGAGTATATCTCCCTGAACCGGTCAGGCTTCATATCTTTATCAGGGATTATTTGTGTTTCGCTCGTTGTCTGTACATTAGGGACGATACACCACCTGCGCTCAGGTTTTTCGATTTCGGATTTCGTGGGAGGACGAAGCATGATGTTGCCTTTGTCCGTGCCAGAGTTGTTCAGGTCGACGAATATGAAGTAAGGATACATTCCGCTGATAACGTCCTTAACCGGCGCACGATATTCGTAGCTGGAGAATCCGTAACCGTTTATGAACAAAATGCTTGCAAGTTCTGTCATTACGGTTTTGCCACTTCCCGGAATACCCGATAATAGGCACGAACCGCCCTTTGTAAGGAAAACCGATAACACGGCTTCACGGGTTAGTTCGTCAGGGAATGCGAACATCTCCGTCAGGAACGAGGATGTCTGCAAGAATCTATTACGCAACCATTCTTCGTCTATCAGCGACGGGAACGCACGTTTTTGTATCGATTCTGCAATGCTGTCCTTGACATCGCCTACATGCGACATCAAAAACTCTTTTACTTCGTTATCCAGGGCCGATGTATACATATCTTGTATCTCACTGTTATTCATGTTCACAGGTATCGTAGACTTCAGACTGTAATCGGGGCTCGATTGAACTTCATCCTGAGATGCTCGAATGGCTATTATTCCGGGGTTCTCCCATAGCTTGTTCCGAATATAATCGGCATCGTTGTCGTCTATAACCGGATTCTTTCCCGGTTCAAAGACTATTATATCGAAATTTGATAACAGGATTTCCGTTGACCCTGTTGTTTTGTCAGTAGCTATAGACAGTATCTTATTCCCGCCGATTTCATCGCCCATCTTGAATACTGATGTTCCGAAGAAGTTATCGTTGCTGTCCTCGAACGACCTGCCGAGGTTCAGGAGTATCTGTGAATCGATTGTATATTCAGCGCTCGGTAAAACACTTATCCTTTTCACTTTATCAAAGTTCATCTTTATGCTCTTGTTGTCATTAGTATCGGTTTCGGCCAAGTATATCACCCTGATTCAAATCAAATCAAATGAACTCTTCTCTATTGAATCCACCTTTTCCGGGCATATCACCGAATTTCTTATTACGGTTATGCTTTGGCTGTGGTGTAGTTGTCGATGTTGACGAGTTGTCTTTATCTGACGAAGCACGCTCAAAGGAGTCGTTCATATCATCCATGCCGGCCATGTCGAATTCTAAATCGTCACCGGATATCAGTTCCCTGATTTCAGATTCCGCATCGTTACTATTGTTGTCAATGACTGCTGGCGGATTGTTCGTAGAAGGGGCAGGGGCGTTTGAATGTTGCGCGGTCGGTCCCGATGCGGAATTTCCGAATGCGTCAGGGATGTCCACGTCTATATTAACGTTCATAGCTCTGCCAAGTTTCTGTGTCTCTTCCTTTATTTTGTTCCATCCTTTCATATCTTCTTCCCTTCCGCCGAACTTTCTGTAATGCTCGTTTATCATACTCTGGAACGTCATGTCTTTAAATCCATCCTCTGTATCATCGGAATGTTGCTGTTGCCGTTGTTGCCCTTGAAGTTTCTGTCGTTGCTGACCTTGGGCCATACCGTTATCAATTCTCTGATATCCATACATTTCGTCATCGAAATCAAGTTCGTTCTTGGTAACATGTTGTAAGTCTTGGACGACCTTGTCCATACCATCGGTCCCGAACTTAGATGCGTGGTTCTTCAACATACTCTCGATGGTCAGTCCGGTTTTCTGTTTTGTTGCTTGGCGTTGTTGCGAACCAAAGTTCTGCATGTTAGGATTCCGGGTTTGTGCTTGCTGTTGCTGTTGCGCCAGGAAGTTCGGGTCTATGCCTTGACCCTGTCCGTTTTGCTGTTCGATATTGTTATATTGTTCGGGAATTATATCTTCATACATCATCTGGTTCCAGTCTTCATCTGTCAGACCTTTCTCCTTACGCTTTGCCGACTTGAACGAATCATACAGTTTTTTCAAGGCCGGCCAGAACGCTTGGAGTATACCGAAGTACGAGCCTGCGTTATTAACGTACTTCTGCAACGCCTCTGCCCGGACCTCGTCTCCGGCGGAGAACATTTCCACACCCTGTGTTTTCAGCACACCAATCAACGGTTCCACGACCTCACGTATTTCAGAGTTGTCAATACCGTCAAACTTATTACTTATAAAGTTCATGGCCATATCGTTTCCCAATAATTGTTGTAACTTATCGAATATATCTTCGTCCCTGCTTTCAATATCAATATCTTCCGTGTCTATCATAGAAATCAATCCCTTGCGAAAATATCATCGTCATAATCGCCAATCCACTGAGATAGGTCATCATCTGGATATGCCTGACGTCGTTGAGGTTGAGGGGGCGGTGCAGAATATTGCTCCGGTGGTAATAATGCTCGTAGCTCCTTCAGCTCTTTTTCATATTTCGACCTCATTACAAAAAATACAACGGTTCCACCGGTAACGAGGCCCAGCGTAAAAGCACCGGCTATTTTCAGACCATTACTGCTTCCTTTTGGTTTTTTGTCAGTAGCACGAAAGTTCGTCTTGGCTGAGAACCCGGCAAAAGATACTTCGTCATTGAACTCTTTCAAGATGTCTTTCTTTCCATCATTGGTCATACCTACTATCTGTAGCTTCACGGCGTTTTTCGTATCCACCGATGTCTGAAGGTCGTAATCCATGTATTCTTTGCTCATTATTAATATACCCCCCGGCCTTTCATTATAATTCTTGCTAATATATCCCTTTGCGATAGGTTCCTGACCCTCCTGATAAGTTTGACCGTGCTTTCCTGTTTATCTATGGTTCCGGAACGTATGAGCTCTTGTATGATGGCATTCCACCGGTTCGATGTGAGAAAGTTCCTGAACTTTCCGCTTTGTATTATGTTCTCATACAATAGGTTTATATCCTGCGGTTCATTAGAGCCTTTCAATTTGCTTATGATATGGCTCATGACGAGCTCGTTCTTAGAAAGGGATTCTGGCATAGTGTATAGGCTCCGTTGGTTTTTCTTTATTCTTTTTCTTCCTATTTATAGTTAATATGATGGTTATAGCGAAGACGGCAAAGTTATATAAAGCAATAAATATATAATTAAACATAGTAGAGGTGTTCAAATCAAGAGCATTAAAGCATTGTCGCGCAGGATAAAGATACGCTATCCGGGCGGGGAATCGGAATCATTACGTGATTATTTAAAACGTTCGAGCATTGACGATATTCGTTCAGAGATACGCTCGCTTCTTGAAACCATGCAATCACGGACGGATATTACTGATGACAGAAGCGCTCTTTCGAACATGNTAACGGTTCTTGTTTGGTTCAACGCCGGTGAAGAGCTCTTTCTTGATAATAATGTGGATAACGGGAGAACATAATATGNAACGTATAGGTAAAGACTTCATACAGCGCGCTTACGATTCAGAGATGTTCAAAAAAATAGAATATGTAAGCGATATTCAAGATAGACAATACGGTGGCAGGCTCAGTAAAGGTGATACTTACCTAATTGGAAAGAACGATAACGAGATGTTCTACTTGACCAACTATAATGACAGCTCTATGGAGCTGTGGCGAAGGCGTCGTGTCAGAAGCGGGTTTCAGGAAGATACCATCGTTATTCTTAATAATTATGAGAGCAATTGCATTTACCGCATGATAGAATGCCTTTATGACATAATGTTCATCGACTCAGACACAGATGATGACAGTGCCCATACTGATAAAGATAGCGGTGCTGAAGATACTCGAAAGAAAGATGATTCCAACAACACGATATCCTCTTCTTCCGGGAATGCGTCCAAATGGGACGACGATAAGAAGGTCGAATTTCTCCGCAAAAGACTGATTGAGGAAAAAACGTTGTCTATGATAAGCCGAGAAATGGGCATCCGCATCGGTCAGGTCAAAGGATTACAGAAGTATTACAAAGACGGAAAGTTCGATGACCTGGTTCATATGGCCATCAAAGATTGATTCTGTCATTGATGCTCTTCTTCCGTCTTACAATGGTCCGATACAAATTTCCGCAACGTGTACATTTACGCCATCTAACAACATTTTTGTAGTTAATTTTGTCCTCTATGACAATTATCGCACCGGAAATGACGCAACCAAATAGAACAAAGGAGAATAATATCATGGCCCCCGCAACACTTACGAATATCATTACCAGCATAATGAAGAACATTATCACTGCAAGTATGACAGTTAACGCATCCGGTGGTGAGAAGGTTGGCTGATAATCGTTCAGGTATTCACAATTTGGACATAACGGCATTTGAATCCCTCTGTTGATTGGTATGTCTGCTATTTACGTTTTCGCTTGTGGACCTGTTTCTTTTTCAGATATCCTTTCTGTTTTTTGAACCCGTGCTTTGCCCGGAACATTGTTTCGTTCTCGTATCTAACGCGTTCTTTCACAGCGTTGGTCGTCTTGTTCATCCGGTAATGATGTAGGAGTCGGACAGAGCCTGCGAAGAAAATCTTCCAGGGCGACTTCCCCACGCGGTAAACGAAGTCTATGTCTGCATACTGGCTACCTTTAAAAGTATCTGAGTCGTACCCGCCGAGTTCTCGGAACATGTCTGAACGTATAAGTATCGGATGAGCGTAACGTAGATAATCGTCAGGGAGNATAGTGTCCGGCTTCCCTCGTTTCTTGTTTCCGGCGATACCATTCTCCGATATGAAATATCCTGCATGGTTCAGAGTTCCGTCGTCGAACATTATCCGACATGATACGAACCCTATCTCCGGGTCGGACTCGCCAAACTGAAGTAATTTATCGAGCCAGCCGTCATCGAGTGCTTCCCAGTCATCGTTGAAAAGTACCCACCAGTCGGTATTAACGCGTTCGAATCCGGCATTAACGTTCAGTGGTATGCTTTGTTTGGCCTGCTGTACTATTATGTTGGTATCGACGTTGTTCATGCGAAACTCAAGTGATTCTACAGCTTGCGGAACGAGGAGTCCATTATAACTGATTATCACGATATCAACAACTGACATGGCTGTTGATATAATATGTGAACGCCCTTAAATATTTTCTGGTGTCAACTTAATATAGGTAAAACGACAATATGAATACATAACTATCGTTAAGGTGTTGCGTTGTCTTCCAAGGAAAAAGATGATAAATCATTAAAGGAGCAATTAAAGGAAGCTGGTAGACACAGGGCCGAGCTTACGAACGAATTGTCGAATTACATAAAGATGCATAAACGGAACGGCAAGAAATGGCGCGAAATATATCATTAGACCATAATTTTCGGATGTGCATTCAATGTCTGATAAAACCATTAAAAAACTAAACGAAATCGAAGAGCATTTTAACGGTTTAGAAAAAGGTCTTCATGATTTTAATCGAAATGTTGATGAAATTCGGGAAATGCGGAAAGACATACGAGAACTCAATAATAACCTTCGAAGTAATACGGACCGATTATCCGAGCTTAAACTTGAAACAGAGACCGCACGGAAGGTCGAAGAGGATAATATAAAGTTCATGCAGGAGCTTATAAAACAGCTCGTCGAGAACGGTAGTATAAGAGGGAAACAACGTTTTGAGATAGTGAAATCCGTTCTTGAATGGGGCATCAGAATTTCTATAATCGTGTTGTTGATAGGTCTCGGCCTTAAAGAATATTTACCGTTCATAGGCTGATTTTGAGGTGCTTACAAGACCGATTATCCGAATCTCGTCGGGGTTCGTCATATTCCTACTTATTTTGAGCATGTTATATTCGATGTCCTCCGGGAGATTTACTCTTGTTATATAGCATTTGAAATCGGGATATGGGGAACTTCTGAATCTATCAGATAATGTACAAACTTGGTCGATGAACGGGCTAGCTCCAAGCATCTCTACGTCGTTTATGTTCAAAATCGGTATGTTGTTGTTATCGTCAACCACCGCCCATCTTTCATGATGGCCGGGTTTACTGTCTATGATTTCACAGTTTTTGAAGAACACCATATTACGTCGGTTATGAAACTCGATACAATCGTCGCACAGGAACTCTTGAAAAGAACCGTACTTGGCTCGTATGCATCTTACGCATAATGTTCTTTTGCAGTCCATACATTTTCTGATTATCTCTTGAACCGGAATCTCTCTATTGCAAACACCGCATATGTTCATGAATCCTTGATAATCGAGATGACATATATATTTTTCCTTCATCAAAAAACTATTTAAGAGAGAAAAGGCTTTTAGTGAACCAATGATAGGTTTTATATTGCTAACATCACGCTTGAGCATGGAGCCCCAGATAAGAGTTAAGCTAAATGAACTACAAGAGGTCAAAGAAGTACATCCCTTGTTCGGAGAATATGACCTGATTGTCAATGTGGAGGTCAAAGACTTTGAAACACTGGGCCGATTCGTTACAGAAAAGGTAAGAACGATTGACGGAGTAATAGACACCAAAACACTTTCCGGAGTGAAGTTCTGATGCGAAAGGATGAATATGTCTATACCTGTCCTGCTTGTGGGAACGGCGATATATTAAAGGATAAACATAACCCCGGTAAATGGTATTGCCGGAAGTGTCATGAAAGATTTATTACACCTGATGTGGAAAGAGAAATGAGTTGATTTAAATGAATGAATCCAAGGAAGAGAAAGATGATTTCGTTGAGGGAAGGTCATGTCTCGGTTGCCCTGATGTAAAAGACCATAATGGACACGGTGTTTCCAACGGATATTATTGTTGTAGATGCATACATAGACATAAAGGTATGTTTGTTTATCGCAAAATTTACGACCCGGGTGAAATTCCGGAGTGGTGCCCGAAGTTAAATAATGACGATGAGGAAAATGATGCCGTCGATGCTGATAACCAGATAGATATATCACAGGGCGGTTTGGACGTATTCTCTGACGTGGATGTGAGTGAATCACTTAGTGCAAAGGACGATTCCGATGATTCAGATGACGAGGTCAAGAAAAAATTGTTCTTAGCGCATGAAATGACCCGAACGTATTTCATAGAATCGCTGATTAGGGCCGGCTTCAATGCCTATACTGAAAGGTTGCATTATGAGGCTGGAGTGCTATATGAAGTGGACAAAATAGTAATCATCGTCGAAAGCGACGATAATAAAGTAAAGACAAGAACCATCGTCCCCGGCTTACACAAGACAAAGAGGGACATAACCAATAATCTTACCGATGATGATAAGGATAGTGTGATTCGTATACTTCAAGATGCTCTTGACACGGTGAAAGAAGCCAAGATTTCAGAAGAAGATGATGACGAAGAGGATGAGAACGAAGATGACGAGGACAGAGAGCTTCCCGGCTATTCGTAATTCATGATATATGGGGTGGTTGAGATGATTTCCGTCTGGGACCTGATGTTCTTGCTGACGCTGTTGTTCGGATATATAGATATGCTTGAGACCATTACAGCAATCGAGATATTGAACGGTGTTCGAAACATGAAGTTCGAGGAGCAGAACAAACTCTTGAAAATATTCATCTACTATGACAAGGACAAATGGAAATGGTTGAGGTTCCCCGGATATATGGCTGGTTTCTTTCTTAAACTCATATACATAATCGGTTTATATATGCTGATTACTTATGTTCATGTTTATTTTGGTTTATTATTGGCTCTGAACTTCGTTGGACATTTCTTCGTGATTTTTCATAATATAATTCATATCGAAAAAGAATACAAGAGCATTGTTCATAGTGAAAGAATGAAAAAAATGTTCACTGAGCTTTTTAAGACTATCGATGAAACCAATGATGCTCAAATTATGCAGAACGACAAAACTGAACCTGACCTTACCAAACCTTAGCCCGCTTCTGCTTACACCAAACAAATATGAGCGTCATTTTATTTTATTTTACGTCGCAGTTTCTCAACATTCAGGATTATTTTATTGAGTTCTTTCAGTAACTCTTTATGTGTCGTATCATCTTTTAGATATAATTCTTGATAATTGTTAATCTCTTCGGAAATATCAAGGACCGCTGTCATAATATCATCGGTTAGGTAGTCATCGGTATGTAGGCTGTCAACGGCTAAGAACAACGCTTCGAAGAACTGTTGTATTGCATCTTCGTTCTCCGGCATCTCTTTTTTGGCGTTCTTCAGAGTAACGAGCATCGAGTCCACTTTTCCTCTGGCCCGGTTCTTGTTCGAAAGTTGTTTTCTTCCACAGGCCTTACACACCAAACTGTTCCGGCCCTTGGTCATTCGACTGTAATTGAACATTTTACCACAATCAGCACAAGCGAAATCGCCGGCGAAGTTGTCCATCAGTAATCGGAATACCTTACCGGAATAGCTCTTTCCGTACTTTTTCCCGAAATATTTCATGCACTCTGAACGTTCGTTGACTATATCGAATTTCTTATCTAAATATTCATCCGCCAGTTCTTCCTTCAGCCTTCGCATGGTTACCATGTCGCATATCAGCTTCTTTATTTTTTCCGATTTCTTTTCAACGTTCTGTTCACTGAACTCTTCTAGTAAGAGTTCCTTAACGGTGTCGAACGACGGCGGGTCCTCAATCTCGAATGCGTTGTATATGGTCGTTATGATAGAGTGTATTGGTATCCCTGCGGACTCTGCGCGTTGGAGGTCCATAATCGTTTGTGGTTTGCACTTTATCTGCTTGCAATCGTCGCCGTTGACGGCGTACCAGACAGCGCCTTCAATGCCTTCTATATCTTCTATTTTTTCGTTTTCCTTGTCAGCATATGTTATAACGAGCTCTTTGTCCACCTTTTCCTGCATTTTCACATATTTTTCGATGAACTCCGCATCGGATATTGAGCCCGTAATCTCTTCCAGGAGCTTCGCTGACGGTGCCGTTCCACTATCGAGGTTCTCTGTCGGAATAATCGTTCCTTCTTCAGGGTCTACACCATACAACAGAACACAGTCAAGCGTTACGTCATACTTTATAAGAACGAAGTTCCGCAGACCGTAGAGTTCAAAGGCCATATTACATCCGTTCTTTTCAACGAGCGCAGGGATATCTGGATATCTTTCAAGCATGTCGTTCCACATACCGTAGAAGTCGTTGTACTTGTGCGATATGGGAATTATGGGTGACAGCCTTGTTTTGTAAGTGATATAATCGTTCCCGTCGGCGTCGTGGTATTTGAAAGCAAGGACATTGGTCCCGTCATACTTGGTATAGCATAATATTTTGTCGAACACCGGTATATTATTGAATTCACCTTCGATTGTCATCGGATAAGACATCTTCGGTGTGGCCCAAACCGTTTGCGGGCAGTCCTTACCGTTCACTGTCTCGATTTCGAGCATTCCGTATTTCTTCTTTCCCGTCCTATGTATCCAGCCCGTCAGGCGATTGCCTTCATTGAAGGGGTCTTCGACATTGAACTTGGTTATGTTCGGGGATACGAAGTTATCCTCATCGGTTTCGAAGTTCGATGGGCGCGGGTTCTCATCGTCATCGCTTAGTATGCATTCTTTACAGTAATCGTTGCCATTTTCATGGTTGCAGTGCGTGCACCATTTCCGGTACCGCTTGAACTTTACAACGTCATCGTCGGTCATTTGAATCACCACTGAATTACAGTCTACCTATTTACTTTTTTTTCTTTTGTATTATTGAAAAGTTCTTCGAATGTCAATTTTGTCTGGGACGACAAACTCATTCTCGGTTTCGGGGTGTGCTTCAGCATCGGACCGAGGTTAACTGGCGGTTTCCCCCTGCCCGGTTTCACAAGGACCTCCCCGTCATGGACCTTGAACATCCCGCCGGTACGCTTGACCTTTAACAGGCGTCTGCCAAGGTCTTCGGGCCTGACATCGTAATATGCTCTGTGGCCGTCCTTGTCCTTCCGGAATATCCCGCCTTTGGTATCCACCGACCATTTGCCACCACGGTTGTATTTCCATTCATCAATCTTTTTGGCGTCTGATATTCCAGTTATTGACTCACCGAGGCCTATCAGGTTAGTATCCGACGTGCTTTTGGCTATCAGAACGTGTATTTCCACGTTCTTGTTTCCGAACACCCTCAGTGCTCGTCCTATTAGTTGTACGTAATGTTTTTCCGTCAAGGCTGACGATACGACATAGAGCCTGTCTATCTCCGGGCAGTTGAAGCCTTCTTTCAACATGTTCACTGATGATATTGTTGTAAGCCTTCCTGAAAGGAAATCATCCAGTGCTTTCTCTTGTTCCTTTTTCCTTCCTTTGGAGTGGTACGCCGGACACTTTAGCGCTTGAGCTATCAATTCCGCCTGCTGTATTGTTTGTGACACTATGAGGTTCCGACTTCCTTCTGTCGATGATATGACCTCGATTGCCGTGTAGAGTCTGTTGCGTGAGTTATGGCACACCCGGCGTCGCATCATAGCAACCGTCCGTCGCTTCAGTTCAAGCTTTTTCAACTTCTGCGGGTCTGAAGGTCTTCCTCTCTTCATCAGGTTCCTTAACGATTTAGTATATTCGTCGTACTTCTTCCAATCGAAATTGTCCATATCGAACCGGTGATAAATAAACGTGAACCGGGGCAATGGAGTATCTTCCCACGGTAGTGTATATACGGCATCGAACCTGTGATATGAGTCTCCGGGCGTTGCTGAAAGACCGAGCATATATTCCGTTTCGACCCGGTCATATACCTGTGACCAGACCTCCGATTCATACCTGTGTGCTTCGTCGAGTATGAGTAGCTTGGTCTTGAACGTCTTTTCTTCCGGCATCTTGATTATCGATTGTATCGTTAACGCTTCGGTTTCCCATTGTTCTTCCCATTGCTTTGCAAGGTCCTTGCTTGGTGTTATAAGCATAGTATCTTTACCGTTCTTATCCACACGTTTCATTGCAAGCTTTCCTACGAATGATTTCCCGGCTCCTGGCGGTGCTTGAACGAGCGTTCTTTTGTTCTTGACCAATGTTTCAACGGCTTCTAATTGCCAATCATGGGGCTTCATCGAATTACAACCTTGATAACCCATATAACATAATGACTATTTATAGATTGTTATTTGGCTTTCTTTTTCTGTTTTAATAGTTTCAAAAAATCGATAGGTCCGGCAACAATCGTCTTTTTTTTGAATTCCGGCAGGTCGAGCAGTTCTTCTTCGGTCAGGGCTATATCCCTTCCTTTCTCGTTCATTTCTTTGGCTCGTTCAGCGGTGAACTTTCCGGCCTCGTCGAGGTTTACCGTGTATCCGGCACTGTCAGGTCGCCAGAACAGCAGAGAACCGTCAACATATCGATATTTTGTACAGACGATGAGATATTCGGTCATTCTATTTCTCCGGTGTGAATTCTTTCATGCTTTCCCGTATGTTCATCAGGATATTTCCGAGCATGTTCAAAGCCTGCCCGGAGCTATGGCACTTCTTGCAGGTGCAGACACCGAAGTAGTTATCATGCCAGTAGTTGCCTTCGATTAATGTGGCATCTCTGGTTTCTATGAGTTTCCTTGCAAGCTCCGGGTTCTGCCTGAACTTTTCTCTGACAATGGGGTGCATCACTTCTCCTTTGATGTCGAACCAATCTTTGCGCATTACGTTCTTCGTGCGCTTGGAACGGCCTCTGATGGCGCATTCCATTGCTGTCTCAGCGGACCTAATCCATTCTCGGGTCTCCGGGTCGTTGGTCTTTCGTTCCTGATACGCATGCTCCGAAGTAGGGTAAATTATACCTTCATATTCGAACTCCGCCTCGTAAAAGTTGCTCAAGAACCGATACTCACCACGAAACCTGTTTATTGATGGTATGTCACCGGCATCATTCTTTTTCTGTTGTGTCATCGTTATCCTTCCTGTGTTCACCGCATAGGTTTTCTTCGGTCCGGAACTCCTTCTGCTTCTGTCGTTCCTTTTCGGTGACATCACCGAAATGCTTCATACAATATGGTTTATCTTTGTACACCAAGTCCGCTACCTGCCTGCATTTACAACACTTGCACATATGGGGTATATTGTTGTTTGAGTTTAAATAATTTACGTTGATTATTTATGCCCCTTTGGACCAATCACGATGATAGTCGGTGGTTCTTTCCCACGGTTCGAAATCAGGTTGGAAATCGCCGTGGAATGCCTTACTTTAAGCCCACCGCTTCGGCCGGTGCCGAGGCTGAACACGGTAACGTAATCTTTCCCGAAATGCTCATCACGGAGCTTCTTCGAGTATGTATGACAGAACTTTCCGTCGATGGTTCCGATGTACAACGCCATTTTAATCCTGCTCATCATTCTATTGGGAGAGTGTCCTGAACGAACTTGTTCTTGCCATGATATTCGTTTGGTTCGTCCTTGTCATCCTCGATAATTTCTCCTTCATACTACCGTCTCTCTTTATCGCCCTTTTCGTTCCCGTCGTCTCCGTTCTCAATTTTCGTACCGCAGATAGGACATATTTTCTGTATCGTCGTGATATAACCGCACTCAGGGCACCGGCACATTAAGAACATTAATAATGATTATTACTAAAATACTTTTTGGTCGATGGCACATGGCCGATAATCACTGGTTGACGGCCCTAGAAACGAAGCCACAATTCAAGCAAGCAAGAAGGTCCGTGCCCGTTACCGCTTGCAATGTCCCGACCTTTCCACAATTCGGACAAGGTTGATTTTTCCCTTTTCGATTATCTCCAGCAGGTTTCGTATAATCCCAGCCGTCCAATGGGTCTTTCGGGTCCTGAACATCGGGCTCTTTCATCTTATCCTGATATATTCTCCTGACCACGTCAATAGCTCGGGCTTTGACATCCTGCGGTTCATTGGAGCGGTTGATAGCGTCAATCATTTTTTGTAATTGGCCCGTCAAACTATGCACCCCCGGAAATTTCGACTGCCGTAGCTGAATTGATGGCTATTTTGAACCGTTCCTCGCCTTTGGACCAGCCCATCGAAAGCAGATTATCCTCGAACTTCTTCAGGACGTTCACTTGCTCTTTCGGTTTCTTTTGTGGTCCTTTCGGCTGTGGCGGAGGACAACCACCGAGGTCCATCCCTATCCACCTGTCGACGTTAGGGAAATAAACCTCTACGTAAGCGTGGCAATCAGAACAACAATACCGAGTGGGTATTCCGATAACGTTCCCGATAACGAAGAATGCAAGTGCACGGTTCCGGCAACTGCCTTCCCTTGAACTGACGCAATCCACGACCATGTCACCGTCCTCCGGTATGTTATTGCAACCGAAGCTCATCATATACCCCGCGAGCTTTTGCATCGTTGACCGAAAATTATATTTCTTCAATGCTCCAAGATATGCAAGCGATGCCGGTTCTGAACGGTTCAGAAGCATCCCAGGCATGGAAGACCGTTCCAGAGCGTCTATCAAATCACCAAAGTAATCTTCATCTATCATTCTTAAAAGACCGGGAACAAGCCTGCGGAATTGTATCACAACGCTGTCATTGTAATTGTGATACCCCTCCGATAACTCGTAAAGACGATGGAGCGTCATATCATCATCATAGTCTTGATAATAATATAGAAGATTACCGATTTCCTTGGACCACTTGCAAAATACCGTCCATTGCAACGTAACATCGTACTTTCTATGCTTGGAACGGACAAAGGTATTGCTCAAATGGTCGGTGTAGAACTCAAGCTCACAATCAGGTTCCGTGGTCGAATAACCGATGATATAACTTTCTTCGGTAGGCATGAAAATTCGCGTATACCCTCCAGTAGAGACGATTACGTCCATCTTCCCTTTGAACTCCCGGTATTCCCCGGAGCTGTCAGGGGCATCTCTCAGCCGTAACACCCGAAGGTCGGTGTTCGGCGGTGAAACGGAAATATAACCTTCACGGCCACCCACTTTCCACTTTTCATAGGTCTTCCCACGCTTCATCCTTGCAACAGTGGGATTAAAAATAGGCTTGCACTGCGGGTCGCTACCTACCGTTCCTCCGGCCTCGTCGACGTTTCGCTCAGGGGAATATGAATCATCCTCCGGGCTCTTTGGCTCTGTCTTCGAATCCATAGGCGGGTCTGACTGCTCCTCTGACGGTATGTCGTCCTTGTCCCAATGGTCACCATCATCATTGTCGGGTGTTTTATCGGTCTTGT
>JGI10211J14876_10000693_pt1 | contig 14443 bp, 10 predicted proteins | sample Etolagsediment_FD_14876 | JGI IMG/M metagenome (IMG submission 14876)
CAGTTTCTGTTTGTTATATAGCTCCCCTATGGAGGTATAGTTATAGGCGAACGTGGGATCGATGCTTATTCCTTCCCGAAACCAATTTAGTGCCTGATCGTAATCCCCCTTTTCCATGTATGCCCTGCCAATTGCGCAGTAAACCTTGCTGTTCCGGCTGTCCCGAGCAGTTGCTATTAATTCATCAGACAGATCTATTGTTTCTTCATCCGGTTCCAGCGCTTGGATTGATTCATGCCTGCTTGGCTCAATGTGTCGAGCTTTACTTCGTATATTCTGACAAAGTAGCTTTACCAATTTATACAGGCGAATCCTGTAGAGCTGATCATGCATCCAGGAAAGAAATTTACCCCGTTGCCTGTAGGCCTGGTATCCCCAATAGTTCCATAGATTCGCACCGCCAGTAAGAATAAGAACTATGTCAGGTTCTNCCTCTCGGATATCACCCTCCAAGGTTTCTAGAAGCTGTGTTGTATTCTGGCCGGGCCTTCCACGGTTTATGACAGTATATGTCCTTTTCGATTCCTTTGCATTTAGTAATCGTTCTAATTGTGCAGGATAAGACTGGGTTCTTGGAGCACCAAGGCCGAAGGTGACTGAGTCACCCACGCATAAGATGGTGTATTGAGCAGGACTTGTTATACCTTCATCAGTGACAGAGCGGTGGGCATATATGGCTCCAACAATATGGAGGGCACACTCAATTGCCAGAATGCAAATAATTATCCCTGCAAAGAATGCAATTGCTCGATGTTTCTTTGATGTCACCGGAGAAAGCCCTTTCTTTTTGTGAAAATGAGCGCGGCACAGTTTCCCAGCACCAGCATAGACAAACTTTTCTGTCTGTTATCCCTCATTGGGAAATGTCTCCTTGAGGGTATTCCAAATGTTTGTGGCCATGACTCCATAGCCGCGTACGTTAGGGTGTCCGTCAGGAACGAAGTATTGTTCGCGTGAAGCTCCTTCCTTCCGAATTCGGGAAAAAATACTGCTATGGTCAACGAAAGGAATGTCACGCTTGCTCGCGACGTTTCTGAGCACATCGTCAACAACATCCTCTCCAGGATAGTTCTGGAGGATGATTCTTACGTTGTACTTTGCACACAACGATAATATTCTTCCAATGTCTTGTTGAATCCATTGTTGCACTTCCTTTTCAATGTGTCTTTTCTTGAACATCAGCAGGTAGTCGTTGGCCAACGGATTTCGCCTTTTTTCTTTCCTGAAAAAATCCATGGCTTCAGAGTAGAGCCGGAGATCACGGAAGGCATGCGCAATCCCTTCGTAGCAATATGGACTCAATGTATCTGAGTGTGTTACTTCAAGTGCCTTCTTAAACCAGGACAGCGCCTGTTTGTACTGTCGCTTTCCGATATATAGCCATCCTATGCCCTCATAGTTCTGCCTGAACGTGGAATCGATGCCTATTCCCTTCTGATACCACCTCCTCGCAACATCATATTGCCCGCGCTCCCTGAATAGATCACCGATGGAACTGTAAAGCCCTGGGTCGGACGCATTTGCCTGAATCCCGGAAAGAAAGAACTGTAGTGCCTGATCGTAATCCCCCTTGTCCATATATTCCCTGCCAATTGTGCAGTAGTTCTTGCTGTTGACTGCATCTGTCATTAATTCATCGGGCAGGTCCATTTCCTGGCGAGATATTTCTTCATGCGTATCCAGTCTCTCAGGTTGAGGTTGTTTATTTTGTGCGCCTTGTTGGGTTTTGTTTTGTATATTCCAGCAAAGCAACTTTACTAATTTGTACAGGCGAATCCTGTAGAGCTTATCATGCATCCAGGAAAGAAACCTGTCCCCTTCCTTGCGTGTCCGCTCTCTGTGTGCCCGGTATCCATAATAGTTGGACTGATTCGCGCAGCCAGTAAGAACCGTAACTATGTCAGGTTCTACCTCTCGGATATCACCCTCCAGGGTTTCTAGAAGTTGTGCTGTATTCTGGCCGGGCCTTCCACGGTTTATGACAGTATATGTCCTTTTCGATTCCTTTGCATTCAGTAATCGTTCTAATTGTGCAGGATACGACTGGGTTCTTGGAGCACCAAGGCCGAAGGTGACTGAGTCACCCACGCATAAGATTGTGTATTGAGAGGGATTTCTTGTCCCCTGGTCTGTGACAGAGCGGTGGGCATATATGGCTCCTACAATGCGAAGGGCACACTCAATTGCCAGAATGCAGATAATTATCCCTGCAAATAATGCAATTGCTCGATGTTTCTTTGATGTCACCGGAGAAAGTCCTTTCCTTTTGAGAAAATGACTTAATTTCTAATAGAGGCTCNCCTATTGTTTCTTTTCAACAATGCAGTTCCCCAGGACCAGCATGTCCATCNCGCTACGTTCAAAACAGCTCAGCGCATCCTGTGGAGAACAAACTATCGGTTCTCCTCGCAAGTTCAAGGAAGTGTTGACGAGCACTGGAACCCCGCTGATTGCCTCAAAATTCTTGATGAGGCGGTAAAGTATCGGATTCTGAGGTTCTGTAAGTGTTTGAACTCTGGCAGTACCGTCAACATGCGTAACTGCGGGAATCACAGCCTCCTTGTCTTCCCTGACACGGGGTGCGAGAAGCATAAAGGGAGAATGATCCTGGAGCTCGAAGTACTCCGCAGCCTTCTCTTCCAAAACAACAGGAGCAAATGGCCTGAAGGATTCCCGTTTTTTGACACGCGAGTTCAGGATATCTTTTGTTTCCGGGTTGCAAGGATTTGCGAGAATGCTGCGGTTCCCTAATGCGCGTGGTCCAAACTCCATTCTTCCTTGAAACCATCCCACAATCCTGTTCTGAAGAAGGGCTTGTGCAATTTTTCTACAAAGGGATATTTCATCAAGTGTCTGAAACTTGAAACGGCTGGAAGACAGGGTTCTCTTGATCTGAGTATCCGAAAACTCGGGACCCAGATAGGCATTTTCCATCACATACTCTCTCGGCTTATCGAAAAGAACGTGATGCACATAACAGGCCGCTCCCATTGCCCCGCCGCTGTCCCCGGATGCGGGCTGAATAAACACACGTTTGAATGGTGTTTCTTCCAGAATCCGGTGATTCACCACGCAATTCAGAAACAACCCCCCAGCGAGACACAAATTGTCCAGCCTTGTTTCATCATGAATGTTTCTAGCCATTGACAGGACCACTTCTTCGATCAACGCTTGCAAGGTCGCAGCAATGTCACAATGGCGCTCATTGATTTCGGATTCAGGTGTGCGCTCAGCCCCGAAAGCTCGGAGAAACCTTCGGCTATACATTTTCCTGCCTTTATTAAAGCCAAAGTAACGTGAGTCCAGCCTGAAACTCCCATCAGGTTTTACCATGACTATTTCTTTCATTTTTTCCATGTAGCGTGGCTTCCCATAGCTGGCCAGAGCCATGACTTTCCCTTCACCACGGTTGGCCTTAAAGCCCAGGTAAGATGTTATTGCCGAATACAACAAGCCAAGAGAATCCGGATATCTTATCTCTTTCAGGATCTGAATCTTCCTACCCTGTCCCCACCCAAAGGTCGTAGTTGCCCACTCTCCAACGCCATCGGCTGTCAGGATAGTAGCTTCATCAAATGGTGACACGAGAAATGCGCTGGCCGCATGCGAGAGATGGTGTTTCAAGAAATGCACTTTCCCTTCAAATCCTATTTCTTTTTTTAACAATAGCGGCAAAATCAGCCTCTCCTGAAGCCAGTGGGGGATGCTGTCTAAGAAGTTCTTTATGGAGAAAGGATATGATATTAGATGGTCAATGATAACCCGGGAGAATTTCAGATAGGGCTTCTCGTAGAATGCAACACAATCAATATCATCGAAGGAGATTTTACCGGCCTGAACGCAATAGTTGATCGCCTGTATCGGAAAAACAGGAGAAGTCTTTATGCGGTTGAATCGCTCTTCCTGGGCAGCAGCGACAGGCACCCCGTCTTGCAAGAGGCAGGCTCCGGAATCGTGATAATGACATGATATCCCCAGTATATTCATAAGATTTCAAACAGGCTGTTCCGGTGAGTATCAGATGCCGGCATAAATAAAAGTTACCACGATGGCCGGGCCGATTTGGTAAATCAAAAACGCCAGCAAAGCGAGGGCGATGAAGATCGGCAATAGAAAAAATAATTTTTCCTTCCTAATCATGTACAGCATTTCTTTCAAGATATGAAGGATCTTTTTCATGATGGATCACCTTATCTTTATGATTGTCTCTGAGTATCATCCCAATGGCTATCATACCCTTCGGCATGCTGCCAGAAAGTTTTTTCTCCTGTGGTCTCTTTTCGCAGTAAGCTGGGGCGGAAAACTGCCACAACCAGTGCAGTAATTCCAAATCCCACGATGTAAAGTATGGTCAGGAGTACCTTAATAAGCACCATCTGAACCAAACGGATGATAAATTGTGTTATTTTTTTTATCATTTTGCAAGTGTTGTGTCATCCAAAAAATTTAAGTTCTTAGGATCAAACTTTGGGATCACATGCGAGCTATGTGCAAGGATATTTGAGCCTTATTTTTTTGTAATGCTCTGTGTTGCAACATTTCAAAATTTATTATACTATGTTTCAAGATTTCATGCAAGCTACGTGCACCCATGTTTTGGTTTATGTTTGTACAAAAAATGATACATTAAAAGTAATTGCTCAAAATCCTGTGGAAATTTACTGCTTCTTTAGGGCATGGGTGTCTTTTTTTGCTTATGCCCTTAAATATAACTTAAGATTAGTTGTCGTTTTCCCGACATGTCGGGAGGTAAGATAGACGGAGCATATGATTCTAAGGCCAAGTTGCTATTACCCAATTTTGAAACGACATGGCAAGGCGCCATGCTATAAGGGCATAACAAAAAAAGACACCCATGCCCTTCCATAAATTATTGAGCAGATACCATTAAAAAAGGGTAAGATATGCTGTGTTCAAGATGTGTGTTGCCTGAGAGCAAACCTGATATATGGCTGGACAAAGACGGCATATGTAACATTTGCCGGGAATACGAGAAAGCAAGTACTGGTTCTCTTAGTGGCAAACTGCTTGAAACAGACTTCATCAAAATACTGAACAAGCACAGGGGAAAGCACAAGTATGATTGTCTGGTAATGTGCAGTGGCGGTAAGGACAGCACCGCCGGTCTCTATTTTATGAAGAAGAGATATCGGATGAATCCGTTGGCCTTTACTTTTGATCATGGCTTCGAGACCGAAGGTGCAAAGGAAAATGTTATAAATGCCGTTGAGGCCCTCGCGGTAGACTGTCTTTTTTTCAAGACCGACTTTATGAAAGACATGTTTGCGAAGATTGTAAAAACAGGATCAAAGGCTGTGATGTGTCATCCATGCTCAATTTGGTACATGCAGTTGGCCTTTGACATTGCCGCCAGATATGAGATCCCGCTGATTATCGCCGGATGGACTAAAGGCCAGTTTGCCAGGCAGGAAATGATGGCAAAGGGTGCAGGCGACAGTTCTGCGCCCGAATTTCGATTGATGGCAGAGGCCACAAAGGATTTCCTTTCGACACTGAAAGACGACGCGAAGTATAGAGACTTCCCAACAACTATGGAGGAGGTCATCAGAAGAGCTAAAAAGAAGCACAAATGCCTAGTCTTGTCTCCCCACTGGTTTCTGGATACTGAGCCAGAGGAATATGTCGAGCTAATAAAGAAAGAACTGAACTGGAAACCTCCCAGTCTGAGCTATCCCGCGAAGTCCACAAATTGTTCTTTGAACTTTCTCTCCGTACATCTCTCGCTCAAGTATTACGGGTACACCCATTATCATGTTGAGATGAGCAAACTCGTGAGACAGGGCCTCATGAACAGAGAAGAGGCCCTGAATTATCTCGAGATCGGTTTTGACAAAGCCCTGCTAAACCGTATTGCCGAAAAACTGGGATGCGAAATAGATTAAAGGAATAAAAACCATGAAACCTCGGATAGGTACATTTATACTTGGACTGGTTGCTACAGTCGTACTGCTCGAGGTCGCATTGCGCATAGTCGGTATGATTCACTTCAGGGAAGTAACTGCCAGGAAAGGCGAGGTACGAGGAAGCGATTATACGATATTGTGCGTGGGAGATTCGTTCACATTTGGCATCGGTGCTTCCGAGGGAGGAGATTATCCGCGTCAACTGGAGCGACTTCTGAATTCAAAGATAGGAAATCGACACTTCACGGTAGTTAATAGAGGAATAGGCGCCCATAACACATCGCAAATACTAAACGACTTCCCGGCCTGGGTGGACGAAATCAAGCCGGATCTCGTCGTGATCTTGGCAGGATGCGCCAATGCGTGGAACTATTGGGGATACAGATCGTACAAGAGGGGGAACAGCGTCCTTTCCAGGATGCAAGATCAGCTCTATAGAATCAGGATTTTCAAGCTGATCAAGCTCCTGCAGAAAAGATTCCCTGATACAATAAGATTGCTCAAGGCCAGGATAAAAACAAGTCCTGGAAGCGCAGATTACCATGCAGGTCTCGGAAATATATACACTGAGTTGAACCAATATGAAAAAGCAATAAAGTGGTTTAAGGCGGGGATTAAGGCGTATCCACGCGACCCAGAGCTCTATGCAAAGGTTGGCATGACCTATCTGCGCGTGAATGAGTCAGAAAAAGCCATAAGCTGGTTCAAGAAAGGGATCGCAGTTGATGCCTCCCACAGTGGCAATTATTACGGTATTGGATGTGTCTACAGTTGGCTTCGAAAACATGAGGAGGCTATCAAGTGGTTCAAGGAAGGAACACGGGTAAACCCGGAGGATAGCAACAACTATACCGGTATTGGCTATGTCTACAGAGATTCGAGTAGACCTGAGAAGGCAGTGCGCTGGTTCAAGCAAGGAATACGGGTAAACCCGGATGATATTTCCAACTACCATGGTCTAGCTGAGGCGTATAACGACACAGGGGAAATTGTTACTGACAAAACTATAGAATTAATGGCCGAGGCAGCAAAACGAAATCCCTTGGCAAAAGAATATATTAAGATGTTCGAGAATAGGAGGGATATTGCTTCGGAGGCTAGAAAGTGGATGGAATCCGATCTGGAAAAGATCATAGGCATTTGCAGGGAGAAACAAATACCCATAGCACTGCAGAATTACCCGCAAAAAAGGGAGACCCTAAGCCCCTCCAGTGAATTTGCTGAAAAGCACAGAGCCTTGTTTGTCGACAATCGCAAAGTTTTCAATGAAATGTGGGAAAGAGGAGAACGAAAAGGGGACTACTTTGTTCCTGATGGACACTGCAATGATCTGGGCTATTCTGTTGTGGCAAAGAATGTATACGATGTTATACTCAAGACGGATATATTTGATCTTAATGATGACAATTAGGCTACATAATGACAACAGGTTAGGAAATTTGGCCTGTTACATCATCCGGGCTCTTTTTCTAGGGAACGTATAATGATATCCCCCTAGATGTATCATGATATTTGTCAATCGCAAAAAAGCACGTGCTCTATCTTCGATTAGTGTTTACAGTCAAGAGCTCGCGGATCATGAATGGGATAACAAGCACTTGCTCACGGCCCATGGACATCTTGGCCCATAGATTTGAGATGTTTAAAAAGTTTTTGCTCAAGTTCATAGGCAATTTTCTTTTCTTCCTGAACCAAGTTATTCAATTCTTGAGGGTCCTCTTTCAAATTATACAATTCTTTTTGCTCTGTATCTATTGAATAGATATATTTCCAGCCATTACTTTTCCTTAAGGAACGCTTGAAGGTATGGAGCAGATAATCGGTCTCTGAGAAGGCATCTAATAGCAAGTCTTCACCATTAATCAAAGAAACTAAGCTTACCCCTTGCATCTGATTCTCTACCGTTTCATCATAGTCTATATCAAGAAGATCTAATACTGTTGGCATGATATCGATTGTTCTCACCTGGTTTTGTATCACGTGCCCTCTCTTTTCTGGTATTCTGATTATCAAGGGCACGTGAATTAACTCCTCATAGAGGCTAAATCCATGGTCAAATCTTTTGTGCTCATAATATTCATTACCAGAACCTGACGAAATAATTATTAGAGTTTTACCTGTCAGTCCTAGTTTATCAAACTCTTCAAGAAATAATCCAAATTTTCTGTCTGCTTCATGTATTTTTGCATCATATACCGACCTCCAGAATTTCACATCCTCATCTGTCATATTTAGATACCCAACATCTAAGCTTAAATTCCTTAATTCCCAATACTCTTCCACGGTACCCTTATATCTTCCCTCGTAGGTTGGATCAGCAAATTTATTCTTTAAGAAATGGGGAAGCTTATAGCGACCGTGCACATCATAACCCTGAATAAATAAGAAAAGTTTTTCTTTCCTGTGTTTTTTTAGCCATTTTAAGGCCCTAGGGAAAACGATGTCAAATCCTCCAAAAGTCGTCTTGTCATAATAAGTATCGAACCCCAAATCATAGCCAAAAGTTCCGGTAACCCCTGCACCTCCAGTAAATCCAGCAGTTGAGTAACCATTTTTCTTCAAAACTTGCGCCAGGGTAACAACTGAAGGAGAAAGCCTTGACAGATTAGAAAGGATCCGCACTTCATCTTTATACGTACTATATTTATTAAGAAGTTTATGCTGTGAAGGATATAAAGATGTAAACCAGGACATAAATACAGGTAAAGTCCAACTGGAAGGGCTAATGGCATTCTTAAACAAAAATGCACTTTTTGAAAACCTATCGAGGTTGGGAGTAGTATCGCTAAAATATCCATAGGCACCGATATTTTTGGCTCCTAGTGGTTCAAATCCAATTATGATCAAATTAAAATCCTTAAAATTTCCCCAATCGGCCTGAGCAGTAACTGAATTTTTTTGTGCAGCTTTGACTTGCTCACTAAATCCGGCAATAACTGACCTTTTTTCTTTTCCGGTTCTGGTTTGGCGGTTAAACTTGAGTAAGCTTAACAAACTCAAAACCTCTTTTTTGTCAAAGTCTCCCTTTGGAATAAACAGATCAATCCGATATAGTATCTTCTCTTTCTCGTTGTAAATAAATGTTAAAGCCCCCCGGTACTTTATCAATTCTTCCACGCTTGCTCCATACGTAAACCGCGGCGTGCTCGATAAAAGGTACACAGAGATTTTTTCTCCTTCTATCTCTATATACCTAACCTTCGGTTTAAACTCATCGGGGCATTCTATGGTATTTGAAATCATTCCTGGATAAGGGGAAGGAATATGGTTGTACAGCGAATTTATTACATATTTTCTCTCCTCAATATTTCTATGTGCAGATTTGTCATCAATATTCTTTATAACCTCAAGCTTGATCACTCTTTCGTTTTTCTTTGCTACAATAGTCCAAAAGGTATTCTCCTTTCCTTCCCTTAAAATGTCCTTTTGTATAATAAAATCATCCACTCCCTTTAGAGTGATGCCCAATTCTTCAAAGATATCTCCTAACGTCCTTATGTCACTATCTGAGTTGCCAAGACCAGGATATGCAATTAAGAAAAATAATAACAAACAAATTAGCCTATTTTTTTTCATCATATATTTCATCCAATCTTCGTCCTTCAACAAAATCAGGTATTTCCATTCCCATCAGATGCATAATGGTAGGGTATTGATCTACCATTCGGATGGGCCTTTTTAATTCGTAATTCTTTTTCACTCCCGGCCCCATTATAATAAATGGTGTCCACATACCTTTGGTCTCGCGTGGTAAGATCGCCTGTTTATAACCGGTTTTTAAAGAGGTTGTAAAGATAGTTAAGGCTGAGCTAACTTCCTCATTCCAGCCAAAGCCTGCTTCATTAGCAACTACTAAATCTCCGACTCTATCTTCGGGGAGATCCAAAAAATCTTCCACCTCTTCCCATCTCACTACAGCAGCTACTGGTTTTTCACCATTTTTATCCTCAAGGGTATAAAGCATCTTTATAACTTTATCCCGTAACCTTTCATACTCTGATCCACTCCCCCTCTTCCATTTTCCACCGAGACCTTTTGGGTGGATATAGATATTATCCATCTTTAAATAGATCACCTTGGAATTTTCCCAATCAATTATGGGTTCCCCTGTCTCTTCCTTGATGGTGAATCGTAAAAGCCCCTCTTTTGCAAAAAGATTATTAAGATGCACCCATTTGTTCAGTGGAGCCATCCCATGGTCTGAACTCAAAACAACTAAGGTATTCTCATCAGCATTATTCAGATAGTCTCCTAAAATATCATCGAGCCTTTTATACATATCTAACACTTCACTCCAGAGCTCTTTTCTTTGTTGCCCGGTGACATCATTATACCTTTTGCTCACCGGATCTATATAACCAAGCCACCATCTACTGCTAAGCATCTGATTGGGTGTATAAATATCATGAATATATACATCTGGCTGGTATTTCTCAAAGATATAGTTTGTTGCGCTTTTATGCCACTCAAAGGTCATAAGCGCCTCTTCCAAAAATGTTTTTTTATCTTCAGGATAATGGATAAGCTGAGGAGGAAAATTGTCCGGAAAGTCAACCATAGGACCAACATTGCTAATTATTTCATCAGCAACCTGAGCAGGCTTTGTAATATATCGATTTAGGTTATTATAAAAACATCGTATTCTAAAAAAGCCCCTCTTATTCAATCCATCTATTTTTAACTTTATTATTTTAATCTTAACATCGGAATCAACACTGTGATCACGCCATTTAAGCTGGATGGGTATCCACGAGCTCCACTCTCCTTCGCTAATATCAGCGATAACCGTTTCCTTATCAAAAGAAAAAGCAATCCTGTCGTAACTAACTCTTTTGCCATTGCTGCTGTCGTAAATATAAGCAAAGATGGAGGCACCCCATCCTTCCATTTCTGCCTCCAGAGGTGGGCTATATGAGGTGGGCATTTTTTTCCAGCCAGAAGCTTTTTTCAGATCAATATACCGTGTTAACTCTGGCCCAAAAAAGAAGAGCCTGGAGGATCGCCCCTGTTTCTTCCGTTCTGAAAGATCACCTTTTGACTGAAAATTCAATGCATGAAAATCAGCACCCCAACCTCCCCATCTACCTCTGACGGTATAACCTTCATCAAGTTCTGGAGGAGTTGAACCGGGCATAGAAAGCAAGAATACTCTTTTGTTATTCTCCTCCATATTGACCCAGATGGGGGGAACCTTCTTTGCTACTGAACTAAACCCACCAATGGCCACTTTATCCAATGAACGCCCCTCTATGTGCATCGGGCCATCAGCAACACCGTGTGTCTTGGGATAAGCCCCGGTCAAAAGAGACGCAAAATTAACCGGTGTGTGAGAGGGAAAAACTGGAATACAATAACCATATGCACCATTATCCATCATTTTCTTTATGTTGGGAAACTTTCCCTGACGAGCCCATTCATAAACCTTAAACAGATCTGGCTCCACTCTCACACCATCTGGGATAAACCAATAGAGTTTTTTGGTCCCCCCCCGCTGTATGGACTTGGCAAAGACCGTACCGGGCCATGCCAGCCTGGCTATTTGGCTTGCCGTAGCCGCAGACATCCCCAAAAAAGTAGCATATCTTAGAAATTCGCGGCGTGTCAGATTTCCCTCTTCCAAATCATGCTTGAGTTTGTCGACGGTCATATGAATTGTTTCGTTCTTTTTCATTTTATCCTCCTTTGTTTGAATTAAGATGAATTAATCTATCTTAATGAGAATGTGTGATGATGGAATCCTCTTTCCCCAGAATCGTCATTTACTTGAATAAATTGCCTTTTAGAATATAACAGACCTAAAGCAAAATGTATTTTCTTATCCACAGTATTACCAATAACCTGTCTTTTTTATTCTCTCCTGCGTAGCTTTATCAATATGCGGCAAAAAAGAAGACTTTTCTTTATATGAAGGGAGAGATGCCTCCCATTTTTTCAGTTCTGATTCCAACTTTGAGGCTATATGGCGTTTTCTAAAATAGATATTTCGCTGTTCACCAGGATCCGATTGAAGGTGAAATAATTCTTTTGTTCCATTTTTGTTTACACTAAATTTCCATTCTTTCGAACGAATAGTAGACAAATATGGGAGCTGTCCAAAGACATATTTACGGAGAGGTGAGGCATTCTTCTTTTTGATAAGAGGTACCAGGCTTTTACCCTGGGCATGGTAAGGAATAGGTATTCCGAGCAAATCCAAAATTGTAGGCATAATATCAACAGTCTGTGTAAGTTGCTGAATCCGCCTTCCTTTCTTTATCCAAGGAAACTTTATGATGAGAGGAACATGAATAACTTCATCATATAAAGTTGCCCCATGGCTCAAACCACCGTGCTCGCAAAACTCATCTCCGTGATCAGCGCAGATAATAATCATCGTCTTATCATAAAGATTCAATTCTTTGAGATTTGTGATTAAAGGGCCGATAATCTCAGTATCAAATTCTAAGATTGTTGCATCGTAGAGATCCTTGAGATGTTTTATAATATTAATATCGTCACAGTCGATTCTGGACTTGTAGGCCTCACATACCATGTTATCCCATTTATGAAATTGTTTTTTATCCATCAAAAACGTGAAAATTTCCTGCATCTTTCTGGCATTAAAATCTCCTTTAAATAAGTCCTTCGATATGAGTTCTGAAGCAAGCTCTTCTCCCAATTCCTCCCATACCACTCCTTTTTTTTGTAATAATCCATCTTTAATCATATCAAATGTTGCTTTTAAAAGCTCTTCCCGTGTTTCTTTTACTTCTTTCATTTTTTTCTTGGTAAATTTGTCTTTATATTTTGAGGAAGGCATGTAGGGATCATGCACCTTATATGTATGAAAATTAAGGAAGAATTTCTCATTTTTATTATTCTCTATTGAATCAAATAGAATTATTCTTCCCTTCTTTAAATTTTCCGGAAAGTTACCCACAGTATCAAACCCACGCCCATAACCTATCTTTGGATCCAAATGTGGACATCCTTCTGGCCCAAACCAGGCAGTTGTATAATCATACATTTGAAGAATCTGTGCCAGGGTCTTAATGCGGGGTGAAAGCCTATCCTTTGCTACATATAACACCCCATGAGAGGCTGGATACAAAGAGGTGATAATCGACATAAAACTGGCAATAGTCACTGTATGAGGGGTAAAATTGTTTTTAAAAACGATAGATTCATGAGCAAGTTTATTAATATTGGGTGAAGTTTTCCTATCGTATCCATAACAACTTAAATGATCTGCCCTTAAGGCATCGATCCAAACCATGATAATATTATAATCTTTATAGTCTTTAGATATATGCTGGGACTTTGCAGCTATTTCTACAATTTCAACCCAAAAAAGCAAACAAAAGATTATTACTCCAATGAATAAAAGCTTTCTCCGTTGGAATTTTACCCCATTCTCTGCTCTATTAATTGCATTACGTGGAAATCTCCAAGACACTATAAACAAGTGAAATAAAATGTTTTTCATACATAGCCTCCATGAAGGTGTTCTAAAGTTAGTTAAAATTTAGGGTAGCGGTTCCTAAAATGGCTGTAATTTTCAATTGTTAAAAACCATTTTAAAAGGAGGAGCCGCTTATGAGAAAAGTAGTGCGAGTAGGCAAGATTGTCAAAGCAAAAATAGCAAGAGTTAGGGAGTCAATGAGTCTGTCCTTTGGTGAGCTTGGGATAGATAGGAGTCCACAGTTGATTCAGGAGGGGAGCAAAAATTACCTGGATTCTTAGGCTTTGTCCAGGCAGGCACAGAGAATGCCTCTGAGTGCAGAGATTTTCTTACGGTCTCCATGACAGGGGGCTTAAGGTGGAAGAACGTGTGTGTTGTGCGATGGCAGTAAACGGATCAGGAAGACAGCAGAAGAGGTCTTTGGAAGATATGCCCTTATTCAGGGGTGTCAGTGGCATAAGAGAAAACCTGGTAGGTTACCTGCCTAAGGTGAGTCGGGCTGCCTTCAGAGAATTATTGCAAAGGGCCTCTGAGGAACACACCTATGAAGGTGCGAAGAAGGCATGAAAAAGGGTAAAGAAGGAGCTTTCCCCTACAAACAAATTACCTGCAAGGAGCCTTGAAGAAGCTTTGGAGCAGACCTTGACCCTTTGCAGATTGGGTGTATTTGAAAAGTTGGGGAAAAGCTTTAAGGCTACGAACTGCATAGAGTGCATACTGGCCCTTATAGGTCAAAAGATGGATAAGGTAGACTATTGAAGGAACAGCAATCGGAAGCAGAGGTGGTTGGTCACAGTGCTTTTGGATATAGAGCCCAGGTTAGACAGAATCAAGGCGTAGAACTATCGACTCAAATTAAGGGTAGCAATACAAACGGAGCCTGGGATAAAGACAAATGAGTTGATAGATGTATAATGGAGGAAATGGGCCGCTACAGAATTTCAACTAAGAATGAGGTTGACTCTTTAGCATTCTAGTAGATAGTTTCATTAAAGTATTTACAGGTTATATTACATATGGTATAGCTTCTTCAAAAACACAAAAACGTGGAGGAAGCTATGCCGAGAAAAAGTCAGAG
>JGI10211J14876_10000694_pt1 | contig 14418 bp, 9 predicted proteins | sample Etolagsediment_FD_14876 | JGI IMG/M metagenome (IMG submission 14876)
GATCTGGTGTATTTGTTGTGAACAATACGGTTTAAGAAGGAGCTTTTGCCAGCGCCGGTGGGGCCAATAGTAATAGCTTTAATAATGATTGTCATTTATAATAAGTTAACATTTTTTGTAATCAAAACTGGAAAATAAATCTTTGCAATTTTTTTTGACTAATTGACAGGCAACATCAATAAGCATGTACTCCCAATCTTCAAAGAAAGGACGGGGAGAAAGGATAAAAGTGTGTTTTGTGAAATAATTGTGCATAATAACAATATCATTATCCCATGTTTTAAATAAGATTTCTAAAGTAATGTTTGGATGATTTTTAGTAAAATCTGGACTAATTAGTTGGAAAGTATTGTTACCAGTTGCTTGAATATCCCAGAAATCCTGATATATTTTTCCATTTTTATTCCATATTTCTTCTAAAACAAATTGTTCATCAATATGTGTAAAATTGTATTGGTGACATTCACGGTATGGTGTGTAAGTGTGGGAAGCAATGAGCCAAGAGCCTGCTAAAATATTTTCAAGGTGTATGTTTTTATTGTAAATTATTTTTTTCATAGTTGATTCATTTTTAATCATAATTCCGGAAATAATTCCAAGAACTGCTAAAATACAACTAAGAAAAACAAGTGTACGCATTGTTATTTTTTATAACTGTTAGGTTTAATTATTTCATTTTTTTTAACTTAAAAAGATTTTCACACACATTATTAAAAATGGATCCACAACGCCAAAGACAGTTTGTTAATGCTATGTTTGCCAATTCTGCTAAGCCAGAAGATGAATTGGTGAAGATGACAGACGAAGAGCGCAAAGAATATTTGCGAGCACGTCTGCATCAAAAAATGTTTATAAGTGGAGCCTCACGACAATCCCAATTTCAGAAGAAGCAAATGCAAGAGAAAATGCAGAAGAAGATGGAAGAAGAACAAGCAGTTGCGGAAGAGAAGCGTAAAAAGAATGCAGAAAAAAATAAGAAGAAGCGTGATAAGAAAAAAGCAAAGAAGTTAGCAGAAAAAAATGAGGTGGAGAATGTGGATGTCAATGGGGATGATGAGCAGGTAGTTATGGTGGAGAAGGATGGAGAATCAGATTATGAAAGTGATTCAGATAATTGACTTATTTTGTAACACGAATATTTTTTACATCTGGTGTATTAATGCGATGTTTCATACGTTCAATACGGCGTGTTTTTTTGCCACCTTTTTGTGATTCATCGTCTTCACTTGGTTCAATTTCGGAGATTTCTTCAGTTTCTTCAATAATAGCATTGCTATTTTTGTTTCCATTCATTGATTTAAGTATTTTAGTTTGGTTGTTAACATTGTTATTAAGAGTTTCGATCATTTTAGCGGAGTTTTGGTTATGGGTATTGGATTTAATAAATTCTTTAAGGATAAGTTCAAGGAGTTCATTGTGTCTTTCTAAATTGCGGTTAAGTTTGGCCATATTTTCGGCAACGTTTTCGCCTTCTTCATCTTCAAGAACACTTGCTAATACTTCGTAAAATTTATTTTCAGTCATATCAACAATTTCTTCTTCTGTATCAGTGTAATAATCATTTTGGGAATCAGTTGGTGTATCAAGAGGAGGTGGTTTAGGAACAACTACTGGTTCAGAATCTTCTTTTTTTTCAGTGTTTAACTCGTCACTGTTCATTTCTTTCTCACTGTATGTAGAATTAACTGATTCTTCATCATCGTCTTTTTCTTTGATTTTAAGGTAATTTTCAATGTCACCCTGTTTAATACCGCCTGATTGTACAATTGGAGTGTCAGGGTTAACTGGTAATTTTTCAACAATAGGAGGAGGAGTTGTAGGTTCAGAACCTCCTTCTTTAATAACAGTGACATTTGGGGATGTTTGTATGTGAACTAAATCTTGTTTTTTCGGCATATATTCTTCTAAAGAACTCTCAGATGAAGAGTCATCAAGACTTGCGTGGGATTGTGTATCATCTTCTCTTAAAAAAAAACCAGTAGGGTCTACTTTAACATTTTTAATGTTGGACATTTAACAATATAGGAGATTTAATTTTTTTGGATTATCCGAAATAAAACTGGAGTAATTTGAAGAAATAAAAGATGAGTATACTTAATGTAATCACTATTACAGGTAGTAAATAAGATTTTTCCCTTAATTGTTCACCATAAATACGTTGGATGAATGAGAAGTATATGATGATGAATATGATGTAAATGACGATGGAAGATTGTACTGGTTTGTTAATATCAAGAAATAGGAAACCTTTCATATTTGGTAATTATTTAGAAAATTTATTTTGTTATAATACAATAAATGAATTATAAATTTTTTGTTATTATTTTTGTTGTATGTTTTTTTTTAATATTTTATCCTAAACAGCAAGAAACCTTTATAACATGGTTTTTACCATTTTACAATAAGGGTACGAAAGATTTGACACGATACACACCGCCATTTGTTACATCTAANNTAATATATGGACAATTAAAGTTTGATTACATTGATAAGATAAATTTTATGATATTGAAAAGGGAGAAGTATATTGCACCCTATTATAATTTTTTGTTGAAAAATATTTTAAAAAGTTCTAAAGTCAAGAAATTGGAAATTAAAACAGCATATAAACCTGATATTTTACTTGAAAGAGTTGACAAAAATCCCAACATTACATCAATAGTTAGTGCGCCATTATTAATAAAAACATTAAGTGATGACATTGAAAAAATGGAAAATGTTAATGTTATAATTGTTCCCAATTACCGATTTTTATTCTTTATAACAACAAAAATAACACAGATATCACGTCTTGCTGATATAAATGGAAAAAAAATAAATATTGGTGAAGAAAATTCTGATGAGAATATATTGGGTGCAGATATATTACAAAATATGCAGACAATCTGGAATATATCAGTAACACAGACAACATATAAAACTGATATTGCCGTAAAAAAGTTGATAAGTGGTGAGATAGATGGGATGTTTTATACAGATTTGTATCCAAGTTATTATTTAGACCAATTATTAATAAATGATTTAACAAAAATGATGATATTGGTGCCTATTGATGATATAAAATATCCATTATTCAAACAGAGACATCCATATATAGATAAAGTTGCAGTAGATTTAACATCATTGCCGAAAAATTATTTACCAGTGAAAGTGAAAGGTTTATATTATGATAAATTCCGGCCAGATATGAATGTATTTCGTTATCCAGATTTTATTATTTGCAATAAAAAGAGTGCGCCAAAAATATCTTATCAATTGGTGGAATCAATTGTTGATAATTTGGATACAATAAATAAGTCGGATTTTGTGTTGAAGAATCATTATAATTATATGGCATTTCCGGCTATTGCCAACAATTTATTTGTCCCTGTGCATATAGGTGCTAAAATATTTTACAACCAAATCACTGTTAATACAACAGTTCCTGATGCAGAATGTAAATATTATATAGGGAATGCAAAATGTAATCAAAGACGTGTGGAAGGTGCAAAAATTGTTATAAATTCAACTTAAACTGGATTGCAATTTAAGAGGTTATTATTCATTCTCAAATGTAAAACGTCTATCAGTTGTAGAAATTGTCATCTTGAATGTCAAATTATTACCCAAAACCTGTTGGAAAATATCCTTCATCATTTTGTCTGCAGTTGCACCTTGAACACTAATATCCTGCTGTTCAAGATAAACAAAACCTTTGCCTTCTACTTGACCATCTTGGATATTCATAGAACTATGCTTTCTGATGGCATCTGCATCTTCCAAAATTTCGTTGTAAATATAGCGAATAATCGGAAAAATGGATTTCTTTGTTTCAATCTCCATGCCTTCAACCTCTGCAAATTCAACCACACCACCCTTAAATGTATGTGATGGTAAGTCAAACTCATCCATTGCATGAGTTTCCTCTGGCAATGGGCGTCTACGGCTTTCAATGTCCTCTTGAGTAATCCTTTTGTTAACTGTTACAGTTTTTTCCTTAACAGGAACAGTTGTCTTAACATCTGGCATATCCACAAACTTTTTCTCCAAATCCTTCAAGAAAGATTTGGATGTAATATCTGAAGGCTTCTTCTTCTTTACTTCCTTAACTTTTACAGTTGCAGACTTAAAGTTAAACATTTCTTCCTCTTCTTCATCCTCCTCTTCCTCTTCCTCTTCTTCCTCTTCTTCAGAATCTTCCTCTTCTTCTGATTCTTCTTGTTGAACAGGTTTCTTAGCAATCTTTTTCTTGATTGGTTTTACTTCCTCTTCTTCTTCAGAATCATCTTCTTGTTGAACAGGTTTCTTGGCAATCTTTTTCTTGATTGGTTTTTCTTCCTCTTCTTCTTCAGAATCATCTTCTTGTTGAATGGGTTTCTTGGCAATCTTTTTCTTGATTGGTTTTACTTCCTCTTCTTCTTCATCAGAATATTCTTCTTGTTGAACAGGTTTCTTGGCAATCTTTTTCTTGATTGGTTTTACTTCCTCTTCTTCTTCAGAATCTTCTTCTTGCTGAATTGGTTTCTTGGCAATCTTTTTCTTTTGTTTAGAAACTTCTTCTTGTTGAATGGGTTTCTTAACAATTTTTTTCTTAGGTTGTTCAATCGTTTCTTCATCAGAAAGTTGAGAAGGGACGTCGTCCTTATCAATCTTCTTTTTAGGTTTAATAAACTTTGGAGCTCCGTGAGTTTCCATGGCTTTCTTGTTGTAGAAAAATCCTTTCATATCCATTTCAGAGTATGAACAATAATTAATCAGTTTTTTTATAAATCATTTTTTCTTGGAGTTAATATGTACAACTATGGGACAGCTGGTTTTAGGTATAATTCCAAAATAATTTTAGAGATTGCAAACAAAATTGCAGTGGGATGTGTGCAATTATTGGTTGACAATAAAAAGTACAATAATTTTTTAGCAATTATGATAACTGCATCCCACAATCCAGAAGCAGATAATGGTGTAAAGATTGTAGATAAAAACGGCAATATGTTAAATAATGAAGATGAGAAAAAATTGGAGAATATTGTTAATAATTTAGATAATCATTTGGAATTATTACAGAAAATAAAACCAAATGTTAAAATAGTTATTGGCAGAGATACAAGAAATAGTGGGCAATCTATATCAGATGAATTGGCAAGAGGGTTCCATTTAGTAAGTAGTCCAGATATTTTAGATTTAGGATATGTAACAACTCCCCAACTGCATTTTTATGCATCCACTTGTGGAGATTTAGAGAACAATTCCTATTTGAACAAGTTAAAAGAAAATAAAATTTCCAATTTATTGGTGGATTGCGCAGGTGGTGTAGGTGGGATTGTTGCAGGTGATTTAAAATTAAACGCAATAAATTTACCATTTAATAATAATTTAAATGAAGGCTGTGGTTCTGACTTTGTTTTAACAAATAATTGTCCACCAAAAGGTTATAAATTAAAAGAAGGTGAATTCGGATGTAGTTTAGATGGAGATGCAGATAGATTAATATTTTGGTACCAGAATAAAACAGGATTTCATGTATTAGATGGAGATGCCCAGATGGTTTTGTGGGCAATGTTTTTAAAAACTAAATTTCCAGAAGTTGTAGCAATTACGACGCCATATTGCAATGGGAATACTGTAAAATTTTTGGAAAGCAATGATATAAAAGTAATATTAAAACCAACAGGTATAAAAAATTTACATGAAGAAGCAATACAACATAATGTAGCAGTTTACTTTGAAAACAATGGACATGGTACTGGGCATTGGCCGGAAATAACATTAAAAAATGGGAAGAAATTGGTGGTTAATAGTATGATTGGTGATGGAATTTATAATATTTATACAACATTGCAAATATTGGGGGAAATGGGTATGACAATGGAAGAATGTGATATAATGTATGAGAAATTACCGGTGAGACAGTGGAAAATACCAAAGGATAAATTACCAGATTTGGAGGTAGAGGGTGTAGAATGTAAATTGATTAAACCACTATGGTTGAAACAATTGTTAGATGATAATTTGGAGAAATATGGTGGGAGAGTATTTTTAAGAAAAAGTGGGACAGAACCGATTATAAGGGTTTATGCAGAATCGGCAAATATAAATGAATTGTACAATTCACTAAAATTTTCACTTTGATAAATCAGCAACCTGTTTCTGTAATTCTTCAATTTGTTTTTGTTGTTGTTTAAATCCTTCAACTAAAACACCAATAAAGCCAATGTAATTAACAGTTAATGTATCATCATTGGATTTACCCACTAAGTTGGGGAAAATTTGCTGTACTTCTTGTGCAATAAAACCGAATTGTTTGTTGCCTTCGGGGTCTTTTTTCCAGTTGAATTCAACACCTTGTATCTTTGCTAAATTAGCAGCACTTTCTTCTAATGGTTTAATATTTGTTTTAAGAGTACGGTCAGAAGATGATGAGAATTCACCTTTTGCAGTTAATGTAGGTGCTTCAATTGCAACTACAGCATTTGCAATATCTTTACCAATAGTTACTGTTCTTACGCCATCAGTACCAATATTTATTGGAGCATCAATATCATTGCTACCAATATTAATAGATGATGAGTCATTAGTAGTGTTTAATTCTGCTTTAGTTTTAGAGTTAATTTTTATACCACCAGCGGTTGATGTAATAGAAATGGCAGCATCATTTGTTCCTTGTGTATTTGTAACAGTAATAGTTTCTCCAGACCCAACATTAGTTGTTAAAGAAATTGCATTTGCTTCATTTGTTTTAGAGGAAATTGCAATTTGTCCACCGGCAATATTAACATCTTTACCTGCGGCAGCATCAATATCTACACCACCAGCGCTTGCAGTTATTGCTATAGCAGCCTCATCTGTTCCGTTTGTATTAACAATTCTTACATCCTCATTTCCTGCAGTGGCGGAAGCAGCAACTTTAAAATATGCATCACCAGCTGCATTACCCATTGTTAATTCTTTTTCATCTGCAACTTTCATTGTGATACCTCCAGCAGTAGATGTTAAAGCAATTGCACCATTATCAGTACCTTGTGTGTTAGTAACAGTAATTGTTTCAGCAGTGCCAACATTAGTTGTTAAAGAGATGGCATTGGCTTCATTTGTTTTAGATGTTAAAGTAAGTTGTCCACCGGCAATGTTAACGTCTTTACCAGCGGCAGCATCAATATCTACACCACCTGCGCTTGCAGTAATTGCAATGGCGCCTTCATCTGTTCCATTAGTGTTAACAATTCTGACATCTTCGTTACCTGCAGTTGCAGAGGCAGCAACTTTAAAGTATGCATCACCTGCAGCATTTCCCATAGTTAATTCTTTTTCATCGGCGACTTTCATAGTAATACCACCAGCAGTTGATGTTAAAGCAATTGCCCCATTATCAGTACCTTGAGTGTTAGTAACAGTAATTGTTTCTGCAGTTCCTACATTAGTTGTTAAAGAGATGGCATTGGCTTCGTCAGTTTTGGAGGCTAAAGTGAGTTGTCCACCGGCAATGTTAACGTCTTTACCGGCGGCGGCATCAATATCAACACCACCAGCGGTTGCAGTAAGGGTAATCGCACTTTCTGAAATACCTTGTGTGTTGGTAACAGTGATAGTTTCTGCAGTGCCAACATTAGTTGTTAAAGAGATGGCATTGGCTTCGTCAGTTTTGGAGGCTAAAGTGAGTTGTCCACCGGCAATGTTAACGTCTTTACCAGCGGCAGCATCAATATCAACACCACCAGCAGTGGCAGTAATGGCTATAGCACTTTCTGAAGTACCTTGTGTGTTAGTAACAGTAATTGTTTCAGCAGTGCCAACATTAGTTGTTAAAGATATAGCATTGGCTTCGTCAGTTTTGGAGGTTAAAGTGAGTTGACCACCGGCAATATTTACATCTTTACCAGCTGCAGCATCAATATCAACACCACCGGCGGTAGCAGTAATGGCAATTGCTGCTTCATCTGTTCCATTGGTGTTAACAATTCTGACATCTTCATTTCCAGCAGTTGCAGAGGCGGCAACTTTAAAGTATGCATCACCAGCAGCGTTTCCCATTGTTAAATCTTTTTCATCGGCGACTTTAAGAGTAATTCCACCAGCAGTGGATGTTAAAGCAATTGCCCCATTATCAGTACCTTGAGTGTTGGTAACAGTGATTGTTTCAGAAGAGCCATTGTTGGTAGTTAAGGATATGGCATCGGCTTCATTAGTTTTGGAGGTTAAAGTAAGTTGTCCACCGGCAATGTTAACATCTTTACCAGCGGCGGCATCAATATCAATACCACCAGCGGTTGCAGTAATGGCAATTGCTGCTTCATCTGTTCCATTGGTGTTAACAATTCTGACATCTTCATTTCCAGCAGTTGCAGATGCAGCAACTTTAAAGTAGGCATCACCAGCAGCGTTTCCCATAGTTAATTCTTTTTCATCGGCGACTTTTAATGTTATACCACCAGCAGTGGATGTAAGTGCAATAGCGCCATTATCAGTACCTTGAGTGTTGGTAACAGTGATAGTTTCAGAAGTGCCGTTGTTGGTAGTTAAAGAGATGGCGGAAGCAGTATCATCAATAGATTCTAAAAGTATTTGACCACCAATGAGTTTTGTGTCTTTTGTTGCAATACTTTTTACATAGATGTCGCCATTTTCGTTTTCAACAAATAATCTTTTATCTGTATCATTGTTATATTTTAAAGAACCACGAACAATATTTCCAGAACCATCAACAGCTAATATTTGTAGACCAGTATTATCAGTTAATGTAGTTAATTTGGAAGCAACAGGAGGGTAATTTGTTGTGTCAATTGTTGCGGAAGGGGAAACAGTAACAGTAAATGTTGATGTATTGGAAGCGGTTACAGGTAGAGCGGCTTGGTATTCAGCAATATAGTTACCAGAACTGTCTTTAGCGTTTTGTATGTAAACATAATCACCAACTGTGAAGACGTTACTGCCGGAGGTTCTAGCGGATGTGACAGTGAATGTTTCAGTACCGTCACCATTGCTTGCAACACTTGCGATTTCAATACTGTCAATAATACCGATTTCTAACTGTTGGTCTTCAATTTGTGTGGTAGTAGTGCTGATAATTGTTGAACCACCTTGGAATGCGACGTTTTTAAGGAAACTGACTTTACCGTCTTCATCAATTCGCATAACTTCTGTGTCAGAGCCTGCAATTCTTTTTTTAATTTTAAAGTAATCGTTGTCGTCATCATTTTCAAATGTTACTTGAGGGTTAGATCCATCTCCATTTTTATAGTATCTAATATAACTATTTCTACCAGAGGAGTTTGCTCCTAATGAAATTTTAGCGTCACTCATATTACTTTCTAAAATAAAAAAATTTTTTTTAGAAATAATTAATTAAGTTTATTCTTTAATTCTTCAATTTGTTTTTGTTGTTCCTTAATTGCTTCTAAAAGAACAGCAGTCATTCCTAAATAATTAACAGTTTTATATCCATCATTAGATTTGTTTATTAATTCAGGGAATATTTCTTCAACTCTTTGGGCAATAAATCCAACTTGTGTTTTCTTTTGTTCATCAGCAATCCAGTTATAATGTACACCATCTAATTTTAATACTTTATCTAAAGTATTGTCTATTTTTACAACATTTTCCTTAAGTCTTAAATCGGAATATGAACTAAAATTGTAAACATTTACTGTAGCACTTGTGTTTCCTACTTGTACAGTCCTTGCTCCAGTTGACCCTATATAAATTCCCGATGTGTTATTACTATTTCCAATATAAATTTTCTTTGCATCAGTTGTTGTATTTAAAGTTACATCTCCATCAGCACTCATCGCCAAATTTCCATAATTACCAGAGTTACTATTAGAAGCTGCAATTGTCAATGTCTTATCACTCCCTGTATTTGCTGTCATTGTTAAATTAGTTGTATCACTTGAATCAATTGCCAATGTACTTGCATCAATATCCATTGGCTTATCAGCAGTTGTTCCAATAGATATAGATGTTGCTGAATCAATTGTTAATGCACCAGTTGCATCAATGTCACAAGTTGTAGTATTTAAATCAAGGGCAGATGCAGAAGATGCGCCAATCGTTATACTTCCACCATCAACAGTGATTGCACTGGAAGCATTAATATCTAAGGTTGTTGTTCCTAATGTAAAAGCAGATGCAGTTGTTCCTCCAATATTAATACTTGCAGCGTCAACAGTTAATGCACCAGAAGCATCAATATCGCAAGTTGTTGTATTTAAATCAAGAGCAGATGCGGTTGTTCCACCAATAGTTATACTTCCTCCATCTATTGTGACAGCACCAGAAGCATCAATATCGCAAGTTGTAGTATTTAAATCAAGGGCAGATGCAGAAGATGCACCAATTGTGACTGCAGATGCATCTAAAGTGAATGCACCGGATGCATTAATATCACAACCAGCAGTGCCTAATGTGAATGCAGTAGGATTGGAACCACCAATATTAATGCTTGCAGCGTCAATTGTTAAAGCACCAGAAGCATCAATATCGCAAGTTGTTGTATTTAAATCAAGGGCAGATGCAGAAGATGCACCAATTGTAACTTCAGATGCATCTAAAGTGAATGCACCGGATGCATTAATATCACAAGTAGCAGTGCCTAATGTGAATGCAGTAGGATTGGAACCACCAATATTAATGCTTGCAGCATCAATTGTTAAAGCACCAGATGCATCAATATCACAGGTTGTTGTATTTAAGTCAAGGGCAGATGCATTAGTTGCGCCAATGGTTATTCCGGATGCACCATCTAATGTTAAAGTGCCATCTGCATCAATGTCTATATCAGCGATATTGCTGGAGTCAGAATTTGTTGCGGCAATTGTTAATGTTTTAGTAGAAGAGGCATTCGCAGTTAATGTTAAGTTAGTAGAATCAGTTGAATCTATTGCTAAAGTACTGGCATCAATATCAATGGGTTTATCTGCATTTGTTCCAATAGATATGGAAGTTCCAGAATCAATAGTTAATGCACCAGAAGCGTCAATATCACAGGTTGTTGTGTTTAAGTCAAGTGCAGAAGCGGTAGTTGAGCCAATAAATATTCCAGAAGCACCATCAATGTAAAGGGAACCATCGGCATCTAAATCAATGTCAGCTACATTGTTTGCGTCTGCATTTGTTGCAGAGATAGTTAACGTTTTAGTAGCAGCAGCATTAGCAGTTAATGTAAGATTGCTGTTATCAGTAGAGTCAATTGCTAAAGAAGTTGCATTTAAATCAACAGCTGTAGTTGTATTTGTTCCAATATTAACACCAGAAGCACCATCAATGTTCACTGCATTGGATGAAGAACTGATGCTAACAGTTTGTCCGGCGATAGTGTCAGTTGCTAAAGAGCCGCCTAAACTGACAGTACCGGCGATTGTTAGAGTAGAACCAGCATTTCCTAAAATAATATTTCTGGTACCCCCAGTGCCGATATTAACATTATAGTTTGTTGTATCATTACCTATATTAATTGCAGCACCACTGGAATTAAGGGATAAAGCTGCTGTAGAATCAATATCGTATGTTCCGGTAATTGCGGTGGTAGAATTGGCTCCACCAACTTGAGTAAGACCGCCAGCACCATTTAATGTGAGAGCACCAGCGGAAGTTGTAAAGTTGGAGGCAGAAACAGCATCAAGGGAGATACCAGCGCCGGTGTCAACTGTGATTGCAGCTGCAGAAGCGGAGCCGATGTTTACTTGTCTTGCGCCTGCTTCGGCTATTGTTACATTTTGGGCAATATTTTCGGAACCTATTTTAATTTTACCGGAATTGTTTTCTAAAGTAAGATTAGTGGAAGAGTCATATTTTACACATCCATCAACAAAATTGTTAGAACCGTCAACACCAACTATGCATAAACCGGTATTATTTGAAACAGTGCTTAATTTAGACATGTAAATTTTCCCGTTATCAGTGATATTTGCAGCAGTGTAATTTTCGCTGCTTTCAATGGTGATAGTGCTACCAGAAACAGATGCGACTTTATTGGCAGTGTTAAAAATTGCACTTCCAGAATATAAGCAATTATTTAAATAAACATAATCATTTGCAGAATAAGGATTGGATAAATTGCTATCTGTTAATGTAAAAACGTATCCACTTGTTCCACTTGTATAACTTGTGCTTGATACAACTTCTTGTCGAGAATAACTGGTAAATGAACCTTGACTGGAACTGGAAGGTAAAGAATAAGAAGTTAAAGGATATGTACTATTGTTTGTATCAAACTGAAGGTTTACATACATAATAGTGTTATCACTACTTTTACTTAAATTAGTTAATCTTCCTAATAAATTATCAAAGAAAGTGCTGCTTGTGTTAGATGATGAGAATTTTACTAAATCTTGATTAACCGTTAAATTACTTAAATTATTGTAAAGATTTGTGTTATAATTTAATCTTAATGATAACTGACCAGTACTATTGTTAAAACTTCCTGATGATGTAGAATTAAAGTTAGAACTGCCACTTGATCCTAAATTTGAGAAAAAAGCCATATTAGAAGCGCTCATATTACTTGGTGTTAATTCAACGGATGAACTTGTTGTCCATGTTGTTCCAGAACCAGAAAGTGAATAGGTTTGCAAAGGTGTATAGCCAGAAATAACTACATTTGCATTATAAGATGAATTTTTACCACCTAATATGTAACTTATACCACTTGTTAAATTATTTGATTCAGTAGTAAAAGTAGTTGTTCCTTGAGTTACTACTGTTTTTGTTATTCCACTTGAATTAACTTGGTTGGTTTCACTTAAGCCAAGCTCTACAGTTTGGTCTCTTAAACTGAGTGTTTCAGTGTTAACAATTGTGTTGGTGCCTCTAAAGTTAACATCTTTTTTAAAAGTTACTAAACCATCTTCATTAACAACCATAATATCTTCTAAAGTGCTGCCAGTGTACTTTTGAATTTTGAATTCATCATTTTGATGAATCATTTTAACTCTTTCATTTGCAACACCACTTTTATGGAAATTAATGAAAGGATTGGAATTTGAATCAACTGAAATTTTTACTTTTGCATTTGACATATATTAATTCTATATATAAAATTAATTTATTTCCTAAATAATAAATAAAATAATTTATGAATGTTTACGAATATTTTATAAAACAATATCAACTTTATATTTTACTAAAAAAACAATTTGATGATTCATACAATAAAGTAAAAAATATTTATGAAGAAAATATTGCAAATGAAAGGCAAAATGTTTTTAAAGAAAACTCTATAAATAAAGAAACAGAAGTAAAAAAGGAAAATATTGCTAGAGAATCTAACAGTAAAATATGTGATAAACAGATACTAAAAGAAGATTTAACAGAGAATATAGTAGTAAAATGTCCAAAAGAAGAAATGATATTTTATATTTTTAAGAAGCTTTCTTTATATACTCATCCAGATAAAACAAAAGATGATAAATTAATTGTTATATTTAGGACGTTGAATGAATACAAGATGAACGAAGATTTTACAGGTATATTTTATATACTAACAACATTTCCTAATAAAAAAATAAGAAACAATATAATTGCATATTTAGAACAGAATTTCCAATTATTTAAAATTTTAGAAGTTGAAATAAATTTATTAAATAAAAGGATATCTAATATGAAGGAAAGTTTAATATGGAATTGTTATTATAATAATTGTGAAGATATACGAAAAAATGCACAGGAAAAATTATGGATATTAATATCTAACAACAAATAATGGAATCTAATTCTATAACTAAATCTATAAGTAAAGAACTATCAATAATACAAAAATTAAAAAATAACTTTACTGATGAAGAAATAGATAATACTTTTTTAAAAAAGAATAAATTTATTAGTTACAACAACCTTTTAGTTGATAATATCATTTGTGAAAAATTTGCTTCAACTTTCCATAAATCAACAAGTTTAACAACCGATTCAATAAAAAGCAAAAACATTGCCACAAATTATATTAACTCTGACAGTATTGACAGTATTAATTTTAAGACAAAAAGTTCAGAAATTTTTAATTTAAATGTTGACTATATTTCAAATAAAAAAATAACAACAAATGAAGGAAATATAAAAAAAATTATTTCTGAAGAAAGTTTTATTTCTAATTTGCTTGGAGAAAATGGAAAAATTAATACTTTAGAATCTGAAAATTCTACTTTAATTAATTTACAATCTTCAATTGCAAAAATAGTTACATTGAAGTCTGATGATTCCACTATTAATAATCTTATTGTCTCATCAAGTATAATAGACTCTTTAGAAAATAATTTTGGAATTGTAAAAAATCTAACAACAGAAACCGGCATTGTTAACAATTTAACAACAGAAACCGGCATTGTTAACAATTTAACAACAGAAGCAGGAATTGTTAACAATCTAACAACAGAACAAGGAGTTGTAAAAAATTTAACAACAGAAATCGGCATTGTTAACAATCTAACAACAGAACAAGGAGTTGTAAAAAATTTA
>JGI10211J14876_10000696_pt1 | contig 14416 bp, 14 predicted proteins | sample Etolagsediment_FD_14876 | JGI IMG/M metagenome (IMG submission 14876)
ACGATGGTGACCGTGCTGCTCTGGACTTGCTGTTCCAGTTCTGGAAGATCGGCTGGAGGGTGAAGTGGCAGCCGTTGCCGTACAAGATGGTGTCCAGCAGGACTTCCGCCGAGTACAACGGTCGCAACTTCACCCACTTCGAGAACCGCCTTGTGGAGAACAAGGTGGCGCCAACAAGGATGCCGGAGTGGCATGTCTTGTTCCCACCGCAGACAGTCTGCATGGGAGTTGATGGCGCTGCTCCAACCGACACAGTCGATCTCGGAAGCATGACGAAGCAGAAGCAGAAGCAGCGCAAGCAGCGGAAGTCCAAGCGACGTGTGCGCCGAGCCGTCGACGGCAATGATGCAGACTCGGAGGAGGATGATGATCTGGTCTCGAAGACGTTGGTCCTTGTCGAACAGGATGATTCGGAGGACGAGATGATGGTCGAGGCAGGGTCTCGATTCAATTCTTGTGCCGACGTCCAGAAGGGCAAGCGTCGCGTGGAGCGACATCGGAAGAAGATGATCAACAAACCCGTTGAGAACATGGGGTTAGCCGTTGTGCTTGCTGATGAGCAGGTGAACGGTGGAACTCGGTTCCTCGCTGTCATTGCGCATGGCCCACACAAGGGCTCCCTCGTGGAGTTCCAGTTGAGCATTCATGCCAGTGACGGCGCTCGCGGGCGGAAGGTCAAGACGAAGCGCGGCGGTGGCGCAAGCACCACGAAGTATGGGAGTGCAAGGAAGACCAACCGGAACCACCGTGTTTACGGCGGAACCAAACCTGGTCGACTGATCCCAGTGACTTTCGTGGATGATGCGCAGCCCGTCGACTTCAAAAAGGTGCAGAAGGGCGATGTTCCACTGCACGAGATTAGCTTCAACAGGGCGTTGATGGCCTTTCGGGACAAGACTCTCAACTTTGCTGATCCAGCGAACCCGTTGAAGAACGTGGTACCTGTGATCCGTGAGTTGATGACTGAAGGAGGAGATGATATCTACCGCTGTGATGTGGTGGGTTCCAACTCCGCCTTCGCTCTGTGCGAGATTGAGGCCTTTGTATCGGCAAGCCGTGGGCAAGTCGAGCGGAAGGGGAGTTGGAAGTATCACTACTTCCACGCCCTGACTGACGCAGAGGTCAAGGCTCGCTCAGATGAGGCTGCTCGAATGGCTGGAGCGATGGACGATGGCACAGATGATGACGATAATGACTCTGCTTCGGTGAGACCGTTCAGTTGGTCTGACTCCAGTAGTTCTGGAAGTGATTCCGACTCGAGCAGTGATTCCGACTCTGATTCGAGCAGCGACTCTGACGATGCGTGTCCGTTCACTTTCGAGACCACAGCTGAGCCTTCACAGGTGGAAGCAATCGAGAGCAAGATCACGGCACGTCTTGAGGACGACGGCATGGAACCGATGGCACCCCATGAGGTGGTTGCAGCGATGATGGGTTACGACTCTGACTACTGTGGCCATGGAAGGGGGAACAAGTTCAGTGGTGTCAAGAAGACCGGCGATGCGAAGCGGGCTGCGGCCCAGCTCTTGCAGAACCAGAGTGTCAAGGTCCGCAAGGACAGTGGCAAGAAGACGGATCGCCGTCACCGACATCACCTGTTGGAGATGAAGCGCGAGCGCCTCGGTACTGATCTGTGGGCGCCGTGTGGATTTCCAGAGCAGGAGGCTACTGTGTCTTCCCTTGAGGCGGCGAAGGCAGCAAAGGAGAAGGTGCTGCGTGCGCGAAAGAAGAAGGTTGAGGCGGCGAAGAAGCCCCTTGCCCAGAAGATGACGACGTCTGTGACGCGATGCTCGACCGACACCCGTCCTGTGCAGGAGGGATTCAGTTGGACGAACATCGCGAAGCGGGCGACTGAGTGAGAAAATGGCGTGGGAACGTGTAGAATCCTAAAAAAGAAGGTGCGGTACACCCGCAAGAAAGCAACCCGCTAAGGGAAGCAGAATACAAATGAGGTTACCTTCCTTGGAAACTGAGCTAAAGTAACTGCTCAGATTCCTTGATCCTTAGGTTATACACTAGACCCAGCATTATAATAAATAAAATTGATTTTTTAAATTACATAAATAGTTGGTGATATTATAAAAGTATGAAAATTAAATTTACTAATTTAGACATTTTTACAGAAGTGAAAAACTTACAAAAATTTTTGGATTATAGATTGATTAATATCTTTGAATTAAGTTCAAAAATTTTTATCTTAAAACTTACGAATAAAATTGAGAAAGTTTTCATCAAACTTGTTTCTGGATTCAGATTTCACACAATTGATGACAAGCCTGTTGATTGTAAACAGATGCCAAACACATTTGTTCAAAAGATGCGTAAGCATATGAACAATAAGCGTCTGATTACAATCACACAATATGGATTGGATCGCATTGTTGATTTCCAATTTGGAGAAAATGAGTATGCGTACCATATTATCCTCGAGATTTACTCAACAGGAAACGTGATTTTAACAGATCATGAGTACAAGATTCTATCTCTCCAGAGACGATACAAGAGTGATGAACTTGACATAAGTGTTGGTCAAATTTATCCAAAAGAGAAGTTTGAACAAATCAATGTAGAAACTGTTGGACCAAACTTTCTAAAAGTATTTCCTTCAACTGATCTAGAAGAGTTATTGAAAAATTATCAAAATCTTGATTCAATAATCGATAAGGGTTACCGGATCAAACAATCATATTCACCTTTTTCCCAAAAAGTCGAAGGTGAACAAGAATATGATGATTTCGATCTAATGTTGAGAGAATTTTACAAAGATTTTGATGATAATCAATCCAAATCAACTAAGAAATCCCTCAATAAAAAGAATAAAAAGGATAATAAGTACGAACGGGCCAAAAAAGACCTGACTAAACGTACAAAAACTTTGGAGAAAAAGTTGAATAGAAATGAAGAAATCGGTCAATGGATTTATGAGAATGCTGAAAAGATCCGACCAATTATGGATAAGATCAAGGGTATGAATAAGAATCACATTGATGACTACGTTTCTAGTCTATCACAATTCGATATGAAATACAATAAGAAGACGAATACTCTTATTATTGATGGTAGGGAACTTGATTGTTCTGTTTCTGTGTATGCTAATGGTGATAAATATTTTACGAATAAGAAGAAAATTAATGTGAAATATCAGAAAACCATTAGTGAAGGTGTAAAAGCTGTTGAAAAGCTCAAGGTTCAAGAGAAGAAAAAGGTAGAGAAGGAATTGTCATTTGATTATGAGGAGAAATCTTTTTGGTTTCAGAATTTTAATTGGTATATGACAGAAGGTTTCATCATTATTTGTGGTAAAACAGCTTCTCAAAATGAGGAATTAGTCAAGAAATATATGAATAAAAATAATATTTATCTTCATGGTAATTTCGACAGATCTCCTTCTGCTATTGTTAAAGAATTTCCTGAATCTTCTGTTCAAAAAGAACCACCACTTAATGTCCTATTAAGAGCAGGTGATTTTCTAGTTTGTATGAGTCACAATTGGAAAGCGAACCGTGTTGAGAATTCCTACTATGTAAACAGTGATCAAGTTAGTAAAACTGCACCATCTGGCGAGTATATTAACAAGGGTAGTTTCATGGTAAGAGGAAAGAAAAATTTCCTACCGGAAAGTAGGTTGGAACTCGGTATTGGTGTTCTGTTTATTCAATCTTCTGATCAAGAAGGACCAAAGTTTGTTCCTAATCCTTCAAAAGAGGATAAATTCAAGAGTTGTATTCCAATTTGTGGACCATATATTGATATGAAGAATAAATACAAATTTGTTGTCAAATTAAAGCCGGGTCGACAGAAACAGGGAAAAATCATTAATGGTATCTTATCCCAGTTCAGATCCAATAAGGATGCTACACAATTGGAACGTTTTCTTATTAAGAAAATTAAAAACGACGAATGGTGTAAACTCATCAAAACTGGTTCAAGATTAATCTAAAAAAAGGTGTGTAATTTAAAGATTAATTTCCAATATAGATGAACATTATAAATGGATCAACATAAATCAGGGGAAAACATGATAGGTTATTTTGAGTTGGTGTGTAATTTGAAGAAGACATTAAAAAGTTTTAGAAAAATACATATGAATAGTACAGAAAGTATGATTTCAGAAACGACAACAAGAACAACAAGAACAACAAGACCAATATATAGTTTGAGAGATGACAAGGTGTATTATTTCGGTCAGGAGACTGGCTTAAAAAATCTAAAGTAGAATATATTATGAAAATTTTAACATTGAATGTTTTTATGAGGCCTACATTAATTAATTCTTATTATAATTCTTTTAAAAGTTATTGGAATGGAAAAATGAAATTTAACGAGATATTTTATGGGGATTATAAAGATCATAGATTCGATAAGTTGCTAGATCATATCAAAGCGTCACAATATGATATAGTTTGTTTACAAGAGTTGTTCAATGATGGTATATCAACAAGAGTTAATAGGATGAAAGAGTTTTCAACCAAGAATAATTATTACTTGTATATACCGATGGATATTAAATTATGTAGGACTTTTACATCATCTGGTTTATGTATTTTGTCTAAATATCCTATGACAGATACAAATTTCATTGAATATAATACGTTTATTCATTTTCCAAATGTATTGTCCAATTGTGGGTTTATTCATACGAAAGTGAAAGTGAAAAATCAGATAGTTAATTTATTTAATGTTCATTTACAATCAGGACATTTGAAAAGGCAAGATGATGTTAGGTTTAAACAAATTGATGAGATATATGAGTATGTGGTAAATAACGTTTCTCAGAAAGAAAATGTTATAATAACTGGTGATTTCAATGCGAATCAAAAGTTATGGAAATATATTGATGATAAATTCGCAGATTATATCGACCCATTCATAGATAGTATGCTTAATGATATCTATACTTTTAAAAGATTTGGTACAAATGAAGTACAAAGATTCGATGGATTTCTTTATTACCTTCCAAACCTTGAATATGTAGATATTAAATCTGTTGTTGATCCGATTAAAATAGAGAAGATTGGATATTTTGAACAGATATCTGATCATTATGCAATTATTACTGACATAGTGGAAGTGTAGGAAAAAAAAGATTTTTTTCTAATAATAAATAAATTCAATCACTCTTTCTGCGAGTTTCACACCAACTCTTCTTTGTTTATCTCCAAAACGTAATTCACTTATCTCCTTTTTCAGTTCAACTTTTTCTTCTTCTGTTTGGTACTTCAAAAGAATATCTTTTAAAGATCCAACTTTTTCAACAATGAGTTTAGCAACAGTATTCGAGACTTTTGGTATTTGTTGAAATTGAACTACCTTATAAACATCAGGAGTCATATTCTTCTTCTTTGTCACATTACAAACAACTTCACTATAACAAGAATTGTCCTCACTTTCAACAACTTCCCCATAAATATCCTTAACATATTTCTCCAATCTTGTATAAATATCCTTTATAAACCTCACTGTATCATCATACCCATTAACATGAACAACATGGATATTATCACGCAACATTGTATTTATCTTCACTCCAACAAATGTTTTTCCACTCATTTTTGTCTTCCATAACCCGCTTGTGGAACCCTCTATTAAATAAACTTTACGTACATTTTTATGTAAAGCTTTTTTAATTCTTTTTTTCTGCTCTTTATACCTTCCATCATATAAAGAACTAGATAAATCCATCATTTTCTTTCTCTCAATAACTATAATTGGCACGCCTTCATATTCAAAAACAATATCACCAAGATCTAAGCTATCTTTTTGAAAATCTAATGGATCTAAACTTCCAAAAGTTTCCACTAAATCTTGTTCACGGTAATCAATTTTGAGTACAAAACTCATTATATAAAGAGAGTAAAAACGCTTTAAATAAAAAACGCGAAAAAAATGATTTATTTAATTCAAAGCATAGTATATATTTGAATTAAGTATGGATATAACAACAAGACAATTATATAATCAAGTTTCCGACGATGTTAAAAAGTTACGTAAGGAACGTGGTTTACTTGCTACGCAGATGCGGGAGTTAAAAAATACAATGCGTGAATTGAAAAGAAAAGAAACTAAGATTAAAGAAACAATTGACCATAAATTATCCGAATCAAAATTATGGGAACTTCATGGTGATATATATGGAATTGTATCATCATTTTACTCAAGAACAATTGATAAAATTTACAAAACTATTCCAAATATTAGTACGAAGCTTACAATGAGGTTAATTGAGAAGGCTGAAACGAGAGGGGCGAATATTTTTGAATATTATGATACTCAAGAAAAACTAGAACTACTCAACAAACAATTTATCAAAATTGATTTTTCAATTCAACAATATCTAGGTAAAGATGTCCACGATAATTACGTTTTTCTACAAAGAACCATCATGAATACTTTGGACAGAATAAAAGAAAAAAAAAACAGATTTAGATATTGCCAATAAACTGTTTTTGACAAAAGTACTTAAAGAGATAATTATAAATAGTATTGTGAAGGCCCTGTAGTACAATGGTTAGTATAGCTGACTGTTAATCAGTTGATCTGAGTTCAATTCTCAGCGGGGCCTCTGTTATAAAATTTTAATTATTTTAAGGCTAAAATAATTAAAAAGTATTAATCTTCGGTCATTTGTTTATAACGTTATTTGTATTTTTTTCTTTGGTTGTCTTCTTTTCTTATAAAATACTTGATAAAGTCGTTTCATTTTTTTGGAATCCATTAGTCTGTTATGAGGTGTTTTTAATCTGTAACATACAAATTTCTTGGGTATGTCTCTTCTTCTTAACGGGAAGTTCCTCACAAATAAATCACATCTTTTTACTCTAATGTATGGTGTTTTTAGCTCTCTTTTGAAAAATTGTGATAATTCAACATCATCGCATCTGTGGATACGTATTTTGTTTGTGTTTTGTGTGATATATTCGACTAAATCTTTGCTGATTGTGATATTTGTCCCTGTTATAAAGCTGTGTTTTTCAACTCTTCCAGCTAGGCAATTTGTTTTTGGAAGTTTATCGAGAACTTTTAATAGACCTTCGAAATTCCAGAATGTTGATATATTTGTTCTCACAACGTAATCAAAATCGTAGTTTTTTAAAATATGTGAGAATGCCATGAGAGTTTTAATAAGTATACCTGGTCTCAAAGATTCAGAACAGTTGAAAAACAAATCATGTTTACAATATGGAACCGAACTTCTTGGAACTCTTCCATAAATAAAAAATGTTTTGATATCTGGGTATTTATTCATAAATTTCATCATTACTCTTTTGTTTTTGTTATAATAACTTGATGGAGAAGCTATGACTAAAAGTATTGCTTTGTACTTGTGTACTTTTTCGTACTGGTGTACTTTTTCGTACTGGTGTACTTTTTCGTACTGGTGTACTTTTTCTTCTGACATTTATTACTTATATAAATATAAGAATTTTTTATAAAAAATAAAACATGGAATTATAAAGTTACTCGGTGACTAACCCCCAATTACGGGGGGTAGCGTATTCGTCCACCTATGATGACTCATTGTTCTAAATATTTATTGATCATTATATTTAAGTTTGAAAAAGTAGAAGAAAAAACTGGTTATAATAAATGAAGATACCAAAAATAATTCATCAAACATGGAAAACAAATAATATCCCAGAGAAATGTAAAAAATGGGTAGCATCTTGGAAAGAGAAGAACCCAGACTGGGAATACCGTCTTTGGACAGATGAAGATAACAGAAATCTCATTAAAGAGTATTTTCCAAAATTCCTCAAAATTTATGACTCATATACCAGACCAATATATCGCGCTGATATTGCCCGTTATTGTATAATTTACATACACGGAGGTGTTTATGCTGATCTTGATTTCGAATGTTTAAAACCTCTTGATGAACTCATTAAAGACGACAATTGTTTTTTTGGTTTAGAACCTAAAGAACACTGGAATGGTAAACATATTATTTGTAACGCACTTTTTGGAGCTGTTCCCAAAACAGATCTTTTTGTTCATTTTTTGCGTGAAATTTACAACAGAACCGTCAGAAATAGTACTTCAGGTAAAGGTTTAAGAGGTCCTGTTGGATTAACTGGACCCAAATTGGTTACAGATGTTTTAATGATGAAAGGAACAAAAGGGGTTAAAATATATCGATCTGATGTATTTTATCCAGAATGTGCTAAGAATGACAGTAAGATACAAAACAGAATGATGGTAATAAAAAAAGGACAACAAAAATTGAAGAACGCTTACGCTACTCATCACTGGATGAAAAGTTGGTTAAAAGGTAATAAATGCTAAATAAACTGGAAATCAATAGTACTCACATTAGCTTTAACAGATGTTTTATGACAAGTTCTACGTGAGGTTATGGAACTACAAATAGGTAATTCAAAATTAATATTTTAAGCAAAAAAAAAATGATTTTTATTTTCATTTGATTAGTTATTAGAATATATTAAACATGTCTACAATATTAGATTATGATTCATTTGTCAAGAAGTTTCATTTGTTGCTTAACGATATGAAAATCAAAAATTCTGAAAATGAGAAATTGAAAAAAGAATTGGAGGAAATAAAGGCAAAATATAATACCATACGATCAAAGATCCGTGGTATTTGTGTCCCTACCCCTCAACTATATTTAGAAAGATTATCAAATAAAGCCCCAAATTTTTGGAAAGTATTATCTAATGTAGATACATCCAAAAACATGATACGTTATTTGTTTCAATTGGGATGTTTTATGAACAACCGAAGGACTAAAAATCATTTGATTATTTGTGGTCCTTCACCTTCTGGAAAGTCAATATTAATTAATCTTGCTAGAAATATTAGCGAAAATGTATGTCATGAATCAGAATATTCATTGAATACTGAACGGCCAGCTCCTATTTCATATGATAATTTATTAAAGTTTAAACCATGTGTTGTTAGTGATGATTTTGAAAATTGTAAACAAATTAATAATATTCTCCAGAGTACAAAATATAAATATAAAGTCTCCAAATATTATAGACAAAGGTATCATCATATCCGTCATTATTATAATGGTTGGAGATCGCCAGTGATGTTATGTACATATCTTGATCCTTCCGGAATAACTGAAGATTGTGATATTATTAATATGAAGAATAGGATCACACAGGAAGATATGGATTATCAACTTATGAATAATATAATTGCCGAAATTGACGTAATCAAATCAGTTTGTTCTGAAATTTTTGATAATAATTCATTACCGAACATTGATAAAGTATTTATTAATTCTTGTTTAAAAATTATGTGTAAGCAGAAAAAAATAGGAAAACCACCTTGTAAAAGAATTAAGAAATTAAAAGATGAATTAACGGAATTTTATAATAAACATTATAAACCACTAACTGACAAAAATGAAATTTTAGATTATACATATATGAATACTATTTTAGATTATTTAACAATAGATATTTTAACTATGTATGAAAATAATATTAAATTACATTTTGTTGATTATGTGGAGAGATTTGTTAATGTTTATTGGAAAAAGAAATTTATAATTGATAAAATTAGAAAGTTAAATACAACAAAAAAAGAAAAGAATAATAGAATTAAAAAACTTGGTCAGCAATTAAGAAAAATCAAAAATGATTTGTTAGATGTTGATAGTAAAAAATTTAAATCAAATAAGTATTATCATAAATGGATAACTAAATATAAAAATTTAATTATTCCAAATAAGAAAAAATTTATGAAAAAAAGTTTATACTATGATTTACAATGTAATCCACAAGATTATTTGCCTTGTATGATTTATATGATGAAAGAAATTGAAAATGATGAATATTCAATTAATAATGTGTTTCCTTTAAGAAATGATATTATTCAAAAACATATTAGATTAGATACAACAAGTTTGGTTCATTTACTTTTAACAAAAAAATATGGTAATAAATCGGATTTTTTATTTAATGGAAATCTAAAAAGAAATGAAGATAAAATTTGGAGTTTCTTTTTTAGAACAGAAAGGCAATGTTTTAAGAAAAAAGATTATTCATTTCACCATATGATTGAAACAGATGGATTGAGTTGTTCAATTTTATTGTTAAGAAGTGATAAAGTCGGTAAAAGATTAAGAATGAATAAAGTGCCATCAAAAGAAAAATATATTGATGAATTAAAAGATTATTCAAAATTACAAAATAAAAATATAGTGGGTATAGATCCGGGAAAAAGTGATATTTTGTTTTGTGTGGATGGTATGACAAAAGAAGCAAATTCATTTAGATATAGTCAAGATAGAAGGAGAAAAGAAACAAAATCAAAAAAATATGCTAAAATAATATTAGAATTAAAAAAAGAAAAAATAAATAATAAAAATATTATTGAACTTGAAACTGAATTATGTAAATATAACAGAAAAACATTACAATTTAATAAATTCAAGGATTATATCAAGAAGAAAAATGAATTAAATACAAGTTTATTTAGTTTTTACGAAAGAGAAATATTCAGAAAACTAAAATTAAATGGTTATTTGAATAGAAAAAGAAATGAGCAAAAAATGATAAATCAATTTAAGAAAATTTTTGGAAATCCAAATGAAACAATTGTTTGTTTTGGAGATTTTGAACAAAGAAAACATATGAAATATAAAGAACCAATCAAAGGTCGTGGAATGAGAACATTATTTAGGAGAAGTGGTTATAATGTTTATTTGGTTGATGAGTTTAGAACAAGTTGTAGATGTTCTAAATGTGAAGGCGGAGAATGTAAAAAGTTTTTGGTTAGAGAAAATCCAAAACCTTTCCGTGATAATCTCAGACTTGTCCACGGATTGCTCAGTTGTAAAAACTGTGCTAATGTGTGGAATAGAGATTGTAATGGTGCAACAAACATCTATAAAATAGCTTATAATTGTGTCAATAAGAAAGACAGACCAAGTTATTTATGTAGAAGTAATAAATCAGGTATGTTAGACGACATATCAAAATCAAAATTTACACGTTCTGAAACGAACAAACCTTGAAAATTTTTTTTGGAATTTTTTGTTCCATTTTAAATTTCCAAGGGTGTAAATGATATGCTTCGTCTATTAAAGAAGAACAAATATGTGACACTTAACAGAATAAGTAAAGCTATACAAAATGGTAAAAAAAATCAAATTAATACCCTTTCAAATGAACTTGAACATATATCTAATGGTGTTGCTAAATTAACCCATTTTATAAGATCCAGAAGAATGAAAAAAGTTATTGTTCAACAAATAGCTCGATCTCAATATTTTAGAGAGAGTAGTACTGACGATAAAGCTATTACCTTTGTTCTCAGTTTAGTTTAATTTATTCAAAATACTCAGCAAGTTTTCTATCCAATCTTTCGGTTTCAAGTTTATTATCACACTCTTTAATAAACTCTTGAACTTCTTGTTCATCTTTTGTTTTAATCTTTTTCAAAATAACAACATTATACTGTTGGAAAAAGAATTGTTCCTTTTCTGACAGATTGAATTGATATCCTATTTCACTTTCAAGATAAAATCTACGACCACGTCGGATAAGAATATTGAAAATGTTTTTCAATGTTTTGTTCAATTTTTTCACCAATTTTGGATGATTGTAAATATTAAATTGTCTATTCAAGAAGAAAAAACAATCAATCAAACTATCCGTATCCATTGTAACAAATTCGATATTAAGTTTGTTGTAAATTTGGCGAATAACCTTCTTCAAAAACTCATCACGTTTGTTATTGATATCCTTGTAATCAGTATCATATCCTTCATACCTCTCAACTAAAAGAAGAAGAAATTCCAAGCTGTATGTTCGGAAATCAAACTCATTAATCATCTTTTCATATTCCTCCATCAAAAAACGATATTCCATGTTATTTTGATCAAGGTAATCTGCAATTTTTAGATAATCATTAGACATAATCACTTTGTAAGATAAATAAATCTTTAAATTAAAAAAATCACTTTGCGGGGGCATTCATCCCCCGCTACCCCCCTTCTCCGCCTACGCGGATGAATTTGGGGAGAGAGGTTGTTATTTATTGGCGTTGGTGGTTATTTAAAAAGATGAATATTGTTATTAATTAATGATTAATTATTCTTATCAGTTTTATGATGATCATTATGAAATGGAGATGGGGCGTTTGAGGATATGTTGTACATGGGAAGGTGGTTTATACGGGTCATTTAATATATGTCCTGATCATTTATATGCTATTATGCCTTTACATAAATATCATTTGTCCAAAGTAGAAAGTAATATTGCGGCTATTGATAGAATACCGAATGGTGTTTATGTTGCCAGAGCTAAAACGAGGAGGTATTATCAAGTTGAGTTTTTCTCAAAGAATGATCCTGATATGGAAAGTAAGATGGAAAAATTCATTGAAGGATATAATTTGATTGACTAAAAAATTGAAAAAAAAAATGTAGATATGTGGTACTATATTATATATCATGCTCAATAACTTGCGGAATATTGTTAATGATTACAAGAAATTTAAGGGTACTGGTAAGGATTTTTTAGAAAACATGTTTACAATGTTTTCAGAAAGAGCTGATGAGACACATTCAAAAATTTCACCAGAAACAAGAAATTCTGTACATGTAATATATACGGAAAATGAAGAGCCTTCATTCTTTTCTTGGTCATATGTGGCAGAAAGATATATCAAGAATGATGCTAATGGACGTATACAAGCGATAATTAGATTTGTAGATCATCTTCAGAAAACTGGGAACGATTATGATTTCCCGATAAAGTGTGGACGTCTTTATCAAACTGGGAAACCAGTTTTGTATTTTGATGTTTCAGAAATTGCGAATAAGAATTTGATGGAGGATTGTGAAAAAAAGATTGTTGAAAAAGCCGAAGAGGTTTATGACACTATGACAGATCATGCACGTGAAGGTAAAACGTGTTTGGTGATCATTTCTCTTAATGATTATGATGAATGTCTACCTTTTGTAGATGATGTTGTTAATAACATTAACAAATCAAACCGTTTCGAAGTTCCTATTGAGGTTAAACATGATTATCTATGTGGTACCAATGTTTATTTTGTTTGGGAATAAAAATTGATTTTTTTTTATTCAATGTGAAAAAAAGATTATAAATAAGTATGTCTATGTCTAAAAAAGTTCAAGTTATAGGTATTACTGCCATGGTTGTTGGTACTTGATTTGGATTGGTTCCAACTTTTTATCCTGATTGTAACATCAAGAACGTTGAAAGGATCACTAGATAATTTACGCCAAGTTATGGTGGCAAATAAAATTAGTGAAATTTCAACATATGTATTTCTTGGCGGGTTGTCAACGTTTCTCGTTGGAGCTATACTTTAAAAATATAAATAGATTATAAAATGAAGATAATTTCATGGAATATTAATAACGATTATAGAGGTATTAATCTAAAAGTTTATAACATAATAAATCTTCTAGAAAAGTACAGTCCAAATATAATTGGTTTACAGGAGGTTATTCCAAAAGTTTATGATTTGTTGTGTAATGAAGATATTATAAAAAATAGATATATAATATCTGAGAAGCAAGATAAAAGTTATTTTAATATAATATTAACAAAATTCAAGACACCGATGGAAATAATTCCTTTCAAGAATTCAAGTATGGGACGTGAATATATAAAACAAAAGATTGGTAAAGTAAGTTTTATAAATATTCATTTGGAAAGTATGCCTGTTAATAGGGGAGTAAGGGATAAACAAATAAATGAAATTTTATCCAACACCGAAGATTATATGATTATATTTGGAGATACTAATTTTACAGATGATGGTGAAAAATTTGGTAATTTGAATTATATTGAATTTATAAATGATAATGATTTGTTTACATATGATTCAAAAATAAATAAAGAAGCTATACCACCGTTTAGGTCGAATTTGGATAGATTTTATACAAATATGGATGAAGGAAGTTATAAAGCAAAGATAATTCCTTGTGATGGTTCTGATCATTACCCAATTTTATTGGAATGTTAAAAGTCTAGTAGAACCACCATTTTTACATAATGTCGAACGAGGTGTGTATTTTGGATGAATAGATGGTTCCCATATCATTGGATCTTCGTCTAAATGTTGTTCTTCAACTTTACCTTTTATAAAAAATGAATAAGCATTAAACGCATGCGAATGATAGTTCTCCCGAGTTCCTTTCTTAAAATGTAATAAAGCAATTGAAAATAAACCTTTAATCTCACATAACCAAAAACCAGTTACGCCTGAATTCTTACCACCATCTGTACTAAACTGCATAAACTTCATCCGTAATATATATTATCACCATGCATTTAAGTCCTAAAGCTTTTCAAAATACGGGGTAACCCCCGTTAGCCCCCTTTCTGTCTCCCACTTCGTGGGAACAGGTACAAACAAGTGAATAACTTTACGGGGGTAACCCCCGTTAGCCCCCTTTCTGTCT
>JGI10211J14876_10000697_pt1 | contig 14411 bp, 13 predicted proteins | sample Etolagsediment_FD_14876 | JGI IMG/M metagenome (IMG submission 14876)
TTTTTTAAAAAAAAAAAAAAAAAATCATTTTCGAACAAAACTGGCGTACTGCAAAGGGATTTTCGGATTTTTTTTTTGCAAAATACACGGTATTGAGAAATTCCCAGAAAGAGGTCCAAAAACTGGCGTACTGCAATAACCGTGTTCTATTTTTGAAACGATTTATGTGTAATATGGCTTTAAAACAATACACGTCATGTGTTTCAAAAAATCATTATTTTCAAATTTTTTTTCGAACAAAACTGGCGCACTGCAAGGGGATTTTCGGATTTTTTTTTTGCAAAATACACGTGAATGGGAATTTCCCAGAAAGAGGTCCAAAAACTGGCGCACTGCAATAACCGTGTTCGAAAAGTGCTTTTTTTCTTATAAAACACAATACCGTGTTCTAAAAATACTAAAAATAAGATAAAAAAAGTAAAATTTCCTGTCAAAAAAAAAAAGTAGTAATGAGTAATTTACTCATTTCCGTTTTTTTGCACCTTTTGCATTTTTGACACTACTGAATACAGTAATAAAATAATATAAAAACCTTAAAATCAATACTACTGAGTAGGTATAACATTTTTCCTGTATTTTTAAGTAATTTATATGAAAAAAAAAAAAAAAGTTGTGCAAGTTTAGCGCCAGAAAAATAAAAAAAAAAACGAGCGATTTTGATTTTCTTCGGATAAACTTTTTTTGCACTATTTTTTTTTGCACTTTTTTTTACTTAAATTTACAGGAAACTTTTTATACCTATTCAGTAATAGAGACATTTAATCTATAATTTTAACTATACCTATTTAGTGGTAAATATTTTACTCATTTTATGGTAAAAATAATGCAAATTGAGGAATTTTTTTTCAAGTAAAAATAAGCATCTTTTTTTAAAAAGCTGTTTTTTTTTTCGTGTTTTATCAAACCCTTTTTTTTGCCATTTTACTCATTTGCAAAGTAATTTTTTTGCTCATCAATAGGTGTTTTTTTTAGTATATTTTATGATGTTTTTTTTCGTTAAAAAAAAACAGTATTTTATAAGAAAAAAATAACATATAAAAAAATAAAATAAAAAAAATTATCAAAAAAAATAATTTGGAATTTGAAAAATACGTTTTTCAGGTACTTTCCAAAAACGAGCGATTTGGGGGAGTTTTTAGCCAAACTTTTTTTACTTAAAAATGATGTAAAAATGGTCTCAAATGATAAAAAAATGAAAAAAATAAAAATAATAAAAAGAATAAAAAAGTAAAAATGAGTAAATAAAAAAAGTAAAAATGAGTAAATAAAAAAAGTAAAATGAGTAAATAAAAATATAGATTTTATAAATTTTATAAATTTTATAAATTTTATAAAAATATTTATAAATCATATAAAAGACAGAAAAAAGAACAAATAAATAATAAAAAATAATATTTTTTATTAATAAAAAATATAGTTATATATAATACCATATTCATATAAGATCCAATGTTAATAAATATCATAAAAAAGTTTTGTTTGTTTATATAAATGAAGTAATTTAGAAAATGATGATTTTGTATGACCAATAACTTCACATGAAGAAAGACCAATTAAAAAATCAATAAATGCTTTTTCTTCAAACGTTAAATAATTTAATTTATTTTGTATGATATAGTCATCTTTAAATAGTATATTTTTATAATCATAAACATTATTTGTAAGATACAATGTATTTGAGAGTGATTTCAGATTGGATGTAGCAATATAAATTTTCAGATTTTTATTTTTAAATTTTTGGTGTAGAATAAGAGAGTCAATGCTTCGAACATGATGAATATTAAAAAAATGAGTAAAGTCGTTTTCATATCGATAATGAATATAATTATAATGACTTGGAAGGATTTCTTTTTTAAAGTGTAAATAAATAGAAAATAAATGAGGAGCAGGTTTAATTCGATTATAAAATTTATTTTTATGAATTGAAAAATCACAAATAGGAAACATTTGTGTAATTATGAAATACTGAAACTTCTTATTTTCTTGTATATGAATATGTTTTTGTAATTCATCTTCATTTTTTACAAATGAAAAAATACGTAATCCTTCTTTATTGTATGTATTTGTATCATTTATATTCATTTCAATATTTTGAAATTTTACATAATTTGGAAATTTTAAAAAAGGTTGTATATCAAATAGTTTTTCAAATTTTTGAGGATAAAATGTTTTTAAATCTTCTTTTCGAAAACAACAATTTCTAAAAGTAAAAGAATAATTGTATTTTAAAGCAAAATGAATGGAACATTGAATATCTAATATTTGATTGCAAAGACCATTCCATGTATCGAAAATTAATATCATTTCTTATTACTAATAGAATAAAAAAAAATAATATAAAAAATTATTTTAGATGAAAATATAAATGAATCAATCATTTATTGATTTGACAAATAAATGATTGATTCATTTAACAAAAAATATACAATATAACTAAAATGCTAACAAACAAATTATGTCTGAATAAGAGAATGAAAATAAAAGATGGAAGAATGATTTTTTAAAGAAAATTTCATTATATGATTTTTAAGATATTCTTTATTAAGAGAGTCTTGATTTTTTTCTTTATTATTATGAATATTATATAACTTTTCATGTAAATAAATAATATTTTTAAAATTTAATGTAAAACGAGGAAAAATAAGTTGATCTGGATCAAATATATGATTAATAATATTAATTCGAAGATTTTCTTTTTCTCAAAGACATCAATCAATGATTGATTACAAAATTTAGGAATTGCATAACTATAAGAAATGATCTTATTTTTTTTAATGTTAGGATGACTTAAAAAACACATGTTGAATTTGAATGATATTGAATAGTATGTATTATTTTATAATAATCAAATAATTTACTTTCTTTTGAAAATTGTATAATATCATTTTTTAATGAACAAAAATCAAGTATATTTTGTAATGTTTTATTTATTTTTAAAGATTCAAAAGAACATGTTAAAATATATTATATGCATAAATATTGTAATAAATGAAATTCGTTCATAATATATAAATATATAATTTTGAGTATAAATGAAAATGAATTATTACTTGATAATAATTTTATAAATAGAAATATATTATGTTATATTTTCTGTGAAATAAATTAAAAATAAGAATCTATATCAATTGTAGAAACTTTTAGTTTATGAAATTCTTCTTTTTCTTTTGTTAATAATTCTAATTCAGCATAATATTCCTTTTTCATCATATCGATTTTTTGTTTAATTAGTGAAAATCTAAGTTTATCTTCTTCAAACTTTGTTTTTTGTTCTTCAAATATAATAAACATTTGTTCTAATTCATGATAATAATCATGATTATCTTCAAGTTTTTTTTTTAGTTTTTCAACTTCTTTTTTTTCTTTATTTAGTTCTTCCAACTTTTCATCGTGTTTTTTTTGTTGTTGTGACGAAAGTATTTCAAAATCAGCACCAGGGTTTTCAATAAAGTGTTCAGGATATTTTTGATAAAATGCATAAAAATTATGAAAATCACCACCATAACTATTTTGAAAAAATGTTGTATTTGCATATTTAAGTGTAAATAAAACATTATGTGGAAAAGGATTTTGATAAAAATGATATTGGTTTTCATTATTATGAAGACCAGAATTTCTTTCTTGTAAAATACAAAAGGGTGTAAAGATATAATAAAGCGTTTCATTATTTCCATTATGACCAGGAGGAAGTCTAACACATCTAATAATGAAATAATTGGATGATTTTATTTTATGTAGAACAATGATATAATTTTCACACATTTTTTTATAGTCATCATTAGAATGACGTTGGTTCATTTGTGTTGTAAAATAAAAAATAGCACTTTTAATCTTTTCTTCATAAAATTTGTCAGGTTTAATATCATATAACGTATCATGATATTGAGTAGGTGATCTATAAAAATCTTTTAATTTTGCGTCAATTGACGTTTCTACAGAAATTTTTAATTTCGTAATAAAAGAATTCATACTTGATTCAATAATTGTATCCATATCTAATTGTAATTTTTCTTTATCATTTGTAATAATTTCAGATACATACTTGCTATTTGATATATTTTCCATAATTGAAATAATAATATACAAATAGATAATAAAAAAATCATTTTTTTTTATTATTTTAATATAAATATAATAGATGAAGAAAAAGGTAATTATGGTAATATCTTTACCAAGAAGTGGTACAAATCATTTTTTCGATAAGATTCAAAAAATAGAAACAACAAACGTTATTTCTTATTATGAATTATTTAATGATTCATTTTATGGAAAATCTCAATGTTGGGATAATTTTTATGATAAATATCAATGTAAAAACAAAGTTGAGGTATTCAAAAAAATTATAAATAATGGGAATGGGTTACATGAACGATTGATACAAGAATGTATAAATCATGAAAATAGAATAAATGTTATCAAAATATTTCCAAATCAGATAACAAAAAAAGAATTTATACAAATGATTACCATACAAGAATATGATATAAATTTTTTATTTTTATTGAGGGACATAAAAGAAGTTCATCAATCTTATTATCATGCATTAACAAAAAATGATTGGACAAGATGTAGAAAAGAAAAATTACAACAATATGATTTAATTACAATGTTAGAAAACAATCATTTTCGACACATATATGAAAATAAAATATTTGAATGTTATTTACATGATATGTTACAAATTATAATAAATTATAAAAAAAAATATAAACTACTAAATTTCAAAAAATACAAAGATTATCAGATAGACGATTTGGAAAAAATAATAAATGTATAATATTATACAAAATTAACTTTTATTTTTTCTAAATAATCATGTATGGTAGTTTTATATTTTTTTTTGAATTGTTCAAATTGATAGTTATTCATATTATTTGGTACAGGAAATAGGTATGGATATTTTTTTATATCTTGTTTTATTAATAAATCAACTTTTATTTGTGTTGTTGAAATATTAATTTGTGTAGTTTTTATTATTTTATAATCTAAATTATTCAACCCATTTTTTTTCCAATAAGTTGGTTCAAGTAACACTTTTTCATAACCTGTTGTTTCAGCAATATTTTTAGGTTGTTTTGTTTTTGCTATTAATTCCACTGGTTTGTAATTCAATGTCATTTCAGTATCAACTACTTGACCAATCTTTGGATATTGAATATTATTTATGCCACTTAAATGAACTCTTAATAATAAACTTCTATCTTCATATCCCCAACCATGATAATTAATAGAATACCCATTTATTTTTTTAAAGTCTTTTTCGGAGAAAATATTTGTTCCTCCAAAAAATTTATCTAGTTCATTATTCTTTCTATATCGTGTACCATTATATGCAAGACACATAGGATATTTAGGTTTTTGAACACAATAAGGAAGTAAGTCATAATCAAAAAGATGATCAATATCGGTAAATAAAAATGCATCATATTTATCTTTTTTAGAGCTAATTTCGAAACCAATATTTTTGAGTTTTGCAATGCAGAATTTTTCACCATCTTGACTTTGTTCAATAATATAAATATGATAATTACAATATTTTGGTAATACTCGATTCATATATTGAATAAATAATTTACGTTGACTTTCACGATTTGTTTCTTTTTGAGGTCTAAATAAAGAGATTACAGCAATATTTTTCTTTGTTTTTTTAATATTAAGTGGATTTTTTAGATTTCTATTTAAATAGATTTGAGTCAAAGTAGTCTGCATATAATCAAATAGACCATTTTTCGTCAAATACTTTTGATAAAAATGATAACTATTTTCTGCTATTTTTTTACATTTTTTATCATTTTTAATACACCATTTTGTTATATCAAGTAAATCAGATAAATCATTTTTGACGGGTATAAAATGTTCATATGGTACTAATAAATGCGTAAACCATAATTTATGTTCACTATTTACAATCAAAATTACAGAATGCATACGAAATTCACTTGCTAAACGAAAAGCACCAACATACCCAGGAATATGTAAAATATATTTATACTCACTTTGTTGTTGTCGTGTTAAAGGTTGAACTACATCAAAATGAAATTTATTTTTGTCAATAATTTTCATTTCTTCGCCTTTATATTTTTTCATACGTTCCTTCCAAGAAGTAATACCAACATCTAATATTTTTGGGTATTCATATCCTAATTGTGCGGCTTTTAGACGTTGATTACTATCAATGGTAGAGCCGCATTGTGTAGCAGAACCTCTAAAAACAACCATTTCTTTTTTTTTTGTCCAATCATGAACCATATTTTTAAATTGACTTTCTTGATAACTATTACTACAACCAGAAAAAAATTTACCACTATGCATAATCCATTCATCACTTGTTGGAATAAGTAAATCTGCATAATTATCTGTAGTTGATTGACTAAATATAGGACAAAATTTTGAAAAAGCATATTTTTTTTCAATAGGAACTTTGTCAGAATCAAATAAATGTTCATAAGGTTCAGTCAAGTCTTTTTTAAGAATAGGAAAATCTCGATAGTTCAAAAAAAATTGTACATTTGGAATAGAACGATGTTTGCATAATTCTTCAATGAATGTTTTAAATACATCAATATCATGTTCTCCTTCATACGATCTATAACTATTTTGGAAATAACAACCATTACCTACCCATTTTTTACGGTTAAATTCAAGACCACGTGCTTTAAATTGATCATAATATTTTTGAGAAAAATCACGTGCGTTTTTTGTAAGAATATGTTGAATTTTATCATAATCATTTTCTTCTAATAGTTTTTTTTCTTCTAAGGAAAAGTATATTTTATCGTACCAATTATTAATATAATTAGCATTGCTAAACGGTAAGAACAAAGCTAATTGATTATTATGAATAATAATAAAAATGCCTTTTTTAAATTTATAGAAAATATAAGTAAATGTATTAATAATAGAAACAATATCAATATTTTTATATAATTTACAAATTTTTTTAGCATTTATATTTTTATTAGGAATATTTTTATTTATTGTTTTTGATTCATCTGATAAATAATACAAAGATGATAAAATACCATATTTATCGAAATCATTAAAATCACCTGCAGTATAATATTTTTGGTCAAATTTTTCAAATTTAGGATTTGTTTGATAATTAATCCCCCATTTTTTATCATTTGATTTACATTTTTCTTGATTATTATAATTGTTTGATTTAATTTTCCGAAAAACATGTAAATCAAATAGTTTATTTTGATTATTACTAATATTGGGGCTATTATTTTCTGTATTAGTAAGGTTTTGGTTATTATTATTAATTTTAGTAGATTTTAAAATTTTTTTAGAACTCAATGAAGATTTAGATTTAGATTTATTAATAGTTAACATACTAATATAAGAATACAAAAAATTATAAATGAAAAGAAATAATATTTGAATAAAGTTAAAAAAAGTTATTAAGATTATATTTTTACACTATTTATTGTATAAAAATCAAAATATAAAAAGATATTTAGATTACATTCAAACACGCGGAATCTGATTTTGGTTATGATATATGGGTAGTTGGTCATATACTATCAATTTTTTATTTTTGATAATATAATATAAAATTGATAATTATACTGATAATTTTTAGATGTAAATATGAAAAATAATATTAGTGATGTAAATGAAATAGCCAAGATGTACAAAAACTATTATGTGTATTCATTTTTATAAAATATTTATCATTTTTTACATAATGATCATCATATATATCTGTAAATATATGATTTTTTTTTTGTAAATATTTAATATATTCATTATTATTATATATATATATTTGAACATATTCAGAAAGAAGAGTAATATTTAATCTTTTGGAAATATCATGGTTTAATATTTTATTTAGATCATTATAATAAAAATCAAATTTAAAATGGTCAAGATAAATTTTATGTTTAATTTCTGGAAGAAGATTATGTATATTGAAATAAGTAGTCATAATAATATATTAAAATATATAATTTAATTCTTAAATATGTATAAAAATTTATTTTAACCAATACACATTTGAAGATTCATTGTTTGTGTATAATGAACTATTTAATTTATAATAAATTTTTCATAAGATTGATTTCTTTAATTTGAGTGCTAATAATATCTTTTGCAATTTTAGCCACTTGAATACTATTTGTTTTTTTTAGAATTTCTTTGGAGGTAGTAATAGCTGTACTATGATGACTAATCATACGTTTTAGATAACCATTATCATTTACACCAAGTTGTTGTCTTAATAAAAAAACACAAAAAAAAGAAAATAGTACAAAACATATAAATAAATAAAGTTTAAATTCTTTATGCATATCATAATACATAAGTATTTCTAAAATGCACATATTTGAAGCCATAAATAAAGCACTATAAATCAATGTAGGTGCACTAAAATAGAGGTCATCAAATTTATTTGCTAAAATGTTCATGGCATTTATAAAAACACCAATAAAAATTGAACCAAAAAACATCCATAATAAAGATTTTTGTAAGTTCATATATACTATAAAAGAGAATAAAAATATATTTAAAAAGATATCGATAATAGAAAATAAAAGTTATTATCAATGAATTTTCAATTTAATTTACAATGTGGATCAGAAGAAAATGTGGAAAAAGATTATAAAGAAATTATAAATAAACATAGTCTTTATATATTAAATTTAGAGAAAGAATTAGTAGAATACAAGAATTTTCATGATGCTATACTAAATAATAATGCGATTGGTGAAAAGATTGATTTTTTAAATAATGAAATTAAAAAATTAGAAAAAGAAAACAATGAATTAAAGAAAGAATTAAAGAAAGAATAATAATAGATACAAATTATAAATTTTTATAATATCATGTATTTTTCATTTATAATATTATAATTTATATGAATGAAATAAATAATAATTTTACTTTTACATACATAATTTCAAGTCTAAATTATTATTTATTTTATTTATAGGGTATTTTTTTAGAAGATTTTGACATTCTCTCAAACAACATGTAAAACTTGCTCCACTATGAGCATCATCATCAACTAATTGTGATATTGACAATAAGTGTTTATTTCTACTAAACATAAACCCTTTCTCTTGGTCATCAAAATTTTTTACAAATTGACTTAGTTCATCATTTTTTAGAAGAATACTCATCATATTTTGAACTTGTTTTTGTATATCTGTTATATTGTTTTTATGATTCATAATCGAAATTTAATATAGATTATTAAGAGAAATTGTATAAATTTTTATCAAAGAATATTATTAAACAATAAAAATAAATTTCGATTTTTATCAAAGAATATTATTAAACAATAAAAATAAAGAAAAAAAAAATGCGTTATTGGATACATTATATGCTATACCAACAGCAGAATTACAAGATTTGTCAGAAAATAAAAAAGGAAAACAAAAAATCAATCAATCAGATGAAGCTGATATAGGTATGAGTTATCCTCAAATTCAATTTATTGGTAATCTTCGTTCTCAAGGATATGGTATGATAGATGTATATAAAAAAGCAAGAAAATCAAGTTTATTTAAAGGTTCAAATGATGCAAAATTAAAAATAGAGATATTTTATAATCGATATTCAATTAATCGTAATAAAACAACAATAGTTACACCATCTGTTCATTTACTACCTGGACCAGATGATAATCGATTCGATTTAAGACCCTTTTTATATCCAGGAAGAAGTAAACAAAATGAAATAATTGACAAATTAAATAAAAAGAAATAAAATAAAAATCAGTAGTATTTGAATATTATTATGTTTATAAGTAATAAATTTATAAACATACTAATATCAAATATAGATTTTTTCATGATATAATTATTATATTTTTAAATAATAATTATAGGCATTTCACTATTAAATTCATTCATTGTTTCAATCATATAATGAGAACTAACAAATTCAATAATAGTATCTCCATATTCTTGTAATTTTAATTGACCAATACCATGAATTAATTTAAGTTCATTTAAACTTTTAGGTGTTCTTCTAACAATATCTAATAATGTTTTATTACTAAAAATACAATAAGGTGGTATTTTCTTTATTTTAGCTGTATTTGTTCTCCATTCAGATAATTGAATATATAAATCATTTGTCTTTAATGCTTCTTCGCTATGTGTATCAATAAACATTGTATTATTTTTCATGTCTTTTACTTTTCCAATAATATTATGTAAGGGTTTATCAATCATTATTTTTTTCATTCCTCGTGTGACAGCAACATAATAAATATTTTCATCTTCTAAAATATTAATATCTCCTGCTAAACGAACATTATCGTATTCCATTCCTTTATAAGAATGAACGGTATAAAAATCTACTTTAGATTTAGATTGTTTCACAATATTATTATCAATTTTATTCAATAAGTCTTCTAATTCTTCGGCACTAATAGATTTTAAAAATTTTGGCAGGTCATCTTCAAATTCATCATCATCATCATTAAGTTTTTTCACAGTTAATAGTTTTTGATGAAGATTACGAATATCATTTAATTTTTTTTCATGGTTAAATATCCAAATATTTTCAATAAGAGATGCATTTTGAAGAAGTATTTTCCAACTACGAAATAAATAAACATATTTTTCATCATCATCGAATTCATTAACAAATTGCGTTTCATTTATGCTTTTCGAAATCATCCAGCATTTTTTAAATTCATTTGAAATAGATTTGCATGCAGGATCACCAACACGAAATGTAGAATAGAATTCAATTAATAATGAATCATTTGGTAAATAATCAAATGCATTAATGCAACCTCTAAATTGATAAATAGATTGTTTAGGGTCACCAACAAATATTTTCGGTATTGTTGTATCATTCAATAATATATTCAACATGATTAAGTCAAAATCTTGTGTTTCATCAATCATAATCATATCATAATGTTCATCAATATAATCTTTAAACCAGTTGAGCATAAAAGCTTGTTTTCTTAATGTTTCAAATGTAATAAGTTCATCTGTTTCAACATGTTCCCATAAAAGTTCTAAAAGAGGTTTATTATCTTTTAAGACTTCTTTGCAATAAGTTTTGATATCATTGTATTTAATTTGATTACAAAATTTAAATAAATGTTTAATATAATATTTTTTCAAATTAAAATATTTTCCTTCAAAATAAGGGATTAATTTGCTTATTGTTTGTGGTTTTAGGTCAAATATAGATGGAGAATGTCCCTTTTTTGCTGTATATAGTTTATATAAAAGTGAGTCAAATGTTTGAGGGTATAAATTTTTAATTTTTTGAGTAGAAATCTTATGTTTTATTTCAGTAATTAAATTTTTATTAAATGCTAAATAAAGTATTTTTTTAGAGGAATGTTTTTTTGCCAAATTCAATAATGTAGTTGTTTTTCCACTTCCAGCAACTGATTTAATAGCAAATATATCATTTTTTTTAAATTCAACATTATTCACATATTCTCTATGAGTATCATCCAATAAGTACATAGATTTATCACATCTTGCATAAACAAGATTTATACAGTCTATTGATTTTGGCATTTGATTAAAATATTGAAGTCCAATAGGTTTCATTATTTTTTGAATACATGTATATTCCATAATTTCTTGAAAACAACATATTTCTCCAATCAATACATTTTTACAATCATTATTTTCTAATTCAATACAATATTCATTTTTCATTTTTAGTTTTACCCATTCTTTATAACCAGTGTACAAATAAATATTTTTTTGAAAAGAATAAATATGTTCAATGAATGATGATTCTTTAGGAATTTCACAAATAATAAAATTCCCTACATTAACTTTTTTAGTAAAAAGAGATTCCACATTCAAAATACAGTCTATGTTTTTCATTCCAGTATGAATTGAAGATAAAAGTGTATGAATAATAATACCAGAATCTGATTTTTCATAATTATATACATTATTTTTTATTTTATATGATTCTTCAATAAAATCATCAAATAATAAATGTAAAGATTTTTCTTCATCATAATTAATAAGAAACTCATTTTTATCTTTTTCTAACTCTTTATTTTTTATTTTATGAATATAATCAATAATAACTTGATTATCTAATTTTGTTTTTTTAATAATTTCGTTCATATCAATATTTTTTTGATACATTTTAAGAGAAATATGTTTTAAACGTTTTTCAATCATAGAATGTGATCTATTATGAATATTAGAAATTTCATCATAATTTAGTCCTTCTTTAATTTCTTTTAATAATTGAAGTTGTTCATTTGTTGTCCATTTTGTGTTTACTTCCATGATATTTTTCTAAATTAATATTATCAATTTTTTTAAATATTTAAAAATGAATATCCCGATTCTTGAATTTTATTCAGATTTATGTTTAGATTTATTCAATACATCAAGATTAGTATCGATATTATTTTTCAATAGACAACTAATATTATCATAAATAAAAATTAAATATTAAAATATATAAAAAAGTAAATAAAAAGTATTGATTACTATTAGATGTATGAAGAAAGTAATAATATAAATGATAAATTAAAAAAAATAATTGCTTCAAAAATAATAAATAAAAATACACAATACCAAGCAAATATTATACGAGCAGAAATATGTGATCATAAATTAAAATTAACATTATTAAATATTTTAATTATTATTATAATTTTAATCATGATACATCGTTTTATAATAAAACCTTATTTTTTTGATTATAAAGAGAATAATATACTTTTATTTCATAAAATAATAAAAAAATATTATAATAAATATACAAGTTCTAAAAATATATTTTTATTTATATTATTTATTTTGATCATAATCATATTTATTTCGTTAAATATTGAAATATTACAAAATATAGGTATTGTTTTATTGATAACATTTATAACAGCAATAGCACAAGAAGGAGAAGAATTTCTTTTAGGAGCACTTTTTTCAGGGATTTCAGTTTATATATTTATAAGAATAAAAACATATTTTGTTAATAATAATTATAAATTAGATAAATGTGGTGACAATATATTTACAATTATAAAAAAAAAATTCAATATACACAATTGAATATTTAGAGCAACACAAATTATGATTTCTATTTTACAATATTATTGTTATTACTAAAATTTTTGTAGAACTTCAGATCCTAAAATTTTTGTAGAACTTCAGATCCTAACTTTTCTTTACACCTTTGCACATGTAAAACGCCAACTTATTTATAAATTTTCAAAGGTTTTTTCTTGATTTCTTTAGTTTTTATGTATTGGCATATTATTAATAAATTATATATTTAAAAATTAATTACTATTATATTATAAATAATGGTTGATATAAAAAAAGAACATAAATATAAAAGTCGGTGTAAATGTGCAAAGGTATAAAAGAAATAGCAAAAAATAAAAAAATTAAAAGAAGTTGTTTCTATTATTCAACAAAACTTAAAAAGTAAAAAGTAAAACATGGTACTACATAAGATGTAAATAATACTTAGCAATGCTTATAAAATCTAAAGAACAGGTTTGAAATTAGCATATAAATATACATAAAAAAGATCATTTTTATATTGTGTATTTATTTTGGACGAAGGTTCGACATTTTTACAAATACGATCATTTAGCAATGTTTGAATAGCATATGATTTAAGAGGAACACTATTTTTATAAATTTCTTGAAATATTTCTTGTTGGTTTAGTAATGTACCTTCTGATAAACTTACATAAGATGTAATATATGTTCTGAATAAATGTGTATTATTATCTAAATTTGCTAATAAACTTACAGACGCCAAATATTCTATTTTTTTACCTATTCCGTTTTTTTCATATTTAGGAATAAGAATAACTTGACCATCGATATAGTCTCTATTCAAATTTAAATTATTAAAATAAAACGAAATAACGCCAAGAGGGTTTGTACTAATTTTTTGAAAATTTATTTTATCAAAAGTTGTATAATAATCTTTAAGATTACACGACATAATTATAGTATATAATTATATAAAAAAGAATAAATCTAAAAAATAAAATTGTTAGATATTTTTTTGAATAAGATGCAAATAATTATTGTTTGAATTTCTTTAAATTGAAAATATTTAAAAATATACAAATTACATAATTGCATTCAAAAAAAGAATATTTGAATAAAATACAAAAACGCGGAATGTGAGGAATGTACTTGATGGTATATAAAACATTTAATGATGAATAATGATAATAATTTATAATCATTTGTTTATTTTATTATAAAAAATAGGTTTAATTTAAATTTATATTTTTGAATAAAATTCAAATATTTATTGTTTGTATTTACTAAAAATATAAAAATACATAAACCTAAAGTATGTATTGATTTTATATGCAAAAAATAATATTTGAATAAGAACCAAAAACGCGGAATTGATTGATATTATTGATTAAATTAAATATAATTATATTGGTAAAATCATCAAGATAATATATAAAATATATT
>JGI10211J14876_10000699_pt1 | contig 14389 bp, 15 predicted proteins | sample Etolagsediment_FD_14876 | JGI IMG/M metagenome (IMG submission 14876)
TGCGGGGTGGGTATTCAGTGGTGATATGGCAGGCCTTGTATTTTCGGCAATAAAGCAGAGCTGCGAAAAAGTTGACACGTTTGTTATTTTCGGAGCCGTGCACAGGTATCTTGGAAGTCGGGCAGCGGTGTACGATTGTGGGAGCTGGCTGACGCCGCTTGGCGAGATAGCTATCGATGAGGAGCTGGCTGGGACGATTACGAAGATAGATTGTGCCGAGGCCGATTTGGGTGCTCACAGGGCCGAGCACAGCATCGAGGTGCAGGTTCCTTTTATTCAACATCTGTTTGGTGGTGCCAAGATTGTGCCCATAATGGTGCCACCTGCAGAATTTGCGGTGGGGTTGGGCAGTGAGATTGGCGGTATTGTTGCTGAGGCGACAGATAAACAAATAGTGTGCATTGCCTCGACCGACCTTACTCACTATGGCCCGCAATACGGGTTTTGTCCAGCCGGGGCAGGGCCTGCGGGATTGAAGTGGGCCAAGGAGGTAAACGATAGGGAGTTTATCAACCTTGCGGTGAGTATGGAGGCGCAAAAGCTGTTGGAAACGGCGACAGAAAAAGGCAATGCCTGTGGGCCGGGAGCGGCGGCGGCGCTGGTGTCAGCAGCGGCAAGGCTTGGCAGGACAAAAGGGGTGCTGCTTGGACACACTCACAGCAGCGAAGTGATGGAAAAGAAGTTTGGGCGCAGCAGTTCAGAAAGCGTCGGCTACGCAGCAATAGTTTTTTAGGGAGCGAGCAGTTTGTGAAGAAAAAGAATTTTGAAGATTTTCGATGAGAGCCTTGAAATTAAGGCCTATTTTTGATATGATATGGGTATAATGGAACCCGTCCGAAAAAGCGCGATAAAATACGAGGTAGTCATCGCAACGGCGTTCGTGGCCGTGATGACCGCTGGTATGGTCCTTATGATGTCAAAAAAGCTGCAAGGCGCCAAGGAGGCGGCCTGTGATAGAAACATCAGGATGATTACCCGTCAGCTTAAGGTATGGTCTGTTGAGAGGGGCGGATATCCTGCCACTTCGGATGAACTGGACCGTTTTATGAGGGAGTTTTTCCCTGAAGGGAAGCTAATCTGCCCGGTAACCGGGTCAAGTACGAGCTATACGATAGACCCCGTCACCTATGAGGTGCGATGTGATCACCGGGAAAGGGCAAGATCAAGGTAGATGATATATTCACACCATCGCCACACGAGATTCTTCATTTCATTCCGTTCGGAATGACAATTTGCGTTTTCTACAAAGCCAGGATTGATTATTGCGGGTAGGTTGCGGCAAGAGTGCTTGGCAGCGGACTGCCGTATGAGGTAAGGTTTCTGTACTTTGTTTCGCTGGCGGACCGCGGCCTCCCAAGACGGCGATGACGAGCTGGTATGTGTGGGTTTCGAAGTTCATGAAATTTCCCCAATTTTGTTCTTTGATGAGCAGTTATTTTGCCCCCCATTCTTAGTTTCATTATAACAGAACGGGGCGTAAATGTCAACAAAATATTAGGAAAATGTTAAAAGAATGGTTAGGGTGGCCACGGAATGCCGGTTTTGGGCTTTTTAGTTAGGTTATTATAGGTCCTATTGTTAAAATTCTTATGGAAGGCTTTGAATTTTTCTTGGTGGATTTTTGGTTTCCGGCTTGTCTGGATACATGAATTGTGGCATTCGTCTCACTTTTCCCTCGGCATCAACGCAGGCCAGCGTGCTTTTGCCCTGAGCTAGCAGCAGGCCTGTGTCTGTTCGTTTTAGATGGTATGTATGCTCGATGCGGGCGGAGCTTACATTCGTACAGGTGGTGGTAAGGTCGAGTTTCTCATCGTACAAGGCGGGGCGGCGGTACTTGATATTGAGCTCTGTGACGACAAAGTAAACACCCGCTTTTTCGAGTTCGCTGTAGGCAAGGCCGTTTGCACGAAGAAGCTCGGTTCTGCCCATCTCAAACCATATGGGATAGACGGTGTGGTGGACGACGCCGGCCTGGTCGGTTTCACAGTACCTTGGGACGATGGGTATCGTATGGCGGTTAATTGTAGTTTTTTCGGGAAATTCCATATTTTTTTCTCTAATCAGGTAATTTAGCAAAAAAAGGGATTTTTGCAAGGTTCTGCAGGAAAAAAAAGAGATGGCCGGTCAAATTTGGTTCAAAATCGGTGGTTTTCAAGCAGCCGATAAGTGCCACAAAATAATTTCTATTGACATTGTGTAGCGAAATATCGAGAATAGATGGATTGTGCTCTGTGCGAAATTTTATTTTAAAGAGATTTTAAGAGAGGGTCAAAAATGAGAACTTGCATAATGATTTTTGTACTGTTACTGACGGTTTGCGCCGGTGATGTTACGGGCATGGGCAAAAGCGACGGGGACAAGGAGAAAGTCAAGGAACCGCTGATGAAGCAGGAACCGGCACCGGCTAAGGCTGAGGAGGCTAAGGCAACACCTGCCAAGCCCGCGCCGGTTAAGGTCAAACCTGCCGAGCCTGCCAGGCCCGCGCCGGTTGAGGTGAAACCTGCCAAGCCGACGGCGCCGGGGCCTGCCAAGGTCGAGACAGCGAAGGTTGAGGGGGGCGAGGATAAGGTGATTGTGACAGTTAACGGTGTTAAGATTATGCAAAGCCAGGTGGATAAGCGAGTAAAAGCGCAGATTGAACGAATGCAAGCCAGTGGTCGAAGACTTCCTCCAGATTCTATGGATACAGTGAAAGCGCGGATGCAATCGGGAATTGTACAGCAGATAATAGAGAAGCAATTGATTGATGAGAAGCTAAAGGCTGAGAATATTAAGATTACGGATAAGCAGATAGACGACAAGATAGCGGAATTGGCCAAACAAAATAATATGTCGATGGAACAACTGACCAGGCAGATGTCCATGGGTGGGATGAGCATGGTCGATTTCAGGGAAAGGATGAGGTCTGGATTGGGTTTGGAAAAGGTTATAGAATTGTCGGGTGAGCTTGGGCCGGCGAGTGAAGAGGAGGTGAAAAGGTTCTACGATGAGAAGATTCAGGCCGGTCAAATACGGGCCAGCCATATACTTTTAGGTACCCGCGGCCAAGATGAGACGGCTAAAACCGTGGCGAAAGCGAAAATCGAAGAGCTGCTTAAGCAGATTAAGGCCGGTGTCAATTTCGCGGAGCTTGCTAAGGCGAATTCGGATTGTCCTTCAAAGGCTGAGGGTGGTGATCTGGGCTTTTTTGAGAAGGGTCGAATGGTGCCGGAGTTTTCCGAAGCGGCTTTTGTGCTGAAGGATGGTGAAATCAGCGGCGTGGTAGAGACACAGTTCGGTTATCATATCATAAAGAGGCTGGGATTTGAGGATGTTAAGGCAAAACTCGTATCGCAATTAGAGAATGAAAAGAAAAGAAATTCGATCTCAGAGTATCTTAAAAAACTCAGTGCCGATGCTGAGATAGTCTGGCCCGAGAAAGAAAAGGGAGCTGATGAGCAGGAGAAGTCTGAAGTGAAAAAGACTGTCGAGCCGGCAGAGAAATAGTGATTTCGGTTATTTAAATTTTAGCCGCCGCAGATGAGTGCAATTCTGCGGCGGTTTTTTTCTGCGCATTCAAAGCAATTGATTTGGCACCGGTGCTGCCAAATTATTTTTTTTGGGGACTGAAGTTGTCCAGATAGCATCAAATGCGCTTGCACTATCTTGCTAACGGGTGAAAAATTAAAAAATTTATCTGTCTGTCTTGAAGGGGGTTATCAAATCGGCGTTGATTTTTTCCGTTGGTTTTCGCATCAAAACTGCAAGTTTGTGCAAAGGGTGGAGGGATTGGTAGTTTTGGGTTTTGAGTTTTTGGTTTTGAGTTGGCATAAATTCAGGCAGGCAAATGATAGGCAAGAAGGACGGATATGGGATTTGATTTTCGTAAATTCGGCGATGTGGGTTTAAGCGAAGCTTTCGTCGAGTGGCTGGTCGATGAGCAATGGGTTGATATCAATGCCCACTTTGGCAGACTGTGGGAATATTATCAGAATCGGATGTATGAACTCACTGGAGCTGGTGGAGTCGACAACAAGGTCAATGAGTCGAGCAGGAACTACGTGCAGGGACAGGAATATGGTCTGCCAGCGCGGATAACAGGTGTTGTCCATTCAGGTGCCGGTGGCGTGCTCGTGGGTAGAGCGGTGAGAGATATCCAACGCAAGGAAGTTGTCATAGAAAATGATGTTTCCTGGCGTATCAACGCAATGGTGGATTTTTTATTCGGTAAAGGGATTGATTTTGTCAGCAAAGCGCCGGCGGCAGAAAAACGCAGAGAAATCGAGAAAATTTTGAAGGCTGTGTTTGCAGCCGAGGCGCAAGTTGGTTTTTTCCAGAATATGGCAGTGCTCGGGGCTGTATATGGTTTTGTTGATTGTGTAATCAGGCCGGGCGTAGAACTTCTTTTCATGCACCGCCCTAAGGGCGTGTTGGACAATTCAGAACACACCTTTAGTTCATCTCAAACATCCTCCTTTGAGTCAATTCTTCAATTAGCCGCCTATATAGGCTTGGAACTAATCGAAGCGCCAAGAGCACTGCCTATTTTGGATGAGAATGATTATGGGAAGATAAATTATTATGTTCAGAATTTTTACCAGCAGAAAAACACAGTAAGCAAAAAGGGCAGTTTTCTTTCGAGGTTGCTTGGGGGCGGAGCCGGCGAAGACAGACGCGAGCAGGTGATGGTGACGGAGGTAATTGGGCCGAGTGTGTGGCAAAAGTATGAAAATAAAGAGCTTGTCTGCGAAGGAGTCAATCCATTAGGTGTGGTGCCTGTGGTGCATATCCAGAATATCGCTCAGCCTTATTATTATGAGGGATTAAGTGATGTTGAGCAGCTTATCGGATTGCAGGATGAGCTCAACACGAGGCTAAGTGATCGGGCTAACAGGATAACGTTTCAGTCGTTCAAGATGTATCTTGCCAAAGGTATTGAGGGTTTTGAAGACAAGCCTGTTTCGCCCGGCCGGATGTGGTGCACGGACAATGTGGATGCGAGTATTGAGCAGTTCGGAGGCGACAGTACTACGCCGAGTGAGAACGCGCATATTACCGAGATTCGCGAGGCTATGGACAAGGTAAGTGGGGTAACGCCGGTTGTGGCGGGTATACTCAAGAATAAGTTAGGCAATCTTACAAGCGGCGTAGCGCTTAAGATGACTTTTATGGGGACGCTGGCAAGAACTGCTCGGAAGCAATTTACTTATGGTCAAGGGCTTAAGCAGATTGGACAAATGATTTTACACGTGCTGGATGCCTGCGGGGTATATCACACGGAGCCGGTGGAGAGAGAGATCGAAGTTTTGTTTCCAAATCCGTTACCGGAGAACATGATGGAGAAACTCAAGGAAGCACAAGTCAAGAAAGAACTTGGGGTATCACAAGAGCAAGTGCTGAGGGAATTGGGCTACGAGACGGTCAGAGGGTCAGATGGTTAGACGGTTGGAAATGGTGGCAAGTAATGATTTACTTAATATTAAATGTTGATTCGTGAGGGAAGTTGTATGAGTGAGATTGACTTTGAAAGTCAGGTGTCGTCAGAAGACGAAGGGCAAAGCAGTGAGAAGCTTGTGCCGGTGGGTGAGGCTATTCGTTATCGCAAGCGTGCTCAGAGCGCGGAGAAACAGATTGCTGCTCTCGATCAGGAGTTGAAGACAAGCAGGGAGAAAAATGAACAGTTAGCCGGTGAACTCGGTGAGATGAAGCTTGAGCAGAGGTTGCTATCGAGTTTGACGGCGGCGGGAGTGAGCGATTTGGAGGGGGCTATTTTGATAGCGAAGGCTCGAATGAAGGGTTCAGACAGTGATGTTGATTCGGTCGTTGGGCAACTGAGGAAAGAGAAGGGTTACTTGTTTGAGGCCTTGGGGACGGAGACAGTAGCCTCGAAGACGGCAGGAGTGAAGGAAAGAAAGCCCGGCGGGCAGAGTGTCTTTGAAAGGGCAGCAAAAAGAGCCGCGACGAGCGGCAGCAGGGCCGATGTGCAGGAATACATGCGCGTGCGGCGGCAATTTGTTTAGTTGGTAGTTTGGAGTTCGTAGATAGATTCTTCGCTTCGCTCAGAATGACAGTATGAAGTTCAGGATGACGAGCGAAGAGAAAAACAGTAATTTTTTGAAGGAGAGATGATATGGCGTTTACAGGTAAGGCAACTTATTCGGCGGGTACGACTTTGCCGGAGCTTGCTGAGGATGTATCGGATTTAATCGGGATAATTTCACCTTATGAAACACCTTTGCTTGATGTGCTGGGGGACCCGTTGAGGGCGGCAACGAGCACACATCATGAATGGCTTGAAGATGAGCTTTTGCCGAATAAGGATTCGATTGACGACCAATCGATCAGCAATCCGAGCAGTGATACCGAGTTTGATGTTGCCAACGGCGGCAGGTTCAGGGTTGGTGACCAGATAGAGGTTGAAGGCTCAAAGGAGCTCATGTTGGTCACAGCTATTAATGGTAATACGCTGACAGTGGTTCGCGGTTATGCGGGTACGACAGCAGAAGACCTGGTCGATGGGCAGGTGATTAACATTTTGGGTAACGCGGCGCTGGAGGGCTCTGATAAGCCTTCGGCGAGATTTACCAACCGGGCGCGGTGCGGCAATTACACGCAGATATTTACCGCGGCGGTGGAAGTCAGTGGTACAGATATGGCGGCAGGTCAATTAGGACTTTCTGATGAGATGGACTACCAGAAGCAGGAAAGGCTGAGAGAACTTATTCGCGATCTGGAGAATACTGTGGTTAACGGCGGTCAACCTGCCAGTGACCCACAGGGCAGCGGAACTGTTAGGCGGACGATGGAAGGGATAATCCAAAACCTTTCGACAAACGTTTTTGCTACAGGTGATAGCGGGTTTCCCAGTGGTACAGGTCTTGATGAGGCGAAGATTAATTATGTGCTTCGCAAAATCTGGGAAAATAGCAATGGAAATGTCGACCTTATCGTTGTGGGTGGTTTTCAAAAGCGAAAGATAAATTCGTTTCTGAGCGCGTCGAGGAGCTACACGGCCTCTGAGACCACCTACCGGGATATGGTAAGCGTGTATGAGAGCGACTTCGGCGTTTGCAAGATTATTACCACACGATGGATGCCGCAAGACGCTACGTTGCTTCTCGATTCATCGCGGGTAAGCGTGTTGCCTTTGGCCGGTCGCAGCTTCCACTTTAAGCGGCTTGCCAGCAGCGGAGATTATGAATGTGGCGAATTGATAGGTGAGTATACGTTAGAGCTTAAGAACGAGGCAGGGCATGGTTTGATTCGAGGGCTCAGCACCAGTTAGGCCGGCAGGTTTGCACAAATGGTCGTGCAAACCGTAGCGGCAATGACCTTGGGCTGCATTGCTGCTACGGTTGATACGATTAAAAATTAAAAGGACATGAAAATGTTAGCATTTTCGAGCGATGTGGATATTCTCAAATATGAGGCGGTGCTGTTCGGGGATTTGCATTTCCCGTGGCAGGTTTTGTGTGAGGGCGCAGGTGGCGAGGTTAGCGGTACGACATTTAGCGAGACGAGTGAAGATTTTGTGTCTGCTGGTGTTGGCGCAGGCGGCGTGATTTATCTGCAAAGCCTGGATGGAAAGCTTGATGGTGCTTATGAGATTGTCTCGGTTGATTCGGCGACTGAGCTTACTGTTTCAGTACTAAGGGCAGATGGCGAAGGGTCGGCTGTTGGGCCGGGTGATGCGAGCGATGTTTCGTATAGGGTGAGCACATTCGGACCGCAGGCGAATGAGGTGGGGTTTGGGCTCACTCAGTATTTTGGCATTCGGCCAGGCAATCCTGACAGTGAGTACGACGCCAGTGATATTCTGGACACGAGCGTTTTGAGGCAGGCGTCGGTGTATGCGGTTCTTGCAAGTGTTTATGCAACACTTGGCAGCAGGGCCGGCGGAGATGATAACTTTTGGAAAAAAAGTTTGCACTATCAAAAGCTGTTTGAGAAGGCCAAAGAAAGATGCCGGCTTAGTATCGATATCAACGACGATGGGATCAGTGATAGGATGAATGTTGGTGGAAGTATCAGACTTGTGAGGGATTAGCTCGAGGAGTTTTTGGTGATGCAGGCAAAGCTGGATGGAACAGTGGAATTTGAACAGCAGCAGCTAAAGGTTGAGATCTGGCGGCGTGAGACGATTGAAAGGGCTGCAAGCGGTGTTGATGGTGTGCTAAGTATTGACTTAGGGAAGCGTAGCAGAAAGATTGTGCAAAATGGAGTGTTGCGGGCTGAGAGCGACGAAGCACTTAGGAGTAGGATTGACACTGTCTCTGCACTTATGGACGGTGGGACGCATACACTTCAAACGGCGGAAGGCCAACAGTTTGATAACTTACGGATAGATGCTTTTGAGATGGGACAGAAAGATTACAGCGGTAGAGGCGCTTGCCAAGAGATTGAAATCAAGTACACGCAATTGAAGGATTTTTGATGGGCCTTGTGAGCAGTGGTATAGATTGGGTCAGAGCGTTCGCACTGGCGGGTGGTGTCAGGGCCGACGGCGGGGCAGCTGATGAGCCGCTTGGCGCACTTGTTAAGTGGCGGTCGGAGCATGAAGATAAGCTTCATCAGGTTTATGTTAATGGCGGGCTTGCGGGCGTTACGACAGACTTAGAGCAGCGAAGGATGGTAGTGCCGATTCGGTCGGCATGGATGAGTGCTGTAAGGATTGAGGTATTTGCGGTTGAGGCTTCGCAGGCACACATTTACTTTGGCAGCCAGTTGCAATCGCGGCCGCAGGCGGGAAGAGTAAAGCTTAGCTGGTTGAGGAGGATGAATTTACCGTTTGGAGGAACTACACAGGTTTTCTCAGATGGAGGCAGCGGCGAGATTGACTATGAGAATCCCGTGAGCAAAGAGGATATTGTGCTGTGGCCGAGTTGGCAGGACAAGGTGGGATTCGGCCTGAGTGAATTTGGAGAAGGTGGGTTTGGGTATGATGGATCGGCGGCGGTTGGGTTTGGGAGAGGACTATTCGGTGAAGGTGAATTTGGCTTTGATGCCGATGAGATTAGCTGGGAGAGCGGCGAATTAGAAACTGGAAAACATCGGTTTGCGGTAAGGATTATGGACAGGTTCGCCCAGGAGAGTGACGCACAAGAGACCGGAGATATAACGCTGATTCGGACGGCGAGGCCTGCGGAGGGGCTGGATGTGAGTTCTTACGATAAAGAAGAAGACAAGCTTGTGCTTTGTATTAGTTGAGGACGGCAAGTGGAACATTATTTGGGAAAGTAATAGGGAGAGAGAAATGGCGGAGGTATATCCGGCTGATAATGAGTTGTTGAATATTGTAAGTGACACGGAAACGGGTATTGAATATATACCCACGGGGACAGCGCCTTATTATCTGCATTTTCGCAAGCTGCTTTACAGGTTGCTGCTTGCGAGTAAGCGGGCGAATGACCTGCGTGTGTTTGATGAAGGTGGTTTAGATATCGGTGTCAAGAGCGGCAAATTCTGGGTGGGGACGGAGCTTGTCGAGTATCCGGGGTCGTCGGGTAACACATTAGCCGACGATAAGGCGAATATTTATGTGTATCTGGATTCTGCGGGCAATCTCGTAATAAACGAGTACGGCGCATTTCCGGATATGACGAGTCAAGCGCACGTCCGGTTGGCTGTAGTGACGACGAGCGGAGGAGATATTACCTCTATAGTCGATGCCAGAGACCATCACAGTATATCAACGCCATCGACGGGGCAAAGTAAGACGATAGAGGCGCACACGGGGGATGATGCGCTAACAGAGGCGGAATCGGGCAGCGTACACACTAACCTTGGGGCAACTGGTGTGGTAACACTTACACTGCCAGCATCGGCAACAGCAGGAATAGTATTCACGTTCGCGGTGCAGGCAGCACAGCAGTTGCGTGTTGACCCGGGTGCGGCGACTATTCGTGATAACAGCGGACAAACTCCGGATAAGTACAAATGGGCCGATGCAGTTGGAGAGAGTCTGACTTTGGTTGCGGATGCAAACGGCGACTGGATAACAATAGTCAAGAATGGTACGTGGAGTGAAGAAGCATAATGCCAAATATAATCTATGAAAAGTTGAAAACGGTTGTGGGTGACAGGGGCCTTACGAGCGAACAAGTTAGCGATGCGACAAAGGCGCAGGCAGCGGCGATGATGGGCATCGATACCGGTTACGTGGACGACAAGGTCTTCGAGGTTGCAAAAAAAGCAGTGCTTCGGGAACTTGAGAGAGCCAAATGGCAGAAGGTGCTCAGCGAATTGAAGGCCCAGCTTACCGGTGGTGACAGGGTATGGCTGAGGAATAATTTTCCGGACGCTGAGTTTAAGATAGACCATAGGCGTAAGATTATCACAATCCATCTTGAGGGCATCATAGAAGCGGAGGATGTTGACTGATGGGCGAGACTTATTTTGTCGACAATATGGTCGAATTCAGAGTGACTTCAACATGCTCAACTACAGGGGCGGATACCATCGATACGATTGCAGGTAGTGGGACAATAGCGGCGGGGGACCCGTTAAGGCTCGATGTAGGAGGTTCAACATGGCGAATTTTCAGATTTGTTACCGACCTTGGCGGTGGCGAATGGCAGTTAGACAGGAATCACGGAATATCATATCCGTCATCGAGTGTGCCTATAAAATACGGAATTTATGACGGTACGGCTCAGGAGCCAAGTGGAGATGCAGGGCCGTTTCCGACCATTGCCCGCGCTTTGGCTGCGGCGGATGGCGACGATGTGATAAACATAAAGAAGAACAACGGGTACAAGCTGGATAATGTAGATCAGATCGTCGAACCTCTATGGCCAACAGGTTCAGGGGATGTGGCACTCAATATAAAGTTAAGGGTTAGAGGGTTTAACGCGACACCTGGCGATATGGACCCAGGCGGGGCGTATTGCCAATCCCCCCTGGATGCATATTTGTCTGGTATCGATTCAGATTGTATTGTGGACATCGACGGTAACGGCAGCGCATTTTCGATTATGGAGATCGATGCAAAAGATAACATTGAGTTCAGCAATCTTTATTTTCATAATACTGATAAGGCTACAGGCCATCAGTGTATTGAAGTGTTAAATCAGTCTAATGGTCTTTTATTTGACCGGTGCTTCTTTGATGATGCTTACAGGGCTATTGCCGGTACTGGGGTCGAACTTGCTCCGGTTGATGGGACGTTAGTCAGGGATTGTTATGGGGGTTCGACCTGGACCAAACCCGGCACTCATATAAAACTTACGGGCGTATTGAATTTTGTAGTTAGAAGTGTGTGGAACGGGTGTGGTTCAGCTGTCGCAGGTTCCGGCGGCTTTTTCGGCAATTTGGCGGTGGGTGGAGTGAATGTTTTTACAGGGAACGGATCGGTATATATTAAGAATAACACAGTTTATAATTGCACAGGCGGCGCTATTTTTCTGCATTACAACAACGCTGTGGCAGTTGTATGTGATAATATTTTGGTGCCTAACCAAAGTGGTTATGCTATTAAGATTAATACGGGTGGCGGGTCCGTCCGGAATAATTATAACTGTATCTGGGGGTCGGACGGGAATCAGTTGGCAACGCCGTTCATAACTTTTAAGTCGGGTGGTACAGCGCCTGTCTTAGGAGACCATTCAATTGAAGCAGACCCAAAGTTTGTTAATCCAGCCAGCGGCGATTTTCGAGCAAGGAATAAGTCGGTGCTTCGCGGTGGCCAGCCGGATACGATGGGTAATGCGACTCAGATGGGTGCAATCCTTCAAAGATATCAATTCGCACAGCGGGGCAGGATGGCAAACTTTGCAAGACTTGGGATTATTCGATAGGAGTACCCTTCAGGGTAAAAAATTTCCGCGAGTAGGATTGTAAGGGGTTGTTATAAAGGTTCCTGCCCGCGAACTAACGGGAAAATTAAACTGGGAGCACTATAAAAAATGGCGAATACAGCAATTGAGATACCATTTTATGTTGCAAGAGATGGTGAGCCGCTGACGGGGGCGGCAGCCGAGATGGGATTTGAGAGCTTAAAGACCTTAGGCGGCACGGATAAATCAGGTAGTGCACCTGCAATAAGTGAAATCGGCGGAGGCTGGTATAAGTTCAGCGCAACCTATGGAACGACTCCGTTTGATGGGGGTGACCTTATCGGGGTGATAGATGCGGATAAGGATGGGACAAATAATCTTGCAAACGCCGAGCGGTATATACCGGTCGAGGTCCGGCTGGATTTCTACGGTCTAAGTCGGCTGGTGAATAAGATGAGTCAAGACAAACTCACTGGTGATATGCTGATTAAGAACAACAGCGGCAATACCATATTGAAGCTCGGGATAACAGACGGTGAGACGACGCTGGATAGGGAGCCGGGAGAGGCTGGCTGAGATGGACGCTAAGTTTTTCGATAGTTTGTATGAGGGTGATTCGGCTAACGGCGTTAAGCTTGGTATGGGTCTGACGGGGGGAGATTTTTGGCCGAGGGTCGGCGGATGTCAGAATTTGTATCGGGGCCAAGATGGTAGTACAATTGACTTTGAAAATATCTTAGCTGTTACCGAGATTGAAGAAGAATCGATAACTGTACCCGGTTTTGCAGGACACCAGGCGGGGGCTTTATACGTTTATGTCTTAAGACGGGCGAATTGTTGCGGTTGCGAGGATCGCTCGTTCGGTGCGGCGGTTAAGGTAAGCTTTGACGGGCAGGGCAATCTAATTGGGCCGGCGTGCAATGAGGTCTTCGGTTTGGAAGTGGAACAATTCGCCGGGCTCAGTGTGCGGCTGATGTGGTATTACTTTCCCATCGCTCAAGGGGCGGTGCCTGTCGGCTTCAACATCTATTGGGACAGCGGCACAGGCCAGATTGATTATAGCTCTGAGTTGGGCTCGGTTGATTATATAGGGCCTAGATATTACAGCTTTGAGACGGGGGTGTTCAGCGAAGATAGTTACAAGTTTTGCGTGAGGGGTCTGATGAGCCACGGCCGGGAAAATGGCGACCTCGGCATAGTCCGGATTCAGATGCGAGACATAGCACCAGAAAGTGTTGGTTTATTAAATGCTAATGTTATTTAGGATTGCGCTTCAGTGGGTTTAACGGATTCGTAGAGTTTAATGAGATAGTACAGGATGACAGCGATGAGTCCGAAAAACAATCCAAACAAGCACCAGATCCACGGGGTGGCGTGTCTTTCCCTGCGTGCGACAAAGAAGAGCCATTCGCCGATTGCGATATGAACCAGGACGCCAAGTATGCTTTTGAACATGGTAACCCATTGTAGTGAAAGACGCATTTGTCCAACTTCGGTAGGGGTATAGGTCTGGGCAATAAAGAAATTTGATGCAAGTGGAGCAGCAAACGACAGCAGGTAAAGGACGATAACGATGAAGGCAAGAGTTTCGATTTTTTTCATATCAGGCTCCTTAGAAATAAAAGGTTAGAAATTTTCTCTTGTGAAGAAATATTAGCAATGACTGTACAGAATAGCAAGGGTGAATTGTCATTCTGAACGGAATGAAATGGAGTGAAGAATCTCAGGTGGGCGAATAAAAGAGATCCTTCGCTGCGCTCAGGATGACATGAGGTGCTCAGAATGACGCGGTGTTCGGAATTAAATAGCAGGATAGAAAATGATGACGAACAGGGTGGATTTTTATCAGGGTGAGTGTAGGGACTTGGCGATACCTGCTGGCAGGTGCGAAGCCTTTTTGGATGGAGAGGTTTGTCCGTTCTTAGGGGTAACCGTGATAGTGCGGGCGGGTCAACCGGAGTTTGGCTGGGCAAAGTTAAGGTTCAACCCCGCGGCGTATGAGAAGACAGAGAGCGTAAGCATCGAGCAAGTCGAACGGATAGCGGCGATGGGAAAACGCGTAGAGATTTGCCGGCTCATAAACGTGGGTATTGGCGAAGCGAAGATAGAGCCGATTTGTATCTTTGCAGGGCAGGTTGAAGGGAGCCAGATGAAGCTCGGGACGAGAGAACAACTGCTCGAGATAACGGCGAAAGATTTTGCAACGAGGCTGGATCGGGCAAACATTCACGGCAGGCGAGTGGCAACGACAGGTGGCGAGAGCACGTTCAACGATGGAGCTAAGGCCGTGTTTAACGAGGACAATCTCCCAAATGCGTCGAAGGGACAGATTCAGCATAACTGCAGGAGCTACACGGCTTTTACGGCTGAGGGGCAAGAGGCAAAATATTGGAGCGCAGCCGAGGTGATGGTCTATCTATTAAGTGAGCACGTTGTCTTTGGCCAGCTGCAGATTCCATCTGCTGCTTATCTTGAGGCTATTACCAAGGGTGCATTGGTTGATGAACTAGACGTTGAGGGCAAGAGCGTATTAGATGCACTGGGCGATTGTTGTGAGCAGGCGGGGATAGAATTTTGCTTTATGCCGAGACAGGCCGAGCTTGGGCCGGCCGAGAGTATTGTCTTCTATCGGCCGG
>JGI10211J14876_10000700_pt1 | contig 14357 bp, 12 predicted proteins | sample Etolagsediment_FD_14876 | JGI IMG/M metagenome (IMG submission 14876)
TAAACTTTTCAATCTTTCTCTGTCGATCTTAGCAGCGGTCTCCTCTGATAAAATGGCTTCTAGATCTGTCCGGTTCAGAGTCTTTTCTGGCTTGCCAGCAATAGAATGTGTCACAAAATACCAAAGCCTGTTTATTACCTGCGTAACCTCAAGAGGATCACTGATCGGCCTTGGAAGATCTGCTATGACCTGTTTGATGTCCCTTTCGATTTCTGCATACGGTGATTGGCCTGTATCCCATGAAATACGATCAACAAAATCCCTTAGAAACGCTGTCTCATCAGATTCCTGTATGAAATCGAGAGCATCTTTCGATATACCTGTTTTTTTGGAATAGAAAGATCTGAGAATTTTAATGGCACTTTCTTGATCGGTTGCTGATAATTTACGACTCTTGATGAAATCCCAAAAATCAAGCCCATTGTCGGCGTATACCCAGTCAAACTTTCTTTCCTTGCCTCTGTCCGAAACAGTGCATAAACGCATGAAAAGGATAATTTCCGGATTTCTCTTTTTATGCCTAAAAAAATTATTTACGAGGTCTTTTGCAGACTTGCTATTAAGCGTGACGCGCTTCTTTTCATTTTTTATCTGGGTAAGTTCTGCATCTGTAATATTACCTAGCGCATCTCGTCTGACTAGGTCTAAGTCTTCGACGAATTCTGTCAAAATTTCTTCGTTTTCACCACATTTCAGCCATGCTAGGATAGTCTGATAGGCCTGGTAGTTATAGCCTCGAAAGATATGGCCGGCTTGACGTTCGGTATCTGGGATCAATTCAGTCATAATAAAGATCAGACCGACTTAAAATCGAACTTTACTTTTTTTATAAGATTGACATTTTTAACCTGTGTCGCTTATTCTTTTTACATTTTGCGTTTCCGCTTTGATCACGGCAGGGCTGCTATCATTTAAAAATGACCCAACTAATGATTATATGGTTTATAGATAAATATCATAATAGAGGGGGAAGTTGGTTCCCAGACGATTTATTGAGGAATCTAGAAAGAACTAATGTTGCTAACATTGTTTCTCGTGTTGAGAATTTCATGAGAAGTCCATTTGCATACTATCATATTTAATTAGACTGCATCAAGCGAATAGAAAAATTTTGTACTGAACTATATCGAACCGATTTTTTAACTCGTAAGTCGTTTTGGAACAAACGTCCTTTTTTAAACAATGCCGCATAGTGTGATGCTTATCATTTCAAGACTATCATCTGCCGGAAAGAGTATTTATTATACCCAAAACCTGTTACCCCAATTTTTTTCTTTTTCATTCCAGATACAATTACCGCATTGAAGCGTTCCGATGCCAGAGGAGCTTGCGTGGTTGAGGCATGCCGCTACCCGGTTTTATTCAAACTTAAAATCATATCAATTATTGACCTTTTAGGTGAAAATATTTTTCTTATTTCCCTTGACAGGATGCAAATTAACATGATAGATGAGCATCGAAAATATAATTTTTGGAATAAATAAACAGCGAATATTTCCTGCAAATTCATTATAGAAGGAGAGAGATTGAAATGATGAGTGATGGTAAAAAAATAAAATCGGTACTGGTAGTTGGTGCTGGGGTGGCAGGGGTTCATGCCGCCTTGAATCTTGCTGATCTTGATTTTAAGGTCTACTTATTAGAAAAGCAGCCGCATATCGGCGGCAAGCTGGTAAAGCTTTATCGAACTGCTGAAGATAATTTTGCTCTGGGCATGATTACCCCCGTGTTGCTCACGGCAGTGAACAACCCGAATATCGAGATACTAACATTAGGGGAACTTGAAAAAATTGAGGGAGAGCCAGGAGACTTTACGGTATCAATTAAGCGAACTCCCCGTTATGTCGATCCGATCAAGTGTGTCACCTGTGGACTCTGCTGGCCTGAATGTCCTGTGCAGGTTCCAAGTGAATTTAATTATGGTCTGGGAAAAAGGAATGCCATCGGTATGCCGTATGCCGGCGCAGTCCCCAATAAGCCGTCTATTGATCCTAATACCTGCTTGCATATGAAGGGTGAAGAATGCACAAAGTGTGCAGATGTCTGCCCAACCGATGCCATCAATCTTGATGCCAAAGAGGCTATTCAGGAGCTCAAGGTGGGCGGGATCGTTTTTACCCCTGGAGTGGAGCCCTATTACGGCTCTTCCGAGGCCAAAAAACTTGGTCATGGCACCATGGCCAATGTTATCGATAATTTTCAGATGGACAGAATCGTCAGCATTTATGGCCCTACAAAGGGTCAGGTAACCAGACCGTCAGACGGGGAAGTAGCCCACAAGATTGCCTTTATTCAGTGTGTCGGGTCAAGAAAACCGGACGCTGATTCTCTTCAATATTGCTCGTCTGTCTGCTGTATGTACGCAATACGCGTGGCAATATCTACACAGGCAAAGGATGCGGAAAACGATATTACCATATTTCATAACGATATCATGGCCATTTCAAAAACACATGAAAAGGTTTATGACGAGGCACAGGGAAATGGGATTAAATTTTTACGGGGAAACGTTTCATCCATTACAGAGGATCCGGAAACCCATAATCTTACCCTCCATTATGCCACTGAGGCAGGTGGAGAATCCGCCGAGGAGGTCTTTGACCTTGTGGTCCTTTCTCTGGGGCTTGTTCCTTCCCAAAATGGCGTTACCCTTGCCGAATCTGCCGGTATCCCGCTTAATTCCTTTAACTTTCCTGACCTACCGGAGAACTCAAACCTTGCATTGCCCGGCATTACAGTGGGAGGAAGCTTTAAATCTCTTGAGGATACGCCTCTGGCAGTTGCAGATTCACAGGCAGCTGCCATGGAAGTAGCAGCTTTTCTGTCAGATGCTGAACCGGAGAGCAAAAAAAGCTCTCCGCCGCCTGAGCTTGATGTGAGCGGTATCCCGGCACGGGTTGGTGTGTATGTCTGTGAATGTGGAGGGATTATACCCAAGGTGGTCGACACAAAGAAGCTTTATGAATTTGCCGGCACATTGGACGGAGTTGAAGATACAAAGATCGTCCAGTATGCCTGCTTTTCCGAAGGAATGGAGGAAATTCAGAAGAGTATTGAAGAAAACGAAATCAACAGGGTGGTAATGGTTGCCTGCAGTTATCGGAGTCATCTGCCTAAGTTTCAAAATATGATTAGGCAGGTTGGATTAAATAAATTTCTCGTTGAAATGGTAAATGCCAGGGAGCTCTGTGCCTGGGTCAACATCGAAGAAAAGGAGAAGGCCACGGAACGAATGAAAGAGGAAATGAGGGGAATTGTGGCCAAGGTTAAAGGCCTTGCTCCGTTGCCGGTCTACACACGAGATGTCGTGCAACGAAGCCTTGTGTTAGGAGGTGGTGTAGCAGGAATGACAGCCGCTCTCAGTATGGCATCTAATGGAATACCTGTGGATATAGCTGAAAAGGCTGAGACCTTAGGCGGTAATGCAGCTCAACTTTCTTATTCAACAAAAGGCGCAAATGTTTCCAATTATATTGATGGCCTTGTCAAGCAGGTTAATGAAAATCCATTAATACATGTCATTCTTAATGCAGAACTGAAAGAACTAAAGGGTCGCGTAGGACAATTTTCAAGCAGAATCAATACGCCATCAGAAAACTATGAAAGTGAGTATGGCGCAGTAATTGTGGCAACAGGGGGAAGAGAGTATGTACCCCAGGGGTATCTGTATAAAGACAACGAAAAGGTCATTACCCAGTTGGAGCTCGAGGAGATGCTGGCAAATAATGATGCGGCCCTTAAAGGTATCAGCTCTGCCGCAGTGATCCATTGTGTCGGATCACGAGATAAGGAAAGACCTTATTGCTCTCGTGTATGTTGCTCGCAATCTATAAAAAATACGCTAAAGCTGAAAGAAAGTAATCCTGATATAAGGATTTCCCATTTGCATAGGGATATTCGAACCTACTTCCTTAATGATGTTCAGTATCAAAAGGCACAGGAAGCGGGCGTCAGCTTTATCCGGTATGATGAGGAAAAAGGATTAACTATTTCTCAGGACAATGGCCTCCTGGTAGAAGCAACGGATATCAAGACAGGAGAAGCAATTGAGGTAAAACCTGATCTCATTATATTAAATGCCGCTATTATACCCGGTGAGGATAATAATGATCTCTCACGGCTTCTGGAGGTGCCGTTGGGTGAATACAACTTCTTTGAAGAGGAAGACTATATGACCTTTACTCCTGTAGACTTTAGCAAGAAGGGTGTATTTCTGTGCGGTCTTTCACATGGCCCCAAGACAATAGGCGAGAGCGTTTCACAGGCAAAGGCCGCTGCAATCAGGGCATTATCTGTGGTGACAAAAGTGAAGCTTGTCCATCAAAACGTGTATGCCAATGTTACTCCTGGCAAATGTATAGCCTGTCTTACCTGCGTGCGGGTATGTCCTTTTGGGGTGCCTTTTATAAATGATGATGGCGTAGCCGAGATTATCCCCATTGAATGCAGGGCATGCGGCGTCTGTGTAAGTTCCTGTCCTAACGATGCAATAGAGCTCAAAAGCTTTACCGATTTTGATGTACTACCCCAAATAGAGACAATGTTTGCATAATGAATAGAAGGAGAAAAAAATGACCGAATTTGAACCAAAGATAATTGCTTTTTGTTGCCATTATTGTGCCCTTGCCGCAGCAGACGTAGCCGGTAAAATGGGATTTCAATATGCACCTAATGTACGAGTAGTACGAGTGCTCTGCACAGGCAAGGTCGAGATACCTCACCTTCTCAAGGCCCTTGAGTCTGGTGCGGACGGTGTTGTCGTGATCGGGTGTAAATTTGGAGAGTGCTATTTTAAAGAGGGCAACTTCAGGGCTGCCAAAAAGGTAGAGCGGGCACAATCCTTAATACAAGAGGCAGGACTGGAACCGGAACGATTACTATATGATTTTGTGCCCGGACCTGGAGCAAAGAAATTTGCCGACATTTTTAACGGGATGACTGAAAAGGTACGGTCTTTGGGTCCAAATCCAACGGTGAATTAATGGCAGTTAAATAATAAAGAGAGAGGGAGATCAATTATGATAGTAGGTGAAAGAAAGCCATTTTCAGAGATACTGTCTATGGTAGAGGATTTTTCTAAAATCCTTATCGTGGGCTGTGGCTCCTGCGTTACAATATGTATGGCCGGCGGTGAAGAGGAGGTTACCATTCTGGGATCACAATTGCGATTGGCATTTCAGAANAATAAGAAAGATGTAGAGGTTGAAGAGGCCATGGCCCTGCGTCAGTGTGATGATGAGTACATGAATGAGCCAGCATTAATTGAAAAGGTGAAAAAAGCAGATATTGTAATATCCATGGCGTGTGGTGTTGGCGTTCAGCATGCAACCGCCTTTTTCAACCGCATTGTGCCAGACAAACCAATCAAGGTAGTGCCAGGCCTGAACACTACTTTTATGGGCGCAAATTTGGACGTTGGAATATGGGAGGAGCGCTGTATTGGTTGTGGAGATTGTGTACTTGAAAAGACAGGCGGGATCTGCCCGATTACACGATGTGCGAAAAGCTTATTGAATGGTCCATGTGGAGGGTCTTCCAATGGAAAATGCGAGATCAACAAGGATACTGAGTGTGCATGGCATCTCATTGTGGAGCGTCTTGAGGCGTTGGGAGAACTGGACAGGATAAAGCCGGTTGAAATGTATAAGGACTGGAGATCGAGCCATGACGGCGGTCCGAGAAAGATAATAAGGGAGGATATGAGAATATGAAGTCTGGAAGTAATCTTGAAAGGCTTTTGGAAAAAGGAGAATTTGTCGTTACTGGAGAATTAGGGCCTCCAAAGGGACCGGACGCGGAGGTGGTTAAAAAGAAGGCGGGCATGCTCAAGGGTAATGTTGATTCTGTTAATATTACCGATAACCAGACTGCCATAGTGCGTATGTCTTCGATCGCAGCGGCAAAAGTTCTAATAGACGAAGGACTGGAGCCAAACATGCAAATGGTGGCACGGGACCGAAACAGGATCGCCATGATGTCTGATCTCTTTGGTGCAAATGCCCTTGGAATTAAAAATATGCTGTGTCTTTCCGGCGATCACCAGACCTTTGGAAATCATCCCGAGGCCAAGAATGTCTTTGATATAGACTCCATTCAGATGATCTATATGGTCAAGACCATGAGGGATGAGAAAAAGGTAGTCTGCGGAGATGAAATAGAGGGCGATTTCAAAATGTTTATTGGCGCAGCATCTAATCCCTTTGCCGATCCATTTCAGTATAGGGTTCACAGACTTGCCAAAAAAGTGGAGGCCGGTGTTGATTTTATTCAAACCCAGTGTATCTATGATATGAAACGGTTTAAAGAATTTATGAAGCAGGTCGTAGATATGGGGTTGCATGAAAAATGTAAGATCTTAGCTGGAGTCACCCCCCTTAAATCAGTAGGTATGGCACGATATATGGCTGCCAATGTGAGTGGAATTATTATACCAGAAGCAATGATAGACAGACTTAAGGGCGCCGGAAAAGGTAATGTTGCCACTGAGGGGATAAAGATTCTCTGCGAGCAGATGCAGGAACTCAAGGAAACAGAAGGAATTGCTGGAATTCACCTCATGGCGATTGAATGGGAACATAGAGTAGCTGAGATAATGGAGTTGGCAGGATTTCTTCCAAGGCCAACACCATAAAAAAGACTTCACTCTTTATCATTCCGTATATTTCTGATCGTATTGACGGTATACACTCAACACTTCGATTTGGCATGCTGGATAGTCATGAAGGGTGGGGTGTATTGATTCATATACTTTATCTCATATCTGATAATGGCATTTGTATGAAACCATCCAGCCATGAATGTGAACAGGGAGTATAAGGTTTTAAAGACTTTATTAAGGATTGTTCCGAACAGATTCTTTTATTTTTCTTCTTATAAGCAGGTAGCCTCCAAAGACAAGGAAAAGACCGATGATAAAAATCAGGTCGTTATCCTTAAGCATGCCATAAGAAACTGCCATCACGCCAATTATACACATTAAAATTATCGGAGTTTTGTTTGTCAGTCTATCTATGATAACGCGAAATGTCATATCGGGTTTAGGATAAATTATGTGATCGAAAACAGATAGATAGAAAAATGTAGAATCATGATTCCCTTCTATAGTGTGTGACAGACATTCACCAGTCGACCTATCTTCTCTATCTCTACAACAACCTCATCCCCATCTTTCATATATATAGAAGGTTCGCGAAAGGTACCGACTCCATGCGGAGTACCGGTGAGAATAATATCACCGGGAGAAAAGGTGAAATTGTGTGATAGAAAGCTGATAATCTCAGGGAGTTTGAATATCATCATGCCTGTCGTGCTATCTTGCATAATCTGACCATTAAGCCAGCACCGTATACCAAGCGAATGAGGATCAGGTATATCATCGGCGGTAGTAATCCATGGCCCGAGAGGACAAAACGTATCAAGAGATTTTCCCCTTACCCATTGCCCATCACCAAATTGGAGGTCTCTGGCACTTACATCATTAGCGCAGGTATATCCAAAAATTGCTTTCACGGCCTCGGTTTCTGAACACTTATGTATTCTCTTTCCAATAATAACAGCCAGCTCTGCTTCAAAATCAACCTTTTTGGTAAGATTCACGTCCCAGGTGATCACATCCTTATGCCCGATGAGACTGTTCGGAAGTTTTGCAAAGATCAGAGGAGATTTCGGTACCTCTCCTTTGCTTTCTCGAATATGGTCTTTATAGTTTAGTCCCATCGCAACTATTTTAGATGGACTGCTCACGGGTGGAGCAAGGGTAATGCTCTTCAGAGCTATAGCCTTTCCAGAAGGCTTACAGTCGGGTTTTGTCTTGATGAAATCGATCATTTCACCTTTGAAATCAAGTGGGATAAGACTGTGAGCATCTATTATACCTAACCGAATGCGTTCTTTATCGTAGAACTGTGCTATTTTCATAAAGGCCTCATGTGTTTGTTGTTTACCTGTTGCTCAAAGAGAGCATATATTAATGGTACTGGTTAAAATAATATAGTGGAAATGGTTTTTTAGGTCAATCGGGAATGATAAACTTTTCCTTGCATGAATAGCATCTTTTTTGGTTATTAGTAGAGGAAGGCTGGAAGAGTTTTTTGAAGTAATGGTTTTTTGAAAAAAAGGAGAACAAAATGGGAGACACAAACATTGACCTTTCAGGGAAGGTGGCATTGGTGACCGGAGGGAGCAGAGGCCTTGGTAAAGATATTGCTTTAGAAATGGCTCAAATAGGTGCAAAGGTTGCCATTTGCGGAAGAAAAAAGGAAAATTTGGATACGGCTGTAGAGGAATTCAACACACGTGGTCTTGATCTCATGGCTATGAGTGCTCACGTAGGTAAAACAGACCAGGTAAAGGCACTCATGCAGGCTATAGAGGAGAAGTTTGGACGGCTGGATATCCTTATAAATAATGTGGGTATGAATATTTTAACCCCTTTGGTGGTAGAAACTGATGAGGGATTATGGGATAAGATTCTTGAGTCAAATCTAAAGGGTCCTTTTCTTGTCAGTAGCCATGCATCAACGCTTATGAAGAATTCAGGAGGCGGAAAGATAGTTAATATTTCTTCTACTGCGGCGCGAAAGGCGAGCAGGGGTATGGGGATATACTGTGTGGCCAAGGCAGGGGTAGAGATGTTGACCAGGGTTTTGGCAGTTGAGCTGGCTTCAGATCATATAAATGTCAATGCAGTTGCTCCAGGCATGGTAAGAACCCAATTCAGCAAACCTTTCTGGAGTGACGAAGTCCTTTTAAAGGAACTTGTTAGAACAATTCCTCTGGGCAGGATTGCAGAAACAGGTGATGTGGTTGGTGCTGTTATGTTTCTTTCATCGAGTCTTTCTGATTTTATAACAGGAGAGGTTATTACCGTGGATGGGGGATCAATGGCATGACAATGCCGTCTATTCTCAATACGTTACTGATTTTTTAGGTTACGTTACGATTTTTCTTTATTATCATGGATAGTAATTGATATTTTTTTAATTGAGCGCTTGTCAGCATCCGTGATAATGAATTTCAGGTTGGCAAACTGAAAGCTTTCACCAATCCGGGGTATCCTTTCCATATGCTTGAGGAGGAAGCCTCCCACTGTTTCGTAATCATCCTTGGGAAGCTGAAGTTTGAGATGATCGTTGAGTTCATCTATTTCCATGCGGGCATTTACAAGGTATTTGTTTTTTCCAATTTTTACAAAAAAATGCTCTTCCTTGTCGTACTCATCGTATATTTCTCCGACAACTTCTTCAAGTATATCTTCAATAGTAACAATACCTATAGTGCCGCCATATTCGTCAACCACTATCGCAATACTGTTCCCTTCAGTTCGCAGCTGCTTGAGAAGTTCATCAACGGGGGCAGTATTGGGAACATACGGGGCAGGTCTCATTATGTCTTTGAGGGATTGCGTTTTTTGCTGGGCAGTCAAGATGTCAAAGGCATGGACGATGCCTATGATATTGTATGCTTCCTCTGAAAATACCGGTATCCTTGAGTAACCGGTTTTTTGGGCGCAACTTACAGCCTTTTCAATATGATCGTTAACCTCTAAGGCTTCTACGTTGACGAGCGGTATCATAACGTCTTCCACCTCGGTTTCAGAAAAGTCAAATATACGCTCGACGATCTTTTTCTCAGCTGTTCTCAGATGACTGTCTATATTCCACATGTCTAAATAGTTCTCAAGATCTTCCCTTGTAGCGTGGGGCCGAATCCGAGCGCTGCCCACGCCAAAAAGCATCATAAAAAGTGTTGTCAGCCATGTCAGGATAATAACTAAGGGATAAAAAAGTATGGATAGCACCTTGATTGGGTAGGCAAGATACGGGGTTATTTCTTCAGCATGGTAACGATAGACGGTTTTCGGGACAATTTCTCCTAAAACGAGAATAAACGGTGTCATGATGAGTATAGCTGTATATTTATATTGTTCTCCAAGGTAATTGATAATCAAAAGCGTTGCAATTGCACTGCTCAAAACCTCAAATATATTGGTGCCAAGCAGTGTAGTAGAGAAGAATTTTTCAGGTTTTCGAAGAACCGATTCCACCAAGGCTTGTTTTTTAGCTCCCTGTTCTGCAAGGGCCTTTATGCGCGCCCGGTCCACAGAAATCATTGCAGTTTCGGTTCCTGAGAAAAATCCCTCACAGAATATGCAGATGAGAATAACAACTATCCAAAGGAGAAGATCAAGCATTGTTTTTACCCTCTCTATCGGTTTCATCCATTATCTCACCGAAGAGTTCCTCAAGGATATCCTCAAGCGTAACCATTCCAACTGTTTTCCCCTGGCCGTTAGTCACTATTCCTATATGACTGTTATTTTTCTGAAATTGAAGAAACACAGACAATGCATTTCTGCCTTCAGCAACAAAGGTGGGCTTTCGTAGAATAGATTTTATTGTCTGAAGCTTTTTCCTGGATGCAGAATTTTTCAGACGCAGGAGGTCTTTTGCATGGACAAAGCCCGTAATATCATCAACGCTTTTTTTAAAAACAGGGTATCGTGAGAACTTTTTTGTCTCGATAATTTCCATAAGGGTTTCTTCACTGATATTCAGGGGTACTGCTACTATTTTATCTCTCGGTATCATTATATCGGATATGGATATATCATCCAGATGAAAGGCCTTGTGAATAAGATCGCGTTCTTCGGGTTCAATTGTTCCCTCTCTGCTGCCGACATCTATCATTGATTTAAAGATACCTTCATCAATAGTTATTGAATCGAGGGGTTGTTTTGTCGGATCTTTTACAAAGAGGTGAATAAATATCTTTGCAGCGGAATTGAGCACATGTCGAAACGGGACTATCGCACGTGAAAAAGCGAATAAGGGGTATGAGTTAAAGCGGGCTACTGTTTCCGGGTATTTGACAGCTATGGTTTTCGGTATTATTTCCCCGAAAAGAAGAAGCACGGGAACGGTCACTATCATAGAAAAAAATGGAAGAAACCGGTCGCTGACTATATCCTTTGTAAGGGAATAGACAAGTGCAGCGGCAACGACAGAGATACATATATTCACAATCTCATTTCCAATAAGCACTGTGGTGAGAAATGTGTTCGGAGTCTTAAGAAGATTTATTATATATTTAAAACTCGAACCTTTTCGGATTTTTCTTCGGCGCAGCCTGACCTTACTGAGAGAAAAAAAGGCGGTCTCAGATGAAGAAAAAAAACCTGAAAGAAGCAGTAAAATAATAATGGATACAAGCTTTATATAAAAGTACATTTCCTCTTAAGGAAGGCAAATAGGGTGGTTGCAAATTTTTTGCTGTGCTGAGGTGTTGAGAAGCTTATTTTCTTAAAGAATCCTTCCATCAAATGAATCATTTTCCACACGATACTTCTGTGATCTACCTTATATCAATAACAGCAGATATTTCACAAGTCAACCTAAATAGAGCTTTTCGAGATAGGGTTTCTTTTTTAAAGGAGGCTGTATATTCAGCTATTTACCATCCAACCTTCACCAGTGGGGTATGTATTAAACCCAGATTATGCAGTAGACACCTACTGCGACCTGAAAAACCTTGCTGCAACGCTCGTTTCACGATTTTGCTTCTCAACATATTTATAAATATGCCTTCGGCACAAAATCGCTCCAACTTCCCGTTTCGCTGAGGTTTTTCAATCCTCATGACGATGCCTACTGCATAATCTGGGTTAAATGTCCAATGTCGAAAGCTACCCCCTTTACAGACATCAGGCTCGATTGTTCCTCATAAGGGTTTTTGCATAGCTTTGTTAATCAGATCCGTAAGCCCATTAAGTCAAACTTTTCCATCATGAAGCGATGAAATGCATTGTCATCAAGATTGGCGCGTTTTCCGAGAAATTCTTCACTTAAAGGGCCGGCAGAATAGATTGCCTTTGGGGCATCCGAGAGAACGGCCTGTAAAATACAATCTGCGATGAGATCGGCGCCGGGAATAGACAAACCGGCAAACAACTTCCCTGTTGCTGCCCCTGCAGTCTGATAGACCGTTTTATAGTCCGGATCAGTTCTGGCCATGAGATCTCCTGTCAATGTATTGCCGACTTCATTAAATTCGGTTGCAATGGGGCCCGGCCGAATGGCCACTACCCGTATGCCAAATGGAGCCAATTCCAAACGTAATGCATCAGTGATGCCTTCCACTGCATACTTTGTCGCTGCATAGACGCCACTCCCGGGAAAGGCGAATTTTCCGGCTATGGAGCTGAGATTCACAATGGTACCTTTTCTCAAATTACGCATTCCAGGTAAGCAGGCTTGTGTGATGCGGATAAGTGCGAACAGGTTAACCTCGAATATGCGTTTGATGGCCTCCATAGAGACATCCTCCAACGCACCCCGTATGCTATAGCCGGCATTGTTGATAAGAACGGAAACAGGCATTGGTAAGGTTGAAATATAGTCGCAGAATACCTCTGTGTTCTCAGACTGTGAAAGGTCTACCTGCATGGGAGTGATATTCTGAAACTGCTCTGTCAGTTCAGTGAGACGATCTATCCGTCTCGCTGCAACTATCACCTGAAAACCCTTTTCTGCCAATCTAATAGCTGTCTCCCTTCCTATTCCACTGCTTCCCCCTGTTACTAATGCTATCTGTTTTTGTTCTTCCATTGTTGCCTCCTTACAAAGGTGCTATCTTATCAAAGTGTCAAACGTTAAGTGGGTCCTCTTTGTTGGAATGATTATGCTCATTGTGTTCCTGCACTCAAACCATGTGGTGGCCACCATGCACAACGAGATGGATTATTAGCGCCAGTTATTAAAGCTCCTTTCCCTTTTAATCCTGTATCTATCATTGTTTCTCCTTAGTTAGTCTGATTAAACCCAGACTGTGCAGTAGACATCTACTGCGGCTTGAAAATCCTTGCTGCAACGCTCGTTTCACGATTTTGCTTCTCAACATATTTATGAATATGCCTTCGGCACAAAATCGCTCCAACTTCGCGTCTCACTGAGGTTTTCTGCGCCTCGCTGGGATCTATAATATCTTGGATATAGTAAGCACCTGCCGAAGGGTATGGGGAACTGTCCCCAATCATTTTATCCACCTCTTTTATACGTTTCTCTTCAGGGAGACTGCCGTATACCACATCGGCTGCGATAAGAGGATCCATGAAGCCGATTTCAGCGGTTGGCCATGCTACAAGGAAATCAGGGCCTCCGCCTTGCCCACACATGTTTGTCGTCACCTGACCGTAACTCTTACATACAATTATGGATAGTTTGGGTACGGTCACCTGAAACAGGCACTGAAGTGCATTCACCACCTTGGCATTAGCCGAAGCAAGCACTGTAAAATCATTGGCTATGACCGCAACCCTTTTCCTGTTGATAAACCCATAACCACATATCAGGCTGTCGGCAGGAGTCCTATCTCCATAAAAGAATCGGGGTCGAGGAGCCTGTCAATGCGCTCTTGAGCAGTTAACCACCCTTTATCGTGCTGTCTCTTGACCTTCTCAGGGCCGCCCATTTGGAGAAATTGTTGCTGTTTTTTCTCCAATTCTTTAAGCAAATCTTCGATGTCCATTCCTTTCCTCTTCTTCAACCCTGTCTGGATAGAAAATGGTGATACTTTTGAAAGCGTATGTATTAAAAAACTCCCTTCATAAGGAACGGTTGGTCCCTAAAGAAGGGAGTGTAAAAGGTTACTTCTTTCTTAGATCTAATTTAGGCATTCCCCAATCTGTAATTGCATCATAAAATCCCTTTTGAGGATTGGCCTTTACAACACGCATGGAAGTGAGAGGGCAGTGATCTGTTGGGGAAAATGAAATAGGCCCTGTGAGACCCTTCGTATCAAGACCCTTTATGGATTCCAAAGCATTGCGTAATTTCTCTCTCGTTAGATCTTTTCCGGCCTTTTTCAGACCTTCGTCTAAAATCAACGCATTCACATACGACAGTATATAATATTTTGGTGGAACCTTGGACTTTGGATTTTTCTTATTCCTGATCTCAATTAATTTTGCCATACCTGGAATGTGTGTTTCATTCGGTAAAGCAATATATTCGGCACAATAATAGTTTTCCGCCGCATCCCCTGCTACCTTAATCACTACTTCCAACCTCGCATTCGCACAGCTAAATATTGGAACCTTTAAGCCCTGCTTTTTTGCCTCCTTCAAGAGCATGATGGAATGGGAAGGAATAGCAGTAATGATCAGGAAATCCGGTTTGGCCCGCTTTATATTGAGAACCTGTGAACTGATATCGATTGCCGATCGTGTATATTTTTCGGTGGCGACAACGTTGAGGTTATACTTTTTTACTGCCGCCTTAAACCCCCTGTGCCCATCTTTTCCGAATTCATCGTCTTGATAAAAGAAGGCGATTCGGGGATTTTTTGCCTTAAGGGTAAAC
>JGI10211J14876_10000701_pt1 | contig 14323 bp, 9 predicted proteins | sample Etolagsediment_FD_14876 | JGI IMG/M metagenome (IMG submission 14876)
CAATTGTGCACATGTCTGCCTTTTTACCAAGAGATTCCAGCATATTAACATAAGGTTTGGTAAATGCGGCTCCTTTAGAAATGGAGTATGAGGGTTTCCATTCAATATCAAAAACAGGGTAATCCTTGCTCTTCTTTTTTTCAGCTAGGTTAAAGAGGTGGCCTACTGCAGGTGCAATTACAACTTCTTTTCCATCAACATTGCACTCATAATAACCAATACTTCCATACATTTTTCTTTTGGCTGAATTGCCCCCCAACGCCTTTGCAATAGTGTTTGCAACTTTCGGCTTCTCGGCTACAATTAACTCCATGGTTTCAGTTTTAAGTTGGGGAAATATTTTTAATACCCAGAGAATTACGTCTGAAAAGAGTTTTTTGCTGTTCTACGAACGCGCGTAGCGCGCACGTCCGCATGAAAAATTAGCCCCCTAGGGTATTTGAAACCCTGACCTCTCGCTTACAAGGCGAGCGCTCTACCAGACTGAGCTAAGGAGGCGTTTTATATTTCTCTTTTTAGCCATGCACTTTTTAAAACATGTTCTCTTCAGGAGCAGTTTATTTCTTCCATCTTCCTAAGTGTTCTTCTAAAACAGTTTGCTGCAGCACTCAGTGCTTCTGCTCTTTTTGGGCCCTTTCTGGGAAGCTGCCCGATTTGTTCTAGAATTGCAGCTGCTTTGCGGATGCCTGCTGAAACTTCATCTAAATATTTTTCGGAATCAATTAGTTTCTCTGCAACAAACTCTGGTTTTCCAAGGCGAAGCAGGAGTGCTCCCCTTGCCAGGGTGTCCTTTCCAAGCTCTCTTGTTTCGGCTCCCCGTTTATATAATTCACTCGCATTATCCAGATAAGCCAGACTGAATCCCCTTCCAGAAGAGGAGTATTTTTTTTCTGCCATTTCTTTTTTGAGTTCTTTAATTAACTCTGCTTTTTTTGCAACACGCATATTAACAGAAATAATTTTTTCAATTTTTTCTGCATATCTGAGGTCTTTTTCAGCTTTGCCTCGTATTGCCCATTTGCCTGCTGAGGAATATGTTGCTACCCACCTGCGTAAGTCACTCTCCAAGCGAACATCTCGCTCTTTTCTGAGCATGCATTCTCTTCCCCTGTTGAATGCCATAATCTCTGCAACTTCCCTGTCTCTCCATTCTCCGAATCGGTTTCTGAAGGCAGTCAATTTAGTGCATGCAATTGAGATGTGCTTTCTGCGGACAAACTCGTCTGGCTCTACTGCTGCATTCTTTAGCGAGGCAACTGCTGCTATGAGCATATCCTTTGCATTCTGCTTGAGCACGCTGTTTACGTCTCCCATATATTGGCCTACGTCTTCTAGCACATTGGCTTCAAAGTATAACCCGAGGGGGCGGAATTTTTCACCCTTTTTATATAATAGTGCATTGATTTTTTCTATTTCCCCAACAATAGCATCTCTCTCTTTCTGCGCCTCTTCGAGCCGCTCCTGAATGTGCACCGCCATACGGGTAGCACTGAAAATATCAGTAATAATTTCCTTTTTTTCTGTTCCTACAAGGATTTTTTTTCCTGCCCTGGTTTTTGCAAGTCCTGTTTCCAGTTTTACCAGGCCATTTTCCAGAAAAACAGTTTTGTATCCCTTGCGGGGGCGCAGGGCAGAGGAGCTTCCATCTGCAAGTTTTCCCATCAAGCTGCTTCTTTTGGAAAATATGTAGCTGGATGCAGATTTTACTACCGCATTCCGTTTGCCAATTCTCAGAGTGCGCATATTTCCTGCTACGGCTTTTGCGCCTTCAGGATTTTTGTGTTCCATGCACATATTTATCCACTCCCTCATTTATATACCTTCTCCAACCCATAGATTTATATAATATATGTTATACATAATAGTAATATATGGTAATAAATGGGCAGGTTCAGAGAGTGCATAATTTATATAAAGAGCAACTCCAGCTTAAGCTCCACCGCAGGCTCCCCACCAAAAAAGCATCCCAAAAAATCCGGGCAACTGAGCTTAGGGAGCAGGTGCGCAAAAAGCTTTACCTGCGCATCAATTCCACAATAATTGCGCTAATTGATTCAATGGAACGCGCGAAACTTGGAAAAGAAACAGCAGTCTGCTCTATGCTCCGTGAACTCTATAGTCTCAATTCAGTTTATTCCCAGGAAGGCACAATAAATTCATTTTCCATCTCAAGAATGCCCACACAAAAAGAAATAGAAGATGCAGGCAAATTGGTCAAGCGCGTAAAAGAGGCGTATGCCCGCGGCTCAAAAAATCAAAAGCTAAGAATAATCTCCGAATCCGAGAGGCATATTTTAACCGCATCTGGCCTCCAGACCCAGGTAAACCTGTTAGTTACTCTCTTTCAAATGGTCGAGGAGAAAAGATACTCTGAATTCTCTGAATTGAAATCACTTCTGCAGCAGGAATCCGCTTCCGGAAAACATGATTTTGCCCCCCTCTCTGAGGAGCTAGCTGTTTACCGCGCCCTCTCCCTTGAAGGGATAGTTTCTGCAGCAGAAGAGCTGGAAAACCTTCAAAGAGCTTCTTCCCCAATGAAGTGCTAAAAAAAGCTCTGTTTTAATTACTTTTCCAAAGTACTATTTGCTTGTGTGGTCAGAATGCCCGAAGAATTGAAATTTGAAATGGATTACAAAGGAGACAGGCACGGGTTTCACTATAACCTGGAATCTGCTTCAGAGCAGGATGTTGCGCATGCAGCTTCCCAGGCTTCAGTATTGGCAAATGAGAAAGGTTTTCTCTATTCCGGAATAAAGCTGAAACTAATAGATGAATTTGTAAATGGGATTTCCAGCCCCTCTGTTTCTGAAGCGCTCAAATCCGTTTCCACTTCCGCTCTGCGCTCCACGTTCAAGGAATCAGTTGGGGAACTGGACAAGCTTATTCCTGCAGCAGAATCCTATTTCTTCTTTGCGCTTTTCAAAAAGTATGGAGTCCCTGCTTTGGCAGAGCCGGAAATGTTTTCCGGAAAACTGCACATGGAAAAAACGCACCCCAAGGATCGAATTGCACTTCTTGCAAAATACAAAAGCTGGGTAGCAATAAAGAAAATGTCCATTGATTCTTCGGTGCAGGATTANGAAGCNTCNGGAACCCTCTGCGCAATAAACGAAACCNTGGTAANAAAGGCATTTGATTTTGCGCAGATTGATTGCGCTGCACTGGATACTGAAGCAAAAAAACTAAGTAAAGGAAAGCGCAAAAGCTACTCCACAATTGGGGAAGCAATCTCCTCTCTTCCTGAGCAGAAATGGAATAAGCTTGAAAATGCATACCTGCTGCATGCGGTTTTGCGTGAATTCAAAGTGCTTCCTTTTGCAAACCGGCTTATGCTCTCTAAGCAGTACAAAGACATTAAGCCCCCCAAGCCCCGGGGAAGGATGCCCAAGGCATAAGGAGAATTTTTATGCATCTCCAAGCTTTAGAATACTCCGCCCGGAGGGTTTAGCCCGGTAATGGCAAATGAGTCTCCATTAAACTTGATGAACACCCTTCCTGCAGGAAGTATTTCCGGTGGCGTGCATAATGTAAATGTTTCTCCGGTTAATCCATTTCCTTCATTTTCCGGGCAAACCGGAACCCCATCCGCAGTCATGCTGGCGCCATCTACAACTCCGCCGAAATTCCAAACTCCTGCAGTTCCCCCAATTATTATGGAGGTTATGTATTGGGGGTCAGTTGCATCCATGGCGCCCTGGTTGTTCCAATATATTTCTACTGTCCCTGAAATCCCATTCCCCAAATCCACAAATGCACCTTGCTCAAGCGTAATTGGAGCTTTGGTAAGTGCTGCATCCGCACTGGCAGTCACTACCCATGTCCTATAGAGGTGGGTGTGTTTTGTAACCGGCGGGTCTTCAGTAGTGGAGTCCGAGAAGCCCGTTCCCGGATTTAATGCTCCGATTCCGAGAAAATATGTTAAAGTTGGATCTTGGATTATTAATATTCCTGGATCATACTCGAGCCAGTTCTGAATTGCGCAAAGCTTTAGACTGTATCCTTCCGCATCGTAAACCCAGTCTGTTGGCACCTCTGAGATTGGAATGTTTCCAAAGACTTCTTCTTCCGAGATAGTTACCTGTGCTCCAGCAATCGGGAACCCCACGCCTGGGCCAGTATCAGTGTCGGAGTCAGTATCTGAATCTACATCAGTATCCGTATCAGTATCCACATCCGTGTCACTATCCGTATCAGAGTCTGTATCTGTGTCACTATCCGTATCCACATCAGTATCCGTATCAGAGTCGGTGTCCGTATCAGTATCCGTATCAGTGTCACTGTCAATATCAACTGAAGCATCTTCTATATTAAAATTAGGATTATCCGTGTTGCATGAAACCGCACAAGGAAAAGCCGACGCAACAGTAATCTCAAGAACAATTATTCCCTTTGCAAGTTTTTCCTTCATTTTTTTCCAAAATGTTTTCTCAGGGAGTTTCTCTTTTTTTGGGGCAATTTCACTATTCCCATTTACTGCATCAGTTTTAAGCGTGCGTTCCATAGTAGCTATATTATGTGGGAAACTGTTTTAATGCATTTGGACACGTCCAAAACCCAACTTTACTAGTCCATTTAATTACGGATACAACCCGCCAGGGGGATTTACCCCTACAATTGCCCACAATTCTCCGCCAATCTCAATGAACACTCTTGCAGTAGGCGCAGTATCCGGTCTTCCGCAGGCAGGAGAGCTGCTCGCAGTTATTCCGAGCCCCTCATCCCCGGTGCATACAGGAACTCCAAAGCCGGGAGTAATCGGAGCACTCGGAGCCCAGGTTCCATTAGTTATGCCAATTCCCCCGTCTACTCCTCCGTCAACGCCCCCATCCAGCTCATCGCCAATTTCTATACTGTAGATATATTTTGGGTCATCAGTATCGGCTGTGCCATCGTTTCTCCATTTAATCGAAGCATTTCCAGCAACGGTTCCGGAACCGGTTTCAATGACTACATAATCTCCATCAGTAATGACGATTGGCTCTTCTACAAGTGCCACATCTCCTTCATCCGTCACTACGTAGCTTTTGTAGAGATGCATCCATCTTGTTACATAATTATTTGAAGGGTCTGTATCAGTATCTGGCACCCAGACATCATCCCTGAATACTGTTTGCCCCTGCTCTGCAAGTGCAGTGTATGGCCAATTATTTGGTACAGGGGCCCTCACTACTACCCAGGCAGGATTATCCGCAGTAAGCTCTATCGTCCCAAATTGGAGCCGAAATCCATCCGGAGCCGTAATAATTGCTCCCCACGTTGCCAAGTTTCCTCCAAACAAGAGTTCTTTTGCAATCGTTATTTCTGCACCTGGAATGCTAAATTCCGGGTCTGCCACTATCTCAGTATCTGTATCTCCACTGTCTGGCCCCGCATCCATGTCAGTGTCACTGTCAGTATCCGTATCAGAGTCTGTATCCGTGTCGGTATCCGTATCAGTGTCACTGTCAGTATCCGTATCAGAGTCTGTATCCGTATCAGTATCCGTATCAGTGTCAGTGTCACTGTCAGTATCCACATCAGTATCAGTGTCGGTATCCGTATCAGTAGTTCCAGAATCAAACTTTCCATCTGCAGGCGCATCTGAGCATGCAGAAAAAACAAGCGCACAAGGAACAGCCGCTGCAACAGTAATCCCAAGAACAACAATCCCTTTGGCAAGAGTTTCCTTCATTTTTTTCCAAAAAGGTTTTTTAGGAGGTTTCTCTTTTTTAAGAGCAATTTCACTATTCCCATTTACTGCATCAGTTTTGAGCGCGCGTTCCATAGTAGCTATTTATGTGAGAAACTGTTTTAAAAAGCTTGCACCTGCCTCTGTGGCAACTACGAAACATTTTTATATACTCTTTTAGATGTAATTGCTATGTTTAGAAACAAGCTTATCTTTTTGGTAGCGACGTTTATTTTGTTTGCAGGAGTAATTTCTGCGTATTCTGACCTCGGAGGAGGTTGGTGTGGTTGTGGCAGTGCTGGAGGTCCCGGAACAGGATGTCCTGATTGCGCCAATGCCTTAAACAACAATACCCACTGTGCTAATGGAACTATTGCAGATGGAACCATATTGGACGGAGGACTCATTTGCATTAATGACCCTGCAAATTTTTCGAATAAGGTCTTTGACTTGAATGGTTCATCTTTAGACGCTACTATGGCTGGCGGACTGATAGGGGTAAAACTCGTGAACAAAACAAATGTAACAATTGCAAATGGGACGGTGGGATCCCCTACCGGATTCCTTAATTATGGGATTTACCTTCAGAATGTTACAAATGCAGACATCCATAATGTAACTGTTAATGGAACAAGCGTTACCGACCCCTTTTTAGGATACGCCCCAGGAATATTCCTTGGAGCATTGTCTTCTGGGGATGCATACACTTCAAACAGCGTGATCTACAACTGTACTGTTGTAAACAACGAAGTTACCTCTCCAGGAATCCTGCTCATCTACGTTGATGGAAATGAGATTTGGGATACAACAACGAGTTCCAATGGACATGGTATTTGGGTTTTCAATTCCAGAAACAACCAGATACATGATTGTATTGCAGACAACAACGTTGATGTAGTAATGGGAGGTGTAGGTTTTTCCTGCTGGGGTTCAGACAGGAATCCCAGGAACAACACATTCGTTCGCGTAAATGCAAGCTCTAATGCATTTGCAGGAATGGGTTTCTCCATGTGCCCGAATTCAACAGTGGATTATGGCCGGTTTGTTTCTAATGCTGAAGGAATCTTTGTCACCTTGGGAGGCCTTGCTGCAAACCATAATGTTACTGTTTCAAACAGTGTAGTTGACGGGAGCACAAGCATGGGAATTCATGTGGATGACCTGGGTTCCCCATATCTTTCTGCCAGCCGGTTTTTGGACAACAGAATCGTGAACACTGTGGGAGTAGCCCTTAACTTTACTGATACTGACAACAATACTCTTATCAACAATCGTGCGTACTTGACTTCGGGAACCGGGAATGCATATCACTTTGACCTTGGTGCGGATAACAACACCCTGATTGAGAACTTTGCATACAATAATACCGGAATTGGTTTCTATTTGGAGGTAAACGAGGACAATACCCTCATCAACAGTACCGCATATGATAATTATGGGTATGGGGCATTCCTTTCGCTTGCAGACGATACGTTCCTGAACCATACCGAGCTTTACAATAATACTGCAGGGGATTTCTACGTCAAGGCAGATGGTCCCTTTGATTATTCTGGAGAACAATTCCTTTTCCTTAACCCAACAGGCACATATGTAAACTTCACAAATCTTTCCCTGAAGGATTCCCTTATTGCTGGTGACAGATACACGGTCAACTGGACAGCCAATTCCACAGCACTTCCAGCAGATACAATGAGCTTTGAAAATAAGTTTGTGGACATCTCAACACCAGTGAATCCCTCAATTGACACTGCAATTTGGCACTGGCTCGATTCTGAGCTTCCAGGATATGTAGAGGCAAACTTTGAACTTTGGAAATTCAGCGATGCAACAAATACCTGGTCAAATGAAGGTGCAACCCTGAACGTTGCAGATAACAGCCTTACACTCATGAATTTTGATCCCTCAAGTGATTACGGAATTCTCCAGAACCTTACTAAATGCCCGGTAATAACAACTGCAGGCACATACCAACTTACCACTGATTTAGTAGGTGCACCCAATGCAGTTGCAGGTGGCCATGGCCTCACTTCGGTCTGTGTGGCAATTAATGCAAGTGATGTTATCCTGGATTGTAATGGATACACAATCTTTGACAATGGAACCGCAGGAAACACTGCAGCCATCCTGGTAAACGGCTCTGCAGGAACACCCTTTGATAATGTGACAATAATGAATTGTGCTGGCCTCGGATATTATGAGGATTATGGGGCATACCTTTATTACACTGACGATAGTTTTGTTATGAATACTTCTTTCTTCAACAACACTATTGGGCTTGTCCTCTCCGAATCAGACTCCAATAATATCAACAACACCGATGCCTACAATAACACAGGAGGCATTGCAATTTTGGCTTCACATTCCAATACCATACTCGAGAGCAGGCTACATAATAATTCATATTATGGAATGGCATTGGGAGCCCAGTCTAATGGAAATATCATTGTATATAACAACATGACTGAAAATGGGCATGGATTGATGGTGGCGAATACTACTGGAAGCACGATTGCAGAAAACAGGATGAACAATAACACTTTCAACGGCATTTTCCTTAATTCCAGCCACGCTACACCTGCCTTTGAGAATTGGTTTGTTGATAACTATTGCCCGAACAACGCATATAGCGGAATCAACATTACCAACTCCTCGTATGCCAATCTCTTTGGCTCAACCGTTCAGATTAATGGGCTTGATGGAGTTTATGTCTTTGAATCCAGCCATATCCTATTTGGCCCATGGCCGGCGCTCTTCTATCCTGAAAGAGACTTTATTTCAGAATTCAATGGACGCCACGGATTTTTCTCCGAGGACTCACAAAATATAGAGATTTATGACAATGGTATGGTGACCCGCACAACTTATATCCGAGATAATGTGGAATATGGAATCTTTTTTGAGAACACTGATGATTCCGTGATTTCAGCGCTTGCACCTCTCTATGTGAATGTATATAATAATGGGGACGATGGAGTATCTCTCCATTCTGGGAGTGCATATAACTCAATTACCAGGCTCAAAACCTACAACAATACCGGAGATGGACTCTACATTCTCCAGTCTCAATTCAACAACCTCACCGATTCAGAAGCTGGCAATAATACTGCAAATGGTTTTGTCATAGCAGATGGAGATGATTCTACATGGGCCTCTAATATTGCATATAATAATACAAGAGGTTTCCATATCCTGAGTGCAGAGGATTCGATAATTAACGACAGTGAAGCATATTGGAATAGTGAAATGGGTGTTTACTGTGACCGCACTGATGACATTACATTTAACAGAATCGAGTCACACAACAATACCGGAGACGGGCTGCAGATTTATTCTGCCGAGAACGTTGTGTTCAATCACACAATACTCTATAACAACGGCGTAGATTTCAAGGTACGCGACACGACTCTCCTGGGGGCATCCTATATTGCAGAAGACATGCTCTTCCTCAACCCCGCAGGAACACTGCTAAACTATACTAACCTCTCCATTAGCGACAGTGCACTTGCTGAGGAATACACAATCAACTGGACAACCAATTCCAGCGGTTTGTTTGATGAACTAATCTCCTTTGAAGACAAATGGGTAAACATCTCAACTGTTGCAGGAGTTCCTTCCATTGATGAACTTGTATGGAACTGGGCAGCAGGCGAAGAGGCAGGATACACCCCCGCATTCTTCAAACTCATGGAGTACAAGGGCACCACCTGGAGCATAATGAACGATACTCCGGATACAGGGGCAAGAACCCTTTCCCTGTATGCTCTGGACCCTTCAAGCGAATATGGAATTCTCCAGTTCAACGAAAACCTAACTATAGACAAGACAGTTCTGAATCCACAGCCGGAATATGCACCTGGTGCAATAGTTGAATTCCAGCTTGTAGTAAACAACAGCGGAAACACAAGCTTCTTCAATGTGGAAGTGTTTGATGAGCTTCCCGTAGACCTGAGCTTTAATGCAACCAACACCACCCCATACACATTAAATGGACAGGTAATCAATTGGACTTTTGCAACACTTGCACCGAACACAGACCTGATAATTCTCCTGAATGCGAGCGTTGATGCAGGAGCAACTCCGGGGCTGCACACAAATGATGCAAATGTAACCGCGGCCTCAGGCCTTGGAACCAATTTCACAAATTCCTCCAATGCTTCAGTGCAGCTTGAAGCACCGGATATTTATGTGCAAAAGGACGTTGTTGCGCATGGGATATACGTGGGCCTTGATGCAACATACACCCTGAACATTACCAATACAGGAACCATGAACCTTACTGTTTCAGTAAACGATACCCTGCCTGCAGGGATAGTGTTCCTGGAATCCGACCCGGTAAATACTTCCTCAAGCGGACAGACAATTTACTGGACCAATCTGGAACTTAACCTTACTCCGGGAAACTCCACTATAATTGTATATAACGTAACTACAACCGGGTCAGGAAATCTCTGGAATGATGTGCAGGTTATCGGTGTTCCTGGCGTGGGCCTTCCAGTTACTGCAACCAACTCCACCCGCCTGGATGTTAAGTCCATTGGAGGAGGCGGAGGCGGAGACCTCAAGGACTTGGACATTGAAGTTCCGGCTCCACGCATAGTGGACCAGGAAGTTGTGCTCATTGTGAGCACTGGAGTAAATACAGTGTCCAATGCAGAGGTAGTAATCTCCTATTATACGGGAACCTATTGGGAATACTTTTATCCTGATGACACAGAAAGCAGTGGGGAAACAAGCTTTACTCCGCCATGGGAAGGAGAATACAAGGCAACTGCCAAAAAATCCGGCTACTATGATGGCCAGGAATACTTTGATGTTAGCGGCTCAATGGAAGGCGAATGCATAACCGATTCGGATTGTGATGAGTGCTATGTATGTGAGCAGCACAGGGACCCAGCCTATAATGAATGTGTCTTGCAGGAGGGAGCGGACTGTGGAGTTGATGCAGACTGCCCGCCCCAAAAATACTACAAGAGGCCTTATTACGAAGACATGGACATTCCATTCGATGAGGACTTCTTCTATATCTCGGACCCTGAAGTTGATGAAAACCCAGAAGACCATGTAGGTTTCCAGCTCTATGCATGCATAGAATGCAACTGTGAGCCCGTCGATTGCCTTACAGATGATGATTGCCCGCCAGGGCAAGAATGCATTGATTATGAGTGCACTGGAGATGAAGAGCCTCCCGAAGAAGGCTGCATAACCAATGCGGATTGCCCGGATGACCAGTACTGCGCAGATGGAACCTGTGAAGATTTAGACTGCGTATGCGGCTATCCTGTGAATCATACCTGTGTGTTCTATGAATGCTGCAATAACCAGACCTGCTGGAGGCTATACGATGACAGTTACTTCTGCAACCTGGATGTTCATGAATGTGAGCAGATTCCAGCCGAAGAAGGTGATGGGGACCAGCCAATAGATGTGGATGTTCCTGAAGAAACAGACACTGGAAATGACGTTCCAATTACCGTAACCAGCGAAGGCAACCCGGTAGGAGGAGCACAAGTGGAGATATTCCTGGATGGACAGCCATATGGTGAAGGAGTAACTGACCCTGAAGGGCAGGTGACTTTCACTGCCGGAGAATCCGGGGAATACACAGTGATTGTTACCAAGCCAGGGTTTTCTTCAGCTGAGGAGAGGATTACTGCAACTGAGGAAGTGCCTTCACTCTGGGAAACAATAATCCGTGGAGTATGGATATTGCTCTTTATCCTGATATTGCTGGCAATAATCTATGTGCTCTGGACCAAAAAGAAGAAGAGGAGAAGACCAAAAGCCTAAACTCCTTTTTCTTATTTTTCTTTTCTTTTAATTTATTTCTTTTTATGAAGTGAGAAGTCTTTCTTTTCTGACGTAAAACCTGTGCCAGATGAGGACTTGCCCTAAGGAAGCTATTTAAATCCGAGAGCAGTAAATACTTTTAGGTGTGGCTATGTTGTTTAGTGCAGTTGTCCATAAAGAAGATAAAACTTATGTGGCTGAGTGCCCCGAAGTAGGCACGGTTAGCCAGGGCAAAACAATAGAGGAATCTTTGGAAAATCTGAGAGAAGCCACCGAGCTTTATTTGGAGGAATTTCCAGTCGTAGTGGACTCTAAGCCCTTAATGACTACTTTTGAGGTTAAGACAGATGCCAAAGCTTCCAAGAGACCTTCCGGGGCATGAGCTAGTCAAACTCCTCTCAAAATTTGGCTTTAAGCCTAAGCGACAGAAGGGAAGCCATATAATTCTGGTGAGGGGCTCTGGAGCAGACAAGGCGGGTTGTGTGGTTCCCCTGCATGATTCTCTTAAGCTTGGCACGTTGAAAGGCATTCTTAAGCAGGCCAAGATAAGTGAAGAGGACTTTTTGAAATTGCTCTGATTGGTTTTCTTTTACATCTGTTTTAGACTCGGTTTCTGAGGTAATCCCTGTGCCAGATGAGCAGGTTATCCCTAAAAAATAGAAACCTTTTTATATAACGCGCGTTCTCAATATATAAGGGTGAATACGATGGCTGCACCGGTACAAACCCAGAAGAAGGAAGTTCCTATTTCTCCAGTGAGAAGCAGGCTTTCCGCCTTTGCCTCTAAATTCTTCGAAAGTAAGGCAGATGCCAAGAGAATGGCTATTCAGGCAGAATCCAGAGTTACACGGAGAGGGGCACTTAAGTCTATGGCAGCATTGCTTGGGTTGAGCGTAGTTACTGCTTGTGCTCCTCCATTGGTTCATGCTGAACCAAAAGACCCAACTTCTAAACCTAAAGAGATTGCCAAAAAAGAATCAAAAGGAGTTACTTATGAAACATTTAGTGATCCTGCAGAACTTGAGCCTTATTTTAAGAATGCTGAAGGGAAAATGATAAAATTGAAACCTAACAAGTGGGTTAATGCAGGAGACTATGATTTGCGGGTAGCAGATCATCACGTAGGTGTAGAGTTTAGCATCAAGTCTGTTGATGGCACTTATGAAAAATGGAGCTTTGGATTCAATGCCCCAATGAAAGAAGTAAACGTTTTGGTAATTGATGTCGAGGAGAACAATCCACTCGTTAAGGGCAAAATGCTTGTGTTTGCAGATTCGGCTAATGTTTACTTCCAGTTCTTTGACAAGATGCAAAATGCCCACTCTTTAGCAGGAGTTCCTTTAGGGATAGGGGGAATGAGGCGTGGACCTATTAAAACAGGATTTGAAATAACCGAAGACAGTATTGCTATAATCAACGCTCCAAGTAATCTTAAAGAGGGAGATGTTGTTGCACAAGCCGAACTTGGACTCAGGAACAATCCCCAGACCGATTACGAGATGGGGTCAAGTTATTCTTCCTATTTTGTCTTAGCTCCAAACAAACCTGTAGGGACTCTTGTGGCATCCCTCTAGGGGTTCTATCTTATTTTTAAATTTATTCTCCGAGAGGTCGATTAGGGATATTCATGGCAATGGGAACCAAAACCATTCCGAAGAAAAAGGAATCAACTAAGGACACAAGATTAGATGCAACAGCAACTCAAGAACAAACACAGGAGATAGCTACGATTGTTCTAATGGCAACTGGAGTACGATATACTGAACAAGATCTGCGGGAAAAGCCAGAACTACAAGCCCGACTCTTAGAACCAACCCAAGAACAAGTCCAAGAAGAAGCAGAACAAATGCAAAATCGCTTAGAAAAGGTAGGAGTAGAAGCAACCCAAGCAAGGAAAGCAGCAGAGCAATACGCTCAATTAAGGTTAAACCAAAATAGAAGTGAATCCCAAAACATTGCACTCACACAAATAAGTTCATTAGTGGAAATTTCCCAACATTTAGAAGGTACCCAAAGGGAGCAGTTCCCCAAAGCACAAAAGCTATTCCTAAAAGCAGAAACCGAGGCTGCACAAAGCAATTACACAGACAAAGAAGCAATAAAGAAACGGGATATGTTTTATGCGTATTCAACATTGAAGGATTCGAACCCTGAAGCAGTAGAGAAGCTCTCAGAAACTCATCCTGAATTGAAACCCTTATTATTTGTAAATTTGGATGTTGCTGGAGCGTTATATGGTGAAGGGAAGTCTGCTTCTGAAATCCAGTCTGCAGTAAATTCGGGAAGGATGGAGAGGCTGGATGAGGTTTATGCAAAAGCAGAACTCAAAGGAGACCTTAAGGAAGCAGGATACCCTAAACCTATGCTAAGAGCGGCCATCAAGGCAAGGGAAGATGGAGAGCGCCAGGCGATGAGGTATGGTCAACATGGAGATACCGAAACCATAAATACATTAAATCAAAATATGCAACAATACCGTGATGAGCCTGCAAAACTTGCAGAAGAGAATTATAAGCTTGCAGAGCAGTCGGGTTATTTTAGTTCATCCGAACTTGAAAATATGTGGAATTCGGTGCAGTATATCTCAGATATGGCTTCTATGGAAGCTGAAGAAGTAGAAGGCACAGATACAGCAGCAAACGCACTCCAGAAAGACCTGAACGACCTCCAGCTCCAAATGGATGAACAGCAGATGAATAAGGACATAGATGAAGCCCTGGAAGCCCTAAAAGATGAAGCAGAAGCAACAGAAGAAGGAGAAGTAACAGTAGCAGATTTAGCTGAAGATACGAAAAAGGAGCTAGAAGACCTTGGAATAGGCACAAAAATATCAGTAAAAGAAGCAAATGAAATGCTAAAAAAAATAAA
>JGI10211J14876_10000703_pt1 | contig 14317 bp, 13 predicted proteins | sample Etolagsediment_FD_14876 | JGI IMG/M metagenome (IMG submission 14876)
AAATGAAGATTACTTAGAAGAATTTATTATTTATCATAGAATTTTAGGAATTGAACATTTTTACATTTATGATAATGAATCAACATTTCCAGTTAGTGAAAGATTAAATCATTATTTTTATCATAAATATTGTTCAATTATACATTTTCCTGGTTCTGTAAAACAAATGGATGCATATAATCATTGTATTCAACATTATGGTAAAGAAACTGATTGGTTATTAATAGTAGATGGTGATGAATTTGTTTTACCTAAAAAACATAATAATTTAATTGATTTTATTAATGAATTTAATGATTATTCCGCTGTTGCAGTAAATTGGATTAATTTTGGCTCTGGGTATTATCAATTCAAGCAAAAAGGATATTTAATAGAAAATTATACATATTGTCAAAAAGAGCCTGATGGTCACGTAAAATCATTTTGTCGTCCTTGTGATGTGAAGAAAATATATAATCCTCATTTTGTAATATTAAAAGATAAAAGCGAATTAAAATATAATGGATATGTCGATCCATTAAAAAATAAATTAATTTTTGATAATGTTAATTATTATAATAATAAAACAGCTGTTGCAAGTATTGGAGTAATTCAAGTAAATCATTATTGGGGAAGATCATATCAAGAATTTGAACAAAAAATTAATAGAGGACGTGCTATGATGGGTGATAAAAGAGAAATGCCTCCTAATTATCATGATTTATATCATTTTAAAGAAGATAAATTAATTATTCGTAAATATTTAAGTGAATTAAAAAGAACTTTTAATGCTATTTGTACTCATCCAAATATGTATAAAATATTAAATAAAGGATTAGAAAAACATTTAGGTGATAATTTAGATTTATATACACGTCATTTAATTGATTTTGGATTAAAAGAAAAAAGACCTTTTAAAATTGAACATCTAATATCAGATTTTAATTTAGAAAATTATAGATTAAATTATAAAGACTTAAGTAATTTAACTTGTATGCAGTTAATTGATCATTATGTAAATTATGGAAAAACAGAAGGAAGAATTTATAATAAATTAATTAAATAAATTAATTAAATAAATTATTTTTATTTTTCTTTTTTTTAATAATTTTATTGTTTTAATAAAATTTTAAAAATTGATCTTTATTTAATTTTTTTTTAGTAATATGGAACTAATACCAAGATTTCATCAAGAATTATTTGTTAAAAAAACAATAGATAAAATTAATGAAGGTTATAAAAATTTTTTATGGGGTTGGAAGTGTAGAGCGGGTAAAACATATGGTGTTGGACATTTAATAGAGAAATATTATGAAACATTTCATGGATTGAATGCTTTAATAATAACACCAGCACCAAGTGAAACATTAAGTCAATTTGGTAATGAAATGTTTGATAAATTTGATAATTTTCGGCATTTTAATGTTATTGAAGTAAAAAAAGGATTAGATATTTTAAATGTGAATGCTAATAAAATAGAAATTATGAATAAAATGCGAAATAATGTATATGTAATATCAAAACAATTATTAAATAATTATTTAAAAGCAATTAAGAAAAATAATGAAAATGATGAAAATCATGAAAATGATGAAAATAATGAAAATAAATTATATTTTCATAATATTTTATTTGATTTAATCATATTTGATGAAAATCATTTTGGAGGAACAACAGAAAATTCAAAAGAAATATTAAATTTATTCTGTAATGAAAATAGTAAATTAATATTTTTAACGGCTACTTATCAAAAAACATTAGTTTCTTATAAAATTGATGAAAGCTGTCAATTTTTTTGGAATGTTGAAGATGAAACTTATTGTAAGCAAAGAAATATTGAAAAATTAATGGTAAAACATGGTATTGATGATGTTTCTTATTTTTTGAATTCAAAAAATATTGATAATAAACTTGGATTTTATGATAATATGCCTGAAATGCATTTAATTTCAACATTAATGGATGAAAATAAATTTAAAAAAATTAAAGACAGTCTTGTAGAAAATGAGAAGGGTTTTTCAATGGATGTTTTATTTAGCATGAATAAAAAAACAAATACTTTTTTATATGAAAATGAAATAAATGAAATATTAAAATATATTTGTGGTGAAAGATGCATTCTTTCTGGAGAAAATAAAATAATGAACAAACATATATATAAAAGAATTGTTGATATTAGTAATAAAAAACAATCAAGAACAAAATTAAATAATGAAAATTTTAGTACTCAATTATGGTTTTTACCTTTTGGAATAGGATTAAAAATAGATATATTAAGTAAAAATTTGAAAAATTTGATGTTAGAATTTGATGAATTTAAAGAATATGAAATTATGATTATTAATTCAAAAGTAAAAGAAATTAAAAATTTAAAAAAGCATATTTTTGATATTGAAAAAAAAGCGTATTTGAATAAAAAAAAAGGGTTAATATTATTGGCCGGAAATCAATGTAGTTTAGGAATTACTTTACCTTTAGTTGATATTGTTTTTTTAATGAATAATATTACTTCATCTGATAAAATTATGCAAATGATGTATAGATGTATGAGTGAAACAAGTGATGGTTCAAAGAAAATTGGTTTTGTTGTTGATTTTAATATTAATCGTGTTTTACATACGTTTATAGAATATCCAATTATTAATGATTTAAAATTAGTTAATAGTCATAAAAAAATAAGTTATATGATTGAAAATAATTTAATTCATTTAGATGAAGATATTTTTGAATCGCGAAACAATAAAAATGATTTAATTGAAAAACTATTAATTATATGGAAAAATGATCCTGAAAATGAACAAAAAATGTTAGAAAAAAGAATAAAGAATTTAGATTTATATTTGAATGAGAATGAACAAAAAATAATAAATGAAAATTTTTGTAAATTGGGAAATAGTTTTGATGAACATTTTGTTAGATTTGATGATGAAATCTTTCAAAATTTACCTAAAGGACGAAATAGAATTCCAGTTTTTAATAAAGATTTGAGTGTTAATGATGAAGCTAGTGATTGTGATGAAATTGATGAATATGATGATTTAGATAAAATTGATAATATTTCATTACAAAAAGATATACTACCTTTATTATTGCCTCTTATAGCTTTTATGAATTGCGATGAAGACAATGGCGATTGCGAAAGTAATCAAGAAAAAATAGAAAATATAAATATAGATATAAATATAAATATAAAAAATTATATGGATTTTATAAAAGAAAATAATGATTTAAAAGAAATTATAAATGATTATATGTTTATGTTATGGGAAAAAAAGAATTTATTTGATTTTATTTATTTAATTGTAAATAAATTTTTAATAGGAGTTAGAGAAATAAATAATATCTTATATCAATTTAGGATGGTATTTAATTCTTTAATTGATAAACCTGACGAATTAGCCACTTATTTAAAAAATAGTTTAAAACCAAAAGAATTAGAAAAAAAGAAATATGGAGAAGTTTTTACACCTAATGAATTAGTTGATGAATTAATGGATAAGTTAGATGAAAAATATAAAAAAGAAAATAAAAATAAATCTATTTTTAGTAATTCAGCATTTTTATGGTATGACCCTTCGGCTGGAATGGGTGGTTTTATGGTAAATGTTTTTTATCGATTAATGAAAGGTTTAGAAAGTGAAATCAAAGATGAAGAAAAACGTAAAAAACACATATTAGAAAACATGTTATATATGAGTGAAATTAATAAAAAGAATTGTTATATTTTAAGTAGATTATTTAATTCTAAAAAATATAAATTAAATATATATTGTGGTGATAGTTTAAAAATTAATTTAAAAAAAGCATTTGGAATTGAATATTTTGATGTAATTATGGGAAATCCACCCTACAATAAAGGAGGAATTAAAGCACCAGGAAGTAAAAATAAAAATACTAAAAAAGAAACAATATGGACTGATTTTGTTCAATTGAGTGTGAATGAAATGTTAAAACCTAATGGACATTTATTATTTATTCATCCATTATCATGGTTAAGAAAAACAAATAAAGTTCATGATTTATTATGTAATAAATATATTTATTGGATGAAATTAATGGATGCATCACAAAGTAAAATAAAAATTAATGGTGAAATAGCTATATCATTATATGTATTAGAAAACAAAATGAATGTTAAAAAGAAAAAAACGGAAATTCATTATGAATTGCGAAGAGAAGAATTATATGGAAACGAGACTTATTATATAGATAGTAAAAAATCTATTCCTTTAGCACATTACGGAATTTATGATAAATTAAATAAATTTATAAATGATAATAATTTATCTTTAATTGTTGAATCGAAAACTATAACTTCTTATGGAAAAAAAATGGAATTACCTAAAAAATATAAATTAGAAGATAAATTTAATGTTGATACTTATACAATAAAAGAAGGTTTATTAGTGAAAAAATCAAAAGACTTGTTTGTAGATGCTGATAAATATAAAATTATTATAGCAAATAAGACGAATTTTGCGGGAATGTTTGTTGATAATGGAAAATTAGGAATGACAGGAAGCGATAAATTTTATATTTTGGGGAGTGATTTAGGGAATTTAAAGAAATTAATGAATTTTATGAATTATAAAATATTTAAATTAGTTATACAATTTATGAAATATAGAATGTATTTTCTTGATAAAGAAGCGTTTGAATTTATTCCTGATATAAGAAAGTTTAAGAAATTTTTAAGTGAAAAAGAATTATATGAAAAAATAGGATTAAATAGAATTGAAATGAATTTTGTTGAAAATATGTAATATAAATAAAATATGAATTTTTATTTTTTTTTTAATTTTTATAATAATTATTAAAATAATATATATTTTATATAATATATTTATTAAATATCTTTTAATTTTTCTTGTTTTTCTGTATCATTTGTATATTGATGTTTATCAATATTATTTTCTTCATTATATATATTTTTTTGTGTATCTAATAAAAAATGGAATAATTGAATAAAATTATCATTTAAAAAATTAATTTTCTTAATTTTCTCATTATTATTTTCTGTACATCTTAATAATTCTTGTATAGAATTATTTTGTGCTTGTATAACATCATTTGTTATTATATCCCTTTTTGTATCTTTTTTTGTATTTTCATCTTTCATTTCTTCAATAATTTCAGCCTTTAATTCATCTTTTAATTCATCTTTTAATTCAGCCTTTAATTCATCTTTTAATTCAGCCTTTAATTCAGCCTTTAATTCAGCCTTTAATTCAGCCTTTAATTCAGCTTTCATTTGTGTCTCATTTTGTTGAAGTGTTTTTAGTACATTAAAATCTATTGTAAGTTTAGATTTTGATTTTGAATTTAATTTTTGTTCTTTTAAAATATCTTGATTATATTCTTCAACTAATGCCATTTATATTATAATTTATAATATTAACAAAAATCAATTTTTTATTAATAAATATTCATAATAAAGATACATAATAAACATTCATAAAATTAATGTATATTAATTATTTTTTAAACATTTTTTTTGAATATCCAATAACAGCACAAGTAATACGTGGTCCAGCATGTCCTGTTGTTAAACTATCTTCATGTCCTCCCATACCTAAATCGTCTGGTTTTTCATGAATAACAATTGAACGTCCAATAATATTTGATTTTGTACCACGTAATTTAATTTGATTGTCTTTAATGTTTATTTGTGCATTTCCTTTTTTATCAAAATATATATTTCCTAAATCACCTACATGACGTTCATATGAATTAAGTCCTCCATGATTTTTATGATATGGATTAAAATGGGCACATGCTCCCATACATTTTTCAGATAAATCACCAGCTTCATGTACGTGAAAACCATGATATGATTCTTTATATTTATTACTTTTTAATTGTCCTATTATATTTACTTCGTTATTAGTAGGATTTTCATAAAATTCAATAATACCTTTAATATGTGGATGATCAAAATAAGTTGTTGCAATAATTTGAGTACTAGATGTCATTATATATTATAATTATTTATATTTTTATATTTGAACACATATAATACATTTTATAATTATAAATATATGATTCTTTAATAAATTTTAAATATAAAAATATTAAAAAATTACTAATATTAAAAGGATTATTATTTTTATTCATATATTTATCAATTATAGATATATAATTTAAGTATTTAATTTTTATTTTATTTTTTAATATTTTTTTATATAAATATAATTCAGAAATATTACAATTTGTTTTAATAATATCAAATTTAGAAATTTTATTCATTGTTTGTGTATCACATATAAATATTTGATCATTTGTTGAAATAAATGGAATTTTTGGATGATATAATACATTTTTTTCTATATGATTAATTAAATTTTCATCAATAAAATCTTTAACATATAAATCGGGTCTAATTCTAATACAAATATCATATTTAAAATGATTCTTATTTTCATAATTTATTTTTAAATTATTACATAAATATATTTTTTCATAAAGTAAATACAAATTTAATGTATTTTTATTTTTTACCCATAATATATTTTTAGGCTGAATAATATTTTCAATATATTTTTTTTTTTGAGGACTAATATCATCACTAAATACACAAAATATATCTGTGTTCAATGGATCAATAATAAATTTTTTTTGATATTTAAAAATTTTTTCAAAATTATCTCTAATTTGACCACTAATTAATAAACATGTTTTTTTATTTTTATTATAATTAAATTTATTTATTTTATTTAAATCTTGATCATTTACTGTATATAAATAATTACAATATGATATATAAATATAAAAAATAAATATAACTAAAATAATTAAATAAATAAAATTTTTTATATTAAAATATTTATTTATTTCATAATAATTATCCTTTTTACCCATATTATTATATTTTATTTTATTTAATTTAATTTTATTAATTTTTATTAATTTTTATAAATATCAGTTATTTCTTTTATATAATGACTTGTTAATTCATTTACTTTTAATGACATTTTAGGTGTTAAAAATTTTGAAAAAGCATCATTGTCTAAATATAAAATATCACGTATATGAGCATATTTTGGTAATAATTTATTTATTTTATTTAATAATTTATGTTTATTTTCTTTATATCCTGATTTTGAACATTCTTTTATTATTATATTATAAGGTTGATTATTACCATAAATAATAAAAGGCTCTTTTATTAAATGTTTGATATTTCCTTCAAATTTATCTTTTTCTATAAACTTTCCATTAGACAATTTATAATTTGAACTTATTCTCCCATCATAAAATAAAAAATTATTTATTTTTTTACCTGCATCTCCCGTTTTATAATATTTTTTATGATTAATATAAATAAAAGAACGTTTTGTTTTTTCACTATCATTATAATATCCCTGAGTAATATTTGGTCCATGCACACATATTTCTCCATCAATAATTTCTACATCAATATTATCTAATATTTTTCCAATTGAAAATGTATTTCGTGGAGAATGCATATGATTAACACTAATCATTGGACTAGCCTCTGTAGTTCCATAACCTTCACAAATTGTTATTTTATTATTTTGATAAAAATCTAATATATGTTGTTGAAGTTTTGCTCCTCCCGTAAATATTGTTATTAAATTTTCTCCAAATAATTTTTTTAATACAAAAGGAAGTACTATTGATGTTGGAATGTATGATTTTTCTAAAAAACTTAATTTTTTATGTATTTCTTCCAATATACGTGGCACTAAATATACAACATGTGGTTGTACATGATACAATTCTTTTAAAAAAAGATTTTGATGACTATTTAAATAAATAATATTCTGATTTAATACATTATAATATAATTCCGTATTTAAACTGTAAATATGTGCCCAGGGTAAAATATTGAAGGTTTTTAAGTTTTCATGATTTTTTAGATCAATAAAATGATTATTCATGGCATCTATATTACTTAATAAATTATTATGTGTTAAAATTACACCTTTTGGACTTCCGGATGTACCCGAAGTATAAATAAGATGACTAATTTCATTATGAACATAATTATCATGTATATATGATTTATTTTCTTTGACATTAGATTGATGGATTAATAGATTTTTAAATTGTTTATTATATTTTTGATTTTTAATTTGAAAATTTTCATTTGAATCATGAATAAGTATTTTTGGTTGTGCATCATTAATTACATGTTGAATATATTCGTTGTTTTGATTATGATAAATCGGCACCCATAATGCACCTACACTTAAAGTCGCCATATTCCACGCAAACCAATCTACCGAATTTTTACCGTTGTATATAATTTTATCATTTTTTTGAATTTTATTTTGTTGAAGAAAATCGCGACAATCTTGTATTTTATAAAAAAGTTGTATATTTGTATGAGGTTGCCATTCATTATTTTTATTTTTTTGGTAAAATAATGTTTTATTGGGGTTTTGTTGTATATTTTTTAAAAATTCATGATATATGTTTCTATTTAAATATTTATTTTTCATTAAATTTGAATGAAGAGTTTGTATTCTGTTCATATATTTTCATTAAAAATATATTTTTAAATAATTTATTATCTTTTTTTAATAATTTATTATTTTTTCAAATTAAATTATAATTTAAATATAATGTTATTATATATGATTATTGCTTATATATTAAAAGATTGTTATTACAGTAATTGTGCATATGATTTGTTAAAAAAACAAAAAATAAATTTTAAAAAAATAGATGTACCTCAAGATGAAACAATTAAAAATAAATTAAAAAAACAAAATAAAATGAATACTTTTCCTCAAATTATGTACCAGAAAAATGAGAAATCTAAAATAGAAAAAATTGGTGGATATGATGACTTAGTTGTTTATATGGATATAAAAAATAGTGTGAAACAAAAGAAATTAAATAAACATTTTTTAGAAGAAATTCTTTGATTTATTAGTGCAAATAATATATTTACATTTTTGAAGATTTACATTAATTTATAAGATATAATATTGATAATATAAAAATATTTTTTTTATGGAAGCGTGTGTAGTTTATTAAGAACAAATTTGGATAAACCTTCAATATGTTATTTTATGAAAAATAAAGAGTATTAAAGTATATTTACTTTAATAAAATAAATCTAAAAAAGATACTTATAATTTTTATATTTTTTATATTATATATTTAATAATTTCCTCTATTAAATTCTCTAATTTGATCATTTAAATCATCTATATATTCATTATTTTCTTCTATTTCATTATTTAATGATTTTCTTTGATTATTACTCAACTTTTTTTGAACGCTATATGCTGGTTGTACTTCTTCATAATTAGTTAAATCAACATAGAAATTTTTTGTATTTCTATCTTTACAATAATTACATTGGAAATCAAATTTACAGAACTCAGGTGAATTTAAATTCTTCGTTTTACAAACACCTCTTGTACATCCTAATTTACATACATCTAAATAAGGTGATGCTAAATTTCCTTTTGTTATATTATATACTCTTGTGTCTGTTTCTTTTTTATAAAATAAATTTGTATGATTAATCAAATAATAAACAATAAATATTACTGCTAATATTATTAATAATATAATAACAATATTTAAAATATTCATATTTGAATTTGAATTTGAATTTGAATTTGATTTAGAATTTGTTTTTTTATTTCCTTTATTATTGTTTCCTTTGTTTCCATTATTTCCATTATTTTTTCCAAAATTTATTTTAAATTTATTATTCATATATTATTTACTAACATAAATAATTATATTGTTATTTCATTTTTTTTTATATTATTCTCTTTTTTCATTTCATATTCAATCTCTTTTTTTAATTCTTCTTTAATTTTTTTATATTCTTCATCATTTTTCTCTAAATTTGCTGTATTATTTTCTAAATTAGAAAAAATAGATGTATCATAAACTTCATTATTTGTTTCTTTAATAAAATCATTAATTACTTGATAAGTTTCACATATTTTATAAGGACAATATGGAGGACAAACACTAAAATACATATCTAATATTTTTTTAAAATTTTTATCTCTCATATAAACGCATACTGTTTTAACATATTTTTTATTAAATTTTTCTATTTTAAGATTAAAATATGCTTGTTTCATAACATATTTTATGTCTAATTTATTTTGATTATTTAAATCACTAATCAAAATAATTTTACATTTTTCTTTTTTACATTTTAATAAAATCTGTAAATATTTTTTTTTATAATCTTCAAAATCAGATTCATTCATTTTTGTGTCATTAATATAAAAATAGACCAAAGGCCAGTGCTTTGTATTAAAACATATCATTTTATTATTAAATAATATTTATTTCTTAAATTCGTTTATTCATTTTTATATTTTTTTATTAATATAAAATATAAAATATAAAATATAAAATATAAATTATAAATATTTTTAATGAAATAAAATATTTAATCATTTTCTATATTAGAATTATCAGTATCATATGATTGTTCATCATAATCATCATATTCCAATTTAAATGATTGCTCATCATCAAATTCATCATATTCATTTTCATAATATTCGTAATAATCATTATCATATATATCAATGTTTTCATAATCAGTTATATTTTGTATTTGTCCTTTTATATATTTTAAATTATTTATATGTATTTCATTATCAATTATTCCATAAAATATAGAATAATATTCAACTAAACTATCTAATTTCCATCCAACTATTGATTGATTAAAATCAAAACAATCTTTAAACATAGCAGACATTTCTTCAACATTAGACATATTCCATGAATTTAATGGTTGATTAAAATGAATACAACCTTCAAACATGGATTCCATATTTTTAACTTTTGATGTATTCCATTTATTTAATGGTTGATTAAAAGATTTACATTCAAAAAACATACTATCCATAGTTGTTACATTGGAAGTGTCCCATTCATTTAGTGATTGATTAAAATTCTCACATAAATGAAACATTAAATCCATATTTGTAACATTTGAAACATCCCATTGATTAAGTGATTGATTAAATTTTTTACAACCGCGAAACATACAAATCATAGTTTTTACATTATGTATTTTCCAATTATTTAATGATTGTTTAAATCTATAACAATTGGTAAAAATATAATTCATGTTTTGAACATTCATTGTTTTCCAATTATATAAAGGTTGATTAAATCTATGACAATTAGAAAACATATTTTCCATATTTGTTATTTTTGATGTATCCCAATCATTGAGTGGTTGATTAAATAAATAACATCCTTCAAACATTTTTTCTGTATTTTCTACTTTGGAAAGATTCCATTTATTCAATTGTTTATTAAATTTTTTACATCCATAAAATATTTCTTTCATTGAAATTACATTTTGTGTATTCCATTTGTTCAATGGTTGATTAAAACTGTGACAATCGTAAAACATTCCAGTCATATTTGTCACATTAGATACATCCCAATCATTGATATTTTCATTAAAATCATATTTGTAGGAAAATAAATAAGACATATTTGTTATTTTTGTTACATCCCATAAAGATATATGACCATAAATTTTAGTGCATTCTTCTTTATTTATTGTTATTAAATAAATTGCTTCTCCTAATTCTTTTCTTGTTTGAGGTTGAAAAATAACAAAAGATTTAATATTATTGATTACATCATCATTTAAATACTTTTTTAATTTAAGCATAATTATATTTTTTATTTATAATATTATAAAAATCAATTTTTAAATATTTTTATTTATTTTTATTTATTTTATTAAACATTTTTTCCATATTTGTTACATTCGAAACATCCCATTCATTAATATTTTGATTAAATTTAGTTGGTTCTTTAAATAATTTGGACATATTTTTTTGACTAATTGAATTCCATACAGGAATTATTTCATTATTTTTTGTTTCTTTTAAACAATCATTTATTTGGTTTTTTAATTCTTTTTCCGATTGTAAAGTGTCCATTTTATTATTTATATTTATATTTATATTTATATTTATATTTATATTTATATTTGTGAAAAAATTAATTTTTATTTTTTATAAAAATATATTTAAATTTATTATGAAATCTTTAATAAAGACCATTTCCATTCATGAATAGATTAATTAAAATTCTTCATTTTGTAATTTAATATATCATATCATCTATATAATCATATTGATGAATAGTACGAATAAAATTTAAACCATCATTTTCCCAATCATAAAGTGGTTGATTAAAGTTAGTACAACCTTCAAACATAAATGAAAATTGTTTAACATTTAAATATTATTTTTTATTAGTTTAATATTAGTTGGAATAAGCTTTAAATATTCTGCAATATTAATACTGTAAGAATTTTTATATCTTATAGGATATGATATATATTTGAATAAATTTAAATCTAAACTTTTCATTAAATTGTTATTCTTATTTTTTAATTTTATAAAATTAATTACCAAAAAAAATTGTAAATTATAATTAACTGAATACATATATGAATAATTTATAAATTTATTAATAGAATTTGAAGATATTATTTGTCTAAAATGTAATATTGATTTATCATAAGATTTATTGTTTTTTCTATTTTTTATATTTTTTAATTTTTTAATAATATTACAATTGATATTATCTAAATACTCTAAATTATTTTTATTTATTAATTCACAAACTTTTTTTTCATTAGAATTAAAATTTACTGAATTTGTTAAACTTACTGTATTAGCTGTTGTACTAGCTGTTGTACTAGCTGTTGTACTAGCTGTTGTACTAGTTGTTGTACTAGTTGTTGTACTTTTACCTTTATAACTATAATTTCTTGATTTTAGAAATTCTTCTGTTAATTTAGGTTGTACTACTTTAATATATCCTTTTTTTATTTGTTTTTCTTCCCAATAATTATAATTATTATTACTATTTTTTAATCTATTATTATTTATTTGTAATTTATTAATTATAAAAAAATTAATTAAATCATAACATAATACAAATGAAAATATAAAATAAAAACTTTTACTATGATCTTCCCATTGTTTTTTCGTACCACTTATTTTCTTTTTTTGTAACGTAGATAATTCCTGTTTTTCTCCATAAAAAATAATTCTTTTATAAATAGGATCACTACTTTTAATACAATATTTTGTAATTCTATTATAAGCAACATCATTTTTATGATAAAAATGAATTATATTTTCTGGATTTAATGTTAGATTTTTTGAAATATAAATAGAATTTAAGGTTCTAATAAATAATCTATCATTAAATTGAACATTAGTTTTTTCAGATATTTTTTCAGCTAATTTATTAACAATAAATCCACCATATGAATGTCCAAATAAAATAACTTTATATTTATTTTTTATTTGATCACAAATTATTTTTACAAAATTATTTATAAATTTCTCAGTTGTTTTATCTGATTTTATATCACAGAATTCTCTAGAGCTAATAGAAGATAATGTTGTTCCTACTAAATCAGTAATTGTATAAGTAAATTTAGAAATTGTAAATAAATAACATTTATTTGTAAAGTCAATATATGTAATATTTTTAATATTTTTAATTATATTTTTTAATATTTGTTGATATAAATTAATATTTTCATTACTTTCAAATTCACCAAATGATCCTAAAAAATTATAAATAATAATATTATCATCACTATCACATTGTTTTATTTGAGACATATTAAAAAATTCTATTTTTATATTTTTATTCATAATTTTACCTTTTATAAACTTAGTATTTATATTACTCATATGTTTTATAACAATATTTTATATTAACATTTTATAATATTTATTAAATCTGATTTTTCTTAAATTTTATGCTGTTTTATTTTTTTTTTAAACATTTAATATTTTCTCTTGTATCAGGCATTAATTTTAATAGCATTTTTATAAACATTATTTAAATAATGATAAGTATCTTTACTTTTTATTTGCATCAATAATTAATTTTTGTGGATAAGTTAAATAATTTAAAACTTAAATAGGTGAGTATGCACATAAATTTTTTTAAATTATTAATATTTATAAAATTATAAATTTTCAATAGTGTAAATCATTTAATAATGAATATGCTAAACATAATCCATGCCCAAATGCTTCATTTGTATCATTCAAAAGTAATTCTAATTTTTCAATAGTCATATAACATATATTATTTATATCACAATCTTTACCATATTCTCCTTTTTTATTTTTGGCTGGTACATCTATTCTAATTTTTCAATAGTCATATAACATATATTATTTATATCACAATCTTTACCATATTCTCCTTTTTTATTTTTGGCTGGTACATCCACTTCACATATCATTATATTTTTACCTTTTTTTAATTTATTTAATAATTCTTGATATATTGGTATTTTTTTTATTAATCTTGTATATTC
>JGI10211J14876_10000705_pt1 | contig 14297 bp, 19 predicted proteins | sample Etolagsediment_FD_14876 | JGI IMG/M metagenome (IMG submission 14876)
TCGCGGAGGATGATGTACTCCTCAATCCCAGGAGGCAGATCCTGACTGCCTACTGCGTTAGCCCACGTCCCGTACTGGGACCATTCCAATGATCCCAATCCAACCCACCCGGGTGGGCGCCGCAGCCTCTTCTCTCGTTCAAACTCAGCCTCGGACGAGTAGCACCGGTCTATCCCTAAGCGGTGCATAACATAATCCCAAGATTCATCGACTTCATACTCGGAGGCAGTCTCGGCATCCATGCCGTGTATCGCTCGGAGATGAGATAGACCCTCTTCGTCCGTCTCAACCAGGAAGGAGGCTGGGGCGTCTTCGTGCGGGATGAGTGGGACATAGATAATAAGTACCTTAACAGTCATGATCGCGTTTGTTGAGTGTGGCCTCTGTTTCGGTCATTCTCGGATCCAGATCTCATTTTTCTGATCTTTGTCCATTTCACATCACACATACATATGTGTGATGTTGTACCTGCATGAATGTGGCTGTGTGTATTCGTTAACTAAATGCTTTATTTGTTTACATCCAAAACCCCCCGGTCTACTCCTCCCGGTAACCGTGTCTCGACAAAAAATCCCTCGCGACTGATCTTTCGGAAGGCGCTCACCAGTCAGCGTATTCGAAGAGTGCGCGCGCTGAAGAGCTATCCGGAGACCAATAGTCCACGCCATTTTCCCGCAAGAACGAATAAACCTCATCGTTTCCGCTCGTTGCAAGATGCAACCAAAAGAGAGGATGATGAAATGGGTTGGTCCACTCCCACGGGTTGTCTACCGGGGCGTCTTTTTCAAGCTCGTTCCTGAAAAACTCTAGATCTCTTTCGTCGGCTGCTTTTAGAAAGGCACATCGCCTTTGTACTGAACGGTTATGGTGGCGTGTACTGATCATCAGTGTCTAAGCGTGGCCTCTGTTTCCGAGATTCTCGGACCTATATCTCATTTTTCTGTTATAGGTATGTGATCACATATGTTTACACATGTGTGATGTATTAGAGGTACAGAACACTACAGGTAGACGAAAGGTCTGAAAGTTTACACTACTTCGTATGTCGTCTACAGCTATTATTTTGTACGCCGAGAAGGTTGAATCCTCCGCAACCCAGTTCGGAAGGGAGGTGGAGCGCGAGACGCTGACCTCCGGAGGTCTTACCGATGAGAAACTCGAAGAGCTCGTCAAGAACTCCCAGTTGATGAAAGATGTCGAAGAGGCCGTTCGGGAGAACGCTCAACGAGAGCTCGATGAGTATATCGGGCAGAAAGAAGATGAAGCAGAGGAGAACGCTCGAGAGGATCTCATCTCGGAGCGAAAAGCAGAGCTGTCGGAGAAGGTCATCATCTCTCAACCTCCCAAACGCCGACGAGTTAGGGAATGGCGAGCTCGATCTATCTCAGAAGCGATAGAGGTTCCGATCACTCTCCCGGACAAAGACATCGACGACGTCTCGGATGAGGAGTTTATGATTCACGATGAGGATTCGGAGGCGTGGGATGAGTACCTTCCAAGTCTCCGCCTCCCGAAGGTGGAAGCCGGTGGTGATGACCTAACGAGCCTGTTGGGTGGTGACCTTAAGAGCCTACTAAGGTATCTCCGACAGAACGGGAGGTCGATCGATCACCTTCGGGAACTGCTGCGGGAAGCGAAGAGCTCGCATCTTCTCGAGTATGATTACTATATCGACGGGATGATCAGTCTATGCTCTTTGATTCTCGAGGGGAGTGTTCCACACAGACACTCTACCCGGAAGAGGAAATCCCCAGAGTAGATCACCCACTCAGAGCGAATTACCCAACAGCTTTTCTATTGGGTGATATGTAGACGCGTAAACATGAATAACGCACAGAGAACACGCAGTGTGCTACTGGGATTGCTGGTGGTGGTTCTTCTTATCATCGTTATCGCCGGCGTTGGTGCACCGGCGTGGGGTGGGAACTGCGGAGCAGGCCCTGAAGGATACGCACCACGATCTGCTCGCGGGAAGTACTCCCTCTACGGGTGGAGAACCAACCCTCCTCCGAACTACCCGCAGAACACCTTCAACACTCCCTACGATGTCGTGATGAGGAACTGTGGTCGGTGGTGCAACCAAACCCAAGACCCAAGGGAGTGTCAAAGCAACTGCCGGAAGATGGCCCTTCGCGCCGAGGGTATCGGTCGAGGGTTCCCTCCTACTGCCGGACACGTTGATGCTCTGACAAGAAGTCTGTCTCTTCCGGCCGCTCCCGGGCCTGGAGTTTCCCATGGTGATATTATCGACGTTGAGCCGTACTCCCCGTTCGTCCGTGGAAGTCCATCTCACATCCTCCCTCGACAAGTCGCTACCAACGGAACCAACGATCCTCCTTGCTTCTATTTCTAGACTGGAGACCTTCGGTCCTCGGTCTCCTCCCCTCTCATCTCCCGATAGAAGATGAGACACCCAAAGCTCACCATTCGTCCTCCTCCGGATAGGTAAAGATAGGGAGGAATCTATCCGTAGTTGAGGAGTGTGCCAGCACTACCGCTACAACAACCACCAACACTATCAACGCCAGATACACCGCGTTCATACTCTTTCTCACGTCTAATCCCAACACAACACAAATTCCCTGCGGAGAAAATGGTGGTTATATATCAGACTACGTCTTCATAGATATGGAGCTAAATAACGGAGTTGTTATCTGTTGTGTGTTGATTGCGATTCTGCTGATCTACGCTTTCAGCACACCGTGTAAGATGAACTGCGGACCAGGAGACAAAGAAGGGATCTCTTACCCGTTCCCACAGGCCGGACATCGCCCCTCGACAGGAGACTTCCTCCCAACTGTCGGCGGTGGCACCTCTCTGGGAGGCTATGAGACAGAGGGTGCTAGTATGCAAAACAGCATCGACGCTATGCTCTGCGAAGAGTGTTCGAGTCACTGTGTAGATTGGGCTGTGAGGCATGGTATCAGTGAGGGTCTGGCAAACGATCGAGAAAAGTGCAAGAACTACTGTGAGATCGAGTGTAACCCCAACGTCGCTTTCTAGATCGCGAAATCTCTTGAGATGTTGTAAGTTGGAACTCGCAGAGCATTCAGAGCTATGTTTCAGGTGAACACAGTTTCATGTATCCTTATCATCGTTCTCATCGCGGTTGGATTGTGGTTGCTCGGATCCGGAAGATGCCAAATGATGTGCGGACCGTCTGCGAAAGGCGGTTCTACAGGTGACTCCACCGAGTCGTATCATAAGCATCACAACCCCAAGACCTACTACGAACACGGCGGGTGGAACGATCACCCACCTCAGGTCCCGAATCACCGCCATCTATCCTCGGGACCGGCAGGGGTGTACCCGTCGACAGACGAACCTCCTCCGACGGACATTCCTGCACCCGGAGACCTGTGCCAGCAGTGCATCGGACACTGTCAGTTGAAAATCTGGGCAGGAGTGATGGAGGTCCCCCAGGGCCAGGATAACAGACAGCACTGCACCAAAGAGTGTAAGTTGGAGTGCACGGTCTTCGACTGACCGCGTCACAAACCTCTCATCTCCAAACAGAGATGAGAGTCGAAGACTACCCTGAGGAGTAGTACACTCGAGATATACCCTTCTGGGCCTCCTGAATGCACATGTCAATGTAGGTATCGTGACGGGTCATCGTTTGCGTAAGTACTTGTGTACTAACGTACTAAGCGTCTAAATATATTCCCGGAAGATCTTTAGATGATAGAGTATGGCTGATCCTGAAAAGAAACTCGAACAGGCTCTCAAGCAGTTCAACCACCGGTCCAACACTTTTCCCCACTTTCTTATGCTGCAGTCGAAAACGGATGTTCTCCTTCGGAGGTCTTTGGTGACCAAAGACTGGCAGTAGTCGGCGCGAGCCTAAGCCTTCTCTCTGCGTGTCTGTCAGGATGGGTAGCAATCAGACCTAACCACTAATGATGTTCTCTTCTTCCTGCTGTTCGCTGATCCACACATCGGTGTACTTGACAATATAGTAGATAGCGACCGCGGCGACGATGGTTACGCATACAGCGTAGATCAAGTGCACCTTGAAATCACGATCGGTGCCGAACTTCTGGTCCAGGAACGCCGTTACTGTTCCGTTCCACGCAAAGGCAGCGATGAAACTCAGCGCGCTGATCAACATAATAGCGATCTGTGACCATGGATCAAGAGTGGTGGCGACGGTTGTTGAAGATCCGTTCTTCCCGTTCCCTCCGCTGGCGTCATCTCCCAGAGCATCCCTCTCCCACTCGGGAACATCATCCTTTCGACGGGGAGGAGTACGTCTCCGGATAGTGTGAGTAACACCGAGGGGATCTTTGAGTCTCCTTACGTTCTCTGTCATATGTACTTCGCACTGCGTACTTCGTACTATATTCCAACATTACATCGCGAGCGTTTACGCGATGTAATACGACAAGGCAGAACTCTCATCTACCAATTCAACATCCCAGCGAATGGATCCGACCGCTTTGTGGAGGTAGTTCTGGGCCACCGAGAAGAAGACCGAGGAGGTCCGAAATACCCGGCTCCGAGGACCCAGGGGTCTCGTTCGAGGTTCCCGACCTCTGAGATGGTGGAGGAACGGGTCCTGTCATCGGGGACTCCGACGTATCCTCGAGGAACTGGCGCACCTCGCCAGGAGTCATGCTCTGGGGTTCGCCGTTGTTGATGATGTACGAACCCGACCACGACCTGTCATTGTTCCTGCGAACAATAGATGTCTTGGTGACGGTCTCTCCGTCAACCGTCTCCTTTGAAAAGCTGATGATCTTGTCTGTCATAGTTGTGACTGTACGTAAAGGTGTCTGAACTCCTTGACTCTAGATTACCAGTGTATCCCTTTAACATTACACTGGTAATCTAACCTCTCCGCGGTGAGGATCGATACCGTATGCTCTTCGAAGTCTCCACATACCCCAGTAACCGTAGAGATTGAACGCAATGGCAAAGGGAAGGAGAATCATAAACAGAGAGTAGTGTTCGTGTAGGTATAGGTACAAAAACAGGATATACGTCAACCACTCATCCAGAAACACAAATAGTCTTCGGTGGAATAGATGCTGAACATCCTGCTCTCGGAGCTACATCGTCACAGATCTACGGTAGAGGTCATCCGACCTTCAAGACTGTTTTGTGATGTTCGATTTGGCTTTAGTCTGTGCCTTCACAGCGGCACGAACCTTGTTGTACACCCTCCTATCAACGGACCCGGTCCGTCCAAACCGAAGGACAAAATCAACGATGTAATCGTGACGTTCCTGTGCCTCTCGTCGAAGGTAAGGGTTGTCAAAAAGAATCGCTTCAGGGGACGTGATGTGAAGGATCTTGTCATAGAAGTGGTCCATCATACTCACGCTCTGCTTGACGCGGAGGTAGTTCTCGAACTTCTCCGGGGTGGCGATTGTTTCCAACTCCTCTGGGGTCTGTGCTCGTGGAGTGTCCTTGGTGAACAGAGGTCGCCCGACGTTCTCGGTGTAGATCCATGCTCTCAGTACCCCAATGGGTCCGGAGGCTTCAAGGCGATCGGAAAGCCTCGGGATCAACATCCACTCCTTGCCTTCCGGGACTCCTTCAAGAGAGTTTCCGTTGGAAGAGCAGCTAACCAGCTCGATCATCTGTACGACGAGATCGTGGGTGGCCGTTTCGCCAGGGAGGACGGTCTCGAGGATTCTTCGAGTGTTGTCATGGTTTGTGGAGTCTGGGAAAAACTTTCGATCATCGGCATCGTGTAGCAACGCCGCGTAGAGAACCGCGTTGCGAGTGTGTGGCGTCCTCGGCGACTTCGAAACAGCGAGGGTGTTCTCAGCGTGGTTGAGAACTTTCAGGGCGTGGTCGATACCGTGTCCGTCGTCAATCTCGGCCTCCTCCAGTATCTCCTGAAGGACACTGGCCATCCGACAACAGATAGTCTTAGCTGAGGAACCGGCGGCCATGTTTGTGTGTAAGATATACAATGTCACCTACATAACGGTGACATTGCTTTATGGGGTTTGGATCTCAGTCGTTGAGAAGAACAAAGTGAATCATACTCGGGTTGAGGTACACGTTCGATAGGTGCCGGTGAAGCCGGACGTGTTCGCACTCGAGATTGTCGGGAGGAGACATATCGTAGACGACTTTGCCGTCCCTCAGACTCGCGTTCCGATAGATGGTGAATCCGCTGAAGCAGCTCACCACCGGTATTGGCGGCGTTCCTCGCTCATACTGAATACCCAGTCCCTTCTTGAGATCGTGTACTGTTTTGAGGTCGATGTGGAACCTGTCATCCTTATCAACGTGAGCATAGGTATCGTAGTACAGTGTCACCCAACCCCACCGATAGATACCATAGGCGCAGATAGCGTCAGCATCGTTAGCGGGGCTCTTGGAATGCGAGAAATGTCCGATGGTGTTCGCCACGCCGTCGAGGTACACCGTACCGACAATATCCATGTCCCATACCACCGTGTAATCAAAGTCTGGGAGACTGCGCTTCACGTAGTCCAAATAGATGTTCCGGAGGTGGGTCATCTTCTCGATTCGCCTCCGATCCACCCCGTGACCTTCGGTCTTGGTAGCGGCTTTTGGGAGTTTGCACTCATCCCTCTCCGAGTTCACGCCACACCCGAGGATGATAACGCGAGGGTTGGACTTCCTCCACTCCTTCAGAAGCCTGCGGGTTCCGTCAGAGCTGTCGTTCTCAACAATAACGATGCGGTAATCCTTGAAACCCCGTCCAAGCCTCTCAGCCCGCGTCCGAATCTCCTTTAGCTTCGTGGCAACGTCTCTCAACAGAGCGCAAATCACTACCGTTTGGTTCTTCATCTGTGTGAACCCGTATCGAGTAATCTCGTTGTGTTGCGATTGGTGCTGGGGCGGAACAGCGAAGCTATCCGGTGTATACAGTGACAACGTGCTGGAGTTGTACATTACCTGAATCCTCCAGTAGCACTTCCACACCACAAACACCGTGATCGCTAAGATCACCACAAAGAACACCGTCTGTGCTTTCGAGCTCGTTAGATCGAACTTCATTTGCTATATGGCAAGAGAGTAATACACTATAAAAGGACCGAGGGGGATATACGTAGTTGGAGATATACGTTGTACGTTATGACAGTTACTTACAGTGTTGATGAGAACACCCTCAAGACCATCGCCGGTGTTGTTGGTCTGTTCTTCGTGTGGCAGTATGTGCCGCTAGCGTGGTTCCTCGGAGTCGGAATGGGCATCGGTGGAGCAGTGTTGGCGTTGCTGGTAGTGTTCGGGATACGGTTCCACGAGTACATCACTGAGAACTGGAGAAGAATCACTGACTCCAAGGCTTTCCCGGTTGTGGTCGCCTCTCTTCTTGAGAGCTATTTGCCACAGTCAGAGAAGAAACCAGAACCAAACGTGAACGTCACGGTGAAATCGGAGACTCCGGCGTCGAACGAGAACTCGCCTGAGGAGACCGCATCGACGGCGGAGCCGGAGGTTCCCGAGGGACCCTCGTGCGGTTGTTCCTCTTCGGAAGAGTGTTCGGCTGAGGAGACACCCGTAGGGGTATCCGGTTCTCCTCCCCCGCAGGATTCCGAAGAGACTGAGGTGGAGGTCGTGGCTGACAAAAAGCCAGCGCCGAACATCATCATCCTCAATGGGTCGTCTGTCTCTGAGGTTCTTCGCGTTCTGGAGCAGAATGCCTCGTAAGCTTCGTAGGGTCCCGCCCACCTTCTCACAGCCAGTACTGTTTCTTGTCCTTTGTATTTCACGGGTAGAGCGTACCCATCAATACCAAGATCGATGTCGTCCTGTCGAAGAGCGCACTTCAGTAGCCCGATGATGTTATCTCGCGCTTCGGTCATATTCCTCACAGGTTTCAGTCGCACCTCTGTTGGGTCATAGACTACTTCGGCCGCCATGTTTACTATCTACGACTAATTACCACTACCCAAGATTCTTCTTATGTGTAAGAAGAATGTTCCTGTGGACAAAACGTCTACATCACCACGCAACCTTGTTGGGGGTTGTTGTTTGTGGGATCGGCAAAGATGTCCCCACACTCCACAAGGTACTCATTGAAGTCCCTCCATGCACCGATGTCTAGTTGTAGTTTCCCTCGGTCATCGAGCTCTGAAGACTCCTCTGTGGTCCACTCGATAGGTCTCGCACCAATTCCTCCCATCACAAACTGCGGTGCCTGAGTAAGAAAAGTCTTCATGGTCATGTACGTCACAGTGGCAAAGATTCGGTAATAGACACTAAGGAGAATGTCCTCCTCTCCCGATCTCTGTTCCGCCTTCTCTCGTTCAGTGACTTCGCTGAGTCGGGTGATCTGCCCGTACTGGAGAACAATCAACAGGTACGCTAGAGTCGCCCGAATAAGAGCTATAACTCTGGGAGCGATGATGAACATACACAGATACGTCCGAATGATCTCCCGGAGTTTCTCCATCTCGACGATATAGTCGGCGAACTCGTCGAGTATCTCAATCCCCTCAAAGAACTCATCGATCCTTGAGATCCATTCCTCGACGGATCCCCCGACGCGGTAAGAGTTGATGAGCTCGAGGAGTTCGCTGAGCGTGAACCTCTTCCCGATAATGTCACCGAGAGCTAGAACAAACTCAGCGTTCTCAAACACTCCTTCGACATCTCCGAAGAACGCTTCCTTGTCAAAGCCGACAAGTCCCCCGCCGTTTACAGGTCCCCGTGTATTACTCATCCTGCTGTGATCTGAGTGTCGTGGGCTTTTAACTACATATCGAGCAGATCCTCGATACTTGCACGGTAGTTGCTTAGCAGCTCATCGGCTCCATCTCGAAGCTTCAATAGCTCCATGTTCAACTCGTGGATAGCGGCACGAGTCTGGTCATAGATTCGATCTGACTCACCAACGATCTCCCCGTACTTCTCCGGTTTCTCGGTAACACGAGTCTTCAGGGCTGAAGCCTGGGCAAGAACGACCGTCAACCGAACGAGCTGCATCTTCAGATCCTTCTCTTCGGCAGCGATCTTGTTCAACCGTTCCTCAGAGTGAAGAAGGAACTTCTGAGTGACGTCGCGAATNTTCTCGAGTCTCTTTGACCTCATCTCCAGTTCATTCTCGTCGAGCTGCTCGTAGCACCTAATAACCTCTTCCTCGTAGACGGCGATGCGTCGGAAGAACCCACCGATGTCGATCATAACGTAGACAATCCCCAGTACCAACTCCCCCTCCTCGAGATCCGGTGGGAGGGAGTTGTCAGCATTGTGGGACTCTTCAATGTCGTCGACTTCGTCTTCTTCCTCGATGTCACTCTCTCCGAAGGTCTCGGCGTCGCGTCGATCGACCTTGGCCTGAATGCTTCTCAGAGATTCCTCGGCCTCTTCGGCGGCAACAGTATCGAGAAGGGTCTTTACCTCGTCAACCGGCTCACCATCCTCGTCCTCGAATACCAATTCCACCTCATCTTCGCCTTCAGCGTCGAGCTCTTCCTCGGGAGGCTCATCCTCGTCCTCAATCTCAACGATGCCGCCCTCGTCTTCGATGAGCTGATCATCAGCAGACTTTGAAGGGGACCCCGGAGGTGTCGACTCGAGAACAAGCTCGTCGGAGCCTTCGGCTTCGCCTTCAGCGTCCTCCGGTTCAGTCTCCGGTGTCTTTGGTCTCGGTTCTCGGAGAGAGGCTTTCGGGAGTTTCGCTTGTGGTCCTTTGACCTTCTTCAGTACGTTGAGAGTGTCTTTCTCCAGAGCAGTGACTTCGTCGTCGCTCTCTGCGATCTCGCCCTCGGCGTCCTCCAAATCATCCTCGTCTCCTTCGTCGGCTTCGCCATCGTCGATGTTGAAACACTCTGCCGAGTTGTTGTTTCGATACATACACACGCTCTCACTGGAGATAGCTACCAGATCACACTCAAGAAGAGGCCCTTTCATGTCGGAAATAAACTCGATCTGACGGGAGGACGGGGGTGCCTCGATAGATGAAACGTCGAGACGCTTGAGGTCATTTGACTCGACGTTTGTTGGGACGGTCATTTGATACTTCTCCGGTAGATACACCACAAAGGTTTTCTGCTGTCGTGGTGTCCGGCATTCGGCGAATCGGACATACTTCCCCTCACAGTACACTGCTACAAGGATGTAGCCGTGCCGTTCGAGGAGACTGGTGAACTTGTCGAGTGACAGTTTTACCTTTCGTGTCTCTGACATGTTTGCTTAACACTGCGCTTGCATCCACTGCCCAGAAACTTTAAGCGAAAAGGGCACATAAGTCTTAAAGGCATATAGCAACCACCACAAGACTCTTGTTTATTCAGGTGATGGATAAGCTCTCAGATCTACCTGTCAAAAATGACACCGTCAAGACCCCGGAAGAGGCGGCGGTGATGAACCAGTTCTTCCCGGGAGGGCAGACCGGAGGTCACGCATCCCCTCAAGGTATGCCACCTCAGGGCCCTCCGCCCGGAGCTCGCGGGCCACCTCCCGGAGCGATGATACCTGGCGGCCAAGGTCCTCCGCCGCAGGCTCAACCCGCACAGAAGTCCCGATTGAATTGGAAGCTCATCGGTCTCTCAGCAGTGCTGTTTGTGGCGCTGGCGAATCCCTGGATCGACGCTATGTTCTGCAAGATTCCTTACTGCGGTACCAACGCTGCAGCACTTCTCGGCATCAAGGTTCTTCTGTTTCTGATGTTGATCATTGTTCTGTGCCTGTTTGTGTAAGCGCAACACATCCCTATACATATCTGCAGATATGTATAGGGATGTTTGTATACGCGTGGTTCCGCCATCGACATCGGCGGCGTAGGAATCCCTATCTAAGACGCCGTAGGTGTAGATACATCGAGTACCTATAGAGCCTCGTGGGAGCCTCCTCCTCCTCCACCGGAGTGCACACTCTCGAAGCTCATGATGTTCAACCCGACCTTCGACATAATCCACGCAAACGCCACCGTAATCACTAGAGCAATAACGATCGAAGTTGTTATCCCAGAGCTGGCCGGTTTCCACCTACTCATAAGTTGGGTTCCGATGCTTGTCCAGAGACTCATAACTATCGAGAACCCGATAAAGATCCCGAAGAGCTCTGCCTGGGAGACATGAACCTTCTTCGCGGTCACGTTCTTGATGGCGTAGGGTTTTGTTTCGTCCGACATCTTCTTACCCGCTTAGTAATAGGTAAGAAGATCAATGCCATTCAAATCCAAGTCGCAGATGGGAGCGTGCTACAAGCGCAAAGACCCAAGGTGGGATTGTGACAAGTGGCTCGACGAGACTCCCAGTGTCTGTTGTTTACCCTACAAGAAGGGAGGTCGGGTGAAGACTCGATGCCTCCGGAAAGGAGAACGCATCCGCGGACCGGTGCAAACTGGCGCTCGCGGTGGGAGGTTCTTCACTATCACTGAGAAAGACTCCCGAGGAGTGATCTGTACGGTGAAGGTTTACCTCCCGAGGAAGAGGTGAACTAATCAGTGTCGTCTGTATTAGATTCAAGCCGGAGACGGCCTGTTGTTTGCTCGATGTTCTCCACACCCACCGCTAGGGGTTGGATGAACCTGTTAGCGGCACCGATCAGAGCATGAAAGGGCCGGTGTACCTGTTGGTAGACGCCGTTGACAAAGTTGATGTGTTCATCCATGTTCTGCGCGGAGGATTGTACTCCCTCGACACCCTTGGTTAGTGTATCCAATAACTCCTCGATCCTCTCGAGACGGTCATTCACCTCAGAGAGCTGCCGTGATAGGTCATCTACCTTCTGGTGCAGTTGTTGGTCTGGCGGGGCGTCCATTGTCTCTTATCTCTGGATAAGAGATCTTTAGATTCGTTATCTTAACGGTTCGAGAGTGAACTCAATGGTTTCAATGACTAGTCTCTCCAACTTCCCCTCGTCCTCCGAAGGAATGAAGATGTAATTGACAAGAAAGGTACTGAGACAGAACACAGGAATGTCGTACTCCGCGAAGACCTTCGTCACTCGGGAGAGGATACCGGTTTCGGAGAGCCCAGGGATCGAGGTCTCGACACGGAGAACGGTGTACACACCCGTTGTCCCAACTATCGCTCCCGATCCTCTCAGCTCCGCGTAGTGTTTCACATACCTTTCCTCGTCAATAATCAAGGAGATCTCGTCCGAAGAGATGGTGAGGGAGAGAAGGGAAACTTCCTCCCTCTCCTCCCCACCGGAGTCCCCGAGGATGCTGCGAAGAAGCGGTAGGATCACCCCATCCAGGCTCTCAAACCTCAACAGTCGATAACCGTTGCCAACCCTCTCCAAAAACACCTGAACATCATCTTGGGGTTCCATAAGTACTTGTTATGAACGGTCATACACTAACCCTAGATATTAGGACGCCCAAAGAATACCGTTCGGGACACCTCCCGAACGCCATCCTTGTTGATACACCTCTACCACCCTTGGATGAGGCTAGCTTTCACGCTCTCGAAGAGAGGTTGTGGAGTGTTGTAGGTGGGATGTCGCTGGACACTCCTATCCAGGTGTACTGCAAGAAAGGAATCCGGGCCGGATACGCCGCTGTTATCCTTGAGGACTGGGGGTTTCGAAATGTGACGTGTCTAGGTGGAGTGGACACAAACCCTCGCCTAAGGGAACAGCTGATACGGTGAACGTGAAACGTTTTGTATACGTCTCTTGTGCAAGAATCACAAGAGACCTCCCGTTTCGAAGCTACTCGTCAGAGACTTCGTCTTCACCGACACTCACGGCCATTCGAAACAGGACAACGTCCCCGTATCCATTGTCCAAGGGCAGAGTTGAGTAAACATCGGTATCTGTGTTGTCAGGAATACCTTCACCGTCGTCAGGTTTCATGACACGCTGATACTCCCATCCTTGGAGTTGATGGTCGATCCACTCTTTCGACACGAGCTTCTCATCTAGGTTCAGGATGTTGAGCTTTCTTCGGATACGCTGAGCGCGCGCGGGAGTCACAATGTGGGGAGCTCGGGTACGTAACGCGTCCCATCGTTCAGCCTCTCTGGCGGCAGCTTCTTGTTTCTCCTGGCGCCGCTGGCGCTTGGTGTTCTTCACTTCAACCCACCCTTCGTCGGACATAGCTGTAGTAGCCGTTGGATTACGCAGATCGTTCCCTTTAATCTACCTCAGCGGATCGAACTTACCAGGGGTGCACTCTGTCGATCCCTCACTTTTTCTTACCTGGTCTATTCGAACCAGGTAAGATCACTCTGAAACGTCTACGCGTATGCTTCGACCGGGGGTCCAACTGGCGACTCTACCTGTGAGGGAGTCGCAGGAATACCCCATCTGTCCTGAGGAGTTACTCCGGGTCCTTCGATAGGAAGAAGCCCATAAGGGATGTGACCCCAGGCTGGGCCACCCATCCACCCACTCTCGAGAAGGTACTGCGGTTCGTCAGGATCATCGTTGAACTCGGGAGTGAGCTGAAAGCCGCCGAATAGAGGCTGTTGGATGTCGCTGACCACGCCGTAGTAAACATCAGTCGCCGGAACGGTGAAGATATAATCCGGGAAGACTCCGTCTTGATCCTTGAACACCGTTCCCAGTCTCACACCGAAGTTGTCTCGGCCAGAGTACCTCAGCGTTCCTCCGGGAGAGATGTTGATGTTGTTGTTGAGGGCAATAGGACGGGAGGTCATGTTGTGAATCTTGATCCACGGGAGACCTTGGACGGCGTTCAACCCAGGCTTTCCGATGTTGAAGTCGCTGTCGGCGCCGACCCACCTGCTGGTGATCATACCCACATGCAGGTTCTTGATGGTAGTTCCCTCGGGGACGTCGAGGCGGTACTCGGAGTAGAACTCCTCACCGAGTCCGGGTTTGGTCTCGTCGAACGTATAGACGCGGAATAGACTATCCATCGTCAGATTCCTCTCAATCGACTTCATCTTGAAACCCTGGGACTTTCGGGGCTGGATGTTTCGGGCGAGAGGAAGAGGTTTGCCGTAGGTGACACCGTCTTTGTTCTTCCTCAGAACCTCCACGCGGATCGACTTGTCGAGATAGTTGTAGATCTGGAAGTCATTACCGTGGTGGAAGTTCTCCCGGACCGGTTTTGGGGGTGTTGTGTTCTTTGAACCCGAAGAGGCGTGCTTCCCCGGGCCCATGAGCAACACCAACACCACCGCCAACCCGATCAGAACAATCAATGTAAACGCGATTGTCGAGACTACAGTTCCACTATCCATATCCACTTGAGTTGGTTAGTACTTGCTATACACCCGTCAGAAAATAACACCCTAAAACTCCCACTCGTCATCGTCGTCACTCCATTCGTCCTCACTGTCGCTATCGCTCCAATCATCCTCACTATCAGAGTCATCGTCCGAATCCTCCTCCCACGCTTCCCATTTGTACCCGTTTCTCTGGACTTTGGGGAACTTGAACTTCTT
>JGI10211J14876_10000706_pt1 | contig 14294 bp, 9 predicted proteins | sample Etolagsediment_FD_14876 | JGI IMG/M metagenome (IMG submission 14876)
ATACAAACCCACCACAGGTCATTGTAGAGGTCCCTCAGGCATCGACTGATTTTCTTACAGAGACTCCTGTGATTGTTGGATATTCTGGAATTATTACTGGAATTTCAACAACCACTGGATCTGGTGGGCATCCACTAGCAATTCAGTTCCAAGTCGATTTAAGCAATTCTGGTTCTGTTTCTCTGTTCCCAAATCTTCTAGAAGGTTATCCAATTCTAGTAAAAGATACTATTGTTGGTTCTGGAGTAACCTCAGTGAATAATTCAGATTCTGAAATCATTGGTATTAGCACAACAAATGTTGATAACATCTACATTTTACATGGTTATACAATTGAAGGATCTACTGGAATCATGACTTGTAATATTAAGTCAGATACTGTTGGCATTGCATCAACAACTGGACCCGACATTGGTCAATTCTCTTGGGGTAAGTTGAGTGGATTCCAAAGATCCACTGATCCAATTTCATTGACTGTTACAGGAAAAACTTTTGATGTTGGATTGTCAACATATCCATCTGTAACCAGAAGGGGTGTTGGTTTGAGAAATACTGGAAACATTTCTAAGAAAGTTTTCCTATAACTTAAAGCATAAATAAAAAAAATAAATGTAGATAGTAATGGCGGCTATTGTAACAGACCAATTTAGAATATTAAATGTCAATAACTTCATTGAATCTGTAGAAGACCCTAACAATTCTTACTATATTTTTGCATCTCTTCCAAATCCAACTTTAACAGTTGGATATGGAAGAACTTTTGATTGGAATACAAATACTGTTGGGCCGCCAAGTCCAATTGATAATTTCAACTATAGCAATCATGTTTATGATACGATGCTGTTTGGTAGAAAAATTACCGCAGCAAATATTCGTAGAGTTATTAGAAGGGTAGATTGGCAACAAGGTAACGTTTATGAAAGATATCGTCACGATTACAGCATAAATCGTCTTTCTCCTACAACTGGTGCGACAAGACTTTATGATGCACGATATTATGTTATGAACTCTGACTACAGGGTTTATATTTGTATCGAAAATGGTTCAACACCATCAAACCCTGCAGGTAATGCATCTCAGGATGAACCAACATTTACAGATCTTGAACCAACTAAAGCTGGAGAAAGTGGTGATGGGTACATTTGGAAATATCTATTCACTGTAAGTCCATCCGACATTATTAAATTCGACTCTACCGAATATATTACTCTTCCCTCAAATTGCCTCAAATTGGGATACATCAACAGATCCCCAAATTGAAAGTGTTCGTAATAATGGAAACTCTGATATCAACCAAAATCAATTAAAATCAGTTTCTATTGAAAAATCTGGATTTGGTTATGGTCTTGGTCTTGATGCCGAATTAGATATTTTGGGTGATGGTACTGGTGGAAAAGTCGTTGTATCGACAGATAGTAGTGGAAGAATTGTAAACGCTCAAATATCTGCTGGTGGAAAGGGATACAGTTATGGAATCGTAGATCTTGGCCCAGTTCAAAGTGGAAGTTTGACTGAGTTTGCAGAACTTATTCCAATCATTCCACCATCAAAAGGTCATGGATATGATTTGTATAAAGAACTTGGAGCAGAAAAAGTCCTTACTTATGCACGTTTTGATGACTCAACGAAAAATTTTCCAACTGATACACAATTTGCTCAGGTTGGAATTCTGAAGAATCCTACATCATTTGGATCAACTGAGACATTTACTTCAAATGATTTTTCTGCTACAGGTGCTATTAAAGTAACTAATGTTAGTGGAAATTTGGTTGTTGGAGATACGATTAAGCAGATTGTTGGTACAACAACTGCTATTGGATATGTTGCTTCTTTTGATGAAGAAACTAACGTAATCAAATATATTCAAGATCGTTCACTGTATTTCAATAAAACTACTGGGACTCAGCGTGACTACATTGGGGTCACATCAGAATCAAGATATGTAAATTTTGAATCAACATCTGAATCTATTACATCTGATAGTGGATTCTCCGCTTCTGTTGATACTGGATTTAGTGGAATTACAACAACTACACTTGATGCAACCATTAATTTGGGAGTAAATTTTGTAGATGGTATCGCAAGTCCCCAGATAAATAAAAGATCAGGAGAGATAATTTATCTTGACAATAGACCAACAATTGCAAGAAATTCTCGCCAAAAAGAAGATATTAAAGTAGTCTTGGAATTCTGAACCAATGCCACAAAAAACTAATTTAAACGTCACTCCATATTATGACGACTTTAATCCTGAAGACAACTTTTACAAAGTTTTGTTCAAACCAGGATTTCCNGTTCAAGCTAGAGAATTAAATAATCTTCAATCAATCTTACAAAATCAGATTGAGAANTTTGGCGATCATTTCTTCAAAGATGGTTCTGTCGTAATTCCTGGTGGAGTTACTTATGATAGTGAATATTATTCAGTAAAGATAAATCCAGATTACTTAGGTATTTCAGTATCAGCATATATTGACAATTTTATTGGAAAAATTATTAAGGGACAAACAACTCAAGTCACTGCGAATGTTATAAATATTCTTTCCGCAGAAGACTCTGATGATGGGCAGTTAACACTTTATATCAAATATTTAAATTCAAATAGTGATGGTGAATTTGTAACATTTGATAATAGTGAATTATTACTTGCCGACGAAGATGTTACCTATGGAAACACGACTATTAATTCTGGTTCATCTTTTGCTCAGGTAGTTTCTCAAGATGCAACTTCAATTGGATCAGCAGTATCCATTGCTGATGGTGTTTATTTTGTTCGTGGTTTTTTTGTAAACGTTTATAAACAAACTCTAATTCTAGATCAATATAGTAATAGCCCATCGTATAGAGTTGGTCTCAACATTATTGAAAGAACAGTCAATTCAAGTGAAGACTCAAATCTTTTTGATAATGCAAGAGGTTTTAATAATTTTTCAGCTCCTGGAGCAGATCGATTTGAATTTGAACTAGAGTTAATTAAAAAGGATATTGATGATATTGACGATCGTTCATTCATTGAAATTCTTAGACTTGTTGATGGAAGAACAGAAAAGGCAGAACAAAAGACACAATATAATATTATAAAAGATTATTTTGCACAGAGAACTTTTGATGAATCTGGAAACTATACTGTTGTTCCATTTTCATTAAATCTCAATGAGTGTCTCAATGATGAACAGGGTAATGATGGCATTTTTGATGAGACACAAACTACTAGACAAGGAAATATTCCATCAGATGATTTATTTTGCCTCACTGTCGGACCAGGAAAGGCATATGTAAATGGTTATGATGTTCAAGTAGCTGGATCTCGTATTTTAGATATTCCCAAACCCAGAGATACTGAAAACGTTGAAAATTCTCTGGTGCCATTTGATCTTGGAAGTAATCTCAAGATCAACAATGTTTTTGGCACACCAGTAATTGGATTGAATAGAGATTCAACTTATGCAATTAATCTCTATGATCAAAGAAAGAATAGCAATACTGCAGGAACTGGAGAGAAAATTGGAGAAGCGAGAGTATACTCATTTGCAGTAACTGATGCATCTTATGATGGTGATGAGACTGAATGGGATCTTCGTTTGTTTGATATTCAAACATATACTGAAATTACACTAAATGAATCTTATGAATTTTCTAAAGGTACATATTTTAAAGGATTAAGCAGTGGAGCTTCTGGATATGCTGCAGAAGCATTTGTAAGTGGAAATAAAGTAAAACTACATCAGACTTCTGGAGTATTTTTAAATGGTGAGCAAATTTCCATTGATGGTGTTACAGAATTTCCAAGAACAATTAAAGATATTAGAGCATATAGTATAAATGATATAAAGTCTGTATATCAAGATGCATCTTCTCTCGGACTAACATCAGACTTTGCTGCAGATGTTGTTCTTACAAGTAGAGTTGCCTCGGGATTTAATGTCACTGATAAAATTACGATTACAAGTGGTGGAACAGTAACTTCTGCTGGCAAAAAGTTCACTGGAATTTCCACAAATACAATTATCAGATATCAAAATACAGAAGATGGATATGCTGATGAAGTCTATAATAGGGTAACTAATGTTTCTGCTGATGGTAGCAGCATGACAGTTGTTACTACTCCAGATGTTTCTGGAATTAGTACTGGATTATTACCAACAACAACAATTAACGTAGATTTTAGAGTTGGTGCAACAGACTTTTCATTTGGAAATAGTGGAGGATCTCTCTTTATACCACTTAATAATCCAAATATTAGTACAATTGATCTATCAAGTGCAAATCTCCCAGTTTACAGTCAGCTAGATGGACTTTCCACTAATGCAAATGGAGAACTAACTGTCAATGTTAGTTCTGTCGGAATCTCTAGTGCATTATTTGATAATTTTGATGCTGAAAGATATTCAATTCACTATTCTGATGGATCTATTGAAGATTTAACCTCTGATCAATTCAATATTACCAGTGATGGTACTGAAATTACATTTACAGGTCTTACTCCAAGTGAATCAAATATTGTTCTAATTTCCACTGCAAAGAAAAGAGGATTAAGATCTAAAATTAAACAATATACCAGAAGCACGAAACTTGTAGTTGATAAATCCAAAAATAGGTCATCTGGAGTTACAACAAATACAGCTAACGGTCTTGATTTCAATTCATTCTATGGATTAAGAGTTGAAGATGAGGAAATTTCCCTAAATGTTCCTGATGTTGCAAATATTGTAGCAATTTATGAATCAACTACAAGTTCTGATCCTGTTTTGGACAGACTAACATTTGAAACGGGTTTAGGACTAAATGTAAATTCAATTCTTGGTGAGTATATTAAAGGACCAAATAACTCAGCTCTTGCACAAATTGTAACTCGTTCTTCTCCAACAGAGATTGAAATTGTTTATTTGAATGATCAGAGATTTGCAATCGGTGAGCAAATAACATTCCAAGAATCTGGTATTATTGGAACAATTCAAGCAATCACAAATGGTCAGTATGCTGATAGAACTGATGACTATGTTCTTGATGCTGGACAAAGACCGGACATATATGATTATTCCAGAATTGTTAGGAACGATGGTATAAAAGTTCCTAGTAAGAGACTTTTGGTAATTTATAATCATTATACAATTTTAAGTACAGATGAAGGAGATGCATTCACTGTTCTTTCATATGATGCTGAGAGATATAAGAAAGATATTCCTACAATTTTCTATCCAAATACAATCAACCAGTTTAGTTTCGTAAGAGCAACTGATACCATCGACTTTAGACCAAGAGTTTCTCCATTCTCTGGAACTACAAGTTCTCCATTTGATTATGATTCCAGAGATTTTTCAAATATTGGATCAACAACAAATCTAATTCCAAAGGCTAATGAGAGCACAATCATTGGTTATGATTATTATCTACCAAGAATGGATAGGGTAATTCTAACAAAAGAGGGTGTATTTAAAGTAATTACCGGAACTTCTTCGCCACAACCACAACCCCCAACAATTGTTGAAGATTCAATGACTCTTGCGACAATTGATTGTCCTCCATACTTATATGATGTTAATAATGCAGTGATAACTCTTATCGATAATAAGAGATATACAATGAGAGACATTGGTGCAATTGAAGATAGAGTTAAAAATCTTGAAGAGGTTTCATCTCTATCAATGCTTGAAAATGAGACTAGAACTCTACAGATTCAAGATGCCGATGGTCTCAGCAGATTCAAAACTGGTTTCTTTGCTGATGATTTCAAAAATGAAGATCTTCTTGATACTACATCTACAACTTGTGTTGTGGATCCAGGAATTAAACAACTGTCTGTTCCATCCAGTAGAATTACAGTAACTCCACAATTAGCTCCAGAAACTGAAGAACCTGCTTCTACAATTGATCTCTCAACAAATTATCCACTTCTAGATCCAAATCTACAAAAAACTGGAAATGTGGTTAGTTTGATATATCAAGAATCTGAATACGTTAAGCAAGCTTTTGCCACTAGAACTGAAAATGTAAACCCATTTAACATCATTGATTTTATTGGGACAATAACATTAGAACCCTCAACTGATACATGGGTCACAAATAGAACTGAATCTAGAACAGAAACAATTCAAAGGTTTAGAACTATTAACAATAGAAGTCAAAATGTAGTTAATAGATTTGTTGTTGGAAGACCTCAGGGAAGACCAACAAGTATGAGTACTCAGACAACAAGGTCCTCCGAAACTACATCTACAACTTCAAGTGCAATTACAAATGTAAGCACTGATATTGATGTTCAAGAAGCTCAAGATCAGTTTATTAGAAGTCGAAATGTTGCATTCTATGCAGAGGGACTCAAACCATTTACAAGATATTATCCATTTTTTGATGCATCAAGAAGAATTGATGTTATTCCAAAACTTATTGAAATTGAAAATGTAACTGGTTCTTTCAGAGTTGGTGAAACTGTTGAAGGTTACCTTTCAAATAATGGTAGGTTATCTACAAGAATTGTTGCATTTAGACTTTGTAGACCTGATCATAAAACTGGAAATCATCTAAATCCAGAAAGCACATTTGATGTAAGTCCATATAATATCAATCTATCTTTGGCAAGTACAAGAACATATAACACTTCATCTACGTTCTTGAATGTGGATATTGCCTCAATGGGACTGAGCCAACAAGGTCTTTTCTTTGGAAGGATTCAATCAAGAATTATTTTAGTTGGAAGAACGAGTGGTGCTCAGGCAACCGTAAGTCAAGTTCGTTTAGTTACTGATAGTATTGGTAGTGTATATGGATCAATCTTCTTCAGAAATCCAAGTGATAGACCCAGATTCAATACTGGTACAAGAGTATTTAAATTAACAAATGATCCAAATGATTCTGTATCCCTTCCTGGTTCACTGAAGCATAGTGAAGCAGAATCTGCATATACTGCTACTGGAACGACTAGAAGAACAACATTAACAACAACACAAACTCGACTTACAACAACAACGAATAATACTGTAACTACAGTTACAAATACCAATACATTCAGATTCCAAACACTTCCACCACCACAGGTTATTATTAGGAATCAAATTGTAGAGAGAACTGTTGTTCGTCAACCTCAAATTATTAGAACAATTGAAACAAGAGAAATTAGAACAAGAGAAGTAGAAAGAGTTATTGAGAGAGAAGTTGAAAGGAGAGATCCTTTGGCTCAAACTTTCTTAACTGATAAAAAAGGTGCATTTATTACTTCTGTTGACATTTACATGGCAACAAAAGATCCAACAGCACCTTTAACAGTTGAGATTAGAACTGTTGAACTTGGTACTCCCACACTCATTCTTGCCTCTAGAGAAGCTCAAGTAGTTCTTTCACCAAATCAAATTAATGTCTCAGATGATGCTAGTGTTGCAACAAGAGTAACTTTCCCAGCACCAATTCCAGTTCTCCCAGAGACTGAATATGCAATTGTTCTTCTTGCTCCAACAAGTGATAAGTACAATGCTTGGATTGCAAAACTGGGTGAAAGGACTGTAAATACTCAAGAACTTTCAGGTCCAGAATCTGTCATATATTCTAGACAGTATGGTGCAGGTTCTCTATTTAAGTCACAAAATGGTTCTACTTGGACACCAACTCAATTTGAGGATATGAAGTTCCAGGTGAACAAGTGTGAGTTCTTGGCAGATAGTGGTACTGCAACTTTCTATAACCCAGATATTAGTTATAATTCTGGTATTCTACCAAAACTTCCAACAAATCCAATTAAGACACTTCCAAGACAACTTGAAATTGGTATTACTACGGTAACTCAGACAACTATGCAGGAAATTCTAACTCCTGGTAGAAAGGTTGGATCTGGAACAACCGTAACTGGATTTATTGGTAATGTTGGTGGACCAATCTCAAATCTAAATGTAAATATTGCTGGAATTGGTTATTCAACTGGAACTTATAGTGGTGTTTCACTCTTCTCTCTCAGTGGCAATGGATCTGGAGCTGTAGGTGTAGTAACTGTTGCCTCTGGTGGAGTTACTCAGATTTCAATCACTGAACCAGGAAATGGATACATCGTTGGAGATACTTTGGGAATCACTACAAGTGATGTTACCAAAGGTGCAAAGGCACAAATCTCAGTTTCAAACATTTCTGGATATGACAAACTTTATTTAACGAATGTTAAGGGAGAACAATTCTCTGTTGGCAATCCTCTCGTTTATTATGATGATACTTCAACTGCCGTCTCTCTCGGTTCTACAAACGTATTGAGTTCTACTTTATCTGATGAGGTTTACTCTGGAAACGTAATTGAAGTATTGCATCCAAATCATGGAATGAGATCTATTAACAATTTGGTTGAAATTCATGATGTCCAACCAACAAGAACTCCAACAAAACTATCTACAAATATCAACTCAACTGTAACGACAGTTTCTGTTGCGGATACATCAATCTTTGCTACATTCCAAGGTGTCTCAACTTCATCTGGATATGCAATTGTTGGTAAAGAAGTAATGTTCTACGATAGTATTGGAAGTGGAACTCTTGGCATTTCCACAAGAGGTGCTGAAGGAACTTCTGCAACTCGACATTCAATTAATGATCTAATTTATCCTTATGAGTTCAATGGCATCTCCCTAACACAAATTAATAAAACTCATGAAATGCCATCAAATGTGACTTTACAGAATAATAAAACCATTGACACTTATTATCTACAAATTGATCGTGGAAATAGAAAAACTGGTGATAATCAATTGAGTTTTGATAGTGAACTTATTTCTGGTGGTTCTGATGTTTGGGCTTCTGGAAATATCCAGTTTGATAGACTCACCCCAAGACTTGATATTGTCACACCTAGAGAAACTTCAATTGAAACTCGTATCAGAACAATCACGGGAACAAGTGCTGGTGGAAATGAACCATCTTTTGTAGATACTGGATTTGTTGTGACAGAACCAACTGGAACAATTCTATATCCAGCTCCAAGAATGATTGCGTCAAAAGTAAATGAAGACGAAAGTCTAGAAAGTCTACCAAGAAATAAATCATTTACAATTGAAGTTGATCTAAGAACTGATGATGGAAATTATTCTCCATTCATATATCTTGATAACTGTGCTGTTGACTTAGATAGGAGTAGATTGAATAGTCCAATTCAAGATTATGCTACTGACTCAAGAGTTAACACCACAAATCAAGATCCACATGCTGCAATTTATGTTTCTCGTAGAGTTGATTTGAAGAATCCTGCAACTTCAATCAAACTTCTAACATCTGCATACGTTGATCTGACTTCTGATATTAGAGCTCTATATAAGATATTCCCAGTGGATTCTGGAAATACTGAACAATCATTCATTCTGTTCCCAGGATATGATAACTTAACTGATACAGATGCTGATGGATTTGGAGATTTGGTCATTGATCCTGCCAATAATTCTGGTAGACCTGATCAACAAGTGATTGCAAATGGCGATAATGTCTTTAGAGAATATCAGTTTACTGCAGATAATCTCCCACCATTTACAGCATATCAGGTAAAAATTGTCTTTAGTGGAACAAACGAAGCCTTCGCTCCTCGTTTGAATGATCTAAGAACTCTGGCACTGGCATAATTATGAATTATAAAAGAATAGAGCAGGATCACGATTATGTTCGTGATCCTGAAACAAATGCTGTAATTAATACTAATGATCAAGCATATGAAAATTACATAAAGTCAAGAAAACTGCGAAATAGTAGGAGAAGAGAAATTGAAGAATTGAAGAGTGAGATTGATGAAATAAAGGATATGTTAAAGTCTCTTATTGATAATAATAAATAGTCATATAGACTCCCGTTGGCACCTCAAAAATGGCTGTATATGTCCACAATATCACAATTCAACAGGGTGCAACTTTTAATTTGACATTTGAGGTTGAGGGCACTCAAACAAATGCACCTAAAGATTTAACGGGTTATTCCTCATCTTCACAATTAAGAAAGACTTATAGTAGTTCATCTGCTGTATCTTTTGCATCAACAATTACTGATCCAATTGAAGGTGCCGTTAAAATTTCTATGGCTTCAACAGTGACTTCTTCACTGAAACCAGGAAGATATGTTTATGATGTCAAAATTGAAAATCCATTAGAAATTGTCAGAGTTGTAGAAGGTACAGCACTAGTTAGACCGGAGGTAACTAAGTCATGAGCGTAAAGATAAAGGTATCCCCATCCAGGACTAATACTGTCAGAATTGGTCAAACAAATGCAGTCAGAACACTCAAGTCTGATCGTGTTGCATACTTAAGGGAACTATTGGATGTTGATTTAGATGGAGTTACTGATGGTTCTATTCTAATTTATGAACCAGTTACAAATAAGTTTGTTGCAACAAATACTTTAACTGCGGGGACAGAATATAACTTTGACATTGATGGAGGTGAATTCTGATGGCATCTCCAACTACAAGACAAGAACTTATAGATTACTGTTTGAGAAGACTGGGTGCTCCAGTTCTTGAAATTAATGTTGACGATGATCAGATTGATGATCTAGTTGATGATGCAATTCAATATTTTCAGGAACGTCATTATGATGGTTCTGAGAGAATGTATTTAAAATATCAAATCACGCAAGAGGATATTGATAGAGGAAAAGCAGGTGGTTCTGGTGGGGTTGGGATTGTAACAACCACTGGAACATCAACAATTGCTGGTGCAGCTACAACGTTTAGTTTTTATGAAAACTCAAACTATATTAAAGTTCCTGATCAAATTTTAGGAATCAATAAAATTTTCAAGTTTGATACTAATTCAATTTCTGGTGGAATGTTTAGTATCAAATATCAACTATTCCTAAATGATTTGTACTATTTCAGTAGTGTTGATCTATTACATTATTCAATGGTAAAAACATACCTAGAAGATATTGATTTTCTCTTAACTACTGATAAGCAAATTAGATTCACAAAGAGGCAGGGAAGATTATATCTGGATATTGATTGGGCGGCACAAACTCCAAATGATTTTATGGTAATTGATTGTACAAGAGCTTTGAATCCAGGAGATTTCCCCAAAATATATAATGATAGTTGGTTAAAGAGATATCTAACCTCAATGATTAAAAAACAATGGGGGGCAAATATGATGAAATTCAGTGGAACTAAACTTCCTGGTGGAATTGAACTAAATGGTAGACAGTATTATGAAGATGCGGTTGCAGAATTGAGAGATATTGAGGATAAGATGCAATCAACTTATGAACTGCCACCAATGGATATGATAGGATAATGGCACTCAATCCCTTCTTTCTACAAGGATCTTCTAGTGAGCAGTTTTTACTGCAAGATCTTATTAATGAGCAATTGAAAATCTATGGAATAGATGTATATTACATCCCAAGGAAGATTATTGGGACAGAATCAATTTCCAAAGAAGTTACTATGTCCAAACTTGATGATAACTTTATCATTGAGGCCTATCTTGATAATTATGAAGGGTATGGTGCCAATTCTGATATTATGTCAAAGTTTGGTATTCAATTGACAAATGAGATATCTCTTACAATATCAAAAGAAAAGTTTGAAGTTCTTATTGAACCTTTTTTAGAAGATTATAAAACTTTGGATAATGGTGAAATCATAGTTTCTGCCAGACCAAGAGAAGGGGACGTAATATTTTTTCCATTAGGAGAAAGACTTTTTGAGATTAAGCGTGTAGAGCATGAAAAACCATTTTATCAGTTAGGAAAAAATTACGTTTATACATTATCTTGCGAACTTCTTAGACTTGAAGATGAAATTATTGATACTTCTGTTGAGGCAATTGATTCTGTAGTAGAGGATACTGGTTATATTACAGCACTATCACTAGTTGGTGTTGCATCTACCGCAAGTGCTATTGCAGTACTCGCAGAAACAGGATCTGTAAGAAAGATTGGTCTAATTAACGATGGATATGATTATAGATCAACACCAACCGTAGCAATTTCAACATCTCCAGTTGGTGTTGCAAGTGCAAATGCAACGGCAGTCGCAATTAGAAGTGATAGATCGATTTATGATGTTCTAATTACAAACTCTGGATTTGGTTATTCTACAACTCCAACGGTAACTTTCTCTGGAGGTGGAGGATCTGGAGCAGCTGCAACTGCAATTCTTGGTGATGGATCAATTCAATATATTAGTATTGCAAATACTGGAGCACTATATGTGGTTGCACCCACTATTACAATTAGTGGACCATCCACAACGGCAGCAGGATCTTCCGCAACTGCAACTGCAACTATTGGTGCTGGTGGATCTGTTACATCAATTCTTATGAGCAATGCGGGATTTGGATATACTCAGGTTCCAAATATTGGAATTGGATCTGCACCGCAGGTTGGAATTGGAACTTTCTTAAGTAACGAAACCATTACTGGAAGTCTTTCTGGAGCAACTGCTAGAGTTAAAAAGTATAGTGCTGACACAAATGTATTAGAGGTTTATATAAATAGTGGTAGTTTTACTCCTGGTGAAACGATTACTGGTTCAGAATCAAATGCTGTTCATGTGTTGAGTGCATATGATTCTGACCCTGGTTTAAGAATTCCATTTTCTCAAAATCAAGAAATTGAGGATTTGGCTGATGACATATTAGATTTTTCAGAATCAAATCCTTTTGGTACATACTGATGTTAGGAACTTATTACTATCACGAAGTTATAAGAAAGACGATTATTTCTTTTGGAACTTTGTTTAATAATATTCATGTTAAACATACGAGTAATGACAGTAATACTATAAGCGATATTGAAGTTCCTTTAGCATATGCTCCACAGCAAAAGTTTTTAGCAAAACTAGAGCAACAGGAACAGTTAAGTAAACCAGTTGCAATGACGTTGCCAAGAATGTCATTTGAGATGACAGGCATTTCTTATGATCCATCAAGAAAGTCAAATGTTACTAAAACCTTTAAGGCTCTAGATGGTGAAGAACTAAAAAAAGTATATCTTCCAGTACCATATAACATTAATTTTGAATTGTCAATATATTCAAAATTAAACGATGATGCACTACAAATCATTGAACAGATTTTACCATATTTTCAACCATCTTTCAAGATCACAATAGACTTAATAAGTGCAATTGGTGAGAAAAGAGATGTGCCAATAACTTTGAATAACATTTCTATGAGAGATGATTATGAAGGAAATTTCACAACTAGAAGAGCATTAATTTATACATTAAACTTTACAGCAAATACATATCTATTTGGTCCTATTGCGGATTCAACAGAGGGACTAATTCGTAAAGTTCAAGTTGATTACTATAGCAGCACAGATGTGCAAAATGCTAAGAGAGAAGTTAGATATACTGCAGTTCCAGATCCGATCGATGCTGATCCCGGCGATGATTTTGGTTTCACTGAAACCTATGAATATTTTGCCGATGGCAAAAACTATAGTATCGCTCAAGGTCAGGATTTGTAATCTATTATGTCTAAATCATTCGATAAAATCAGTTCTTCACTTAACACTGAAACTGAAATCATAGATGTTTCTGCAACAGAGACATCAAAAGAAATTATAAATGATGATTCAGATTCTCTAGGGGATTTGATTGAACAAATTAAAAAAGATTATGATTACACTAGAGCAAATTTGTATTCTTTGATTGAGAAAGGTCAAGAAAGTCTTAATGGGATTATGGAATTAGCTCAGGAATCTGATTCCCCAAGAGCATATGAAGTTGCAGGTCAAATTATGAAAAACGTCGCAGATACTGCAGATAAATTAATTGATCTCCAGAAAAAGATGAAGGAACTTAATAAAGAAGAAGAACAGGGCCCAAAGAGAGTTACTAACAATGCTCTATTTGTTGGATCCACTGCAGAACTTGCCAAATTCCTGAAAAGTCAGAAGTAAAATTCATAAATATAAAAGAAGCAATACCCACCAAATACAATGAATGAAGATCTTCGGGATTGGTTTGGAAAAGGTGGAAAAGGTGGTGTTGGTGGTGGCGGATGGGACCGTTATAACACCAAAGGTGAACGAATTGGAAAATGTGCCCGTGAACCCGGAGAACCTAAACCAAAATGCCTCTCTAAAGAAAAAGCAGCAAAAATGTCTAAGGACGAAATTGCCGCTTCGGTAAGGAGAAAAAGAAAAGCAGATCCAGTAGCTGACAGAAAAGGTAAAGGGGGAAAACCAAAGATGGTATCCAATAAAATTGGAGAACAATCTCAACCAGATTATGGAAAGTTTGATCGCAGAGTAAATGCTGCAAGAGCGACTAAAAATAAAGATTTAAAGATCAAACTATTGAAGAGTGCGATTCCCCTTCGCCCCGAAAACATAAAG
>JGI10211J14876_10000707_pt1 | contig 14293 bp, 13 predicted proteins | sample Etolagsediment_FD_14876 | JGI IMG/M metagenome (IMG submission 14876)
ATACTCCAGTTGTTCACACGTAATTGTCCTGCCGATCTACAATCATTGACATGGGAATTACGTGACTCGTTGTCCATGGATGAACACATATCCTCTACACGAAGAATCCATTTATCTGAACTGGAAGTTACTGTAGATTCTCCCCAATGACGCACAGTATCGTATGTCCATCGAATATCGGTTTCTTGACCTGCGCCTCTATCTTGAAGAATCGATGAAACGCCCGTAGGTCCCGTCAATATAAGTTTCACACAACCTCGTCCATTAGGAGCATCGATGTCAACGTTTACGCGTACATGTTCCAAATGAGAAATCCTATCGCTATGTCCCGTCGCTCTCCATACGTATTGCTTCACATTATTTGATACATAATCCGTATTTCGTACATTGCATGCAACATCTCGAGATTCTACGTGAATGAGAGGTCCCACATGATCCCATGTAAGTGCTAAGGATACGGCAGCATCTGCATCGGCCATTCCAAATCCATAATCATGTGAATGTGTAAATCCAGCATCGTTTTTCGTCCATTCCGACGATGTTGAATCCGTTTTTCGACTGGTATTTACTAGAATATGTTGTACGTCTCTCCATGTAAGTTCAGGATTGGCTTCTAGCATCAAAGCTACCAATCCTGAGATTTGAGGAGCTGCTGCACTGGTTCCACCAAAATCTTCCGTACATCCGTTAATCGAATATCCCCAAGTTGACATCAAATCGGTCGTTACAATTGAACTTCCTCGAATACCAGAAGAAGGAGCGGAACATAACAAGTTGGCACCAGGTTCAGAGTACCAAGTATACTTTCCACGGACGTTGATGGCTCCTACAGCAATGGTATACATCGAGTTGGCATACGCATCGTAATTGGAATTGTCGTCGTTGAATCTCCCATTTCCACCAGCCCATACATAAATGGACCCTTTACCTCCTCGACCATTCTCTGTACAATAAGCAAACGCTTCTTGTACCATACGTCCAGGTCCTCCTAGTCTAGCTCCTTCATCCGAAGGACCCCAACTGTTAGAGTAAATATGAATGCTTTCATCCTCATCGCATAAATGACATAGAGCCCTTGCTTCTTCTGCATCAGTAGTCCATGATCCAAGTAATCGAAGACCGATCAAATTTGCTTCGTAAGCCACGCCTACACCACAATTCGAATCTTCTGAAGCTGCTGCCGTACCTGCAGCTGACGTTCCATGTCCATCGCTTCGATAGGGTTCAGGATCATTATCATCGTCATTAAAGTCATATGACATGTCACGGACGTATCGATGAGAAAGATCTGGATGTTCACGTTGAATACCATCGTCTACCACAGCCAAATTGATTCCTCGACCAGATACTTCATGGTTCCTCCATGCATCGACGACTCTTAGGTGTTGCCCACGTAGATGCCATTGATCCGAAAATTCAGGATCTGTAGGAGGTCTCCAAACAGAACGTTTAAATCGTTCTTGAGGACACATTTCNCCCCACCATTCAACCATATCGCTTCGATCGAGACGATCGTGGTATGTATCTACAGAAGATCCTCCTACACTACGTACACCAATACGAGGTTTTTCGCGGACCCATGTAAAGAAATTGGGAAACGGTTTTGAGAGAGGTCCTTTGTTTTTAAATCCATGCGATTCCGCCAATTGGTCGGCTTGACGGATGTAACGATCAGGCAATTGAACAATCACCACATCATTCTCCAAATACTTGGTGGGCCATCCTTTACTCACTCGATGTTTCTGAGGAATCACACTGGATCGATTCCCAGGGAATCGAATGGGTTCGACCGCTAGAGCGAGGGCTACTACTGTAAGTAATAGAAAGACCCTCATCGATCTATACCAAAGAGTATAACTAGAGAGATAAGGTGTTGCCTCGACAAGATGATTTTTTTTTTCCTCTAAATGAAATACCCCCTCTTCAAAAAAAAAACTGTATTTCTCATCCAAGATAGATAGATATGTGTAGCATATGTGTAGTAGAAGATGGAAAGCATATGGACCATCACTGACAAAGCCCGTTTCGTAGCGGCTCTGGAACGGTCTTATCTTCTAAGAGGGGATGCGAAACGGAGGTATCGACGAAGTGATCCTATACCCATACCCATGAGTGATAGAGAAATCGATATCGCTATCCGTCTTGGTAATGAAGACGATATGTTTGAATCGAATGATCCTCGATCTATGATTCTTGTCCCACCGGGCGAGTTTGAAAGAGATGCGTTCCTAACAGAAGCCTCTGATCTTGAAGAATATTTGAGTTTGAGACAGCAATTGGAGCAAATGATTAATGATATAATCAGCCAAGGTGAAGTTGTGCGCCAACGATTCGACCGTTTGTTCGACTACATGCTCGAAATCGATAACTTTGATAATCGACGTATATATGCTTACATTCTATACCTTCAATATGGAACTATACGAACCTTGCCTCTATTGATTTCTAAATGGGGAGCGATGAGACGTGGATTCAAACTAGTCAATGAGCGTTGGGAAAATGAACGATTGAGAAGGATGTCGCAACGACCTACTCGTCCAAGTGTTCGTCCTGGTGGACGTAAAGGAATAGGAGAAAAAGTATCTTTTGAATACCTATATTAAAAAAAAACTGTATTTCTTATCTAATATAGATAGAGAATGTGGTGTAATGCGTTTAGAGAGAAAGAGAATGGAAGGGGAAAGGGTAAAAATATGGAACATCGAGAATAAAATACGTTTCGTCGAGGCTGTGGAACAAAGATATCGTAACGCAGAGTTACGTGGAACAGAGGTAGATATACCTATACGTCTGAATTGGGCGGAAGAGATTGAAGCTGAAGATCTCTCCCAACACAACGAAATTTTTGAAACGGAAACACCATGGAACTTGGGTCCAGTAACGGCAATCAGATATTTCACTCAAAGAACTCGAACTTATGATGAATATATGGATAGGCGGGGTGAGTTGTTGACTTCTATCGACGGTTTCAATCGGGAAGCTGGTCGAATCAAAGAAAAATTCCAACAAGTGTTTGATTTAATGCTATCAGAGACAAAGGACTCGAAAAGGAGACGTATTTATGCTTACATTCTATTCCGCCAACATGGAATCATACGAACTCTGCCTCAAAAGCGTCAGAAATGGCTTTGGATAAAACGTAGTTTTGCATATGCCAATGAGGATTTTGAACGTCAACGATTGCGAATGATATTGAAGTCTCGCAAGCCTTCCCCAATGTTTCGTCCAGGACCTAAAATAATAAGTGAGCAAGAAGAAGATAAAGATCTCTTTATATATTAAAGTGTAATTCGTACGAAAGACATTACAAAAGGAGAGTAGGACTAGAATCGAACCCTTTGTATATTGGATAAAATAAAAGTAATACATTCTCATCGATATCTTTCGAATATGTTGTTTTTAATAGACGATGGATCGGATACCATTGGAGAACATTTCTGATCCAGTCCAACTCACTCAGGAATTTGATAGATACCGCAGGGAAGGTAATTTAGACCCCCTCGATCTCACTGAAGATGAAGAAAATGAGGCACTTGCTTTAATGCTCAGTCCTAGTGCAAAAAGGTTGCTTCCACCGTATCGTGTGGACATCAATTCTCTATTGCCTTATGGTAGGATACCGGCCGAGTCGTTCGAGGAATATTTGATACGTAAACAAGCATTGAATGACGCGTTTGGTCGTTTGGAAATCAATCGTCAGAATATTCTTGATCGGTGGAGTATCGTGTGGAATTTTTTACCACGTGAACCTTTGGGGACAAGTGCACGTAGAGTCGCTTTATATGTTGTCTACAGACAATACGATAGATTGGAGAAAAACAAGAAGAATCTTCGTGACATGATTACCTTGAAAGAAGATTTTGTTCGCGTCAATCCAGAATATTCAAGAATGGAATTTAACCGAGAGATACTACCACCTGTGGCAGAACGAGCGTTTGAATATATCTATTAAATCAAAACAGCCACTCACTACAAAAATGCAATTGGATAAAATAAAAGTAATACATTCTCATCGATATCTTTCGAATATGTCGCTTTTAATAGAAGATGGATCCAACAACACCATTGGAGGACATTACCGATCCACATCAACTCATCGAGGAATTCGATAGATACATACTGGAAAGAAATAGTGATCCTCTCGAGCTGACCATAAAAGAAGAATATGACGCGGATAAATTAAAGGATCAGGTATTTGCCCCACTTCGAGAAGTGAATTATCGTGAGCTACCTAGCTATGGTCATACAGCGGATTCAATGCTAGAATATTGGACGCTTAAAGAAAAATTGGTTTACGCAATTAGGCTATTGACTATCAATAACGACCTTTGGCAAATTCGATGGAACTTTTGGTGGAATAGAACACGACAGACAAAAAATAGAAGTCTACGAAGAGTGTATGTGTTTATTCTATACCGTATATACTATGAAAAGAAGAAAAACGAGAGGAATATCGAGGATCTGAATAGATTGAAAGAAAATTTCGACATTGTCAATGAAAGATATTCACGTATGCTTCCCCGAGAGGTACTACCACCTGTGGCAGAACGAGCGTTTGGATATATTTATTAAATAGAAATGGCAATTACAGCCACTACAAAGAGTACAAACATGGATGAGAAAAATGCCTTAAACCCATCACTCTCGTAATTCGATATGGCAAAGAACCACCATGTATGATAACTTGAATGTTTCAAATCTAATGTGGCTTCATGCATCACACTTGCGGGTGGAACTTCGGAATCCGGTTCACCATCTCCATCCGTATCTACAGGAATCATTTTTTGTGGATGTCTCGTCACCATACCCGTCTCTCCAGATCCTTCCAAAAGAAGTTCACTATTCCCTCTACCCACTTCTCCTTCCTCCTCCTCGATTTCTCCTGCTCCCCATATGAAACAAGACAATGGGTTTCGGAAAAACACCATCCAGTAAAACATCGTCAATCCGAAAAACACCAAGTATGGCGTCCACGAAAATGTATCCTGTCCCAAGTTCCATGCACCCATAGCGAATATGTAGCCTAAAGCTACAAGTCCCACAATCCATCCTCGATGAGAACAAATAATCATCATCATAACGAATAGAATCAAGTATTGTAGGATAAGTATTCCATCCGCAGAATCTCGAAACGCGGCCAAATCGAAGGATCGATGGATATAATAACTAAGTAGAGTGGCTCCAATCCCCACCAATATATCGATAAGAATGGCCCACAATATGTAGGAAGCAATATCGATCTTGCGATACACAAATCCATAGACTTCCTTATACACGCCACGGTATTCTTTCTTACTCGATTCTCCCCTATGCATGGGAAAAGCGAATGTCGAACGTATATGATTCCTACGTCGTCCTATTACGGCATAATACGTCTCTGAATCGGGGTTTTCATAGGTTTCTTTGTAAGAAAAGGCTGTGGATAAGTCTTCTCTTGTAGGGTTCTCTTTATAATAAATAGGGGTAGTGGTCCACAATGATCGATGTGAAGGAAGTATATGGAAATATTGTCGAAATAGAAAAAGGGGTAATTCCACTAAGATCGACCATGTGAATATACCCAATAAGACCACCAACCAGCTTCGAAAGTAGAATTCTGCTGCGAGTGGTAGAAACAAGTGTGGATAAAACGATCCCAATCCTGGAATACACATGAAATCAAAGGTATTTCTTGCAAAGTTTCTCCATCGAAAGACGTCTGGGTACGCACGATCGCTATCCCAAGGATCTCCATGAGAGGTAGGATGTGGTTCATCCAGCCGTTCGTATCGATTGTGTACGAAAAACTTGGACATGTTTCTATCTCTCTCTCTCTCTCTTTAAAGGAGACACTACATAAGGATTCTTTTTTTTCCAACACTATACTGTTATTTTTTTTTTACTAATGTATAAAAAATTTTTTTTATATACGCATATACACAAAAACCATTCTTTTCTATATTCTACAAAGTACATACACGCACATGACCACCATAGCTACCAAGTCATATCGACCACCCGTACTTACAGCGGAAGACAAAGATAATGTACTCCGTGGGATCAAACTGTACGAATTGACGAACGGTGGAGCGACGCTTAATTTAGAACAAACGAATGCGTACGTACGTTTCATGGATACACTCATGAAACTAGACATGGTGCATCTTATGCAAGTGAGAAACGTTTTGAGACGAATTCGAGATCAAGAGATGTCTATATAAAAAAATGTTTCTCAAAAGAAAATGGTTAAAATACTCAACAAAAAAAAGGGATCGTGATATACATTATATATCAATATTGCTATATTGTACATCTAACAACCCATGGAACGCGGTACCATTAGTCAAAAAGATGCTGTTAAAGGAGTACTGGGAATATCTGAAAATGAGTTCAGAAACCAAATCAAATGGACGAATACGAAGGGACCTCTATCTACTGGTTACGATCGTAGAATTCGGTCTATGATGAACAGAGAAAAACTAAAAAAAGGTTATTCTATTTTCAAAGAGGATGATTTTGAATCTAAGATGCTTGGAGATGTCAAAACGAAGGCGAAATCTGTTCGTAGTAGGGAAAGTCGTTTTTACATTCTTTTCCATAATCCGTATAAGGATAATCAGACGGATGTTCGTGGATTGATGGAAAATCCAAACTTCAATGGTGCTGCATTTCAGTTTGCGTCTACGATGTTTGGTCCTTTGGAAGGAGGAAAATTCCCATATGCCGCGAGATTGGAAACGATGCATGAAAGAGCCGTTCAAGGAGAATTCGCTTCTATTTCAACCATCGGTGCAACACTATGGAGGAAATATGTCCTTCCCTATGAAATGAAAACACTATTGAAAACAGATGACGAGCGAGCTCTCAACAGAAGCATGTATACACTCGAACACTTCACTTCACGGAATCCCTCCGATAATCGACTCCCGTATAAGACGTTGAAAGGTGGAAAAACATCTTTTGTGGTCAATTGGGAAAAGGTGATAAATTTTAGAAAAAGAGACGGCGACGTGGATCTCGTGAAAGTACCGATTCACAAAAACGTAAAAGTACATTTTGGATACGGTTCCGGAGAGGGGTTGAAAAAAGGACAAAGAGACGACGAAAGCCAAATCACGGACTTGCGTGGAAAGAATCAACGGGTGACCTGTATTTTTTCATCTACCATAGATTTCAAAAAGTACGACGAAAAGAATACGATAAAGGCCGAACCACTACAAGAAATATTACAAACGGCCGCGTACGAAGGAGCTATCTTTGGAGCGGCTGCATCTGGATGCAAAAAGGTTGTTCTTACAATGGTTGGAGGAGGATCATTCAGGAACAACCCAAAAATTATCCTTGGTTCACTGTTAAAAGTTCTCAAGAATCCGGATGTCAAGAAACTAGGGATAGATATTTACCTCAACTTTCGATACGACGATCGATGGAAGGATTATCATTTTGCCAAATACGACAAAAACTTGTTGCAATCTGAAATAATAGATCGATTGGGCCAACTCATAGAATTGACGAATCACAAAAAGCTTAGATATGATTATGTCAAGTACGTTAAAAAGTATATAGACGATGCCGCCGGAACATCGGACGAACTGCACAGGATACAAGGCATTGTCGAACTTTTGGATCCTTACGATATTGCTACAGAAGAAGAAGAAGAATGGAACCCCATTCCTAAAACAGAATCATTATGGGAACGCGAGCTGGAAAAGAAAAGAGAAGAGGAAAGAAGACGAGAAGAGGGATGGGTTTTCTTTGGAGAGGAAGAAGAAGAAGAAGAAGAAGAGGAGGAGGAAGAAGAGGAAGAAGAAGAGGAAGAAGAAAAAATATGGGGGGAGAAACACTCCAGTATATTGAAGAAAGTCATGAAGCAAATTGGTAAATTTTTCGAAACGAAAAAAGACAGGATAGTCTTCGAGAAGACCTTTGCGGAAATAATCTATTTGATATATGAGCGAACGGTTGATCGAACAAACCTAGAGCGTAGCTATAGATACCTGCTTGATAATATTATCGCGGATTTCGTGAAACTCTTTAAAGCAAAGAAAGCCGGTAGAGAGTACCTCTCTTTGGAAGACTTTAAGGAGATTATGAAGAAATTGGCTAGCAAATATCCCAAACGTAAGTATTCTAAGGACGAAATAACGAATGATGATTGTTTTCCTGTATGGTAGAATATACGTGCATTCTTTTAAACTTAAAAGGATAACGAATAAAACAAGGAAACCCAATTTCTATCGTATTAAATATTTTCTCAAAGGAAAATACGGTGATGTCACATAGAAACATATTTTAACTAAGCCATGCTTTCGCTTCATCTTGTGCATCTTTCTTAAAGTCTTGATTATCTCCGGCAATCTCTTTTTGCAAATCAATACCTGCAGTCCTCGATCCCAAGTCAGATGCCAGTTTCAATGCTTCGGATAAATATCGAAGGAGATGGAAATGTCTTGCGGCGCCTATGGTATTCACAATATCGTCGGCTATATCCTTCGCTTTCTGGGTTTTACCAAACGCAAACAGATCGTCCATCGCTTCGTTTAGGTTTATACCCAAATGTCCCAATCCTTCAATAACGGACTGTTTGTTCATGACTGATGTTATCAGTGGTGTTTGAAGGAGATTGTCTGCTTTGGTCAATGTATTCTCAGCCTGTCGTTTGGCTAAGAAATATTCTGCTACAATCTGTCTCCTTTGATCGATGACATCTTCCACAAAATCCGCACCCTTGGAAGCCACTTCTTTCGTCTTCTCATTCGATAGAACTTGATTTACATGGTATTCTAGGATCGAAGTGTTTGCCACAATGCCCGTAAGATTGGCTTGTTGTATCAAACCCATCAACGAATCCCACCCTTGTAGTGTATTTGTAATTTTCTCGACCATCGCCTTGTCGTCATGTAACGGAAGTACGTGAAGCAATATGTTCATGAAATGCGATACGTACGTTTCGTTTTGTACATTGTCAAGACCTTCTAGTGTATCATAAATTCCTTCTTCTTCCTCCCCTTCGTTTGTAGATATGAACGATTCTTGACCCATACTCTTCAACTTGGCAATATGGATTTCCTTGGCTCTCCGGTAATTCGAATCCAAATCCTTTGTGACAGTATACGTCTCGTTGATGAATATACGGACAGCTTCTAGGATTTGGTCGGCTTTCTTCTCTATATCCGAGAGTGTGGATCGATGGGCAACAATAACTCCTGTAAGAGCAACCGCTGCAGCCAACAGTAAAGCGAAAATAACTGCAATAATGACTAGGGTAAGCCATATTCTATATACCCATAGACGTATAGTGTTTATGTCTTCATATAAAATGTCGTTCTTGTTCCCTCCATACGTTGTATCTCGGAATGTCCTTCTCTTCCCAGCACCAAACCCAGGGTAGGTTGACATCGTATTACGAAACATGTAGAAACAAGGTTCGTTATCACATTGAGTATCACTATATTTTTTTTTACACTTTAAAGATATACAATAGGAGTGTTTAGAAATCTAGACGTCGAGGAAGATGACCCCCCATGCCTCTCCTACGTCTTTCAGTCCTATTTTCACTTCCTCGATTTTTAGCTTGTCGATGCTTCGACTCTTGTTCTGGAGGATTTTCATGACTCATTATCATATCACGTTCCATAGCTTCCGCCAACGAATCCACTTCGCTCGGTGACACTTTCTTCGTGTGGTCGCGCATGGTAATGACTGAACGAACAAACTTCTAACGGTTAGGTCGTTTTCCCGCCAAAACGCGGTCAAAAATTAAAATTATTAGTATTTTTTTTCCTCCCCTGCCTAAACATAATTGAGGAAAAAAATGAAATGTTTTGATTATAATATTTAGTTTACGAAAGAAATCAATGATGAATAAAGGATCTTTCTTTTTTCTTCTCCTCCTCCCCGTTGGGAAAATGGAAATGATACAAACACGTGAAGATGCTATACGTCTTTTGACTTGCAAGTCAATGTATACTGCCGTTCCATATCTGACTCCTTTCCAATCTCCAGAAGATGCTACATATTTTGTCAATTGTGTAGTATGTGCACGGAAGCTGGTCTATGGCATTGACTTCTTTAAGAGTATTTGCCTGAAAATACGGGATTTACTACTTTGTCATCCATTTTGCGTAACATGTTCATTGACATTACCAAATGCTTTGAATTGTTGCAGTTGTAATGATACGTTTGATCCTATGGTGGGTGTGATATCCACATTATCGATAGATTGTTCTGGACTTCCTGTGGCCAAATCAGCGTATGCGTGCTGTTCGGTGGAATGTGACAAACGATTCATAAAACATGTGTTGAAGAACGCACATCGAGACGGACCAATCGAAGTGACTTATGAATGCGAGTATTGCAAAGTGAAATTCAAAGATAAGCCGTTATTATGTCTACGGTGCAAATTTGCTAGGTATTGTGGTGTAGAGTGTCTACGCAAAAACAATGCAAATCATACTAGAATTTGTAACACGGCCGTTACATACGCAAATAAAAAGAAGAATAGTAAATGAGGTTTTATTCAATCCTATACGTAAGTAAATTTTAATACAATAAGAACAAATAAATGACCAAAGGGACGGTAACTATGATTACAGTGGAAAATGGTATCAAATACCACCAATACTGTGGTTCTCCAGGTACCACCATCTCATCGTATTTATATACCATGGTAGCATGTATGATCGAGGTCAACAATATCAATGTTATTCCTAAACCTATACATATTGCACTTATACTTGATCCTTTCAATACATTATCTGCATTGATAGCAAAATTGCACATACCAAACACGACGGCCATTGCCAACATCAAATTTCGGTTGGCATTCAACACGAAATCCAACGCTTGCGATTTACGTTCATATGATACAGATTTAATACGTCGTCGATGAGAATCCATATCTAACACATATTATTGTGACGGTAGAATAAAACACGGATGGAAAAGATATAAATTTTTAGCGATGATCAAGGCGATTCTTTGTCTTCTTCTCATGATTAATAGAATTTATACATTTTACAAATCGCTCATTCACCAATATACTTCTCCGGAGTCTACTTCCTCTTGGGCGGATAACATTTTTTCCATAGGAATTTTTGAAGCAACCGTTGACAACGACATAAAGAAATTTATAACGTCTGTATTTCTATAAATACGTGCAAGGTCTAGGGCCGTAGCGTGATTATTGTCTCTAATCGAACGGCTGGCTTTATGTCTTAACAGAAATCGAACATCGTTAACGGTTCCTATCATAGAAGCCCTCATCAATAATGTCCTTCCTTCATTGTTTTTAGCATTGATATCCGCTCCAAGCTCAATGAGTTTTTTAAAGGTTTCCATACGTCCGTATTGAGCAGCATCCCACAACGCTGTCCTTCCAGTTTTGTCTCTAGCTTCAATATTCGCTCCAAGATCAATGAGTTTTTCAACGGTTCCCGTATGTCCTTGTTGAGAAGCAAGCATCAAGAATGTTTTTCCATCTTCGTCTCTAGCATCGATATTGGCTCCAAGATCAATGAGTTTTTTAAAGGTTTCCATATATTTTTTTTCATAAGCATACATCAACGCTGTCATTTCATCATTGCCTCGAGCTTCGATATTCGCTCCAAGATCAACGAGTTTTTCAACGGTTTTCGTATGGTTATATACAGTAGCAAGGATCAACGCTGTCTCTCCATAATTGTTTTTAGCGTCGATATTCGCTCCAAGATCGAAAAGTTTTTGAACGATTTCCTCTCTTCCACTTGCCGAAGCAAACATCAACGCTGTCTCTCCATTATCGTCTCGAGCTTCGATATTGGCTCCAAGATCAATGAGTTTTTCAACAGTTTCGGGGGTTCCTACAATCGCGGCCGAAAAAAGATCATCTTTCAAAGATTCAGATCCCATGGTATACTCCGTCATACAATTTAACAATGGGAATTACAGAGTATTAATAAAAAATGACACAATCCAATAACATATGCAAATCCCAAAGTATAAAGTTTTCTCCGTCCTCAAAGATGCATGTTTATTTCGATAGAAACGATGGTTTTCTATCCGGAATTTTGGCATGTGGACATCGAACAATTCGGTTCATGGTGGAAAGATGATATATATATAACCTTGGTTTTACACAGGGACGTGGAGAGGAGGACGGAAGGGGTCGCTTCATGGTATAAAGATATATTTTTTTAATAATAATAAAAAAAATGTGTTTTTTTATTTACAAACGGTCAAAATAAACAATGTTCTTATATATTCACATTGCACTTTACACCATACACACGATGCCTCGAACGCACTGTACAGGATTCCATATGAAGTTTACCCGTCACCTCGATAGAAAGGATTACATCGAGATGATAGAATCCATACAGAAACGGTTGAATGATGATTATGATCCTGTTGAACGTAGATACCGTGTGGTTCCGGAAGCGAAATGGGAAGGTGGGATTCTCCTTACAGAATTCCCAGGTAGCAAAGGAGAAGGATATTTCAAATCGATTAGACATATGTTTCGAGAGAAATCGATTACGGGTTATCGTCCTGACCCTTATCCATGGCCGTGGATTTATGATACTGTATTTGAAGATTGGAAATCGAGTGAGAAACGTCTTGTTTCCTCTGGTATGTTTGCATCTACATTTCTCAGAGCATCTCCTAGAAACACGGTATGGACATTGGATGAGTTACATTCCATTGCTTCAGTTATGTGTAAAGATTATGGAATCGAATGTACTCTATTCCCTAAAGATGTACATTTGACTATGAACTACGGTCCTATATATCTGTAACGTTTACTCATAATGAGATCTTCGAGTAAATGCACTTCCTTCTTCGTCCATGTCTCCGCTTCTCCACCATCTGCTTATACGTGCAGGCGCTTCTTCCAAGAAATCACCCACACGCTCGAAAAGTAGGTCTCCTGGTTGATATCCGATCGATTCTAGTCTAGCACGTCTATCTATACTCCTCACATTTTCGATATCGTCTACTTTTTCTTCCTCTTCAAACGTTGTGCGAGTGTCTATTTTCTTCCCCTTGAGAATCGCACGAAGCAACCTTTTCTGTTTATCCAAATCCTTACGTTGTTCCTTCAACTCGGTCTTCAAATCATGCTCGATTTGTGTCCTTTCGGCCTCGCTTCGACGTACTCTAGGAATCAACTTACTCATCCTCTTTCGTGCAGAGGCAAACATATTAGAAGGTGTACTGGCATCCTCTACACGCGTAGCCAATCTAGACATACGTTCTGCCCATTCTTTGTTAATAACATAATCCGTAATACGGTCGTACTGGTTCTTGTCTCGTACACGTTTGAGCACGAACCATACGAATGACCATATCATACGAAGAATCGCCAAAATGGCGAATAGAGACAGCACGAAGAGTAAACGAATAAATCCGGTAGAGAATAAAAGGAATCCAACCATGACCATTATGAACAAGAAGAAGGCGCCGGGTACACCGGAGAATAGTCCGATGATGAAGCATGTAAATTCTCCACCCACCAGATCTGGTGACCCGAGTGGATTTGCAGGAGAATGGTTGGGAAAACGAATGAACTCGAGTATTTCGCCAAAGAGTTTGTCGATATAGAACCAGGTCATGAATCTCTCCAGGATTTCATCAAAGTACCAAAGGTCGAAGAATGTAATTTCTCCGTCCGCCAGGTCTTCCACAAATGGAAGTAACTCGTTGACCGCAAACTCGGTGATTTGGAGTTCAAGTACGAACAAGAATGTCCCGAGGAACAGTATAAGCAAGGTGTAACGTACGCTTCGAAGAATTACCGCCGTAAAAGAGATTGCCATAATCCAAACTGCCACGAATAAAACCTTGTTGAGGAACGTGTTCCATCCAACGAAGACTGACCGCACGGCAAATTTTGTTTGTGCGACAAAGTTTTCTACCGAGGCCTGTGTCAATCTCCACCATCGATCGGCATAAGATCCCTTACTAGCGTACCATACCTGACCGCTTAAATCATATCCGAATTTTCGACAATCAGGAGTGATAATGGATGCCAGAGGAACCACAGGTAGTAATGCATCACATGGCAATGTAGGGAAACATGCGCATCTACCCGTCTTACCGGTACACGTTCCTCCAGACGGTGTGATTTCGTAGAAAGTCGTCTTCCAATATATTCCTTGTTCCAACGGGCATGAACAATAAGCACCACCAATACAATCCGAGTTTGATTCACAGGTTGCTTCGCTAGGATCGCAAGTAAACACGTCATTGATATATCCAAGAGGATTTTGCGTAGGAGCTCCTCTGGAATCCGTAAGCGGGTTAGGCGGAACGGGTGCAAAAAATATAATAAGGT
>JGI10211J14876_10000354_pt2 | contig 14278 bp, 34 predicted proteins | sample Etolagsediment_FD_14876 | JGI IMG/M metagenome (IMG submission 14876)
GATTAAGGAAAAAGTTAATGATATTGAAAAAAAGCTATTGTTGGCCTTAAATGAATTCATAAAGATATATGGTGGGGGGGTGGATATAAGTTCAAAAAAGTGGAGAAGGCATGAGGATGAAATAAAGCATGAATCCTTTATTGATAGTTTGCCGCCAGATTTGGTAATACATGATACCTATTTTAAGAAAGTATACCCAAAGGGTGTTGAGTTTAAAGGCCCAACTTATGTAAAGAACTACATATCCAATAGAGCCATAGAAAGTATAGCCCCAGACATATCCAATTCAATCAATAACTTGGGAAATGCCTTATTGAATGAGCTGAACCCAACAATAAAAAGCCTTGATATGAATATGAAAACCCACATTAGTGTTCTAAAAGGTATAGATAAGTCATTCAAGAAATTCAACAAGGCAATAGACAGGCTTTCCCAAACAAGACTAAACCAGTTTTTTTAAAATGCCAGCCCAAGACCAAGCAGAACTAAAGATGATTGAAAAGAAAAGAAGAGAAAGAAGAAAGAGATTAGCAGAAGCAGAACTAAAGATGATTGAAAAGAAAAGAAGAGAAAGAAGAAAGAGATCAGCAGAGCAAGAGCCAAACTTAGATGATGGCAAGAATATGAGGTTAAAGTGAGCTGCAAACATTATAATCAGGGAGAATGTAAATTAGATAATAAAAGATGCCCTTTTTTTAAAAGATGGTAATGGTTATATTACAAGCTATCTTGAGATTAAAAATCCAATTGAGATAATATTTAACGAAAGTATGGAGGTGAGTTCGCTTTCCTCCCAAGCCTAAAGGCATTGGGTATCCAAGCGAACACGTTTTTATGAAAAACAAGCTATACCTCACACACACCCAGATAAAATTTTTAATTGATTTTGTTTTGGAGCATTGGAAGCCAATCCCAAGCTATGAGTTTGGAAAGATAAGGGTAAAGACTATTTTATACAAACTAACCAAAGAATTAAAGCCATATTCAAGAACAGTATATAGAAAGAAAATAGATGAGGTGACAATAACAAAAACATATAAAAGAAAATAAGGTGATTAAATTTAAGTATTCATAAAATACTTATTATATGAAATAATCAAAGGGTTTACCCCAATATTACCTAATAAATTTCATATAAAATGAAAATATTTATATATAAGTTCCATATAATCTTTTAATATGAAAGAAAAAAAGTGTATTATTTGCGGATTTGAAAAAAACAAGAGAAGGGATTTTTTTTAAAAATGCCTAAAACACAAGTAATACCATGCACAAAAGAAGAAATGGATAAATTAACACAAGTAACTATAGATGATGATTTCTTTTATATGTTATTCAAAGTTGCTAGAAAAACTGGTAGAAGATTAGGAGAATACTATGATGTTAAAGTTAAGAATATTGACCACGATAAAAAAATAATGATGACAAAAATTTTAAAAAGAAAACAAAGAATTATGAAAGAAGCAATACTTAATGATGAATTAATATATTTAATCAAAGTATATACCCAAAGGAATAAATTAAAACTTGAGGATTATTTGTTTAGAAAAGTTGGTTATAGGCAAATTCAAAATAGAGTAAGTTCTTATGCAAAGAAAGCTGGAATAAATCATAAAGTATCATTTCATAACTTTAGGCATTATCTTATTACAGAATTAATTAAAAAAGGTTGGACTTATGAACAAATAGCAAAATTAACAGGTCATAGTTCAATTGGGACATTAGCAATTTATGATCATACTGTTGCATCAGATATTGCAGAAAAAGCAAGAATGGATATTGTAGATATATAAAACAAAATGCCTGACAAACTAATAGAGCAATACCAAACAGATAAATCAAGGTTTAGTTTATTCTTTGATTGGCTTAATAGCCTTCCAGTAATATGGCGTTTAGTCATAATACAAATTATCATAGGCATAGCTTTTTTTTGGGTATCTCATAAGGAATTACATAATTTGGAGGTAATTTATGAGTGAAACTACAGAACTTTTGGACAAAATAATAATATTATTAGAAAATAAATATGTTCAGTATCTTATTATTGGAATAGTTACTTTAAAAATAGCTGAAAGCATAAAAATATTGGGTAAATGTTGTTTATATATTTGGGCTTTCTTTAAGAGGAAGCAGGAGAACTTATGAACCCAAAACAATTCTATAAGCGTTGGAAACAGGGAATGAGAGAACTTACAGTAACACAGCAATTGAATGCAAAAAAAAATGGGCATTTGGGTTGCGTGATAGGTCTTTCAATAGCAATACTTGGCTTTGCATATAAACTAATTATGATTAGATTTGACTGGGTGCAGCTTGGCTTTGCAATATTCATATTCTTTTTGGTTTGGCTGCAGTGGCATGAATATGTTGGGACAAAGCAGAAACACAAAGCAACTATGGAAATAATGGAAGAAATACAAGGCCAGGAACTATTAAATGAATTATGAGGAGGCAAGAATGAAAATAAAAAAGTTAAAACTAAAAACAGAAATATTTATTTATGATTATACAAGTAAGGCATTATATATTCTAGCATTGTATTTGATATTTGGAGGATTAATTATAAAAGACATAGAATTTCTTGGTGCTGGAATTTTTAGTTTCATTGCTTCGTTGATATTCCGTCTTTATGCAAATACTGCAAAAATAAAAAGAATAGAGAAACTATTGGAGGCAAGATAAAAATGGCTTTAGATGATTTTATGGAATTAAACCCATTAGCACTAGGTTTGGCTTTAGCTGGAAGTGCAATCTTTATAGTAATGATTTGGAAGATTCCAACTTGGGATACTTTCTCCTTTAAGAACAAGATTATTATAAGCGTAGCATTGCCAATAGTAAGTTACTTTATAGTCAATTATCAATTAAACAGGTAATTAAGTTCAATATTTTCCCCCGCCTACGAAAATGAGACAAAAGAAAAAAAGACGATTTAAACCACAACAAGATATTACTATGTTGAGAAATGGTAAGGTAAGGATATTAAAAACTCCTTATACACCACAACAAGCAAAAAAATTTAGAAATGGAGGTTAGAATGAAATTAATAAAGATAATTTGTTTAATAATGATAATAATACTGATTGGAAATATTATATTTACTTGGACTACTTATTTTAATTTAGAAACAAAAGGAGAAGAAATTGTCAAATGCTATGATAGATATAGTAATGAAATAATAGGACAAGAATGTATTGATGACAATGATAATTATGATGATTTACTAATTGCAATTTTTTTAACTATGCTAACATTATTCGTTATAGCATTTGTAAGTCATTTATATTTTATGGATATATAAAATCAAACTTTGATGGAGGTAAAAATGAAACAAAGCGAAACTATGACTTGGGTATTAAGAATATCTAAACTAATTGTTTTTGCTGCATTTATCTGGACAGCTTATATAATGTTTAGGGTAGGTGCAAATAGGCATGACATTATTGATATTCTGTATGCAGCTGCATTGTTTATAATATTAAACAAGCTAGATACAAGCGAATAATGGAGGTAATCTAAAATGGTTCAGAAATGCCCTAACTGTAATGCAGTAATTGTAAGGTTTCCATTATGGAAATATGATGGAGATAAAAAAATATTCTTATGGAAGAACCTGTTTAAGATGAGTATTGATTCCATAATATTATTAGTTCTAATTTTATTTCTGGTTTGGTCTTACCAGTATAACACAAAGAAATGTGATGAAATGGTAAATGATCCTTGCGGTTACTGTGAAAGAACCAATTGCTGTGAGTATCTGGCTGAACAGAGTTTATACTCTCCAGCAAAAGAGCCAGTTCTTCCAGAAGATTTAGTTAATTGGAATATTAGTTTTAGTTGATTTAAATGAAAGAAGAAACAAAAATATATTTTTTAGGAATTGCCACAGGTTGCTTTATTTCAGCAATTGTTTTAGGTATTTTAACGGGTTTAGGGCTAATATGAAAAAAGTAAAAATTATGCGACGTAATCAAAATGAAGCTAAACAAAAAATATCAAAAGTGGAATGATGAAACAATGAACAAATGTAAAAATCCTAACGGATTTACTTCGTTTGAACTGCATACACTATGAAAGAATTTTTAGATTCAAATAAACAAACTTTAGGCAGAGATTATTATGAATTTATTGATACTTTAGAAAAACAAATATAGATCTCTTAAAATGTTAGAGAACCTAAAAGATAAATTAAACCTAAATTCTAAGCAACAGGGAATTTTCCATAATCTTATTTATGAAAAGTTTAAGGAAAAATCCAGCAATTCCATTAACAGCATAATAAAAAGGAATGAGGTTAGGATAATATTATATAATAGTCATGTGCCAATCAAGTTCCACCAAGATTTCTTGAAAGAGATGCAGGATTTTGGCCTAATTAAGCTGAAAAACAAGCAGAATATTGAGATTCTAAAGAAAGAGTAAGCTATTTCTAGTATTTTACCTTAAATCATATACTAATTACTTCTTTTTTAGCTATTTTCATTAAAAATTTTGTATTTTCCATCTTAAACCTCCGTTTGTTTTAAAATATCGTAAACTGTTCTTTGCTTTAAGGAAATTAAATCAGATATCTTACTTACGGGTTTTCCTTCTTCTCTCATTTTGACAATTAATTTATTCCTTTGAGTGAGATATTTGCTTCCTTCTGGTTTCTCACTCAACTTCATTGATTCTAAGGCTTTGTTTTTCTTATCTTCATAGGCTTCCATATCTAATGGGAAAAATTTGGTAAACCTTCCTCTAAAATTAGGCTTTGCTATTTTTGGAGAATAGCTTAAACTCTGTCTTCCATAAAGCCATAACTTCTTTAAACCATCAATATCATAAACACTAAACTGCCCCCTAGCGCCAAAAGGTTTTCTATAAGTATGGATGAAGGTATCGCAAAGATTTAAAATAATATTTTTATCCAAATCAAAAACAGACGGCAGCACAATAAATATAAAACTCTGCCTCACTCTCATTTGTTGGAGTATTGAGAGGGCTATCATATTTTGGTTGGATTGTGCCTTTCTTTTGTTCAGAAGGTCAAAAGCTTCATCTAAAATTAGACCATCCCCCTTCTTCGCATTTTTCATTTCTTCCAAGAATTGATTTACTGTAAAGATTTCATTAGTCAGCGTAAGGTGTCCGTTACTGCAAAAATAAGATATTTGTGCCGCTAGTGTGGATTTGCCTGTGCCTGGTCTTCCATCAATAATACAAACCATCATGTTCTTATAGTTAAGGACCCTATCCTTAACATAGGTTAGGTTATCATGCAGATAGCCGTCCATGTAATATTCTCGGTCCCCTGGTTTTGCCTGAACCATTACCATTTATTATTATCCCTCCTGTCCATATAAGTCAGTCTTTGATTCTCTTGATGGTACTAGAAAGCCTTTTGTTTCCAGGAGTTCTTTAATTCGTATATCATATTTCTCTATCAAATAAGCCATCCTGTTTTGGTACTTCATATCTCTTGTTTGATTGTGCATCTTATATAATGTAATGATCAACCTTTCTGATTCTGCCAACTCCTTCCTTTCATCTGTGGATAACCTAGATACTATCTGAAACTTTATGTTCTTCATAGTAAAGAACCATTTAATCTTGTTGCCTTTTAAGTATTGTATGCTAGATTCTTTCAATAGTTCAGCTATCAATTCCAACTGTGCCTGGCCTAAATTGAATCTTACCTCTTCCTTGTTTTTTTCCTTTGTTTCTTCCATTTTTCACCTCCTATTTAAGTAAATAAATAAATTATGCAAACCGCAAAACGCAATTTACAATACCCGTTGCCCATATTTGCTCAATTTTGGCACAAAAGGAATGCAAATTGCAATTTTTTGATTTATACGGCTTGTAACTTTCTTAATACTAGCCTTTTATTGCCTTTCTCTGTGGTTAGTGTTCCTAATCTGTATATTTCCCCATCTGCTCTACTAAACAACACTATTGCTTCCCCATCTACAATATTAGTTCCTGACCAAGTGCCTATTAGGGTCATTCCAGAGTTATAATTTGGCTCTGGATAGCTATAATCGTCTCCTTTCTTATCCAATTTTTTCAATTCCTTTTCCAATACTTTCAGCTCCTTATCTTCTTTTTGTGGTTTTTTAATAGAAAGAGTAATAAAACATATTTTATCTTTAAACAGCTCTAACATTCCATCACATCCATACCATACAAAAATTTGATTATATATAAAAGCAAGGTACAAGCCTTACCTTGCTTTTATATATTATTTAATTTTTTAGCTATATTGGATGTGATAAAAATATGTTAGGAAATCTTTTAGGAGGATTCATTGTTATACTTGTGGGTGTTAATCTTATTCCAACTGTTGCTGACCAAATTGAAGCTGCAACAGATGGCAATGTCACAGGAGCTTCAGCAACTATTCTTGATTTGACAGTAATATTCTTTGCATTAGGCATAATGGCAGCAGGAGTTAGCTTAGCAGTAGGTGGATTAAGAAACGCTGGACTTGTATAAATGAACCTAACACTAAATTAAAATGTTAGGAAATCTTTTAGGCGGGTTCATTGTTGTACTTGTGGGTGTTAATCTTATTCCAACTGTAGCTGACCAGATTTACAATGCAAGATATGTTAATGAGTCAGGAGGTACAGCAGATGATGGTACTTTGATTACAGGAGCTTCAGGGACAATTTTAGATTTGACAGTAATATTCTTTGCATTAGGCATAATGGCAGCAGGAGTTAGCTTAGCAGTAGGTGGATTAAGAAACGCTGGACTTGTATAAGCAAGAATCCCAAAAGAAACAGTACTTTAACCTATTTTTTATCTTTTTTTCTACCTTGCTTTTATATATTATTTAATTTTTAATGATTCTGGATGTGGTGGAATGTTATCATTTTTAAAAAAGAAAATCTATCTTATTCTTTTTATACTTGTTATCCTTTCTTGTTTTGTCTATGCTGGTGATTGGGTTTATTCTCCAGGAGAAGTTAATGTATATATATATGAGAATTTTTCTGTGTGGAACAGATCAGATTCAAATTTGTATCCTTTCTATGCAACAGACAATCTTAGAATACCTACTTTGGTTTCTTGTGATACAATTGACACAGATGCAGACGGAGTTATGAGTTGCGGTACAGATGTAGGAGCACCTGACCCTGCTGCTTGGAAACTAACAAACGCATCCGCTTATTATTATTCAATAACAGACAGGTGGAAATTATCTAACTTCACAACTGCATTTGAAGCAGAAGTGCCAACTTGCGGAGCAGGAGAAGTCCTTAAAGCAGACGGTGCAGACTTAAGCTGTGTTACTGACACTGATACTATATTTGATTCAGGTACTATGGACATTGTAAATGCTTCTATGCTTGACAACAAAACAATAATCAGGCAATTAAATACTTCATGGGCAATTACTGCTGTAAATGATTCAATAAGCAGTTATTATAATCATTCAATAGATTTATCTGGCTATATTGATGTTGATGAAAGCCCTACAGCAGCAGATATAGGTGGAAGCTTTAGTGCAGGACTAACTATTGGAAATGATAAAGTTGATGATGCACATATTAACTGGGATGATTTAACTGACTTGGCAGCAGGTGGTGTATTGAGTGGAGACTGTGTTGATGAAAGCCATATTGCTGATAATGGAATTGATTCAGAGCATTATAATGATGGCTCTATTGATGATATTCATTTGGCTAGTGATTATGTAATGACTTCAGAATTAAATAATTCATACAGAGTGCTTACCAATTTAACTGTAACAAACACAAACACATCTTTTGGTGTTTTTTCTGCTTTAGAATATAATTCAAGCTGTGCTGGGTTTAGGTACACCACAACAGGAGGGTTAATATTAAGTTGTTCTTAAAATGAAATTTAAAGTTGTTTTAATAGTTTTGATGTTGATTGTTTTAGCTGTTAATATAACTCCTCAAGAGAATGGAACAAAAGAAAAGCCAAGACAAAGCATAATAAAAGATGATGTTACAGACTGCTTAGATGGAACTTGCACAGCAACTTTAGGAAAAGTAAGGTTTGCACCATATCAAGAAGAATGGTATGAAATAGAGAAAGCACCAAGTTTGAAAGAAAGTTCAAGAATTAAATGCGTTGTTGATTCTGATAACATTCATATTGCAGAATGTGTTGATTACAATTACACTCACAGGTTAATTAAGACAAACATTAATGAAGTCAGCTTGTCTAATGTTGATGTTCCTGTTAAAGTTCTTAAAGTTAATGCAAGTTTTAATTTAAAAGTGTTTAATAAAACATACAAAGATTTACCAAAGGAAGAATATGAAGCACTATTGAAAGAAGAAAAGTATATTGTTGTTTCAGAGAAAAACTATAATTTCAAAGACACAAAAGAAATAAAACAGGAATGGATTAAAGCAAGTTATAATGAGATTATTGAGATTGGTGAGAGTTCTACTACAATTAAATTAGTTACACTTGGTTCTGACTTCTTAGGTTCGAGAAGTTTTACTGATAGTGAGTATCGTGCTTGGCAACCAGAGATGAAGTTTAATATATCTAATATAACCAAAATCCCAAATCAAGTTATTGATGAAGCAAAACTTGTGTTATTTTCTAACGGCGATAATTATCTTTCAGATTGTTTAGGAATTGACGCCTTATGTACGGAGATTAATGATGCCCTTTGTGAAGGAAATCAAGAATGTTGTGATTACTTTGGCTGTGCTTCATGTACTTCTGGAACTTCTTCATGGACTTGTGCTGAATTAGAATATGAACTAGAGGAGTGTCCTACTTACTTTACTGCTTGTAGCGAGGATGTTTATGACAATATAGGCAATATTTCTTTTTATAGAGTTCTTGAAACAAATATAACCTTGTATCCTGGTATAAGTTCTTATGATGATATCAATGCCCAAACATACGGTGTTGTAAAAAACTTAACAGATTACAATTTTACTTGTTCTGATAAAGAAATGAAGACTTTTGATATCACCGAGTTGATTTCTGATGATTATGATAATGGATATAATGCTTCAACATTCAGGATAAAAGAGGGAAGTGATGCTTTTGTTGTTGCAATAGACCAAATATCAGATGTCTGGAACTTCCCAGAAAACTATGATGATGGGTACTTTGTAAGTGATTATAATCTTGAAGGGTATGAACCATACCTCAACATAACCTATTCAGAAGCAGACACCTGCTCATGCCCAGCTTCTGGAAATTGGTATATAGATTGCAGTGATAATTGTGTTATAGAAGATAACTGCAATATGCAGGGCAATGATGTTCATACTTACGGAACAGGAAGTTTAACTATTACAACAGGGAAAATCTATAATTTTGGTTTATTAGCAAATAGATGCACTTTAGTTTGCAGGAATACTGGAGGTTGTTTTGGTTAATTTTTAAAAATGTTAAAGAAAAAAAGTATTGAAATAATAAAAGACATAAAGATGGTTAAGAATAAATTAGGTGTTTAAAATTGGAGACTATTATGCCAATTTACATAAAAGAAAAAAACCAAGAAAAACAAAAACAGAAATAAAGAAAAGAAAACAAAAGAAAAAATGAAAAAATATATTTTTATATTGTTGTATTGGCTAATCTTAGCTTTCATTACCCCTTTAGCAAACGCATTGGATTTATGCGAGGATACACCAGAAATAACGCCAGACTGCATTATGGTAACTCCAGAACTGACGCAATGCACAACTTATGATTACAAGATATTTGACACTAACGGAACTATTAAAGAGACTGGAAACTTAACAGCTTTGGAAGGGGATGTTTATCATTTTAACTTCACGCTTGGGGCAGGGGAATATATTATTAGATTGTGTGATGGGGCTACAAGGGAAGTCGTAGTGGAGGCAGACAAAGACCAAAGGTATTATCTCTATGTTGTGGCATTGATAACATCTGCCATATTAATCGGGTTAGGTTATTATCTTGAGGAGGAAACATTCCCGACATTGGCTGGTATGCTCTCGATTATGATTGCCATAAACCTTTACATAAACGGCTTTCCAAACCTCACAAATGATTTTCTAAAGCATTCAATAATAATAGTTTTAGTTGGGATTGGGTTCTTGTTTATGCTAATGCCAAATATAGAGCTTATAGAAAGCTGGAGAGGCAAAATGTTTAATGTGGATTAAGATGATGGACTTTATATTATTTTCAGCTGTAATCTCTTTTGTACTTTTGGTTATTTCATTTGCTTTTAAAATGTTCTCATTAGGATTAATTTCCTCTATGGCTATTATGGTTGTAGGGATAGCTTTGATTGTGAGTGGAGTGACTGGATTGGATACAATACTTGCAGACAATTTAGGGATTATTTATGTTTGCTTGGGAGCTTATGTTTTCATTAATGGCTCTTTGGAGCAGATAGAAGAATATAATTTCGGAGGTAGAATAGAATGGTGAAAGAAGAAGAAAAAGAAGAAAAAGAAGAAAAGAAAGAAAAGTTAAAGTGGGTAGTTACTGATGTGCCAACACAGACAGCACCAGCAATTGTTGATAGCGGGACAAAGGAAGTGTATTCAATTGAAGTTGCTATCGCCAGAATGCTGAACAATCAGGAAAAGCTATTGAAGCTTCTTGATTAAAATGCAGCTGATATTTCAAGGGGGAAACGAATTAGTAAAGTTAGTCATAGACAGAGAAAATAAAGAATTGAAAATATCTTCCAGCAAGACTGGCTATAAACTAGTTCCTTCCCCCTGGAAAAACCTTTTTGACAAGGGAAAGGAAAGAATACAGGAAAAGATAACTGACAAGCTGAATGACGGGGATTTCAAAAAATCAATAATAATGGCAATGGCACAGCAAGGTTATCAATTAAGAAAGGTGAATTAAAATGCTACAATTTGGAAATGTATTTCATAATTTATTGGTGGTGGCTGTATTGGGTGGGCTTGGCTATATAATCTACTTGAAGTTCAGGGGAGAAAAGCCAGAGGTTTTCAAGAACCTGCTAAGCAAAGGAAAGGATATAAAGGAGGATACAGGTTTTGGAGAAAAGGGTGGTAAATATTGGTAAATGAAGATGAAGAATTAAAGAAGCTTGAAGAGGATGTAAAAAAATTAGAAAGTATTGATACAGGCTATGGCTCTCCAGAGCCAGAGAGAAAGGACAATCTATTTAAATTTTTCAGGGAAATATTAAAGATTAGGGATACAACAAGAGTTGGAAACCTGACAACTTCAGAATTAGGAATTACAAGGGCTGGTGTAAGGCCATACTTGGAGATTGCCAGCTATGCGGAAGCAGAGGGGCTTGACTTGGTTGCAGATTATTTCAGGGACAAATCAGATATTATAACTTCCTCGTCAATGAGCAAAAAAGGTTTCTGGCCACAACTTTTTGTCACCCAAATTAAAGCTGAGAAAAAAGTTAAAGAGCCAACAAAAAAGAAGAAGAGTTGGTTTGCTAAGAAAGAAACTGAGGAGGAATCAGAATGAAAGGACAAAGAGAAGAAAAAACAGAATTTTTTTCCAGGATAAGAGAAATGAGGAAAAAAGAAGAAGAGACGCAAAAAGAAATTGTTAAGCCAGAAATAACAAAGCCAGAAGAAAAAACAGAGGGGTTAAGCCATAGATTAGGGGAAATTGACGAAAAATTGGATATAATCACGCAGGGAACAAAGGTAAAGAAGAAACTGAAGAAAAAGAAATTTAAACTGCCTTTTTGGATGAAAGCTAAATTAAAGAAATTAGCCAAGAAAAACAAAGTCCAAGTTATGTTACTGCAGTCCAATAAAAACATAAAGCCTACAATAGGGGAAATAAGGGAGGGGATGTTGATTATTGAGGATAAAATCTATTATGGTTCTGCGGATATTATCTGGTTGTGGAATGGGAAAGTGCCTACTGCAATAGTTCCAGAATGGGACTTGAAGCCTTTGACTGCCGAGATGCTGTTGGAGGATGCAGTAAAAAACAAAAGAGTTATACATCCCCAGACAATTATGATCAGGGCATTTGAATTTAAGGAGGCAATGCAGCCCAAGAAACTAGCAGGAAAGACAATAATCTGGCTTTTAATTGGTGGAGTAGTTGTCTTTTATGTATTATTTGCCCAGTGACAATGCTAGATTTAAAAAAAGTATCTCATAAAATCAGAGGAGATTTGTTAGAGGTTAAGCTAGTGGATATTACTTTCTCTACTTACTTCAAAGGCTCTGCACATATAAATAATCCAAAGGAGATGAGGCAGTTAATAGAAAGTTTGAAGGAGAAAGGCGTGAGTTTTATGGGGGATTGGTTTTAGCCAAATCCATAAAATCTATAACAAGAAATTTATGCTCCTTTCTTATAGCTTCAAGTAATTGAGTATAATAATTACCTTCAATAAATTCTTGAAAATGCTTTATTTGATCAGCAGCTTCCATTATTTACCCCCAATACTTCATATCTCAAAATCTTTTGTTTGTTGATTCCTATTTCTCGGTTGTTAATTAACACGACTATGTGTGTATTATTGTAAGAAATTAGTTTGCCTTGCCTAGTAGCAAAGTGAGGGCTACCTTGTGGGCTTTTACCATCCTCATAAACAACTTTAAGAATTTTATTTAAATGTTCTTGCCCACCATAATCTTCAACAACACCATACTCTTGTTTTGTGAGGGTTTAACTTTCTACCTTGCTTTTATATATTATTTATTCTTATTTACATGTATTATGAATTACAAAGCTAGAATTATACTAAACAAAAAGAATAACCAATTACTCATCTCACTTTCTCGGAAAAAACTTGAATTGCTTAAAAGAAAGAATCCCAAGTTTCTCAAAATAAAGGAGGAGGATTTGGAATGGTAAAAAGAAAATTCAAAAGTTTTACCAAGACATACAAAGCTATTGAAAAAGCAATCAGGGGAAAGAAACAGAAAATCAAGAAAATAAAAGTGTCAAAAAGAGTTAAGGAATTAAAAAAAAGAATTGCTGAACTGGAAGGGAGAAAATTAAGACAAGTGAGGGAAAGAAGGAAAGCAAGAATTCTGGCAAGAATAGAGGACAAGATACCCAGGACATTTTTTGAGGAGAAGGAAGTAAGGGTTATGACTCCAAGAGAAGAGGAAAGGAAAATGTCTTTTTTGAGGAAGATGAGGGAATAATATGCCATTAACAGAGACAGGAAGAAAGGCGTTGAAAAGTTTTATAGAGCAGTATGATGGGGAAAGGGGAACTAGATTTTTTTATGCTTATATGAGAAAATACCCTAAAAAAACTAGGAGTTGGCATGAATAAGGAGGGGAAGATGAAAGACATTAGAAAAAAAATTATAGAAGTTAAAAAGAACAAACTCTATGAAGAATTTGCAAAAGTAATTACGGAAATAAAACTAGCAAAAACAAAAAAACTCATAGAGAAATAATTGGAGGTAAAAATGGGAAAAAATCTTGATATGATAAAAGGTATGGTTGGCGTTACAGTCGGTGCTGTTTTGGCAGGTACAGCTATGAGAGCAGTAGGTGGTGTGAGTGCAATGTCAAGCGGTATGCGGGGAGCTACCCAAAGTTTGATTGGAGTTGGATTAGTTGGCCATGCTGCCTCACTGTCAAAAAAAGTGTTTAAGTGGAAATAAGGAGGCGATTATATGGCAAAAGAAAGGAGAAGTATCAGGGATGGGACAGGCCCTTATAAATCCAGTTTTATGAGGAGAAGCGGAAGGAAAGTTGGCAGGAGAAGAGAAGCAGGAGAAATATGCCCTGAGGAAGAATCGGATGATATTGAATGGTTTTGAAAAAGGTAAGTTAAAATGTGGGATTGGATATTGCCAATAAATAAAGGTAAATGGAGTAATATTTAGGAGGAAAAAATAAGATGCCTTATATAATCCAAGAATATGACACAAGTGATGTAAGGGGTACTGGGTGGTATAGGGTAGGTGCATCTTATGAGACAAAGGAAGAGGCAGAAAAACAAGCAGGTGAATATGCAAAAGCATTAGGTGAATCTTATAGAGTTGTTCCATACGAGGGCTTTGCCACACAAGATGTTATAACACAAACAGTAGAGGAGAGAAGAGAGGAAAGCAGGGAAAGAGCTTTTGCCGAGAGAGAGAGATTAGTAGGACAAGTCCAAGAGGAAATAGAAGAGGCAACAGAAGAGGGAAGAGTTGCCCAGATTTCTGGAGCAGAAAGGAGAGCTGCAATTCAATCAGGAGCAGAAGTAGTTACGATTGATGGAGAGAGAAGATTAGCGGCAGAAGTCGAGTTAATGAAAGCAGTAGAAAAACAAAAAAGAATAGAAGAAATAGTGCCAAAATTAAAGTTTGAAACAGCAGAAGAGGCAAGAGCTGCTGGGTATG
>JGI10211J14876_10000708_pt1 | contig 14259 bp, 12 predicted proteins | sample Etolagsediment_FD_14876 | JGI IMG/M metagenome (IMG submission 14876)
ATTTTCAAAGNCCTGCCGCATTTGCGGTTCGGCCATTCGCTCCGCCAACGCCACATAAAACTGATTGGCCTGCACCTCTCTGTCAATCGCAAACTTCAGAATATCCTCGTTGGTTTCGAATTCTTCCATCGTTTGCCTCCCGTACAAATTCGAACTGCTGCATCCTTAATCAAGTCCTCATCAGCTACCACCCCACCGGCGGCATCGCATCTTATCTTCTCTTTATCACCGTATCATATTCTATTTCGAACCGGAGCTTGTGGGCGGCCTCTTCCTCGGCTAAAGATAGAAGTATTTCGCGCGACTCTTTATCCTTAACCATCGCCGCCAAATCCACATAAAGCCTGAACGATTTCGTTTCCTTGTTGATCGCCAGAAGAAGGGCGTTCTTGTAATCTATATTCGTCTCAGGGTCAATGGCGACCATAATATCGGTTTGGTCAAGGTCGGCTGTATCTTGCGGCGCTGTCACCACTTTGCCTCTCTTTATAACTTCCAGCTCCAGCGCTGCCTTGTGTCTCAACTCCTCTTTGGCAAAATTCTCGAAGAGCAGACGCATTGTAGGGTTGTCCATCTGGTCGGCCAAATCCACATAAAACTGATTGGCGCTGACTTCTCTGCCAATTGCAAACTCTAAAATCTCCTCATCGGATTCAAATTCTTCCATTGTTTGCCTCCTTGTAATTCGAGGTCCTTATTAGTGCCTGCCGGAAAACCATTTAGCTTCCATCAAAACTAAAAACCAATGATTATTCACTAACGACCAAACTTACAAGGCCGTTATTCTTCATACTTGAGTTGAAAGATATCGTTCAGGCGTTTACCGGCCGGTGTGGTAAAGGTTACTTCGAGTACGAAGGTATCACCCTGCCGGGGTCTGAAATTAAGGTCCAGGTCAAACTCGTAGGCTCTGAGGAAATCGCGCCAATGGCTGTTATTCCTTGTCGCGTCGGTCAGGTCGATGTTGGGCCGGATAAATATCCTTTTACCCTTTGTCTGGGATGAGCGCGGTACGAAATCATACAACTCGAACCGGAACGCGCCCGGCGATTTTATCCGGCAGCCGGAACTGTCCAGAAGATCAACGTAGGCTTTCAGTCTCGATGTTCGAAAATCCGGCCCAACAGGTGCAATTTCAGTCAGGCCGACGATGCGAACTCTGGAGGCGGCATAGGCTGTGAACACATCGCGCCGACCGATTGAGGTTTCCAAAGAGGCCGAACTTTCTGGCTCACAGCCTGTTGACCAAACCACTATTGCAACAGCGAAAACGACGGCTACGGCGATTTTCAACATTCTGTCCTTCAAAAAGTTCCGCGAAGCGGTTCCACAGTTTTACGCTTTGCACTTTGCATTTTACATTTCCTTTTAGGTGCCACGCACTATGCACTACAGGTCTTCGTCTAACATGTGGCCGAGCCTGTTCTTTTTTGTTCGCAGATAGTCGATATTGTGTTGGCCGGGCTTTGCCTTTAACGGTATTTGTTCGACAATCTTTATGCCATAAACTTCGAGCCGGCTGACTTTCTTGGGGTTATTCGTCAGTATTCTGACTTTCTTCAGACCGAGGTCTCGGCAAATCTGGGCCCCGATACCATAGTCGCGTTTATCCGGCATGAAACCCAACTGAATATTGGCTTCGACGGTATCATACCCCTGTTCCTGAAGTCTATAGGCGTTGAGCTTGTTTGCCAATCCTATTCCGCGGCCTTCCTGCCTGAGGTAGATAAGAGCGCCCTTGCCGGCCTCTTCTATCATCTGCATCGCTGTTACGAGCTGATAGCCGCACTCGCACCTTTGCGAATGAAACAGGTCCCCGGTCATGCATTCCGAGTGCACCCTTATTAAGACTGCGTCATCATGCTCAATTGCGTTTCCATCCTCGTCGAGTTCGCCGATGCCGCCTTTGCAAAGGGCCAGATGAGGCTCAGGCGAGCTCGGGCTTGCATAGCCGATAAGCTTAAACTCCCCATAGTCGGTCGGCAGCTTCACCTCCTGAATCCGCTTGATCTGGCTTTCACGCTGAAGTCGATACTCGATAAGCCTGGCGATGGACGTAATCTTAAGTTTGTGCTTTTGGCAGTATTTGAGTAGTTGCGGCACTCTCGCCATTGAGCCGTCATCATTTATGATTTCACAAATCACACCCGCAGGCTTAAGACCGGCAAGTCTCATAAGGTCAACCGCTCCTTCGGTCTGCCCTGCTCGGATTAGAACGCCGCCATCGCGGGCCCGCAGTGGAAATACGTGACCCGGACGGACAAGGTCGGCGGCTTTTGTATTATCGGCAACGGCGACTTTTGTGGTATGCGCACGGTCGGCGGGGCTTATGCCGGTACTTATCCCTTCGCGGGCATCAATGCTGACGGTAAAGGCCGTGCCTAAGCGGGCCGTGTTCTCGGGAGATTGAGCGTGCAGACCGAGGGAATCGCATTTTTCTGCCGTCATGGGCAGGCATATCAGACCACGCCCGTGTTTTGCCATGAAATTTACAGTCTCAGCTGTAACAAGCTCGGCGGCTGCGACGAGGTCGCCTTCGTTTTCACGATCCTCGTCATCAACCAGGACTATCATCCTGCCCCGGCGCAGGTCTTCCATTACCTCAGCTATACCGCTAAATTCTACCATCTGACCGTCCAACTTCAATCATATTTGCCGTTGCCGGTTGCAGGTGTTCAATATAACGCATTTCACCCCCGATGTAAACAAGAGTTGCTCCCCTGTGATTTGCTGCGTCAACCGACGCCCCAAGCCGTCCACCGGCCCAAAAGCATAACTCCAGAATTCCTCTCAATCAACCCCACCGCGTTTACGAAGGAATTCAGCTACTTGTTTATTTCCATTCTTGATTGCACAGTGTAGCGGAGTAAGGCCATTATTATCTTTGGTGTTCACCTCCGCTCCATTGGCGATCAGGAGTTTGAGGATATGTGCATCACCTGCCCTTACTGCTCCATGGAGGGGAGTATCACGTTTAATATTCTTTGCATTGACATCGGCTCCATTGGCGATCAGGAGTTTGAGGATGTGTGCATCACCTGCCCTTGCTGCTCCGTGGAGGGGGGTATCATAGTTAATATTCTTTGCATTGACATCGTCTCTATTGGTAATAAGAAGCTCGACCATAGTCTTGGGTGGGACCATGCCCGCCTTCTCATAAAGAGTTGAGATGTCAATGTTATCATCTGCATCTACCTGCGAAGGATACAGCTTTAACATCATCCTTGAAAACGCACCTACCGCCTGATGTAGAGGGGTTCCGCCAACATCGTCTTTTGCGTTGACATCAGCACCCTTTGCCAGCAGCAGCTCTGCTACTTCTTTGCGGCCCATCAAGGCCGCCCAATGCAATGGGGTGAAACCCAGTTTGTCTTTCGCGTTCACTAATTCCAGCTTCTTCGCCAGTATGGATTTTATCCTATCAACATCACCGCCAAACGCCGCTTTGTGAATATCCATACTGCGTCGGTACATTACCAGACCAACTGTCACTATCACCACCCCAAGAAATAACACCGCAAGGGCGGCAATGATTATTCCCTTTTTAGTCATGATAATTCTGACTCCTGTGTCTCGGTCCTCCTGTCCCGACTAAATGCACCTTCCGCCGTCAATATTTAGTATCTGCCCGGTGATATAATCGTTTTCCAGCAGGAAGATTATAGCAGAAGTGATTTCACTTGTGTAGCCGGTTCTACCGGCGGGAATATGGGCTAACTGGCGCTCTTTATCCTCCTTCCCGAACCCCTCCGGCCAGGTTATTACACCGGGAGCAATCGCGTTCACGCAGATTGCAGGAGCTAACTCCTTCGCCATTGACTTTGTCGCTGCGATAAGACCCGCTTTCGATGCGCAGTATACTGCATAGTTAGCCCATGGCCGAATCCCGCCCACGTCAACCAGATTGATTATCTTGCCGACTGGATTTGCAGACTTGGGATTTTGCTGAGAAAGCACCGCCTGTGCAAATTCCCTGCAGGTAAGAATCGGCCCCAAAAGATTAATATCCATTACATTCTGGGCGTCTTCGAATGTTACATCCCCCAACGGCTGCTTTTGGAATACCGACACCGAATTCACCAAGATTTGTACAGGACCGATAGTCGCCGCCTCAGCAAAGAGCTTTTCTATCTGGTCAGCTATCGTAAGATCCGCACAAATGGCAATTGCCTCGCGCCCCATATCTGTAATTTGCCTGACCAGTTCTTCTGCGTGCTTCTGATTAGTATGGTAATGGCAGATGCACGCACACCCCGCTTCTGCAAGCGCCAAACTAATAGCACCGCCCAGGTTGCCGGTCGAACCGGTAATTACAGCAGTAATATCTTCAAGTTTCATCGCCTGCTATGGTAATCCGATGTTTTGCATAATGACTGCCAAGAGGACAGGGCCAACGAGCCAGACTATAGAATTAGCTACCACCACTATTAAAACCGCATCAGGCCAGAGATCGACGTCTAAGAGTTTACAGATCAACCCAAACATCACGATTATAGATAAGGGAATTCCCACGTAAGGAACAAGTCCTGCGAGCGACGAAGCGAACGCAATAAACACCAGCGCTGCAAAAGAGCCCTCTGCTTTCATATACTTCATTCCCATCCACAGGCACACGGCATACAGGACAGAGTAGATAAAAAGTCCCGCCAGAGCTGCCTCCACCTTTCCTTTATCCTGAGCTTCCTCTCTCGAGGCGGTGGTCAATTCACCTTCACCCATGTCTTGTCCTAATCTATAACCGTCGTCATAAGCGAAGCTTGATTCGACCAGCGCGACCGCTTTCCTGAAACTGGTCGGGTCCTCCCCGTAACCGTGCAGAGCGGCCACCCTGTAACTGCCCTGAAGTTTTACTATGGCCGAAAGTATCTGTCCGACATCTTCCTTGTACAATTCCGCCGTTCCACGAGCTATGTTTGCGGTTTTGTAATATTTAACATCCGTCCGCACCACCTCGGCATCTTGCCAATGCTGAGGCAAAGAGCCCTCGGCTTCCTGTATCTGCTTAATCCTTTTTTCAATGCTGGTATACAAGTCAAATTCGCTAAGGATGTGTTCCTCCCAGTCCAAAGGAATCATCTCTTGCTCGACCAGGCCGCTGGCTTTTGGTTTCTCGTAGCCTTCGAGTGTAACAACAATATATGGGGGCACAAAATAGTCGGCGCCGGCTTCCATACACAATACTAAAACCCGAGCCTTGTATGTTTCCTTAAGCTGCTGCCTGTAGTCGGTCGGCAGCTCATCCTCGTAAACATATGCCCACCCTTTGGGAATCCGGAAAGAAAAATGCCCGATGTCGTCGTAATAAGTCTCCTGGGCGAGACAAACCGTTGCCATAAAACAAATACCGGCAATCACAATAGTACGGACCATTTCATGTCCCCTTAAACTTTAATTATGTATCCAACAACTCGGAACATATTGTACTAAACACGATTGAATTTACCATGAAAATGTGTCGGCGCTAACATGTTGAAATCACTTTCAGGTCTTCCTTTCAGTTCACTTCGGGATAACAGGTAAGATGATATGCGAGGCGTGTCGGGTATCGTGATAAACCTTCTGCGTTGCTTTTCTCAACTCCGCGTCGGCGCCGAACTTATGGCCGGTGTTGGGATTTCGGTCGAGCCTAGGGAAATTACTGCTGGATATCTCCACGCGAATCCGATGGCCGGCTAAAAACACATTGCTTGTCACCCAAAGGTCAACCTCATACCGATAAATCTTTCCCGGCTCAATCAAAGTTGGCTCCTTCGCCGAATCCCGATAGCGGGCGCGGATAATTCCATCGCACAGATTGAACGCACGGCCATCGGGATAGACATCGACCAGCTTGGCCGTCCAGTCGGTATCCGGCGCGCTACTGGCTGCATACAGCACAACCTTCACCGGCCCGGTTACTTCAAGAGCCTCACTCAGCTTCTGGCTGGTGAAAATCAGGACATCGTCACGTTTTTCTATTTCCCTCTGGTCCTGCGCTCCAAACTTATCTCCGAACAGCAAACACCCACCGTGTGTCGGCACGGGCCTTGCTGGATCATAGACAAAGGTATCTGCCGGCTCGTCGCCGGGTTTGGCGGTGCTGATCATTCCATCGCCTTTCAGGCTATTGGCGGAGCCGAGGCTGTGAAAGTAGTAAGGTGTATATTGCGTTCGCGCGAGCGGCCATTCATTTTCATCACGCCATTCGTTTGCGCCCATAACAAATATCCGGTAGGGGGGCAAATCATCCACGCTGCCCTCATCTTTAAGCCAATAACCAAACCACTTCTCCTGCAGTTTCTCGACATCAATTCCGGCATTTGCGCCGAAATTCCGCTCGCCCGCCATCCAGTTGGGCCCGTGTGCCCATGGCCCAACTATCAAATGGCAATGTTTTCGGGCAATATCGGATTGTGATGTCTCTCTGACTGCCCTTACGTACTCAAAAGCCTGGCTGACAAAGATATCGTACCAGCCGCTCAGTGTAATATTCGGCACTGCGATATCGTTTGCCCTGCCTGCGATACTGACCCGGGCCCAGTAGCTGTCATACTGGGGGTGTGCAATCCAGTCTCGCATAAACTGCACCTTATAACCGACAGTCTCATCCCACCTCGAAAGCGGCAGGTGCCGGTAGGCCTTATCAATATCCCAACCATCGGGCAGGCCGGCCCCTTCACCCTCGGTCGGCTTTAACATCTCGCTGCCCCAGCCCATGTTTGTGCCCAAACCGAAGGCACCGCCTATGTAGGCAAGATCTTTGTACCAATCCATCAGCGGTACGAGGGTAAACATCGCTTTATGCCAATCGCCTGTATCAGGTGCGACAATCCACTGCGTAAAGCCGAGATAAGATCCTCCCGAAGTTGCGATGTTGCCATTGCACCAGTCCTGCTGGAGTATCCACTTGTGCGTATCCAGGCCGTCGGCCCTTTCGTTCACACCAGGCTCCCACGCCCCGGCCGATTGGCCTGTCCCCCTGCAGTCCTGTATGACAAAGGCGTAGCCTCTTCTTGCATGATACCTCCCATCGTCATCTTCCCCATTCCCCTTCCCGTATGGCGTCCGCACGAGTATTACAGGAAACTTATCCTCTGCTTTGGGCCGCGAAATATTCGCCGCGAGCTCTATCCCATCGCGCATCGGTATCCGCACATTGTGGAACCTTTGAACCTCAAAACGCTGCGCTTGCTTCTGGCTACCCTCCGGCACACACGAAACCGACAAAACAGCTAAGATAGCTACATAAAGAGCCGTTTTCTTCATCTGGGATTTTCCTTTCGATAAAAACTCGACTAAACTCACTTGTCGTAGCCATACTACCAGATTTGCACTTTGGCTACACGATTTTTTTGATTGCTAAATCCGCGGTTAATTTTCTTGATGGAGTTCGCTGTGGTGATATAATTCTTACTGACGATGAGTGGCAGCCTCAAGCCTGCCCCGGGCAACGACCCGGGGGCCGAAGGATTTGGGGATGGTTCTTATGCAAGTGTTGGTTTTGTAGACTGGGCAACGTTACTCTTTTGCGTTTGAGGCAGTTTTACTATGGCGGTTCTAAACGTAAATATCGACCATGTTGCGACGATTCGGCAGGCCCGGCTGACCGATGAGCCGGACCCTGTCTGGGCGGCGGTCCAATGCGAATTAGCCAGCGTCAACGGCATAACCGTGCACCTGCGACAGGACCGACGTCATATCTGCGACAGAGATGTGCAACTGCTGAAAGAAACGGTTGCAAGTAAATTGAACCTTGAAATGTGCATGGCTGAGCCGATTGTGAAAATCGCCGAGCGCTTGCGCCCCGACCAGGTAACGCTTGTGCCGGAAAAGCGGGCCGAGCTGACGACCGAGGGCGGACTGGATTGCGTCAGACACAAAAAGCGATTAGCCCAGGTCGTCAGGCGACTGCACAAAAAAAAGATTCTGGTCAGCACCTTTATCGCGCCCGACGCCGAGCAGATCACCGCTTCGGCCGAGACCGGTTGCGATGCGGTCGAGTTGCACACGGGGATGTACGCCAACGCCAAAAGCGACAGGGCCATCGAGAGAAGATTAAACGAGCTTAGAGATGGCCGTGATGTCGCCACCGCCGCGGGCCTTATCGTGCACGCCGGCCACGGCTTGACCTATCGCAATATCAGACCCGTTGCTATGATTGAGGGGCTTTGCGAATTCAACATCGGCCACAGCATAGTCGCAAGAGCCGTGCTTGTCGGCATGAGGCAGGCAACCGAGGAAATGATAAGGTTGATAAACCGAATTTAATAAGGCAAACAGAAAGGAGCCGAAAATGTTTACCGGATGTATGGTTGCGCTGATAACACCCTTTCAGGACGGCAAGGTGGATTACAGAACGCTTGATGAATTGGTCGATTTCCATCTTGAAAGCGGCACCGATGGTATAGTGCCGGTCGGCACGACAGGTGAATGCCCGACGCTGAGCCATGAGGAGCACAAAAAGGTCGTCGAGCGCGTGGTAAAGGCTGTCGGCGGCAAGATTCCGGTCATCGCCGGGACCGGCTCCAACAGCACCGCTGAAGCGATCGGCCTGACCGCTTTCGCCAAGAAGGTCGGAGCCGACGGCTGTTTGCAGGTTTGCCCTTATTACAACAAACCCACACAGGAAGGATTTTATCAGCATTTCAAGGCGATTGCTGACCAGGTGGGGCTTCCGATGGTGCTATACAACATACCCGGCAGATGCGGCGGTAAGGGCCTGATGCCTGAGACGATAGAACGATTATCCGAGATTGAAAGTGTCGTGGCCATTAAGGAGGCCACCGGCAGTTTGGACCAGGCCAGCGAAATCGCCTCCCGTTGCGACCTGACAATTCTTTCCGGCGATGATTCTCTGACCTTGCCGATAGCCTCGGTAGGGGGCAAAGGGGTCATCAGCGTCGTGGCGAATATCGTTCCCGCTGACGTCAAGGCGATGACGGACCTGATTTTGCAGGGTGATTTTGTATCGGCAAGGAGATGGCATAAAAAGCTCTTTGCCATGTCTAAGAGCCTGCTTAGCATGGCCACGAATCCGATACCCATTAAGGCGGCGATGGCGATGCTGAACATGGCCTCGGATGAGTTGCGCCTGCCGATGGTACCTCTGGACGACAGCAAACAAGATACACTCAGGCGGATACTCGCCGACTACGGCCTGTTAAGCTAAAAGGCCGACACATCCAGCCTGTTAATCCGAATCCCCGCAGGTCAGGATAAATACCCGGCTTGCGAAGACGCCTCGATGAATTTGACCATATTATAGACAGCCAGATTGTACGGTACATCGATTTCGTATTCTTCGGCAAGTTTGATGACGGCCCCGTTTAGGGCGTCGATTTCGGTCTGTTTCTTGGCGAGGATATCCTGCAGCGTCGATGATTTGTGTTCGGCAGTGTCGGGGACGAGCTTTTCATAGAAAACTTCGAGAAAATCAGCGGCGCACTCCCAATGTGTCTGATAGCCCGCTGCGGCTAAAACGGCAAAGACCTCCTCTGCGATGCCTTTCATTATGGCCCGCGTAAATTCACTGTCTGCCAGTCGGCCGTATGGAACATCGAGAATGGCGCCAAGCGGGTTCAGGGCGCAATTGTAAAGCATCTTGGCCCAGAGGTCTTTTTCTATGTCGCCTGTGATTTGGCAGGGGATATCGCCTTTGCTTATCAACTCACATAACTTTTCCATACATGATAAATCGCCGCCGAACAAAGAGCCGACGTGGATAGAATCTGCATGTACCGTTATTACAACTTCGTTCTTATTGGGTCTGTGAAAGCCCGTGATTACACGTGCATTGTAAATCCAGTCGGTGCTGAAAAAAGATGTAAATTTTTCCGCATTGCCCCAGCCGTTCTGAAAGAGCACGATTTTTGTCTTTTCGTCGAACAGCTGCCCATGTTCCGAGAGGTCCTGTGCGGCCTTGAAAGAGTCGAATGATTTAGTGCATACGAGTATATAATCGTACGGCCCGTTTTGAAATTCATTTAGCGATGAGTAACTTCCGAATGTCGCCGCCGGTGCGTGGTAATCGCCGAAAATCCCCGTGCGCACCAGCCCGTGTGTCCGCAAAGCCCTGACCGTGTCCTCTCTTGCAATAATGTCAAGGCCGGCTGCGGATTTCAGCAGACAGCTTGCAATACCAAGACCCACCGAACCTGCACCATATATCAGGACCTTCATAATGAACACCATTATAATCGCCGAGCGGGGCCGGAAAAAGGGGTTTGTCGGCAATTTGCCGGCCGTTTGAAATTGGATTTGATTGGGTTTGGATTGGCTTCGCCATGGGACTTCCGTCTTCGCTAAAGCTACGACGCGACTAGCCGCCGCGACAAGTTGGGTTTGTTTTTTTCGCGGTTGTGAGGGGGTTTATTTTCATAATCGGTTGTTAATGCTTTAGTTACGTTCATTTTTATCCTTTTTATAATTGGGTTTGTTTCGCATAACTTGTCGAAATTGGACGCTAGTATTTCGTAGATTTTCTTTGCCACAGAGTTCAAGAGAAAAAAGAGATAATAATAATAGATAGATAAAGTTTTTAAAAAAGACGCATGGATACCTATGGCACAAGTACCTATGGCATAAATTTGAGGTTTGGTAGTCATTATACAGTCTCCTGCTCCCTGATCCCCTGTTCTACTTACTCGCGGCCCTTCGATAAACTCAGGGCAGGCTCGGCTGCCGTTCTCTGGGGGCGTATTATACCCGATTTTTTTCAAAATACAAGCAGTTTTTTCGAAATTCTGTTAAATATATTTTATTGTTTGCTAAACATTTAACTTGCCAGGACTTATAGAAGCCACAATTTCAAAATATTTAAAAAGTTGCAAAGGTTCAAAGGCACAAAGGCACAGAGGGGAAAGAATATCGAATATCCCTTCGGCTTCGCGGTGCTTTGCTCAGGGTAAACTCAACGCCGAACATCGAACTTTCAACGTTCAACATTCCTTCGACTACGCTCAGGATAAACTCACTTCGAATGTGGAACGCTGCGCGGGGTGTATAAGTGGGGGATTTTTGACAATTCGGCGGACTTTTTAGCGCTTTTTTAACAAAAGTGCGCACTTTTTAGCTGTTTTTAGCGGTTCTTTCGGGTGATTACGGCGTTGGTTAGTATATCTGGACGTACTCGAAGTACTACAGTACGACTCCGTGCGGCGGCAGTCGAACGCCTACCTATGGCATGAATTGTACTAGCCCGAAACTCCTCGCTAAAAAGGGCATAGGAAGTAAAAAGCTGTGCGGAAAGGATAATATTAACGTGAATTTTGTGTTGATAAATGCGGGTGTTTTTAGGCGGGTAAAAAAAGTTAGGAATTAGCGGATTTTTTTTTTGCGTTATCGGATGTTTGTGGTAATATAGAATATAGAATACTCAAGGAGTGAGTGATCTTCGTTTTTGACAATTAAATCCCGTTTTGCACTGAATTTTTGACGTTTCTACCTTGAGTTAGCACGATGTAGCGGTGACCTTTTAATTGTGCCGGAAAATATTAACAATTTTTTAGGAGATAGGACAATGGGAAAAAGACGATTCATAACTATTCTTGTGGCAACATTCATACTATCGATTTTGTCTTCAATAGTTCAAGCGGCAAGTTTCCAGGGATTAGGACATCTTGGTGGAAAACCTATGCAAAGTATAGCCTCTGCAATATCAGACGATGGCTTGACAGTTGTTGGGCATAGTGGTGGAGAGTATAACAGTGAAGCATTCCGCTGGACACAATTGGAAGGTATGATAGGATTGGGTGATCTGCCAGGAGGAAGATTTGAAAGCAGGGCATATTGTGCCTCAGCAAATGGATCAGTAATAGGGGGATTTGGTGCACACTTAATTATTATTCCAGGACCTCATGATGTTCGTGAGTCTTTCAGATGGACAGAAACAACAGGTATGATAGGTTTAGGGGTTTTGTACGGGGGTAATGACGAGCGTGCACTTGGAGTTTCTGATGATGGTTTGATTATGGTAGGTGCTGCTCACCGCCAAGGTTATTGGCCGGTAGCATATAGATGGACTGAGGAAGGTGGAAAGGAGCTTTTTCTTGGGATAGAACAACCTTCTTCAGCACACGCTGTATCAGGCGATGGAACTGTGATCGTAGGTTGTGTATATCCTGACTGGACACATCCTGACTATAATTGGGGTCCAGAGAAAGCATTTCGCTGGACGGAAACAGATGGACTTGTTCTGTTAGGTTTCTTGTCAGGTGGAGATTATAGCTGTGCAATGGACATCTCAAATGATGGCTCCTGTATAGTTGGGTATAGTGAATCAACATCAGGTGATGAAGCCTTCCGTTGGACACAAACGGAAGGTATGATCGGATTAGGAGATTTACCTGGTGGAATATTTGCAAGTTGCCCTTGTGCAGTCTCAGCCGATAGTTCCGTTATTGTTGGATACGGTCATACTTCTTCAGGGCAGGAAGCCTTTATATGGAATGCATATGATGGAATACGGAACCTCAAAGACGCATTGGTGTCCGATTATGGGCTAAACCTTACAGATTGGACATTAGTTCATGCAAGAGGGATTTCGGCTGATGGCCTAAAGATTGTTGGATTTGGTGTTAATCCTGACGGCTACGAGGAAGCTTGGATTGCAACTATCCCCGAATCCACAACGTCTTTAGATAAAATCTATTGGACGGACTCAGCAGGTTCAAATGATGTGTCAAGCTCCAACTTAGATGGTTCCGGTATTGAAAACCTAATTGTTGGGCAATTTTCATATCTTTCGAGTATCGCAATAGATAATATAAATGGAAAGATGTATTTTACAGATATTGGTGGCACAGAAGGCAATAGTTCATCTCCAGCAGTATTAAGGGCTGACCTTGACGGCTCTAATGTAGAAACTCTTGTTACAAATGTTCTGTATCCTCGTGGGATCGTACTTGATGTTCAATCTGATAAGATGTATTTTGCAGATGGGCCAGATCCTGGAGTTGCTGGCTTAGGTCATATATATAGATCGAATTTAGATGGAACTGGACAGGAAGTCATAGTTTATAATCATGATATTGCTGGGTTACCAGGATTAAATGCCTTACATCCTACCGACATAGAATTAGATCTTATTAATAATAAAATGTATTTTACGGACTGGTCAAACTGTATAATAAGAACAAATCTAGACGGTTCAGATATAACACAGCTTCCGATTCCAGGTTCAAACTTTTCCAGTATAGCTTTAGATGTTGAGAACAATGCTTTATATGTGACTGACCTTGGTGGTCAGCCTGGAGGGGCAGGAACTGATCCAAGAGTCATTAAAGCAAATCTTGATGGTTCTAATGCTGAAGTTTTATTTGATGAATTTATGGGACCAGATGGTCTTTCATTGGATTTAGAAAATGATAAGATGTATTTCACTAATGGACCTCATAGCCTTAATAATTTCCCTATTGCTTCAATATTAAGTGCTAACTTGGATGGTACAGGTTTAACAACATTACATGAGGGGACATTCAGGCCAACAGACACAGCGTTGGCTTTCGAACCCACTGTCATACCAGTTGCAGTTGATATAAAACCTGGAAGTTGTCCGAATCCGCTAAACGTCAAGAGTAGGGGTGTGGTTCCTGTAGCTATCTTAGGCTCAGCGGCTTTTGATGTAACGACCATAGACGCAGGTTCGATTTTCCTCAACGGTGCGCGGAACGTCCGCAGCGGCTATGAAGATGTGGCTGGATTTATTGCCGATGCCAATGACTGTGAGTGTACCACGCTCGGCCCTGACGGTTATCTTGACCTGACGCTCAAGTTTATGACTCAGGATATTGTCGCAACTTTCGGCGAAGTCAACCATGACGATGTATTAGAGTTGCAGCTTGACGGAGTGTTGTACGATGAGACACCGGTTGAGGGGTCAGATTGTGTGGTCATTCGTGGTAAACATAAGCCCACAAACAAAGCGGACATCAACAAAGAAGGCGGACATCAACAAAGACGGTGTAGTTAATATGTTAGATGTTGTTATGGTAGCTGAAAACTGGCTGGAATCCAGTGTTGTAGAGGATTAGCCTGCCTGGTTGAATAGAAAGTGGATTCCCGCTTGCGCGGGAATGACAGCTTGGTATACGGGCTGTGGGCGATTTTGTCTGTGGCCCTTTTTGATTTTAGATTTTAGATTGTATATTGTAAATTTGGTGGAACCGCTTCGCGAAGGCCTTTTTTGTTGGCAATTTGCCGGCAGAGGTTATTGTTCGTTTTTCTTTTGCGTCAGGAAAGTCCAGACCTCGTCTGTGGCGTATTGTTCAAGAGAGATGAGGC
>JGI10211J14876_10000709_pt1 | contig 14255 bp, 14 predicted proteins | sample Etolagsediment_FD_14876 | JGI IMG/M metagenome (IMG submission 14876)
ATGAATCAGCGGTATTTGTCGCTTGATTACACTTTCGTTATTTTCTTCAATCTTATAATCATGATGCTTAATTTCCAAGATTTTTCCATTTAAAAAGCGCACAATTGGATTTTTATATTCATCAAAGCTAAAACCAATGATAACTCCCCGACTACCATTGGCTAAGCCTTCTTCGGGCATATTTACATTTAACATTACCTGGGATTGTTTTGTCATTATAATTTTATCTTCAATAGTACTGTATTGATGGTTAATTAGTTCCATGTATCCTTCTTTCGCCTCTTCTTGTATTTTTTTACTGAAAACATAGGACGACTCATAAGTATGTTTTTCATATCCTTCTTGAATCAATTTATTTAAATGTTTCTCATTTGTTTTTTTAACCATCTCTTTTTTAGAAAAAAGCAGTGTTGGAATAATTCCATCTTTATTTTCCAATACACGCTGATAACATTTATTCATTGTTTCTTTTACTTCTTCATCCACAATACCTATTCTTATTTTATTAAGTATATTCTGAAAATTATTATCTTTTTGCCGTAATATTTCGTGGAAATAAAATGTTTTATGAATCGTAATGTCCCAACTGAAAGATTCAAAGCAAAATTCATTAGAACGTATTGGAGGTAATTGTAAAAAATCTCCACTACATATTAATTGAATTCCTCCAAATGGACTCCCATTTTTACGTACTTTTTGCGCTAATAAATCAAACTTTTCAAAAAAATCCGCGCTTATCATAGATACTTCATCTATAACAAGTATTTTTGTAGTTATCCACCTTTTTTTTGTAACCTTATTACGCTGGATACGTTTCACATAATAATCATTTTCTTTATCAAATATACCTATACCTCCGTATTGATTAATAGTTGTACCATTAATTAATAAGGAAGATAAACCCGTACTACTTGTTACATAAATTTTTTCAGAATCATTTTCTAAATTTTCTTTAAAATAATACACAAAAGCATTAATCAAATGTGATTTTCCAGAACCTCCTGGACCTGTTATAAATACATTGAATCCTTTCATAATAGCATTCCATGCTTCTTGTTGTTTTTCTGTAAAAGAATCCATTTTTATAAAATGTTATTTAATATTTATGTAATATTTATTTTAATATATATAATTAATTATTTAAACTATAATTAACAAAATAAAAATCAATTTATTTTAAAATTTTAGAAAATAATTAATTTAATTTTTAATTATTGTTTTTTTCCGCATTTACTATTAATACAAAATAAAAAATCTTTTTGTAGTATTTGTCTACAAAAACCACAAAATTTATATTCAGATGATGAAGATGATACGTCTTGAACATCATTTTGCCAAATAGGATGATTTTGTTCATCGAGAATTGGTAAAGGATCAGATGTAAGTCTTTGAGCTTTTAACACTTCTTCATTATCATAATCATCATCATATTCATTATTATCATCATCATCATCGTCATGATTAAATGTAATCTTTTCAAATGAATTGCTTAAATCATCATCAAGACAAGGTAATTTTTCAGGAAATTTTTCATTAGAATCACATTTTTCAAAAAATGATTTACTCTCATCTTCCAGATTAATAAATTTACCTTTATATATCTGTGTTTTTTTTAAAATTAAATCAGATGGTATATTTAATTCTGGAACATTCCAATTATCTGGTAAATATAAAATGGTATTTGTTTTTAAATTTAATTTATATGCCTTTTTCAGATCAAAATTTTGAAAAACTGTTTGATTGAGAGTAAAACATTCATTTATACGATAATTTATTTCTTCATTAGATGCATTAGGAAACAATTGTTTAATAACATTTATTAATGTAATTTCAATTATCTTCCCATTGTTATCTTTTTGATGAACAATCATATACATGTTGTCATAAATGATTTTATGTTTTGTAATAAATTTGGAACTATTTGTAAAAATAGGATTTTCTACATCCTCTTTTATATTTACAAAAGTTATAGCATATTCATCAAACAAGGTTCCGATTTCATCAAATGTTAAAGGGTCCGTCAAACTAGAAATTCTTTTATCATTTTTATCAATAAATTCAATTGATTTTCTGAACAAAAAATTAATTTTTTCTTGTTTTCTTTCTGACGAAATTGGCATGACATTGAAATATTTTTTCAAATAATTGGATTATATCACTTCGAGATAAAGGATCATTTTTATCAATAGATAATAATCTTATTGTAACCATTAAGATCATAATCTCGTATATACGATTCTCATTAAAACTTCTTCCAAATGAAGTTGAATTAACATAACTACCATCCTCTCTTCTGCATTTGTTGCGTTTTGCAACTTGTATCGCATTATTTGAGAGTTGCACGCTATATTGTTGAGATGTAAGAACAAGATCAATTAATTGACGTTCAATGCTATAATTATTACCCGAATAGTGTATATTTTCTTCAACAAAAATGAGTGTATGCTCTTTTTTTTTACATAGTTTTAACCATTGTGAAAATATTTCTAAATTTCTGGAACATCTATCTACGCGAGAAAATACAATGGTAAGTCCATTATCAGATTCCAATAATTGAATAAAATCTTTTATATATGGCGATTCATTATATGCAGAATCATTAAAACTTAATATTTCCATATTATTTCCCTGAAAATTTGTATTACAGAATTCTGTGATGATTTGTTGTTGTTCATCTAATGAATATTCTCTTCCAAATAATGGATTGATTTCTTATACACCTTTTGTAGAAACACGTACAATACCTATAATGTTTGTTTTATTACTACTCATGATTAATATTTAATAAATTTTAAGTAAAGTTTAATTTTAACAATATAATGGAATACTAGAATCCAATAAAATTTTTTTTTTTTATCATTTTTTTAATAAATTCTTTATGTTGTGCATTTAAATAAATAACACTATATATATTTATAGAATTATATATAACGTTCAATATTATAAATACTATTACTTAAAAATATGCTTATTCATGAATATTTGGATTATCAAATTTTATATGAAAAAAAATATGGTTCTAACACATTAGTATTAATGCAAGTTGGTTCATTTTTTGAATTTTATGGCGTAGATAATGATACTGAAAAAATAGGTAACGTTTCTTATATATCTGAATTATTAAATATACAATTAACACGACGAAATAAAGCCATTCTTGAAAATTCACGCAATAATGCATTAATGGCTGGTTTCCCAACACATGCTTTAAAACGTTTTATACAAATATTACTTCAAAATAATTATACTATTGTATTGATTGAACAAACAACAGAACCACCTAATCCTAAGCGAGAAATTACCCAAATATTTAGTCCAGGTACATATATTGACGAAATTAATGGTTTTGATGTAAATAATATTGTATGTTTATTTTTAAAAGAAGAAAAATGTTATAAAACACATCAAACACTTTTTATTTTTGGATTATCATCAATTGATCTTTCAACTGGTATTAATTATTTATATGAAGTATCTTTAGGATTTTATGATAAACAAGCTTTTTTTGAAGAAATATATCGTTTTATTGAAAATAATAATCCAAAAGAAATTATTATTGCTTATGATAAATTAGAATATATATTATTAGAACAAATACATCAACGTTTATATAATCCACAACGTATATTACATTATAAAAAACAAATTGATAAAAAATATACTCAAGTTACATATCAAAATTTATATTTAAAAAATATATTTCATGATACAAAAATGCTTTCATGTATAGAATATTTAGATTTAGAAAAGAAACCTTATTGCACTATTTCTTACTTAATTTTATTAGAATTTGCGTTCGAACATAATGAACGGTTAATTAATCATATTAAAAAACCAGATTATTGGGTATATGATGATCATCTAATTTTATATAATAATGCAATGTATCAATTAAATATTTTTCCAGTATCTAATTCATATTATACATCACAACATCAAACATCTTCATTATTTAAAATTATTGATAAAACTTCCACTCCTATGGGAAAACGATTCTTAAAATATGTATTACAAAATCCAATTACTAATATTACTACATTAAATAAACGTTATAATTTAATTGAAGAATTTTTGGAAAAAAAAATGGTAAATGAATCTGAAAAATTATTAAATGAAATAATTGATATTGAAAGATTACATCGTAAAATATCGTTAAATACATTACATCCATATGAATTTTTAAATTTACATTATAGTTATATTAGTATTAGTCAATTATTGTGTACTATTGAAAATAAATTAAATTTAGAAGATTATTATTTTTCAGATTATTATATATTACAGTTTAAAGAATATACACAACATTATGAATCATTATTTGATTTACAAGAAATTGGAAAATATAATTTATCAAATATGTCAAATTCTTTTTTTAAATCTGGACATTATCATGAAATAGATGATATTCAAAAAAATATAAATGATATTCATATTTTTTTCAAAGAAGAAATGAAATTACTTTCAGATAAAATTGAAAAAGATAGTGATTATATAAAAATGGAAAATAATGATCGTGAAGGATATTTTTTATATACTACGAAGAAAAGATCAGATATACTTATAAAAAATCTTGACAAAAACCATGTATATGAAATACGTAAATATACAAACACAAATATTAAAATATTATCACCAAAAATTATTCAAAGTAGTCAAGATTTAATTCATCTTCAAGAAGAAATGAAGCAAAAAGTAAAAGAAAAATATATTGAATTTATGAATAATATTTTTTTACAATATGAGTTTTTATTTGATAAACTTAGTTCTTTTGTATCCTATTTAGATTTTATCAAGTGTGGTTCAAAATGTGCTACTTTTTTTATGTATAATAAACCAGAAATTAAAGATAATTATAATGGTAAAAGTTATTGCCATATAGAAGAAATACGTCATCCTATTATTGAAATAATTAATGAAGATTATGAATATGTTAAGAATAATATTAAATTAGATACAGAAGATAATAATGGAATTTTATTATATGGTGTTAATGGAGTTGGAAAGAGTAGTTTAAGTAAAGCTATTGGATGCAATATATTACTTGCTCAAATTGGATTTTATGTTCCATGCACTAAATTTCTATATTTTCCTTATAAAAAAATATTTACTAGAATTAATGGTGAAGATAATATCTTTAAAGGTATGTCATCATTTGTAGTAGAAATGGATGAATTACGTTCAATATTAAAATATAGTGACTCAAATTCAATTGTATTAGGCGATGAAATATGTAAAGGTACTGAAGAAATATCAGCATTATCTATCGTAAGTTCTAGTATATTACGATTTTGTAAAAATAAAGTACAATTTATATTAGCAACCCATTTTCATAAATTGAAAGACCTAAAAGAAATAAATGATTTAAAACAAGTTCATTATAAACATCTTAGTATTTATTATGAAAATGGAAAACTAATTTATGGAAGAAAATTACAAGATGGTTGTGGAGATAATTTATATGGAATTGAAATAGCTAATTTTATAATTGATGATTTAGATTTTATACAAGATGCTAAAAAAATAAGAAATTATTTATTAGAACAAGAAAATAATGGAAATCATTTTTTAATACCATACAAAAAATCAAATTATAATTCCAAATTAATTATGCATACATGTTCAATTTGTGGAATAAAAGAAAAAGAAATGGATACGCATCATATAATTGAACAACATCAGTTTCATGAACATTCATTTTTCAAAAATAAATTATCAAATTTGGTAGTATTATGTCAGGAACATCATGAACAAGTTCACAATGATAAATTAAAAATATATGGATATTTTGAAACTGAAAATGGAAAAGAATTAAAATATGATTATATAAATATTAAAAAAAATATTAAAAAAAAATTTAATAATAATGATATTCAAATTATTAAAGAATTATGGGTTAAATTAAAAGATAATCAAAATAATATTAAAGTAATGATTCATGAATTAAAAAAAAATAATAACATATCTATTTCAAAAGCTATTCTTCAAAAAATAATTAATAATGAATATTAAAAATTTTATATATTTAATTGTAAATTTTATATATTTAATTAATTATCAATATTGTTCATGGATAATTGTTTAAGAATTTCATCTGCTTTTAATTCAGAAAAATTTGTTGAATGAGATGATTTGGAATAATTTGATGATGAATTATTATTTGAGGTATTAATAACTTTTACATTATTATCAGAATGACCATTTTCTTTCATAAATGCTATTTCTTTCTTAAGTCCATTTACTTCATTTAATAAATGTGCACATAAAGTAGTTAATCTGTTATGATTAAGTGCAAGTACATTTAATTTTTTTTTAATATCAAGAGTAGATTTAGGATCCATTTATGAATATATTGTATATAAAAATAGGAATAAATAAACGCTTTTTTTAAAATTATTTTATATTTATTTAAAAAATAAATATAAAATGATTTTTTTTTTATTTATATATATAATATTTTATATTTAAAATTAATTTATCACTAATAAATAAATATATAAATAAATATGATCATTCCTATTAGATGTTTTACATGTAATCAAGTTATTGCTCATTTATGGGAAAAATATATAGACAAAATACAATTAGAATATGTAAGTGCAAATATTCCTGAAGATAATAAAAAAAGATTTATTGATATGAATGAACTAGAAAAAAAAACACTAGAAGGTAAAATTTTAGATGAATTAGAAATTCATAAATATTGCTGTAGAAGAATGTTTCTATCTCATGTAGATTTATGTGAAATTATTTAATATTATTATTTTAATTTTTTATATTTTTCTTAATAATATATTTTATTTTTATTATAATAAATAACTTAATACCAATATTACTAATGCACCAATAGAAGCAATAAAACACCATATTTGACCTATAAATTTATCATTTATCTTACTACTTAAAAATAAAGATAAAAAAATACATAGTGAAGCAATAATTGAAAAATTTACATTAGATGTATAAAAAATATTAACTATAAAAACAACAAAATATAATGGATTAAAATATTTTAACCATTCCCAATATAAATGATTATTTTTTTCAAGAGTTAATAATGGTTTTGTATTTTGAATATAATTTTTGTAACCATTAATAAATATAATTAAATATATAGCATTTAATAATAAAACCAAAATATCATATATATTATTAATATTTGGCTTATTATAAATTAATTTTAGAATATATAAAAATAATGGTTGAGATAAATTAAAAAATGGTGCTATAAAACTAAATATATAATTTAAATTTAACTTATTTTTTGGATCAATCCAGAAAAAAAATTCAAATAGTTGCATAAAAATTACATATAACAAAAAAATACTATATATTTTATTTTCCTTTTCATATTTTTTATTTCCATATTTATACAATAATATAGAACCAATAATACCTATAATAAAAGCAAATAGTGAGGATTTTGCACTAAAACACATAATTAAACTATAATATATTATAACATTTTAGTTTATTATTTAAATAATTATTATTTAAATAATAATTATTATTTATATTTATATATAATTAATAATAATGACAATAAATGATAAAAATGAATTAAAAACTCACATTCAAGAGTATTTAAGATTAAAAAAAAATGAAAATGAGTATAAACAAGAAATAAATAAATTAAAAAATTCATATGATATGATTGAAAATAATATTATATCTTACATGAATCAAAATGATTATTTAGATAAAGAAATTATTTTCGAAAAAAATAAATTAAAATGTTCGAATGTAAAAACAACAGAAACAATTACAAAAAAATATTTATTTGATAAATTAAAAGTATTTTTAAAAAATGAAGAAGTGGCTAATCAAGCTATACAATTTATATATGATGAACGAAAAACAAGTAATAAATTGAGTTTAAAAATTTCAGATATAAAATAAAAAATATATTAAACTTAAAGATTTACTTTAATATATTATTATATTACTAAAATGCTTACTAAACAAGAATGGTTTAATAAAAATCAAGTGCTATTAGAATTTTTATTTTATGAATTAATTAGAATAGCATCAACAAATTATAGTATTCAAATTTTTAATGATAATAAATCAATTCAAAATTTTATTAATATGATGTATAATTCAAGTACAAATTCCTATGTTCTTCCTTATTCATCATATCCTGATATTTTATTAAATAAATAAGTATTTTATTTATAATAATATAAAATAATAATTTATTAGTTTATATTTAATATTTTAATTTTATTGATTTAAAGAATTTATATTAATTATTTAATATAAATTTATTATCTAATAAAATGAATTGGATTAAAGCAGTTAATAATAAAGAAAATAATATATCAAAAAAAATATCATCTAATAATTTAAATAATTCTATTATAGAAGATAATAATGATAATGACCAATATGAAATATTATTTAATAATTATTCCAAAGATAATATAATATATAAAGATGTAGATGACGAGTATGATTTTAAATATATGCGAAAAATTAGCTATTTAAAAGAAGAATTTAAAGAATTAATTAATTTTCATAGTTTACCATTTTTAGATAAAGAACATATAAATTATGATTATAATTTTAATGATTATATAAAAGAAAATTGTGAAAATTTTATTAAAGTAGAAAAAGAAGTTAATAATTATAATAAAGAAATTAATAATGAAATTGAAGAAGAAAATAAAAAAAAATATGAAGAATATAAGGAAGAATATGATTATTATAATTCATAAAATAATATTGTTAAATCAACAATATTTTGATTTATTTTTAATTTTATAATATATAAATACATTAGTGTATTTAACTTTTTAATTTATATAATAAATAATATTTTGACATTTAATATGAATATAGTAGATCTATATAGATCTTATTTATTTTATATTTTTTTCAAAAATATCAATAAATTTCTTATCTAAATTCAATATAGTTGCTAGATCTTTAGGAGTATGTTCTTCTTCATTTTTTAATAAAGGATCACCACCATTTTCAATTAATAATTTTACAATTTCATAATTTTTTTTATACATTGCAATGTGTAAAGATGAATTTCCTAATGTGTCACAATCATTAATATTATTATGTTTTTTGATTAATAATCTAATTAACTTAATATGAGGATGACTTTGTTTAAAGTTAATATCAATAACTTGTGATAGTATAGTTTTATGTGATAACAAATGTTTGTGTTTTATATCACCTCCATTTTTAATATAAAAAAATATCAAATCATATATAACTTTGGACATTTCTTCGTTATTTTGAAAATACCCATAAGAACCATATACGCCAATAATATCGTTAATTAATGTATAATCATCAATATTTTTGATACTTAATATTTCATTACCACCTGTTTTAACTAATAATTTTAAAATTTTAAACATATCACGTTTACAACTTTTAAAATCTTCTTTATCATTGTTATTCCATAACAACATCAATAAATGTATATTTGAATTTATTTTCATAATTGATGTATCACCAACCTTATCTTGAACATTGACATTTGCACCATTTTTAATGAGTAATTGTACATTTTTAATATTATTTGATTTAGTTGCTATATGTATAGCATATTCACCATATGTTGTGTAATCATTATTGTTATCTTTACAATTAATGTCAGCGCCATTTTTAATCAATAATTTAGCCATTTCATTATTTTGGATAAAAATAGCATGTAATAATGCTGTATTTTTATCATCATTATTGATAATGTTGTTTCCTTTAAATATATTTTCTAAACTTTTTATCTCATTATTTTCAATAAAATTTTTAAGATTATTTAATCTATTATTTTGAGTAGTCATTTTTACACTATTTAAAATATAATAATTTATAAATAAAAATCTTTTGTGCTTTATAAAAAAAAAATCATTTTTTTTATAAATTGACGTAATTATACGTTTTATATCATTTAAAATTTTTAAGGTGTAAATTTATAAAAAGATTTATATAAAATATATAAAATATATAAAATATATAAAATATATAAAATATATAAAATATATAAAATATATAAAATATATAAAATATATAAAATATATAAAATATATAAAATATAATTTCCTATATTTTATATATAAATGAAAAATTATAATTTATAATTATATATTATGTATTTTAGCATATTAACATATCTTTTAGGTACTAATTATATAGTCCGTAATCTATTTCATTTTTCTAATAAAGCTACTCAATATTTATATGATAAAAACATTATTAAACTACCACAATCTAAATATGAAAAAATAAATGAAGTAATTTATTCAAGTATTCATAGTTTTTGCGTAACGTGTTTTTGTTTATTATCTTTAACACAAAAAAATATTGACTATTATAATTATTTTAATTTTAAATTATTAAATAATGAATACAATAATGATATGATGATTATAACACTAGGAATAAGTTTTAATTATTTTTTAATTGATTTATTACGATGTTTATATTATCAAAAATATTTATTTATTGTTCATCATATTTGTGCCATTCAATTATTAATGTTTAATATTTATCAATTTTATAAAAATAATGAAGTTGGATTTTATGCTATGCATTCTTTATTTTTATTAGAATCAAATAATATTTTATTAAATATTGGTTTTTTACTAAAAGAATATAAATTTCATTATTCAATTATATGTACTTTTTGGATAATTCATTTGTTTTTTTTTGCTTTATTTCGACTTATTCATTTACCTAAAATTATTATTATTTATATTTTAAATGATTTAAGTATTGTTGATGTTTCTTTTATCATACCTTCTATGATAATGATATATAGTGGTTCAGTATATTGGTCATATAGACAAATAAAAGGTATTCATAAATATTTAAAAGAAAATTGTGTACTTTAAATTATAATAAAATTTAATATTATTAAATAATTTTGTTTTTTAAAAAATATTTTTTTAAACATATAATTATGAAGTCCACTAATAAATTATTAATTATTAAACCAAAATATGGACTATGTAATCAAATAACATCAATAGTTAAAGGTATAATATTAGCTCATATTTCAAAGCGTGATATATATATTGATAAATTTCAAATAGACTACAATAATTCAGAAAATAGAATTGAACTTAGTGAAATTTTTAATTTAAAAAAATTATACCAAATCATCAAATTTTTAAAATTAAATGTTACTATTATTCATAAATTAATATTAGACAATAGAAATATAGTTAATAATATAAATATCAATGAATATAATAATTGTACCGATGGTAATATAAAAGAACATAATTATAAAATAAATTTTATATCTTATTTAGAAAATAATGAAAAAGAAGATATATTAGATATTGGTGATACTATATCAAGTATAATACCTGAATCTTATACGCAAATATACGAAAATTTTAAAATTAATATACCGTTTCATATTACTTATATTCAATCTTCTATAAAAGTAAAAGAATGTTTTCAATTACAAAATTATATATGTATTCATTTACGTTTAGAAGATGATTGTTTTAAATTTATGAATGCACTTATTTATAATAATATAGAACAAGAAGAAATTGTAAATACATATAAAAGAATTTATGAAGATGAATTAGAAAATATAAAAAAATATAACGTTAAAATTTATGTTTGCACATCATTGTGTATATATCCTAATTCATTAAATGAATATTATCAAAATTTAAAAAAAAAATATAATTTAATTGATAAAAATGATCTTATTAATTCTTTTATATTTGATAATAAAAATAATAGTAGAGAATTATATGGTATTATTGATTTTATTATAGCAAAAGATTCTAATTATTTTATAGGTTGTGATTGGTCATCATTTTCAATATTACTCTATAATACACATAAATTTTATAATAAAAGTCCAAAATTATTAAATCTTTGGAAATCTTGTAAAATTAATAATGAAAAAATATAATTTTTATAATTATTCATTTTTTTATAATTATTCATTATTTTTATAATTATTAATTATTTTTATAATTTATATTTAATATTTTATATTTGTATTATTTAACATGATAATGAATAATATTACATTATTCATTATCACTTTGTGAACGTAACAAAATTTTGTTAATACATTCATCTAATGTCTTAGAATTAAAACTTATTGTCTGTATAGTAGCAGGTGAAAGAACGTAATCTTTAATATTATTGAAGTTAGAATGATTATATACATCTGCTTCTTTACAATCAAAACGTGCACATAGCATTTGTTGAATAATATTCTTATTTGCTTTTTTAAATTCAAATTTGAAATCAATTCTACCATCTCTAATAAGAGCTTTATCCAACTTTTCTTTATAGTTAGTAGTCATAATTACCATGACGCCATGTAATTCAATAATACCATCTAGTATATTTAAAAAACAATTTAAATCAAATGTTTTATTAACATTTAGCAACATAGAACTTATTTTTTCATTACCATCTTTGTCATTATTAATGAAAAATTTTTCTTTATCATCAAAAAAAGAAGAAGATATATCATTTTTTCTTAATGACCTTTCTTTTAATGTTTCTTTTTCATCAGCATCACAATCTTCAATAATAAAACATAGTTGTTTTCCACTATAAACTTTATCATTAAATTTTTTATTGCGAAATAAGTTTTCTAATTCTTCATTGGAATTTATTAAACTTAAATTCACATTAATACCAATACGGTTCGTTTTATTTAAAATAGCTTTTATAGTGCTTGATTTACCACAACCAGGAGGTCCTGATAATAATATTCCGGCACTAAAAGTCTTTCCTAATTTATTATACAATTTTTCTCCTTCATTACAATCTTTACTATGTTTATCATAAATAAAAGGAGTAATATAGTCAATTAAATCATCTTTTCCTTCAAAAAAAACATTGGTATCTAATGATTTATTAGATGTAAATTCATATGTTTTAAATTTTATATTATTAAATTCATCAGATTTTTCTTGACCCATATATTGGTAAATATATTGTTTTTCATTATTACTTGGATTTATTTTTTCTTCATATTCTTTTAAACATTGTTTAATAAAATTATCAACTTTTTCACAGGTTTTACTTTCATTTTCAAAAGAAGAATAATAACTATATATTTCAATTTGATAATGTTTCATATTGACATTTTTATCTTTTTCATCATTATCATTTTTTTTTTAATTCAATCAAACAATATATTTTATTTTTTTCATCTAATGTAATTGGAATATTTTCAATAGGTATAAATTCAAATTCATCCTTATTATCATCAAAAAAATCAATAGACATTTGTGACATAATTTCACGATAACCATTAACATTAGAAAGTTCACTTTTATGGTAGTTAATATAATTTAAAATACTTTTAAAAGTTTTTGAATAAACAATTTTTTTTGCAGTATTAAGACCGGCTTTGATATTAATTTCATGTGATGTTATAGTAATACAATACTTATTTTTTTCAAATCCATAATGTGAAAATAAATAAGAAAAAAATGAAGTAATGTGATTTTCTAAATTTAATTGATTTAAAATTTTATATAAAAAAAATAGTAATATCATATATATATGATTTCCTTTTTCTTCATTATTTGTTAATTTTGACATAAATACCATAAGAACTGATTCAATACCATTCATTTTTAATATAATTATTTAATAAATTAATAATAATTCAATAAATTAATAATATTTGAATAAATTAATAATAATTAAATTAGTTAATAATAATTCAATTAATAATACTTTAAATATTTTTTTTCATTTTTTTTAAATAATAAATTTTTATTTAAATTTTAATAAAAATAAAATATTGTTTAATAATATAGAAAAATGGCTCGAAATAATAATATAGACACAACAGCAAAATTCTTCTTAAATCCATTAGTGCATTTAATATTGTTTTTATTATTTATAATTATACTATTAGCAATATTTAAAGTTCAAACACCGGCATTAACAGCAGGTATCTCAGCAAAAGCTCATATTGGTGATTTTAAAGGTGGTTTTAATATTGAAACTTTTGATAATCATGATAACCAACCATTATTTGTAATGTATTATGCCGAATGGTGTGGTCATTGTAAAAATACCATGCCTGAATTTAATAAATTAATACAAAACCCTCCAAATGGTGTAAAAATTATGAAAATTGATTCAGATGATTCAAAATATAAAGATTTATTAAAATCACAAAAAGTACAAGGTTTTCCTACTATTAGATTTTATCCAAAAGGTTTAAATAGTAATTATGTGGATTATAATAGTGAACGTACTTATGCTGGTTTCATGAATTTTTTTAAATCAAATAA
>JGI10211J14876_10000711_pt1 | contig 14247 bp, 13 predicted proteins | sample Etolagsediment_FD_14876 | JGI IMG/M metagenome (IMG submission 14876)
TCCTTCCTATCCCTTGATGGATCTCGGTGCCAACATCAGATGATGCGGACAGATACTCTTTGGATTCTGGTAACTGCTTCTCGCAAACGCAATGAAATAATCCCTCATCTGTGTCATAGGAACAACCTCGTCCACCAGGCCAGCCTTTGCACAGTAGGTGGGCCTTGACTGATCATAGTACTGTTGAGCAAGGGCATTCATTTTATCAATCACCGGTTCAAGGGGATTGTTTGCATCCTTTTCCTTTACCAACCTTCTTGAAAAAGCAGCAGCAGCAGCAGTTTCTCCATGCATTACATATATTTCGGTAGTAGGCACGCCAATTGTAAAGGCATTGTTTCTGGTTGCCTGGGGCCCTCCCATAATATAATGAGCGGCGGCTGTTCCTTTTCTCAAGACAACACACATCATAGGAACTCCAGAACTCTCAATAGAGTAAATAAGTGATTGTCCAAGCCCGAGAAGTTCTGCCTTCTCAGCAATGTCACCAACATCGATACCACTTGTATCTTGAACCCAGATCATAGGTATTCTATCCCTACCACAGAACATAACCAGCTCATTCATTTTGATAAGGCCTTCTCTGTAAAGTTTACCACCTATGCCCAGATATTGATTCTCTGCATATTTGGGATAGCCCTTACCCAAAAAACCCTGTCTATTGGCAATCACTCCAACCAAAAAACCGTCTATCTTGGCAAGTCCGCAATACACTTCAGGAGCATAATCTGGTCTGTATTCCATGTGTTCACTTCCATCAAAAACGCGGGCCAGTACCTGTTCAATGCTATATGTCCTCTTTTGTTCAAAGGGAATAATAAGATTAAGATCCTCTGCGGAATAAATCGGCTCTGCCGGTTCTGCTACCCTGAACACCGATGGTTCATACATAGGCATACCCGCCATATATTTTTTAACAGCCTCAAGAACACCTTCCTCTGTATCAAATACCTCTCGCATAAAGCCGGTGACATCATGGTGAATGCCCGTTCCGCCAGGAGGGACCTGTTTGAACTTTCGTGTTGCCTCAATTAAGGTTTCCGCCCCCTCGAGATCAAAACCTCCCTTGGGAGACATTCCACTGACAATGCCTCCACCGCCTACAGCCATGTTGGCTTTTTCATGGGCTAAGATAATAGACGGGCTTATTGCATGATATCCACCACCAGCAGGATTTGTACCGTACATACCACAAATTACCTGTATACCCTCCTGTTCCAGTTCAGCATGCCTGAAAAATGTCCTTCCTCCTGATCTCCTGCCAGCGTATACCTTTTCCTGCTCAGTTAACTTTACACCGCTACAGTTAAGCACCCAGACAAGGGGGATATTCAAACGTTCGGCAATATCCTGGGCCCGAAAAACATGCTCCCGCTGACCCGGAATCCATGCCCCAGCAAGGACTTTATTATCCGAGGCAATGATTACACCGTATCTGCCTGATATCTTTCCTAAGCCAGTTACCACGCCGGTTGACCCTTCTTGGTTGAATTCCGGGTCATAAAGACTATTTAATGGTACAAATGTACCGGGATCAACTAAGAGCTCAATTCTTTCCCAGGCTGTCTTTTCTCCTCTTTTGTGAAGTTTTTCAACCGGAAGACCAGCCATTTTTCTTTTCTCTATGGCCTCAGCTACATCCTTTTCAGCCTTAGATATTTCAATGGCATTGGCCTTTCCCTGTTCTCTCTCATTTTCTCTCAGTTCTCTTCCAATTGGACTCATTTTTTGAAAATATTGTCTCATCTCATTTTTCCTCCTATAATCTATAATCACCTACTTTTTGTTCAAGAGTTGCTATCAGACCTGCCCGGAATCGAGGGTCCCTATAAAGTCGTGCATCTGCCTTCATCTCTTTTTCAACAAATAAATTTTCATCAAATTGTGATGGATCATAATCCTCGATAAGACTGTTTAAAGCCTCTATGGATTGGGGTGCCAAAGGTCTCCCCATTGTGGCCATCTCCTCGGCTACCTCTCGCAAGGGTTTCCCCCAAAGATCAGAGTAATTCTCCGGATTCTTTCTTCTAGCTACCTCAACCGATATATCCTCTTTTGTGGCAAGAATTTCTCTCTCTTTATCACCTACTTTTGATAGCTCTTCTGCTGGGCAGGTGCCAAGTTCTAATCCCTTTGGGAGTAAAATCATTCCTGTCTCATCATTATGGGTCTCTAAATCTGCCTGATATTTTGCCTTATCAGCCTCAGGATCATCGGTTCTCTGCCGCTTTGGAAAAAGTAAAAGGAATATCTACAACCACATTATAGGTTCCGATTTTTTTTAGCTGGTTGGCCTTTACCTCCTTTGATGTCTTGGCCATATATTCAGCATTGATTGGTCCAGCTTTAACCAATGTTCTGGCTATTCCTGACCAACCTGGAATGAGACCAATTGTGGCCTCACTAAAACACATCCCGCTCCTGGAGTCACCGACTAAAAAATCGGCCATCAAGGGAATCTCTGCTGAACCGCCAAACCGTGTTCCTCCTCCGCAAACAGAAATCACCCTCAAATATTGGGCAATTTTTCTAATGCTTCCATGGAGGCCAATCCCCTTCCTTAACCTGTCATCAGCCCATTCAAAGAGCTGGTCTACCTCCTCTGGAGAAGCACCGCTTGCCTCCTTTTCCTTTTTCATCTCCAAGGTTTTATCCAATCTGGTCAGGCTCTCCTTGAGATCCCCACCAGCATGCACAGGATCATTAGCTCCATAGAGGATAAGAAATTCAAAATCATCCCTCTTCTCAAAAACTTTATCTAAGCCCTCTAAATAGGCATCGAGTCCTGGATTTCCAACCTGATGAACAGGTGGGTTATAATAACACAGGACAGCACCAACCTTTCCTTTAAATGTGACCTGGTCAATGATAAGATATGTCTTACCCTCAGACCATTCATATACAGGCCCAAGGTTTTTATATTCTGCAATCTTTTCAGACCTCACCAATCGTATTGGTCCTTTCATAAAATACCTCCTTTTTATTAGCATTGAAAATTTATGGCACTCTATATACAATGATATCTATTCTTATTCAAGCAATATCGATGAGTTTGGATTAATTTTTCTAGCGAAGTTTTGCCTCAAACCGATCAGTTGTTGAGATTAATACCGCTGCTTGGGGCGAAGCGATGTTGGTTTCGTTTAATGTTCTATGGTTGCGCTGCTAGTTTCGTATGACGTTAAACGTCAAACGATTCGAGTTTCGCAAACGCAACCGTTCTACGATCCCAATTATCCTCTGCGCTTTAATTGCGTTACTAAAACTTGACACAAATGTTACGATCTTAGCTTATATAGACATCTAGAAGGACTAATCTGACGCATTGAGAGCCTTAATTATTCGACCAAGCGCCCTGGGTGACACCTTACTGCTGGCTCCAGCCCTTTATCAAATAGCTGATAAGGCAAAAGTATCATTGTTGGGGAGAAAACCAGGGATTGATTTTTTAAAACCTCTCCTGCTCGACTGCCTTGACTACGAAAAGGGCGGATGGCACACACTATTTTTAGAAAACCCTCATTGTAAAGACCTTTCTTTCCCGGATGTTGACAGGGTAATCTGCTTTCTTAGCGATCCTTCAGGTAGGGTAAAAAAAGGTCTAAGAAAGTGCCTAAAACACATCCCTATCTTTTCATTTCCGCCCTTTCCACAAAGGGAAGAAAAAAATCATGTTGCATTATATCTAGCATCATGTCTTAAAAAATCTGGATTACCTGTTAATCCTGAGGAGGCCATAAAAGATGCACAGAGGAGACCTTTGTTTGGAAAGGGCAAACCTTCGAGATCAGAGCGCATAATCGTGTTACATCCCGGTTCAGGAAGCAAAAAGAAAAACTATCCACCTGAATTTTGGCTTAATCTAATAAAAAATAAAAATCGTGGGATATCTCATAAATGGATCCTACTTTTAGGACCTGCGGAAGATAAATGGGATCAAATCATTTCAAAAGAGCTATCAGGGGTAGAAATAGAGATTATTCAATCGCCCCACAAAGACAGGCTTTTATCATTGCTCAAAAAGGCCTCTCTCTACATTGGACACGACAGCGGCATCACACACCTCACAGCAATGCTTGGAATACCCACAATATGCCTTTTTAAAAACAGTGATCCCCTTCAGTGGGCTCCATTAGGGCCAGATGTTACTGTTATTGCCTATGACAAACCTCTTCGGGTTATCTATAAGAAAATTAAGGACGAATTAACAAAGATATAAAAACTTTTGGCTTGACTGATATAAGGGGCTTAAGTATTCTTCTTCAAGATTAATTTCAGACAATATTTGTAGATAATCTTAAAATAAAGGGGCATGTATGGACTTTTCATTATCAATGGAACATGAAATCTTAAGAAAATCTGTGAGGGGTTTTGCTGAAAATGAAATAAAGCCTGTAGCCAGGGAGCTGGACGAGAAAGAGGAATTTTCTTATGATACCATGAAGGCCATGGCTGAGCTTGGCCTTTTTGGCATGTTTGTGAGTGAAGAATACGGAGGCCAGGGAATGGATTATGTCTCCTACATTATCGCCACCGAAGAAATAGCCAGGGTTGATGGGTCCCATGCTGCTACCGTCGCTGCTGGTAATTCCCTGGGTATAGGGCCACTTTATTATTACGGAAATGAGAAACAGAAAAAAAAGTATCTCCCAAAGGCATGTAACGGTGAGACTCTTTGGGCCTTTGGACTGACTGAGCCTAATGCCGGATCGGATGCTGGAAATTCACAGACAACTGCTGTTCTTGACGGGGACGAATGGGTTATAAATGGGAGCAAGATATTTATTACAAATGGTTCATCTGACATTACTGCTGGTGTTATACCATTGACGAGGACAGGTATCAGAAAAGATGGAAAACGAGAACTAACCTCAATTATCGTAGAGGCAGGTACCCCGGGATTTGAGACAAGGACTATGCATGGTAAGCTAATGTGGCGGGCATCTAATACAGCTGAACTATATTTTGAGGACTGCAGGGTACCAAAAGAAAATCTTCTGGGTCCAATAGGCGATGGCTTTCATCAAATGCTTGGAACCCTGGATGGAGGCAGACTTTCCATTGCCGCAATGGGCTTAGGAGGGGCACAGGGAGCCTTTGATTTGGCCCTAAAATATTCTAAGGAGAGGGTTCAGTTCGGTAAGCCAATATCGACATTTCAGGTTAATGCCTTTAAATTGGCAGATATGGCTACAGAGATAGAATGTGCCAGGTTACTCCTCTATAAGGCCTGCTGGCTAAGAGACAACGAGCAGCCATTTGCAAAAATTGCTGCCATGGCTAAATTATACTGCTCTGAGGTTATGAGTAGGTGTGCTGACCAATCTGTCCAGCTACATGGTGGATATGGACTTATGAAAGAATATGATGTTGAGAGATTCTATCGCGATCAGAAGCTGTTAGAAATTGGTGAAGGAACCAGTGAGGTTCAGAGGATGGTGATTTCTCGATATATAGATGCAGTTTGAGAGCTCTTCTTTGTTGAGCAAAGCAGGGCAATGGAGAGATGGAGAAACGGAGAAATGGACATATGGAAAAGACTAAATCTTGCTCAGGGCGTGAACAATAATCCATTACTCCAACACTTTAATTTCCCAACTTTGATAAATGTTAGATAAAATTCTCGGCAAGGATATTGCTACCTATGTTAAGGCCCATCAAGGGCTACTAATAGTGACAATCATCCTGACAGCCTTATCAGCCCTTCTTTTTGTAGTACCTGCCTACCTTCTTCAGCCCTTTATTGATGAAGGAATGAAAAAGGCGAGTGATCCTGTTGAATGGAGGATTCCCTGGCTAACCTCTGGACCTAACTGGTCTTTTGAGAGAACGGAACTGGTCCTGGTGAGCGGGATTTCACCAAATAGCCTGCTCGTTCTTCTCACTAGTATCGCCTTCCTTTCTGTAATCCTTAAATCAATTACCATTTACTTAAGCGAGATTACAGCAGCAGCCTTTTCAAACAGGGCAATTAAAACGTTACGGATTGATCTGGCTGAAAAGTTTATCGCGCTGCCCTTAACGTTTTATCATAAACGCAAGAGTGGTGAGCTTATTGCACGGGCAACAGCAGACCTGGCAGTAATGCAGGGTTCTATAAGCATTATCATCATTGGTCTTGTGCAGCACCCCCTATCAGCAGCGGTGTTTCTCGTCTATCTCCTTTTGATGAATTATAAACTTACCATAATGGCTATTATTGTTGCCCCCTTAATTGTTGGTCTGGTCAGGCTTTTTGGCCGCAAGGTCAAGAAACATTCTACCAGGGTGCAGGATGCGACAGCAGATGTAACATCAAGCTATCAGGAGATTATCTTATTAATCAAGGTTATAAAGGGATTCTGCAGGGGCGAATATGAATCAGATAGGTTTAGGAAGCTTTCTGATAATCTCTATAAAAGGGTTATGCGCTGGAATAGATGGCAACTCGGAATTGGGCCTATGATGGATTCAAGTGTCTTCTTGATCCTTCCCATTGTGTTGATAATAGGAAAGGTCTCCTTTCATCATACCTTAGGAGAACTTATTGCAATGCTCTATGCATTTGCCCGTGTTTACTCTCCTGTTAAAAATCTGGCCAGGATAAATAATAATTTGAGGACACTTCAGGGTGCAACAAGAAGGGTCTTTGATATAATGCATACTGTGCCAAGCATACAGGATAAACCAGAAGCAAGGGTGATGCCNAGACTCAAGGATAAAATAGAATTCTCTCATGTTGATTTCTGCTATGAACCAGGAAAATTAATTTTAAGTAACATCTCTTTTACAGTTAATGCAGGTAAGATGGTAGCATTTGTTGGTTCAACTGGGGCAGGCAAAAGCACCCTCTTGGATCTCATTCCCCGTTTCTATGATATTCAGTCTGGCTCTATAACCATTGATGGAATGGATATTAAGGATGCAACGCTGGGGTCCTTGCGAGGGCAAATTGCTACAGTAAGCCAAGAGAGTCTCCTTTTTCATGACACCATTGCCAATAATATCAATTATAATGGAGTCCATTATAATAAAGAACAAATTGAAAATGCAGCCAAAACAGCCCAGGCCCATGATTTTATCATGTCCTTTCCAGAGGAGTATGAAACAATTGTCGGCGATAGAGGAACACTCCTTTCTGGTGGCCAGAGACAGAGAATCGCCATAGCCAGGGCCATACTTAAAAATCCAGCTATCATAATCCTTGATGAGCCTGCTTCAGCACTTGATCCAGAAAGTGAGCTTCTTATCCAGGAGGCCATAGAAAATCTTCTTGGGCAAAGGACTGTTTTCATTGTATCCCATCGCCTGAATACAATCAGAAGGGCTGATATGATCTACGTACTGGAGGGGGGCAAAATTGTCGAATCAGGCACTCATGAGAAACTTATTGCTGCAAATGGCAGATACAAGAACCTCTTTGATATCCAGTTCAGGCGGTAATTCCCATAGTGCCTGACGGTCTTTTGCAGGCTACAATGATTGTATCCTTATCTCTTGCCTCTAAGAGCTTTTTTAATATCCAGATAAGTATCCTTGGTCCAGCGTGACACCTTCTCAACAACCGTCCTATTGAAATACTCTCTGTCTTGTTCGAGTATATTCTCATACTTGCCATCATATTTCAATTTTACCCAGGCATTAAAATCAAATTTCCTTGCAAGATTATAAAGATAATGATTTATAGGCGCAAAACCCGATTTCCTAATAACAGACACACCAAAGTCTATAACATAGGGTCTGAGTCCCTCTACGACGAGAAGGTTGTCCTTCTTCTTAAGGTCAGTATGCGCTACACCTGACTTGTGTAGATCTTTTATCAAGTTCAAGAGAGATTCGAAAAACATGTCACGGTCTGTAATCCGAGCCCTATATCTCGGAATCGCATCAATGAATTCGAGCACTAAGTAGCGCCCATCGAGAAGGCCGTAACAGCGAGGTACACCAGAGACTCCAGATATCCTGGAATAAACTCTATACTCATTGCGCAACATCGCCCGGCGGATGAGTCTGCCTAATCCCCATCCAATAGGAGCCTTAAAAATGAGACGCCGACCTTTGTCTTCATACAGATAGACATGTCCCTGGTAACCACAACTAAAAATGTTTGATCTGGTTTGAATGCACTCCTTGATCCACTCAAGGAGCTCGTTTTCTACAATGTTATCCATATCTCTGAACATAGGTTCAACTGGAGGATTTAATGCAGTCCAAGGGAAAGGAAAAAAAGCCAAAACAGTAGAAACAGGGCAATAATGGGCTCGCCGTTTTGTCGCAGGCTTTGCATAAACGACCACCTTCCACCTCGTGCGGTCCGATAATGGCTAATGCGTGGGATAAGCGCCCGTGTTTCTTTACGCCACTGCTCCCAATCCTTTTTAAACATACTATGAAGGTTTTCATCCTCTTGATGGATAGCCTGAGGATAAAAGATGAGCAAGATAAGTATCAACAAGGGGAAACTCCACCATAAGCCGGAGGCAAGGGCAAAACCAAATCCCAACGTGATATTGCCCACATAGAGAGGATGCCTAACATAGGCATAAGGTCCATCGGTTGCAAGGGCCTTGTTCTTTTTAATACGCCCCGATGCCCATAGTCGTGCAGCAATACCCAGAAAAACCAGCACTCCACCAGCATAAAACAACAGTTGTTTTGGTTCACCCACAACACTGACCAGGATGACAAAGGAGATACCAATGAATTGGCGATAGCGTTCCCGATGGTACCTAATATCGTGAAGAAATCGCTGCACTCCGAAAGCTATTGCCATTGATTGAGCTCCTTTTGAATAAATTTTATTTGCATAATTCTATTTCTCTGCATGGAGTCTTTAAGAATATCGATTTGCATGTTAGCCACAAAAACTTTCTTTTCAGAGAAGGCAATATAGGATAAAGTCGATCGTGTGTCAAGTGAACCTCACTCCAGGGAAATTCCACTCCAGCTTCTCTCTTTCAGTTGTGAATGGTTGACTTTTTGAACTGGAGCAATATAGAGAAGAAAGCACAAGATATGGTGAGTGCTAGGCAGGGAGAAATGTTTTGTATGCTGCTATACTTGGAAAGAATTGAAAAGCCCAAAAACTTTCGTATTGTGTTAGAATACTAAAATAAAATTGGACTGATAGGATATTCTGACTTTGGCACGCTAACCTCTCATATGAAAAAGGTGCCCGAGACGGTTCCCCTAAATAAAATAACAAACTTTAATTAAGAGATAGATTCGACACAATAATACTCATAGCAACAAAAAGAAGATTTTTGCCCTATCATAATCAAACAGAACTAATGCTATTATTGATGTCATCGATCATATCTATTTAATATTTAAAGACAATTTCATCTTATTGTGTTATTGACATAATTTTCATATAATTCAATCAGATTTAGATGTTTGGGAAAAAAGAAGAGTCTCAATATAATGTTAGACGTATCAGAATAAAATATTTGTATTCCATATAGGACACAGGAGATGATGCAAGATCTTAATAAATCAGCCCTTGAGAACGTTTGCAGAGAATTGTTGAATGCATTTCAGGGGATGTTGTCGTGGGAATGGGACAGTCGGTTTGAAACCGTTCTGGCTGCGTTCGGTGTAGAGATAAAGACAGCATTCGTGCAGTCTTGGAGCGCTATCTCGGCATTACCTGGGACAGCTCAAATATCGGTAAAGCACCTGATATCGTGCGAATGATCAATAGTAATCTCGGTGGTCTCATGTCAGGGCAGCTGCTTTTTACCTCAGATCCGAACCAGGATGCATTTATTTTTTGTGCCTGGTGGCCATGGGGCGATGGAAAGACCATCTCTATTCGCGTCGCGCCATCCTATGAGAAATTATTGGATTCAGAGAAGACCAAACAAACCCAACTGTTTAAAGACTGGTTCGGAATTTAAAGGATTAGGGGACGGCACCAACTGAATAGCTAAAAGAAACTCAACCCATAGCGTATAGGCGTTGTACTTGACTACAAATAGCTGGCGCCATTTGGATCATGTGAACTTAATCGATGAACTTTCACATACTGCTATTAAGTCATAACTCAAACTACCCCCCGAAAGCTTTCGGCTATCATTTGTAATCTTCACTCCGAAATGCATGTTGGCCATTAATGTTATGTAATCTTAATAAAAAATGAATTCTTCGGCGGGATTCTGTGCCATCAGTGAGTGAAACAAACAGGTAGTGAATGTTCGATACTATTTTAGAGGAAGATAAACATATTAATACATGCAATCTATTTTATGCCTCTATTAACAGCTATCTCACTGATAAAGACATAAAATCAGTTGCCAGGATAAGCTCTCCCTGGTAAGTTTTCCGGCACTGGGCTTCTATATCAACCTTTAGACATTCCGGATAAAAATGGGTTAAAAGAAGCCTTTTTGCCCCTGAGCGAGTAGCTATATCACCTGCCCTGGATGGGGTAAGATGCCCTTTGATCTCCTTTTCATCAGGGAAAGATGACTCGAGGATTAAAAGATCTGCATCTCTGGCCAAATCCACCATTTCCTCACAATAACCGGTGTCTCCTGAATAAACGATAACTCTCCCTGAATTATCTTCTACTCTCAGACCAAGGCTGTGTGGAGTATGGTTTAAAGGAGCGGATGTTATTTTAAACTTATCAAATTCTTTCCTCTCTTTTTCCTCAATATTTAATTCCTCTATCCTCATAAGACCACCAGGCAGATCAAGCCAGTTTCCATATGGCCTTTTCAAAAACGTTAAAAACTGATTGAATCCTTTTGGAGCTATAATAGTAAAGGGTTTTCTCTTGCTAAGAATTGGAGGGTATCGTGTGGCAAAAAAGAAATGGGTGAGATCGGCTGTATGATCTGGATGAAAATGACTGATACAGATGTAGTCGATATCCTCGAATCGAAGTCCGGCAATTGCCAATTGCCTGAGTGTCCCCGGACCTATATCCATCAAAAGGAATCGATCATCGATGAATAGAGCAATAGAAGGAGAAGCCCTTTGAGGGTGGGGAACACTTGTACCTGAACCTAAGATAATGAGTTCCATTTTGCATACTCCTTACTGCTTACTGTCTACTCTCTCCTTATTAGCTCCATCTTCCTGGAATAGGCGTCTTACAGAATTTGCACCTGCCATTATGTATATTGAATTCGGCTATATTATACCCCCTTCTGTCGATCAAGAGTTTATGACAGTTATGACAATACGTATTATATCCATCATGACCAGGAACATTCCCAAGATAGACATAATGTATGCCTTCCTTAAGTGCTATATCCCTTAAAAGCTCCAATGTTTTTATTGGGGTAGCTGGCAGCCTGGTCAGTTTATACCTGGGGAAAAAGCGTGAAAAGTGCAAGGGATAATCTGGCCCCAGTTCTTTTAATATCCAATTACACATCCTTTTTATCATCTCAGGCTTATCTACATATCCAGGAACAACAAGGGTGGTCATTTCAAACCAGACCCCTTTTTCATGGAGAATCTTAAACGTATTAAGCACTGGTTGAAGCCTTCCGCCATTAAGCCTCCTATAGGTATCATCGTCAAAAGATTTGAGGTTTACGTTTGCGCCATCTAAATACTGGGCAAGATCCTCCAATGGCCTTTTATTTATATATCCATTTGAAACCCACACATTTTTTATACCTTCTTCTCTTGCAAGCCTTGCAGTATCATACATATACTCATAATAAGAAATAGGTTCTGAATACGTATAGGCAATAGAAGGGATACCCTTTTCCTTGGTAATCCTGACAACATCAGCTGGAAAAAGCTCCTGGTGATTTAGCTCTTCAGGTTTTCTTTGAGAAATCTCCCAATTCTGGCAGTTAAGGCATCTGAAATTACACCCAGCAGCAGCAATAGAAAATACATCGGTGGCAGGATAGAAATGATTGAGGGGCTTCTTCTCAATGGGGTCGATATGAACAGCACATGCGTTACCGTAGGCAAGGGAGTAAAGCTTTCCACCTATATTTACCTTTGACCTGCACACACTCCTGTCTCCAGGGGTTAAATAACATCTATTTGGACATACCATACACTGAACATCTCTCCCGTTTGTTGTATAGTAGAAGCCCTCGATTGACCACTTCCAGAGGCTCTTAGGGGCATCTCCTTTAAAGACATGTCCCCTGATATCCGCCCTTTCCTCTTTATTATTTTTTGGCCAGAAACATTGTGCTTCTCTCGCTATAAGAAGAGACAAAAGACCTATCTCTTTTAAAAATTCTTTTCTGCCTATATATCGCTTCATCTCTGGTAATGTCCGTTGGCTTCAATCATATGCTTACTTAGTTGATTACTGATTGAATCCTGTCATATTTCATTGTTTTTTTTAACAACAAACAACTGACAACGTACCTCCAACATCTTAATAATTCTAACCTTTCAAAATAACTATTGTGCTTACAATTTTTATCAATATCAGGGCAATGATAGCTGCCTGAATACCAAAAAGAGGGATTAACAAGGTTCCAATTGCAAGTGTGCCAGCACCAGCGCCTATAAGATCTGCAGTAAAGAGGCCGGCAGCAGGACTCTTCTCCTCTCCTATTATCTCTGCTGCAACAGGAAACTCGAGTCCGCATAGCAGTGAGAAGGCAAACCCATAGAGCAGAAAGGCAAATTCAGGGACCATGGAATGATAGAAATTTACCCAGATCAGATATGTTAAAAGCAAAACGATCATCCCAGCTTCCGCTTGTATAAGCATGCCTTTACCCCTTTTTTTCCATCTATTTCCAAGTATAGCACCTGGTAAAAGACCAAGCAAGAAGGAGGTAATTATAGCACCTACCTTAAGATAGATGTATCCATATATTACCTGAAAGGAAAATAAAATTAACATCTCCACACCCATGACAGCAAAGCCAGTTGAAAAAAGAACATATTCCTCCTTTCTAATTAGAGCTATGTAACAAACAAGAAGTCCAAAGAGGCTTGCAATAAACCAGTTAGGTGATGTCCCGTACTTTTTGAACCACTCGTTGAACATTATGTTTATTACTCTCGGCTGAAAGTCAGTATTAATAAACTCATCTGGATTAATGGATTCATTAAGGATCTTTATCCTTTCTTTGGTGACATTACCGTAATAAAAGCCTTCAATATAGGATGTGATAATGGATCTTTTTCTCAACCTGAGAGGAATATCAGTGGAGAGGGTTTTATCGCTTGCGAGGAAATAGACTTCCTCTCCTGGGATGAGGAGAACATTATGAAAATATTTTTTAAGGGTGTTAAAAATTGAGGATAATTTTTTGACCCTTACCTCTGATAAATAATTAGGGTTTGCAATGAGTGAAAATGAGAGGATGCCATCTTTCTTTAAAATCCTCTTAGTGCAAGCAAAGAACTCACTTGTATAGAATCGGTTTATCTGAAAGGTATCAGGTTCGGGTAGATCAAGTAGTATAGCTGAATACCGTTTATTACTATCAGTTATATATCTTCTTCCATCTGCAGGAATGATATTAACTTTCGCTTGAGGAGTTAAAAGACCAAACTGGCTTGCCACTTTAATTAATGTAGGATCTAACTCTACATAATCTATTTGGCAAGGTGAGTATTTTAAGATCTCACCCAATGTTTCACCCATTCCCCCACTAACCAGTAAAACATCGTCTACCTTATCAAGCTGGCAGAGGGGATAGTGGACCTTTTCTTCGGCAGCTGTTATGTTGAAGGTGCTAAAGGTAGGTGTTCCAGATTCCCAGAATGTATACTGCCCTTTTTCTTTGGTTAACACTATTCTCCCATAGGGTGAGTCCCGGTAACTTACTATATTCAGGCCATACTGATGATAAAGNGTAGAAAGTTCGAATTTTTTTTCAAAGGCAAACGCAAAAAAGAGCGTAATGGATAACAATGCCACAAAAAAAAGGAGATATCTTTTTAAAGAAATAAAAAGGACAAGAGACACAAGGATTAGAAGGAAGGAGGTNAAGGCTATTATCTTAAAGGGGCTAAAAAAATATACCAATACAAAACTAAACAAAACACCACCTGTAATATCGCCTATATTGTCAGTAATGTATAATTCCCCTACGGTAAATCCTGTGTCCATTGTCTTAATAATACTAAGTGAGTAGGGAAGTATAAAGCCTATCAGGAATGCGTAAGGGGTGCTAAAGGTGAGAATGAAAAAGAAGATGGGATAAAACCCTGGAGATTCTCCATGGATAAAGATGAAGTCTCTGAAAAGCCTTATTGCAATTATCTGAATCAAAGGAAAAAGCGCTGTTACTAAGGCAATAACAGAATAGAGGGTAGTCGACT
>JGI10211J14876_10000712_pt1 | contig 14247 bp, 14 predicted proteins | sample Etolagsediment_FD_14876 | JGI IMG/M metagenome (IMG submission 14876)
TATATAAGACATATATTTACAATTAAATATATTTATCCATATAGCCTTTGTCCTTCATCTACTAGTTGGTTGTAAAGCTCCTCAGCTTTTGGAGTAAGTAAAGTTGCAGTCCTACCCCAATATAGGAGTTGTGCATCCACCATTGGAATTGACATTCTCAACTTCTTCCTTGCATCTGATAGTCTGCTACGGTACTGTGATAATAGCTTTAGACCATTTGGCATGGTGTAGTCTTGTATGGCTTGTGCTCTAAGTGGGTCTATGTCCTTTATTAGGTAGTATTCATCTATAAGAGCTTGCTCCTCTGGGCTAAATTGTTCTTTAATCAGATTAGTTACATTCCAATAAGGAACTAGGTATTCCTCTGTAGCCTGCTTATATCTAATCCAACCTGGAGTTCTATTACGACTCATATATGCTTCCCATTCGGATTTAAGGTCAGGTGGCATTAGACCTTCTATTGCATCCATAGTGGCAAAGTATGTAGACCAATCAGTATATAGCCTATCTGTTTCTGGGTCAATTACCTGCTTAGGAGATAATTCATACCACATAGCCAACATCTCATCAAAAGTGGACATGGTAAGTATTACACCACGTTCTGCATAGAAAGCTGACCGCTCTTCTAGGGTTACTGGAACATTTCTAAACTTGGTTTTAGCATTGGGATTTTGGCTGTATGTCCCTGTTGCTGGGTCATATGTATCACCTCTGAGTTCATGTATATAGCTGGCATTATCAGACATGATTGACCTTACACTTTCCACGTATTCTTCACGGGAAATCCACCCACCTTGTCCAGCAAATGCTTGAGCCTCTAACTCCTCTAGTCTATCCATGTTATCATCATTGTGTTGTTTTACCATAGTCCAAAATTCTGATAGAATTAGATTAACCTCCTGCTCATTGCTTGGTCTAAGTGAGGCAGTTACTCTGGGAGAAATCCACCGCTGGTATTCTAATGCTTCCTCAATTTGCAGCATATCCATCTGGGATAAGCCACCAACTATGTCACCTACTGACATACCGTGCATACGGAGTTTCTTCTGCATGTCTGGTGATATACCAGTTATCTCCTCTATATATTTACCAAACAACTCATATGCCTCTGTTCTATCCTCATGGCGTAGTCTATAGATACCACCATGCTCCATAAGTGGACCTAGCGCTGCTACCTTTTGTCTAGCTTGATTCCACAACTCTGACTCCTCTGGTGTAAGTGGGTCATTTCGTTGCATCTTTTCCCAAATAAATACTCCATTTATTCCTCTACGAATTTGGTCATCTGTGGCTAAGTGGGTGGCTTGGCATATTTGGGAATACTGTCTAAAGTAGTCTGGGAATAATCTATCCTGTATTTGTCTAGCTGCTTCTGAGCCTGGATGTGCAGCAACAAATAGGTCTAGTGGTGTTCTAACTATTGCAGGAAGAAGCTGTCCTCGCTGTGGCTGTCTACCGCCAAACTCTGAGGTTAAGAAACCATAGAATATGTTGGGAAAGAAACCCAATCTTTGGGCATAGTCCACTGATTCAAATAACTCAGGGAAGGCTTCATCATAATAGTCTGGGTAGTCACGTCTAACCAGAGTAGACATGCCACCTTTGTAAACCGTACCACGCATTATGTTCACATCTAAGGAAGTTCCAGGCATGTGGATATAGCCATAGTCAGAGTTATTCATATATTTACCCCAGGTATTAAGAACACCTGGATGGGTTACAAAGTTACGAGGAAGCCAGAACCATCGTTGGGATTCATAAGTCCAGTATGGAAATATATGTCGCATAAAGGCATCTAGAGCATTGAGGTTGGTATAGTCAGTAAAGTCTTGGTGGTAGGAGACCATAGCTTTGTCCATAGCTTCTTGTTTGATACGCCACCAGTCTGAGGAACCTTCACCTAGGTGAGTTGGAATGGTTGGCTTAGTTGTCAGCACATCCTTAGGATTAAATATAAATCTATCAGAACCTATGGAGGTTCCAGTGTATCCTTTACTTCTAAGAAATTTAACCCACTCATCATTTGGAAATAGGAAAAGGTCATCTGGCAAATTATCAATAAGATTTATCACCTTAGGATATTTTTTGGAAAATTCACCAATAAGTTCCTTAACTACAATATCATCCAAATCCAGTAATCTTTGTCCTTGTACCACATAGTATTCCTTAATAGCTCCATATTGGGCTGCATACTCCTTTTTGGTGGAAAGGAATACTCCAGGAAAATCACCACCACCTAGAATATCTTTTGGGGCAAGACTACCACGATACATAGGTTCCCAACCACCAATGGGTTTGGCATATATGTCCAACTTCTCCAAATTATTAGCAAAATCATCAGCCATATTCTGCACCACTTTAGTGGTGTCACTACTAATAGAGCCGTTGATTCTAATAGACTCCAAGTCCATAGCAAAGTTATCCAACTGCATACGTCGAACAGTTAGCACATCATGGATAGCTGGGTCAGAACGTAGTCCATGCACTATTTGGTCATACACTCCACCAATAGCATCATCGGTAAAGCCTAGAGCTTCTCTAGTGGTTCCTGCCCTACGAGCCATGTCAATAGCTTCCACAGCAGTAGACTTTACAAAATATGGTTTTGGCATAAGAGCCTCTGAGTTCATTATGGCATAGGCTAAATCATTACCTGTAGCATAGTGGAGGGATGCCACATCCATTGGAGTAAGAGTTCTACCAGAGGCGTTTATTATTGGTTTTGGAATATCTTTCATACCCATAGCAACATCTAGGTCTTTGGCTGCTGCTCGTTGTAAGGAGAATAATTCTGGGTCTGTTATTTTGAAGTGCTCTTGCCATATTCTGTCTGTCTCCTCATACCAAGTAGGAGTGCCAGGTTTTATACCCTCTTCCAACAATTCTCTACTACGAGCCATAGCCTTTCTTCTGGTATTGGTAAGTGCTTCTACTCTAGACATATAGATAGATAGGTTCTTCTCTAATTCATTAGCTTGGGCAACAGTCAGTACATCCATATTTTCATGGATGAACTCCAATAATCTTCTAGCTTGGGCATCACCAGTATCTAGGAATGGTGCTATTCTCTGGTAGCCTTCATCATATATCTGTGCCCTGATAATCCTATTCCTTGCTTTGGCTCCTTTATGCTGTAAGCCAACAAACAGTGCTGAGGTAGTCTCAGGCAAGTCTGTAGATATAGATTGTAGGTATTTGGCAAAGGCTAGTAATGTATCAGCATCCTGCACCCTTTCTACGCTACCAAGAGCATCATCTACAAACTTCTCCATAAACTTAGCCTTGGCTTCTGGTGTTGCTAACACATCATCTATTTCCTTATCCCATGCGGATTCAATAAAGCCGCCAACATCATCCCATAACCTACCACTGTATGCAGCTTCTTCTGCCATATCCCCTACAACACCAAGGTCTGGATATTTTAGTCTAGCTTCATGTACCTCACTGGCATGGATATTCCTAACAGAGAAGTTTTTAGGGTAATTCCTAACTGCTTCTGGACCAACTAATCCACGTTGCTCCAAGCCTTTAGCAAATGCCTTCTTTGTCTTGCTTGGTAATCCTGCTACACCATCAAGTGTGGTTGGTGGCATAGCATTATGTATGGATTTCATGGTATCACCAGCTATATCATTTAGGTTTTCTAACCACTTAGATGTGACATAGCCAGAACGCTGCATACCACCTGACCATTGTGAAGCTCTAATTGGGAAGTACATGGCTTCATGGATAGCTCTACCCTTTTGTCCTGGTAGCCAACCTAGCATTAAGATTTTCTCTAGCATTGGCTTGCCGACATCAGCTTCCAATTCCTTCAACAATGCTGATTGAGAGATTTCACCAATACCTATTTCTGCTCCTGGTCTCAGAAGTCTTTTCTTTAGGATATTCTTGTAGCTTTCCTTGGCTAGGCTGGCACCTTGTAGAACTGTTCTATCAAACATTAAACCTAGAGTAAGAGCCTCCAACTCAGCTGGAGTGTTTTTACCATATATAGTACCACCTCTACCAAAGATAGTTCTACCTACTTCTTCTGCCCAGTTCCAAGGTGCATATGAACCTGTAATTAGGTAAGCTCTGGCAAATGGCATTATTATCTTCTTGTCTATCCAATTTCGCCATATCTGGGTAACAAATGGGTCAATTGCATTATTCATTATGGCAGCAGTAAAGCCACCATGTAGTCTTTTGAAATACAATCCTTCCTTTGCCTCAGTAAATATAGCTTTCTCTGCCAGTGAAGCTGCTTGGTCAATAGAGTCCACCATAGGTAGTTCAGTAGCAATATGCCTACCTTTGGTTATTGCATCGGAATATAATTCAGTTATAAAATCTTTGACAATCTTCATCTTGGCTGGAGTTTCTGCAACCTCAAGGACATCTTTAAGCAATTTTTGTGCAGCCTCTTTCAACTTATATACTCTAAACTTACTACCTTTGACATTGGTGTGTTCTACAATATGCTCAAAGGCTTCTACCATGCCTTGAGTAATGTCATCTGGCTTTAGCTTGGAGCCAACTCTTGAGGCTAACCCAGCCAAATCATCATGGGTTAGTACATCCCTTTTAATGTAAGCTCTACCAAGTTGGGCTAAGTCATCTATGGCATCTGGATTAGCTAATGTATGTGATATGGCTTTTTCGTTCAATGAGGTAAATTCATCCAGTGTAATCTGCTCCATAGTTTTACCAAGTCTACTGGCGTTTTTACCATGTATTGCAAATATGCTATCTCTAGTAAATGCACCTGACTTAGTTGCTCTTTGTCCAGTAGTCTTTGGTATGGCTTTCATCCATCCTTTGACAGCGGTAAATGGAGCCTCTGTAGCAGTTATAAATCCACGTTCAAATGCACCTAGCCCACCAAAGATTTTACCAATTACTGGCACACCTTTTGTAGCCTTAGCTGCTTTTATAAGTAAGCCAAATCCAAGGTATGACACAGGGTCAAGCACAATTTCAAGACCCATTTTACCCCATTGGCTAAGTTCCCAATCCTGCCATGCTTTGCTATGTGCCATCCAGAATCCCATACCAGCTTCCCTATTCTTCTGGTACAAGGAATCAAGTTCTGATTTCATTTCCTCTTCGGCTTCTTTAGACTCCTTACTAGATAGTTTAGGAAAGTATTTCCCTATACTCATCGCACCTCTGGTAACTATTGCTGCTTCTGGGAAGTTCCAATAAGTCCAAAATGGCTGCATAGCATCCATTAAAGCTAATGCTGGCTGGGAACCAAATAGCTTCATTCTATCACCAATAGACATTGCTGGCATATTGGGAGTTTCCAAACCTAACTTGTACCGTTTAATTTGCTCCCTGTCTTGCTGATACTCCTCCATCTTAGCAGTCCAATCACTGGTGCTGGCTTCTATTTCAGCCAACTCTTCATCTGTGAGACCTGATTCAGATTTGAGAACCTCAAGCAACTGGCCTTTTTCTTCCTCAGCTAATTCTGGTAACTCAACTTCCTTTTGTAGCCACTTAACCATTTCTTCAACAGTGGTTAGGTGTATGCCTTTGAACTGTGGCCTAGTTTCTAGAGGACTGACTATAAATTCCTTAGCAGCAGCATAATCCTCTGGAGCAAGGTCAACAGGAGTCTTAGTCCCTGGCAATAGATAGGTTTCAGCATATTCCTTAGCAGCAGCTATATCCGCTGGGTCAGTTTGTGGTTCTGGAGGAAATCGCTCCAGGTATTCATCAAATGAAGTAATGTTAGCCTTGGTAAAATCTGTTGGAGTTGCTGAATAGACATTAAGGAACCAAGTTGATTCTTCGTAATCAGATATTGCCTTGGTTTCAGCAAGGGTAGAACCAGCTTCAACTTCCTTCTTTACCTGTTCTGCTTCTGGACCAGGCAATCCTGGTATTAGTGCACCAGTTTTTTGCTCATAGTGCATGGGATAGCTGGCACGCATAAACCATGACAGTAATTTTTGTAGTGGAGATAATGCAGTAGTAGCCTGCCAAGGAGACTGTTCAGTGACCATTTCCTCTCTGGACTTAGGCTTTATAGATTCTAATATACCATAGGCATCAATGGCTTTTTGTTGCCATCTTTTTAACTGTTCTTCAAATCCATCCATTACACACCTCTAAATTCCTCAGGAGTATATTCTTCCTTTGGTTGAAACTGTTGCATCCTACCAGGCATCTGACCTTGAGTTGGCTGTTGCTGTCCAGCAACACCTAATTGGGATTGCAAGGTATCGGCTGCGGTATTGAATAAACTAGCTGTGGCAGAATCACCAGCATCTTTGGCAAATTTAGCTTCCTGTCTGTAAGCCAATATCTGTGCTATGGTCTGAGCCACTATACCCATCATAGCTTCATCTTTATTCACCGTAGCTTGTTCTCTAATGGAATCTTTTATCTCAGGGAATAACATATCAATAACCCTTGGGAAGCTGAGTTTGAATGTTGGGTTAAGCATCCTGGCTACTGTGGCTCTCTGCACTGTGCTACCTGGAATTTCCATCTCATGTTGGATTTCAAACTCAATATCCTTTGGTAGATTATCAGGTTTCTTAAAGCCATATGGGTGTAGATTCCTCTCCAGTGTCTCATGCAGCCAAAAGTTATCTACACTGGATAGCAAGGTCCTTAACCCCAAGCTATATGGAGTCAATACACCCAAAGCTGCTGAGTTTATCTGGGAAGCCAAATAGCCAGACATTTGCTGTTGGATATTACCATGCAAAGACCATGGAAACAAACCACGCTGTATGCGATTGGCATTATCCATTAGAATTGTCCTAATCTCTACTGGTATAGGTACTGTAGGTAAAGGCATAATATCTTCCTCTGGTGTGCCTCGGAATATAGCACCTCTCTTGAAAATGGTTTCAGACTTCAATATACCAGATTTGCTGCGGGATTTTTCAAACCAACGTGGGTTGGATGAGTCTCTTACCAACTGCTGGATATAACTCTGCATTTTGTTATTGTTGGTAAACTCATGCTCATTTACCGCAACAATGGATTCACCAAAGTTCTTTTGCCATGAATCATCGGATATTATCACACCACTATCTGGGAGGCCACTAACTGGAGATACTAACACTGGTATAACTTTTGAAGCTTGTTCACTAACCAGCTTTGATTTAGGTCTAGCAAGTTTATCACCAATAACTAGGGTATTGGTTACATCACCATCCTCATCTAGCTGGAATAGATTATATACAATTACATCTGACTTAGGTGTGAATGGAAATGTTATATTATATACCTTCGCCTTCCTTACAGCAGCTATTGGTTTCAACCTATATATATGGGCACAAGCCTCTAAACCATTTTCTCCATATTCTGGGAATACATTAGCTGGATGCCATATCTCAGCAGATAGGTAATCGTCTCCAGCACCTACAAATACTGAATACCAACCAGTAGCCAGCATTAACTCTAGAACTCTACGGAGCCATGACTGCTTACCTTTCCTAGCTTCTTCTTTTTCAATGTTATGCCACCTACGCTCTATGAAGGTTTCCAGATAGCTGGTATCAACAATTTCTGGTTTTTCCAAACCTTCAGTGGAAATCTTATGTGACATGGTGGCACTGGTTAGTAGATGTAAAGCTAGGTTATACCCAGTCCTAGGGTCATTGGTTACAACAGTTTCCATATCTTCTTGCTTTAGCTGGTCTTTCATCAACAGAAGGTCATACCAAACCTTGAATTGCTTGTTGCGTTCCTTCCAAAAGTCTTTTAGTTCATTACATTTGTTGATGCAATTCTTAACTTCTGTACTCATATTACACCTCCTAGTTTAAGTGAAAGTATTATACCAACAATCAGAACAAATGTGCTGACATATACTCCTATTGGTCTACCCATAGTATAGTAGTGCCACTCACTTTCTAATGGATTGTCATATGCTTCTGGCATTGGTCTACATCTCTTGAAAAATGTCGCTCCTTCTGCAAAGCCAATCTCAAAGGCATGTATTTCTGTATGAGTTAAACCAAATGGTAGTTTCATCCAAACTCCTTTAATATAAATAGAATGATTATGAGTAGCACTATGCCAACAACGAATATAACCACAGTTTTAATAATCTCTTTTACCATTTGTAACCTGAACTCCCTACATAGCCTCGCATTACTGGTCTAGTGTCTCTACAGACTAGACCAATGCAACAAGCATCATGGATATCATCTATACCAACAGACATAGCTTGGTCTCCAGATAATCTGATATTCCTACACTGGCTAATAAATTCAATGTCATGGACTGTCATATCTGACAGCATCCTGGACTGTGTGGCTAACATATAATCCTTAGTTTTAGGACTGGTGTACCAACCCAACTCATTACTTTCTCTACCATTGATTATATCACGCCTATAGTAGAGATTAGGATATTCCTTCATAAGTGGAGCTAATGCCATGCCATGTGAATTAGCTTCCCAGACTATTACTCCCCAATTATAGTAATGACCTAACTCCCATGCAATCTCCTTAGTTACTTCTGGAGTCCATAACCCTGCTGCTCTAGCACAGTATTTAGGTATTTCTATTCCATCCTCCTCATCAAAGGTTAGAACTGTTATCGCTGTTTGTGTTACCTTAGCCTGGCCAGGGTCAATGGATATAATGTACCATCTATCTGGTTCTGGTGGATACCATATATCTGCGTGGAGTTTATGTATCTCTGCTGGGTAACAATTCTTAGCCTTATCATTTAACATGTCAGTATCATAGTACATATCACCAGTGGCTAGGAAACAATCAACATCATTCTCTGGGTATTCTTGTGGAAATAATCTACGAGTTTCACCAGACCTTCTTAAACTTTCCAACTCAAATATACTGTACCTACGCCAACGGATTTGGCTATCAGTTACACCAAAATTATCAATTAGGTTTTTCTCATCAAGATTTAATTTTAATGGTTTATCAAGACCTAACCTTGACACTGCTTCTTTCTTATAAAGTGGCAATTGCTCCATTGATATAGAGTATTCTGGATGGTCAAACCATCTATAGAAATGCGTTGTAAATACTGATAGATTCTCCTTGGCTAGCTTATACATTTCACAGAAAGCATTATCCTCACCGTTTGGCGTGGATAGTATATCAATGGTGCCATCATACGGAACCCTTTTTATTGCTGGAACCAATATACGCTCAATCGACCCAGGTTCCCAAAAGGCTAACTCATCACATATAAGGTGATGTATAACCTCTGCTCTCCCTGCCACAAATGACCTGGCCGAGGAGATATACATGGAACTGTGTATAGTTGGAAATGTTTTCTCATAACTGGAACGATGGCTCATCTGAGGCCAGCCAGGTATGTTAAGAGAGTCAACTATATCGTAAAAGAATTGAGCTTTATCCAAGAGCCGTTGGGTTATGAATTCCTCAAATGCAATCAGGACGGTGTTAGTCCCTGGTGTGGTCACAGTGTCTATCATCCTCTCAGCAAGTATTAAGGATGACATACCAACCTGTGCTGGTTTTACATAGATATCCCTACCCGTCTGTGTGGACATAACATCAGCCTGTATTGGATTCAATATGAATGGAATCCTATTACAGGATTTGTCCTCAATAGACAGCAGGGTTTCTATAAACCGCTTCTTGTCCTTGATAAGGGAAGCAAACAATTCTGCTTGGATTGACATTATTTAGCCTTATATGGTTTACCTATTGGTCCACGACCTTTGCCATGGCCTAGACCTCTGCCTTTGCCACCAGACCTAATTTTACTACCTGGGCATGGTTTAGCCATTATATTACCTCCTAAACTTTCTTAATGTTAGAGCTAGTCTAGCACGTTTGCCAAGAGTTCCTTTGGACTTAGCAGCCTTACGTAGTCTGGATACTGGTATCTTTTTGCCTTTAGGAACTCCTAGTTGCTTGTGCAGGGCACCTGGATGTTTTATAGCTTTTTGAATCCATTTCTTAGCCATGCTCAACTCCTTCATTGATGGATAAGATGCACAGTTAGGTATGCACGCCGTAAATTCTTAGCTAAACCAGTATTATGTCCAACAACCAAATCCACAGTTTGTGTTGATGTAAGATATCTAAAATCTGCTATGGTATTGGTTAACCGTTCAGTTGTTCCAGCAATTAAATGTGATTCCATATCAGCAGTTCCATCTATCCTAATAGCTGCCGCATATCGCTTGGCATTAGCTACAGCAAAATCCCATTCGGCCATAGCTGTTATGGCGTAGTAACCTGTTACTGGTGCTGTAAAACGGTATGTAGAAGTGCTGTCAAAATCATCACCTAAATCATAATCTTCGGTATTTAGTTGAACTACATATGCAGAGCCATCACCAGTTATTGACTGGGTACTGGTACGCTTTGCTCTAATAGCACACCTGGTCATAAATTCCAAAGCATCTTCATCAGAATTCACTTTTGGAAACTTACCTACCTGCCCAGAATAAGAGGCAGGTGTATCTGACAATTTAAGGAAATTGGAAGGTTGTGGGTCTGCAAGTTCACCAGATAATCCAGCAACAGAGATTTCATCAGCACCAGTATCTTCATGGCTACTAGCATGCACCTTTGGGTTATGGTCCTGCACCTGCGCCTTGGTTGAACCTTCTAGTGACTCTGAATTATCCACAATACCATCATCATCTTGGTCATAAACAGCCTTGGTCATATCACCACCACCTGCATCTGATACTGCGTCATCTACATATTTCTTAGTAGCTGGTTCATAATTACCATCAGGAGTAAAAGCAACGGTATTCTCTCTATATAGGTATCTAGCATCACCTCTAGCATCTGTATGGTAGTTAGCATGGTCATCGTCTGATAATCCAGCCAATGCACCATGGTCTATCTGTTCTGCGCCCCATAGTCCAGTAGCAGAATCATATACCAAAGCATAGTCATCTGTAGGTGATGCTACATTAACATCTTTTAGCCAATGTAAAGATTCTGGAGTTTTAATCATTATACCTTCGTATATCGGCCTGAATAGCCTATGGGATGTGTTTCTCCTCCTACATTCTTAACCCTAATATAGTCAGTGTAGGTTAAATCAAATCCAAATCTGGAGTATATGCCAGCACCAGTAGCAGAATCAAAGTCTACCTCATTGGTGTCATCATAAAAAGATATTTCCACATCATCCTCGAAATAGATGTTATTGACAATAACTTCCTCACCTTCACCAGGTCTAATGGTAATGTAAGCATTGTTCTCCACAGATTCTATGTCGGAGAATACATCACCTATTGCTGCCATTACTTTAGCCCCAGCTTATTCTTGGCTTGTCTTAAAGCGTTGTAGGAATATGCACGTTGTCCAAATGTTGGCAATCTGGTCATATACGCTTTAGCCTTTAATGTAGTTCTTATGGGATGTTTTAGAGCTACACCTCTACCAGTTAACTTTGCTCTAGTATGCTGGATAACATTCCTTCTAATGCTTGGTTTGAATACTGGCATATTACCTCCTATTCATTACCCTTAGTTTTCCTTACTGCACGTTCTATCATTAAACCACTAACTATAGGTATGGACATGCCAAGAAACCATGTAGGTGCAGCGTCAAATATAGCCAACACACATAAGGTGAATACCAACATGATTAAGCATATTGGCCGTGAAGCAGCTTTTAAGGTTTCTACAGTCATAACCTACTCCTATACTTCATACCTCTTCTACCAACACGGAGAACCTGTGCCTTAAACAGGTTTCTTCTTCCTGCTACTTTTTGCCTTAGTGTTGCTCTCTTTCCCTTTGCCATTTAACAAATCCAATTTATTCTCAATTATTGGGAACATAGTATGACATTCAGATTCCAACGCAGTAAGATGTCTGCTAATACCATCAACTTTCTCCACTAACCCTACTCGTTGATTAGAACCATCAATAGTTTCCTTTAGATTCTCAACTTTTTCTTCAAGATGACCATGTAGNTTATCTTCATTCCTGCGGTATAGANCCATTGTTACTACATTACCTACNAGAAGTATAAATAGTCCAACGACAGCAACTACCTCAGTTATTCCCATCCAACTCCTTTATAAGTTTGCCATTATCTGCCCTACANAGTTGTGGAGTACCACAAATCCTACACTTATAGAGGATTTCATACTTGGTTATCTTAATCCTCACCATTGGAGTCTTGCACTTTGGGCAAAGCATGTGTTCCTCTTACTGTCAATTCTGCTCTTTCCTTCTTTATACTGAATACCAAGTCGGTAAAGTTGAAGTCATCGGACTTGGCTTCACCTATTAACTGTTGAATCATGGCATACTGTTGTGGAGTGTAGAATTGCCTCAACTTGAGGAGGTATTGATTCTCCTTATCAGTAAGTGATTCACCATTCTTAACACTTTTGAGGAGTACATTCAAATCCTTCTGTAGGACTAGGTGGAAATTCCTAGTAAATTCAAGGTTAAGGAACTCAGCACTTAGTTGTTTCTTTAGCTCACCTAAGCCACTTAGGTCAAGCTCTGCAAATTCTTTGTCCAAGCTGCGCCATTTCCTAACACATGCTTGGGATACACCTACCAACTGTGTGGACTCACTAACATTAAATCCACAAACTCTGTAAGCTAGGTATTTTGATTTCCTACTGTCCTCTGGGAAGTATGGTATCATAGTCTGTGCTATTTCTTCTGTTTCACCAGCCATACTACTATTGTATCACACTGAGATTATTATGTCAAGTGTTTTTTGCTCTTGACAATATATTTTATTTATGTTATAATTAAATATAGATAGGAGGAACATGAATGATTTTGAGTTATTTCAAAAAGAGTTTAAGAAATGGCAGGTTAAGTTTGGATTAACTGGCTATCAGGTATATTTCAGGTATAAACCTATAGATGGAGCTTTTGCTACAATAGCTTCTAAACCAGGGGAAATGGTGACAACCATTACTCTGAACAGTAAATTACCTGCTAAGGATAAGCCCTTCAAGGATATTAAGAGGGATGCAAAGCATGAGGCCATACATTTATTGATTAATAGGCTAGAGCAAAATGGTAGATATAGATACTCAAGTGAAGGTGAAATTGCTGAGGCTGCTGAGGAATTGGTAGTCAAATTAGAAAGATTGATAAAGGATTAGCTATGAATGTTTGGATGACTTGGTGCAAGAAAAGGACTAAGTGCCATTATTGTCCTGAGCCTATAGAGAAAGGCACACCTATAGTCAAGTGTAGAACCATAAAGGATAGTGATGGTGTCAAGCTCACATACTTTATGTATTTCCATCCAAAGTGTTGGCTGGAAAATGGCTATGATTATCTGAGGCAAAATCCATATAATCCAGGACTACGTGGTAGGAAGAGATTATTACTGTCAAAAGAGGATAGTGAAAAGAGATATAGGCTGCTAAGGCAACATTCAGCATTGAGACAACGATTGAGAAATATAACCAGTAAGTATCCAGACTATGTATTGGTTGAAGCTAGGATACATGCTAGAATGGCTGAGTTAATGGTACAGATAGCAAGTGTGGGAGGGATACCACCAAAATGGCTAGAATAGATATATGTAGGAAATCACCAACTAAAGCGCATTGGTTTGTTGAGCAGCTGGATAAGCGTGATGGCAACATGGGTTTATTCAAGTGTAAGTATTGCAAGAGAATCAAATGGATGCCAATTACTTATGAGGCTGCTAGAGGAATAGAGAGTGATTATGCTATATAAGGAGGTGAGACCATGAAGATAATAGCACATGATAAGCTAAAGAAATTGTACCTAATCCAGTGTGATTGTGGTAGAACATTCCAACACCGTGAGGATAGATGGAATATAGCCGCATGTCCTAACTGTCAAAAAGTGATAAATCTACCAATGGATAATTTGCGAGAGAGTAACTAAAAGTCACATATACCTCATAATTAAGTCACCCGTGCCTCACTGGATTAGAACTAATGTGCTCCTAGCTGGGAGAATGAATCGTCGAGCATAGCTGGGAGTAGAGTAAATTGATTAGCTATGAATTAACTCAAGCGCACTTCTAAGCGTGCTGGGTGTGCATTGATTTGATTATGAGTGTAATCACACAGACAGCAACAAGACAAGCGCATTGTGCAAGCTCTCACAGTAGCACATATGTTCTAATAGCAGGCAAAAGAATAGGACGAGATTGGCAACTTATCCCGTCCTATAGTGGGCACTACTTTACTGGAGCCAATTGCCCATTGGCTATTGCCTGCTTCTTGACAGCTACTTTGATTTGCCACTGGCTGCTATTGCTAGTAGCATCTGCCATCTTAGCTTTGTCCTCTGGCGTGGCATACTTCTCATAGACT
>JGI10211J14876_10000715_pt1 | contig 14230 bp, 10 predicted proteins | sample Etolagsediment_FD_14876 | JGI IMG/M metagenome (IMG submission 14876)
GATTTACCGGTCACATTACAGCCATCGGCAGACACCGCCATCCCAAAAACAGCCGAATCATTCCGCCGGACGACAGGATGTACCTGCCGCTCAGGGAAGTAACCATTGCCGAGGCGCTAAATCCCGCCGGCTATGCCTCAGCCAGCATCGGCAAATGGCATCTCGGCACGGAGAAATATTGGCCCCTTGAGCAGGGCTTCGACCTCAACATAGCCGGCTGGACGCACGGCAGTCCGCCCGCTTACTTTTATCCATACAAGAACCCGAGCAGCAAATGGAACCCCTCAATCCCGACGCTGAAAGGCGGCAAACCCGGAGAGTACCTGACAGACCGGCTAACCAATGAAGCTATAAAGTTCATCAAGGCAAACAGGGGCAGGCCCTTCTTTCTGTATCTGACCCATTATGCAGTGCATACTCCACTGCAGGCGCCCGAGCCGCTCGTGAATAAATACAAAGCGAAGCTCAAAACCGACCAATCGCAAAAAAATGCCACCTACGCAGCAATGGTAGAAAATCTGGACGCTAATGTTGGTCGCGTACTTCAGATGCTTGAGCAGCTCGACCTTGTTGACAACACAGTTGTCATCTTTGCCTCCGACAACGGCGGCGAGGGCAGGGTGACCAATAACACTCCATTGCGCGCCGGCAAGGGCTGCCTTTACGAGGGCGGCATCCGCGTACCGCTGTTTGTCAAATGGCCCGGAAGGGTCAAAGCCGGCAGCATCTGTAAGACGCCTGTCACCAGCGAAGATTTGTATCCGACAATTGTGGAAATCACCGGCGACCAGGCCAAACCGGGCGAAAAAATCGACGGTAAAAGCCTGCTACCGTTATTAACGGGCAAAGGCAAATTCAAACGCGAAGCAATCTATTGGTATTATCCACACTACAGCCCACAGGCCAAACAGCCGGGGGCGGCTATTCGCTCCGGCGATTACAAGCTAATAGAATTTTACGACCCGCACAAAGTCGAGCTATACAACCTGGCCAGCGATATCAGTGAGCAACTCGACCTGGCTGAAAAAATGCCTAAGAAAACCAAAGAGCTGCTGACAAAACTTCACAGTTGGCTCAAGTCTGTTGACGCCAAGATGCATACGCCCAACCCCGAACACAAAGCAGCCGAGAGCAATAAGAACATTAGAGGAAAATAGCAATGGCCGAACCACAAATCAAACTTTACTACAAAAATGTTACTGCTGAAGTTATAGGCGCAGAGCACGGCATAACCGCCGAGCAGCTAAAAGACCTTGCCGAAAAAATCTCGCCGTTAATTCAGAACCTAAACGAAGAAAGACAGGCAGGAAAAACGCCATATCGAGATTTGCCTTTCAACACCGAAACTCCTGAACGGGTCAAAGAACTGGCCAGCCAGCTAAAAGACCGATGCGAAAATCTCGTTGTACTCGGCATCGGCGGCTCGGCCCTCGGCAACATTGCTCTACAAACCGCACTGAACCCATATATGCACAATCTCGACGACACACAGCGTCCAGGCCCTCGTCTGTTTGTGTTCGATAATATTGACCCTTCCCAGTTTGGCTCATTCCTGGATTGGGTCGGTGACAGGCTCGACAAGACTATTTTCAATGTCATTAGTAAATCCGGCCAAACCGCAGAGACCGCAAGTCAGTTCTTGATTATTCGCCAAATGCTTTTGGACAAGCTCGGCCCTGAAGGCCTGCAAAATCAAGTAGTCGCAACCACCGACCCAAAGGAGGGCACTCTCCGCAAAATTGCCGATGATGGAGGTTTACGCTGTCTCGAAGTTCCACAAGGAGTGGGCGGCAGATTCAGCGTCCTGAGTGCTGTCGGCCTGTTCAGCGCCGCTATGTGCGGAATTGATATCGATTCCCTCCTGAAAGGCGCTCGTGATATGGACGCCAGAGTTAGCTGCGAAGATTTTCACAAAAACCCCGCGGCTATAAACGCTGCAATAAACTACCATTTCTATAACCGCGACAAAAAAATCTCCGTAATGATGCCATACAGCTACGCACTGAAGGATTTAGCCGATTGGTACAGGCAACTCTGGGCCGAAAGTCTCGGCAAAGCAAAAGACCTGGCCGGCAGTGAAGTTCACATCGGCCCAACACCCATCAAGGCACTCGGCGCAACCGACCAACACAGCCAGGTGCAGCTATATCGTGAAGGGCCTAACGATAAATTGTTCACTTTCCTGCAGGTCAATAATTTCGAGAGGGACCTCAAGATTGGCCCGGCTCCCGACAGCGCTCCTGAGCTTGGGTTCCTTGCCGGCGCCGATTTGAGCACGCTAATTAACAGCGAAAAGAAGGCTACCGAGTATGCGCTTTTGACAGACAACCGTCCCTGCCTTACGGTCATTTTCGATAAGGTAAACGCTTACACGGTCGGCCAGTTCATTTATTTGTATGAGGTAACGACTTCTTTCGCAGGTGCATTGTTTGGCATCAACACCTACGACCAGCCGGCTGTTGAGCTGGGCAAAAAGGCGACCTTTGCTCTTATGGGCAGGGCCGGCTACGAAAAACTGGTACAGCAGATTCAGCCCCTGACTGAAATTGACGAGGACTTTTTGGTTTAATGCTCGCGGTACTGTCCAATACTTTGGCAACTTTGTCTGCCGAGTATGTTGCCCGCCTTCGCTTCGCAAGTATGCTGATGGTGCTCGCAGGCGGACTTGCCTGCGGTTATCTGGCAGGCAGCCGATTCGGCCTGCCGGAAAGCCTGGCCAAGAAGATAATGACCGGTCTTCTGGTCTGTTTAAACTGGCCCATCGCACTTCTCGTAATCTGGCGGCTGTAGCTATCGAGAGAGTTTATCTGGCTGCCGATAGTCGGCTTATGTTTGATGCTGACAATCACGGCTCTTTCAACAGCGGTGTTTTCTTTCTTCAGGCTGGACCGAAGCAGCCGATTAACACTCATCCTCGCAGGCGCACTGAGCAACCTCGGATATACCGGCGGAGCATTTGTCTGCTATGCACTATTCGGCGCCGACGGCCTCGGCCTGGCAAACTTGTACCTGGTACTTTGGATACCTGCGGTTTATCTTATTTTTTTCCCCCTGCTGAAAGTCCACGAACTCCGCATAAGTGGTGCCAAGGCCCAATTTAAGCTCAATCATATATTGGACCCTCGTTGTCTCGCGATTCCAGCAGTGATAACGGCTGTAGCCCTGAACCTGACTAATACCAAATTCCCCAATTTTGTATCGGAACTTCATGTTATTGATATCTTCGTTTACATTGCTTCGAGTCTGGCGTTTTTTGCGATTGGCCTGCGGGTAAAATTGTCCCGGCTCAAAAACTATATGAACTTGTATTTTCCGCTTGCTGCGGTAAAATTTGTCTTAACGCCGGCAGTCGCGTTTTTGCTCATCGGGCTGCTGGCCCTGGCCGGACGAAACTTAACCGGCCTGGTTCGAAACGTGATATTAGTTTTGTCAGTTGCTCCGAGTGCCGTTGCTATGGTGACAATAAGCAACGTTTTTGATTTAGATGGACCGTTAGCCAGTGCACTTTGGGTGGTCACTACAGCAATTTTTGCTGTAATCGTGGTGCCCATGTTATTTCTTCTGTTTACTTAAAAAAGGAGCCGGCAATGGATTATGTAGTGGTAATGGCAGGGGGCACAGGAAAAAGATTATGGCCCCTCAGCCGACAAAAACGGCCAAAGCAAGTCTTAAAATTGCTTGATGGCCAAACGCTTCTTCGCCGTTGTTTCGAGCGCCTCTCACCAATTTTTGATATAAGAAATATAATCATTCTCACAAACGCCGGCTATGCAGACCTCGTACGTGAAAATCTTCCTGAACTGCCATTTGATAATGTTATCGCCGAGCCGGCCGTCAGGGATACTGCCGGAGCCATTGGTCTGGCAGCCGGCATCCTGACCAAGTATGACGCCAACGCCACGATGGCTGTCGTTACCGCCGACCAGCTAATAGAGCCGGCAGATGCCCTACAGCAGGCCATCAAGGACGCTTTGACCTTTGTAAATAATAACCCGGACCACTTAATCACCTTCGGCATCAAGCCCGCCTTCGCCAGCACCCAGCTCGGCTATATAAAATGCGGCACTGTTCAGAAGCATCCGGACTATGAGAGCACAATATATTCCGTGGAAGCATTCAAAGAAAAACCGAATGAAGCAACCGCAAACAAGTATCTGGGCTCCGGCCAATACCTGTGGAACTCCGGAATGTTTGTCTGGAAGGCCAAAACAATCCTGGCCAATCTCGAAAAGTTTCTGCCGGAAGCCACCGAGCCGCTGCGCCAGATTCAGCAAGGATGGAACAGCCCCAATCAAAGGCAAACACTCCAGGACTGGTTCCTGAAACTACCCAAGATAAGTATAGACTACGCCGTTATGGAAAAAGCAGACAAGGTCTATGTGATTAAGTTGGATTGTCGCTGGTTTGATATGGGCTCCTTCGCCGCTCTCGCTGATATTATCAGTTCCGACAAGGACAATAATATCGTTGTAGCCGGCACAAGCCAGCTTCTCGAATGCAAAAACAGTATCGTAGTTACCGAAGACCACGGCCATCTAATCGCCGCCATCGGCCTGGAAAACATAGTCGTGGCCCACAGCCCTGACGCCACGCTCGTATGCCACATTGACAAGACAGAGAAATTAAAGGAACTGCTCGATTTGATAAAGCAACAGGCCGGCGAAAAATTCCTGTAATGTCCGCCGTGCAGAATGAATGATAACCAACCAAATACTGACGGGGGTAACCCAAATGCGGTACCTGGCAATAGATTATGGTGCCAAACACACAGGTTTGGCAATTTGCGACCCAGCCGAGACCCTTGCTTCGCCCCTGACTGTTATCGAGGGGCAAAAGGACCTGCCAGAGAAGATTGCTAATGTAGTCGAGGCCGAAAATGTCGAAGCCATTGTGCTTGGCCTGCCCCTGAATATGGACGATTCCACCGGTCCTCAGGCAAAACTTGTCTTCCAGTTCGCTGAGCAGTTGGAAAAAGTCCTTAATATTCCCATCCATTTTCAGGATGAAAGATTGAGCACTTTCATCGCCGCTGAGAAGTTGGCTTCTGCCGACTTTAGCAGAAAGAAGAAAAAGAAGCGTCTCGACGCAATCGCCGCCGCAGAAATATTAGAAGCTTTCCTCGAACAAAAAAAATCGCAATAATCTACTCGGCAGGACGAAGTCTAAAAACTCGACAGCAAAACCAAAAGACCCATCTTGTCGATGGGTCTTTTGGTTTCCAGTTTTGTCATTTTGTGGTACTACCTTTCGTTTGCATTATCTTCAGTTCTGCTGAGTTCGACATCCGTTTTTTTCATCAGTTGGCTGGCTTTCGATATCAAATCGACAAACTCGATAATGTCGGCGTCACCAGGCCGTTCGTGAAGCAGGGTTTGGGCACGGCGCAGTGTGTCGCTTAGTTTCGCACCTTTGGCCCAGTAGCTCTTGCGCAGAACCTCCGCAAATTCGGCAGCAACAGTAGCTAATCTGAAATCGAAACTCGAAGCACTCTCAAAGCCGGTATCAATCTCCTTCTCAGCCAACGGCATAAAGCCGTCCGTAGCTATCGAACTCTTGAATTCGGTTACCGCTCTCGTATCGGCATCTTTATAGCGGACATAGGTGGTCGCCGCTGTGCCTGCTTTACCGGGCCACAACTTCAATTCATAAAGGGCTGTCACCGAGTGGCCCGCTCCAACTTCACCGCCGTCATACTTGTCGTCGCGAAACTTTTCATCAGGCACGTCTCGGTTCTCATAGCCAATCAGCCGATAGCTTCTTACAACCGCCGGGTTGAAATCAACCTGCACCTTGACGTCTCTGGCAACAACCTGTAACGTGCCGGTGAGGTTGTCCTCAAAAATCCGTTTTGCCTCAACAATAGTATCGATATATGTGTAGTGTCCGTTACCCTTGTCACCCAGTCTTTCCATTAGCACATCGTTATAGTTGCCCATCCCAAAACCGATAGCCGAAAGTGTAACGCCTTTTTCCGCTTTCTTGCTGATAACCTCCAAGATAGCGTCAGCTCCGGTTCGCCCGACGTTGGCCACCCCATCCGAGCAAAGTATGACCCGATTGATATAGCCCTTTCTGTATGCGCTTTCAGCCATTTCGTAACCGATTCGAATTCCTTCCTCGGCGTATGTTGAGCCGCCGGCGTGCAGTGATTCGATTGTGGCCAAAATCTCATCCTTTTCGTCAAGTCGCCTGTGGCCCATAACTTTTCTGCCCCGGCTGCCGTAAACGGCTATCCCTATTCGGTCATCTTCTCTCAACTTCTCTACCAACATTCGCAGGGCTTTTTTGACCAGACCGAGGCGGTTTTCTCGATTCATTGACCCGGATACATCAATCACAAATGTTAAAACCGCCGGCTTACGGTTCTCCTCACTTATCTGCATTGCCTTTAGGCCCAGCCGCAGCAGATAGCTGTTCTTCCGGCCGGTCCCGAATTTCCACGGCGCTGCCTCGGCATACACTCTAAACACATCTTCCTGCGGTGTGGGGTAATCGTATTTGAAATAGTTGACAAACTCTTCAACCCGCACGGCTTTTTCCGGCGGCAGATGTCCATCGTGCAGGAACCTGCGGACAATCGTATAGCTGCCGGTATCGACATCCGTTGCGAAAGTGGACAGATGGTCGTCCTCGGTATCAACAAAGGGATTCACGCCGTAATTCTTAAAGAACACCCCGTCAAAAGCTTCACCATTTGGCGGCGTAGTCCCGCCGTGCGCCATCGGGTAACCGCCCGGACCCGGTTCCGGCTTGCCGCAGCTACCCAGCCTACGTGCTTTTTCCCCACTAAAACGGCTCTTAGATGGTGTTGAAGGTGCTTCAGCCGCCATTGCATTTGTTATTCTCGAGCCAGCCACCAACTTTGAGCCGTATGTAAATTTTGCAACTTTTGCTTTCTCCAGCCGACTAACAGGTGGTTTCGGCGGTTCCAAGACCGCGACTGGCTTACCGGCTATTTCCTCGCGATAGACTCCTTGTTTAAGGGCCATTTTCTCGGCGGACCTCCCCAGTTCCCCAAGTTTTTGCGGCGGCATTGTCAAAGCAATTACTATACCGCACACAATAAGGATTGACGCTGCATAAGCGAGTATTCTTGGCCATCTAATTTTCGTGAATTTATGCCTTCTCTCTCGCTGACGGCCCTTGCCTGACTTCGCGAGTTCACTGAGAGCATCATTTATCAACGACTTGCTAAAGGCCTCGCTGGGTTCATTTGAATCACCTGTCAGTTTGACCAATCGCGAGATATTCTTTTCAAGATTTTTATCTTTTCGTTTCATAATTTTTGCCCCTGTTTATCAAGAGGTGCCATTCGTTTAAGTTGGCGGCGAAGAGAAATCCTCGCCCGATACAACAAACTATGCACCGCCTTTTCTGTAATACCTATCCGCTGAGCAATGTCACGCGCTGACAAACCTTCGACATACTTTGTTTTTAGCACCACTTGTTCTTTACTTTCCAATCTACTCAGTGCTCTGCGGACAACCACCGCGGTCTCTTTCTGTTCGAGCACTTCATCGGGCAGCGGCTCGCTGTCAATCGCCTCAAGGTATCTGCTGATATCGCCGTCAACGCTCGGCCGGCTTGCTCGCCTTCTCATCTCGAGGCGGATATTGTTACGGGCGATGCCGAATATCCATTCATCAGGACTGCCCCTCGATGGGTCATAACTGCCACATCCCCGCACAGCGTCGAAAACCGTCTTTTGAACCAGCTCTTCAGCGAGCGAAGGATTTGGCCAGCGCCTCATAAACATACCGTAAAGCTGCGGTATCTCTCTGCTGATAAACTCACGCCATATATCAGCATCGCCTCTCGCTATCTCCGCCCAGCTTTGTTGTTCCAGCTTGTCAGCCACTCGAACTTACCTTTCTGGTACCAGTTTCTACTAACTATTATGCGCGCAGAGACCAAATTACTCACACTTTTTTTGATGTTTCCCTTACACCCCCAATGTTGGGCTTCGGCGGGTTTACTACCCCCTTTTCTGTCTTCGCCGGAAGACAATAGGGCTGTCGAATTCAGCCGAACCCCAGTACCAAACGCTTGGTCTTGACGAACTTACGGCTCGTCAGACCACAGCCAGTACTCGGCCAACGCGGCATAGTCCGAAAAGTCAATCACGTCATCCGGAGCGGTAATATTTACCGACGGCTCATTCTCTAACCAGTACAGCACTAATTCTGCCAGGTCCTCAAAATCAACGTCACAATCCTCATCGAAATCGCCTGGAACTGACGTGGTTGTAAACGACCAAATGGGTCCTTCGGTTTCGCCGCAGAAATTCTTCGAGACGACCTGCCAGTAATATATTGTGCACGGCCTCAGCGATGCGCCCGGCTCAGGGGTGGGGTCGCACATCGGCGCACCGATATCACTACATACCAGTTCCGTCGGCGGACTATTGCTCTCAAAATATACATCATACTTGTGCAAGCCGAGCAAAGCGGAGAATTCCGTGGTGCGGGTAACATACTCCCAACCAGGGCAGCCTGTGTTCGGGCACACGTTGGAACGGTCACAACTGCCGTCCTCGACAAAGTCCATTGCACTTCCTGCATATAGAATACCTTCCACTTCAAGGGTCTCGGAATTGAGAACCGCCGAACCCGAATTGCCGCTGTAAGTGTCCAGATTGGCCTGGAAGTACCCAGATGCCGTATTCTCACGAACTGTTGCCCCTGCATCGTATTTTCTTGGAAGCCCTATCGGATAACCTATCACAATCAGCCCACTGCCGTCAGCCACAGCGCCTTCGCTACGCACGCCCAACGGACTGTGACCGGTTACCTCCCTGTCTAATCGAATAAGTGCCCAGTCCGGGTCTCCTATCTGCCGCGCAATAACTTCGCTGCAGTAATAAATCTGCGATTCGTCTATCGTCAGCACCGGCGTATTAGCGTCCAGCATAACAAAGCCGAACACAATAGCCATCTCAAGACAGTCATCCGGGCAGGCACAATGACCCGTAGTAGCTATGATGTCCGGAGCCACCAAAAATCCTGAGCACCAGGCCGGATTCGGCTGGTCGCGAAACGGCTCATCAGAGCAAAGTGGATTACCCGTTCCTATTGGGTCAGCCAACTCGTACCACTCGGCGTAAGTTTCGCTCGGCAGAGAGAACGTCCCGTCGCCGTTGTCAATCAGGTCGGACAAGGACAACAGCGCCACGGTCGAATCGCCTGCCGCCAAAATGTTGGCATCGTTCACCTCATACTCGTCGAGACGGTCGTCATCTCCGTAAATGACCTTCGGCGTTATAACCCCTTCCGAAGATATAGTTGCTTCAATCCCACCGGATGCATACGCTTCACCGCCGTTCCAGGACAGTATCGCCTGGAGCGACACATTGTTCACATCATTCGCGGGGCTGGGACTATTCGGCCCAGGCGGTAAATCGCAGCCGCTATTGGTAACGGTAAGAGTATAATCGCCCGCGCTACCCCAGTATCCGGCTACACGGATAAGATAAGTGTTTGCGTCGGTTACCGTCATCATAATTTCCGATTGAAGACCCTCGCAGGTATCATCGTTACACGCCAGCTCCGTCCCCTCGCACCCATCGAAAACAGCCAGCGTCGTATCAAATGCGCTGCCGGCAAGACTTATCGTAACCAAACCAGGGCTATTGGGTGTGTATGAATGCCACACATCTGCCGTATCATTGTAACTGCAACTGCTCTGCCCATCCTCTGTCGCACCAACTGTTGAACCGGAGTATGGCACCCCCTCCGACACTGCTATGGCATCACTGCAATCGTCATTAGGCGGCGGCGGTATATCTTCGTAATATACCTTAATCCACCAATAGTCGATATGACCTGAATCCAAATAGCCACAATCCATCGCCCACAGGAGCCATACCTGGTTCACCATTTCCCCATTGAATGTCGTAATCCCGGTCTCAGTTTCATCGAGATTTGCCCAATTCGCGTACATGTCATCAAACAGATTATACTCAACGCTTAGGCCTTCATCGCTCAGGTCCACAATCAGGTCACCAACCCACGAATGAATGATTTCGTAATGAACATCTACACACGTGACCGTAGCACCACCGGGTGCATTCCAGATGCCAATTTCGCTCCAGACCCAGCCGCCGCAGTTATACGAGTCGGGGGCATCAGGAATGGGAACATTATCGTGGTTTTCGCCGTACTCATTAGGCCCGGAACAACTCGCCAATGCCATCGCTCCGCCGTCCAGCATGACGCCATCGGTTTGAAAACCCTCACGCAGGACGAATTTCCTTAGCACAGTTATATCCGCCCCCCGGCCAACGAGAGCTTTAACCTCCTCGCCCGGCAGTTGCGCTCTAACACGCTTGGCATTGTCAAGAAATTCCAAATCACTGCCGGGCGCCTTCGGTAGAGCGCGGCTATCTTCGACGCCGAAGTTATCACTAAGAAGAACCTCGACTTCAGCATACTTGACGCCGGATTTGCCGTCCTCATCCGCCGAGGCGTCCGCAAGTGCACCATTAGCTGCAATAACTATCGTCAGGAACAAAGCAAACATATCGGGGATAATATAACCTGCTCTTCGCCGGCGTTTTGCCTTTCTAAGCATCGACCTGTCCTCCGTCTGTGAATGTACCTAATTGCACATCCAGCTTCATTTTCCGGACACATCCTCCGAAGCAAAAAACCACGACAGGACCTGCCTGCTCCCGTCCGATTTTTCCAGAGTATAAATATATAATATAATCTCGAACCACAAAAATCAAGACAAAACAGACAAAGCCGTAATGCTCTCCTGGGGGGGGCTTATTTTTTCAAGCTTTTTCGCGCAGCAGGGGCTATCCACTGCCTTTCCACCTCCTTTATTAGCTTCTGATAGCAATTCCAGGTCATACGTCTCATCCTTCTAAGGGGGATACGATGTTCCTTGGAAATCCAAGAATATTGTTAGTTTATCATTGAAGTTCCGATTAAAATATTGTAAAAACATTTGATAAGCTTTTGTTGACCGTCTGCAGGATACCGGAAATCAGGTATCCCGCACCGTTCTACAGAATGTTTTGGGAAATTAGATTGATTTAACCTATGGGACGTAATCGCAGGAAAAGGGCTCTTTACGAGGTGATTAGCAAAACCAAGCTAAGGCCGGGCTACGGCGGGGCGGTAGAGAAATTGCATCCGGAAAAGTCCGGAGAAGATGAGCCGAGTGCGGAAAAATCTTCTGCGTCAATGCCCGATTGGGTATCGCAATGGCGAAAAAAGCCGAGAATCGTACAATTTAACGCCGGCAGAATTGAAGTATCAATGCCGTATCAGCTTGCAATTGCGCTGCTTCTGGGCGTTATTCTGCTGGTCTTAATTGCTTTGAGGGTTGGCGAATATAGCGGCAGGACCAAGCATACATTACCCGCAAATGCTCTAAAAACAGTGCAAAGCGCCAAAGGGACGGCACCAGTGCCGACGGGAAAAAAGTCTGGAGCAACGGCTACGGCTGCGAAGGGGACGGATGTGTCGGCTAAGGGCGACCATCGTATTGTGATAAAGCAGTATCACAGAAGCAGGGACCTGGAGCACGTTCAGAGATATTTTCTGACCTATGGCATTGAAACTGTAATCCAAAAACGCGGCGACCGGCACTTTTTGCTGACAAAGAATACATATCAGAACCCTAAACGAGCTGGAACTGACGGGGCGGCTGCGAAGAAGAGAATAATAGAAATAGGGGCAGGGTATAAAGCTCCGCAGGGCTATGAAAGTTTCGCTCCGAGGTTATTTAGCGATGCCTACGGCGAAAAAATTAAAAAGTAGTTTTTAGGAGAGTTCTCGAATGTCTGTTGACCGTTCATTAAAAATCAAGGGGGCATTGAGCAGGCACCGAAACGTCTTGACGCGAGCCGAGCGCATCGAGCGGCTGAAAGATGAGGAGCGGTGGTCTGAGGATGATTCTGTACTCGCTCTGCCGAAGGTCGCGCATTACAAGAGTCACGCCGGCCGAAAAGCAGCAAAGGCTGAAGTAGCCGAAGAAGCTGCCGCCGCTGAAACGCCGACCGAAGCAGCCGAAACCACGGAAGCTGAGAAGAAAGAAAGTTAAAAAAAGTCACGATTCGGTTCACCAAGGCCCCGCTCAACGGCGGGGCCTTTTGATTTCTTCCATTCGCACATTTGAGATTTTGCGATGTTTTGATAGGGATTTTCCGCATCCCCAAGAGAAATCCCAAGAGTCAGGTACATAGGCATTTGACCACTCCTCCGACTGCCGATTTAGGCGGGCATGTATCCTTACAGTCACCACTGTGAAGCGTTGTGCTTTATATACGGCATAAAAGATTGTCTGTCAAGAAAGTTTTCGATTTTTCTTGTTTTTTTTAGCGTCATCTCACAGTTCTTCACAATCCCTACTATTGGTGCAAAAATGAGAGCTTTATTAATTGATTGTTTGAAGGAGATGGGCTATTATAGTCGCAAATGGGAAAATATATCGCAGACAGAACAAGCAAAATCGACTCAAGCGGAATAAGAAAGGTCTTTGCGCTGGCGGCGGAGATGAAAGAGCCGATTAACTTCTCAATCGGTCAGCCGGACTTCGATGTGCCGGATGCCCTGAAAGAAGAGGCGATAAAGGCAATCACCGCAGGGCAGAATAAATACTCGCAGACGGCGGGTGACAGTATCCTGAAGGAAAAAATCGCCGGACAAGTAAAAAAGGAGTTCGGCTGGGAGAAGCCGACAGTACTTGTAACCAGTGGCGTGAGCGGGGGGCTGCTATTAGCGTTTATGGCGCTTATCAATCCGGGCGATGAAGTGATTATACCAGACCCTTATTTCGTGATTTACAAGCATATAATCAATCTGCTCGGCGGCAGATGTGTTTTCGTTGACACCTATCCTGATTTTAAGCTCCCCGTCGAAGCAATCGGCAGGGCGGTAACGGCTAAAACCAAAATAATTATAGTCAGTTCGCCCTGCAATCCGACCGGTGTGGTCTATTCGGCGGGGCAAATGAAGGCGCTTGCTGAGATAGCAGCGGAAAAAGATATACTTATTCTGAGCGATGAAATATATGAGAAGTTCTGTTATGACGGCGACTATCCAGGTATAGCGAATTGCTGTGATAGGACCATTTTGCTGCGCGGTTTCAGCAAGGCCTATGCGATGACCGGCTGGCGGCTTGGCTATGTGGCAGTTCAGGAGTCCTTGAAAGACATAATCGAGGAGATGACCAAGATACAGCAATATACCTTCGTTTGTGCGCCCACGCCTTTCCAGAAAGCTGCTGTCGCTGCTCTGGATTATGACGTCAGCGATTTGGTCGCAGCATACAGGAAAAAAAGGAACGTTCTTTATGATGGGCTAAAGGACAAGTTTGAACTCATAAAGCCAGGCGGAGCATTCTACGCATTTGTTAAAGCGCCAGGCGGCTCGGCTACACAGTTTGTCGAGAAGGCAATTAAAAACAACGTGCTTATCATACCGGGAAATGTATTCAGCGAAAAGGATACGCATTTCAGGATAAGTTATGCAACAACTGACGAAAAGATAGAGCAGGGCGTGAAGATTTTACGCAGCTTGGCATAACTAAAACTGAAAACTAAAAGCGAAAAGTGTAAAGCTATTGAAAAAAATTCCCTTTGTTGCTCTGCCTTTTGCGTTCCTCATCTCGCGTTTTTTTTGATTGACCTGTTAAACGATAACATAGTAAACTGCCGCGCAGTCATAAATCTTTTGTTTTTGACAGGGGCTGTAGGTCAATATGGTCAAAGATATGATTTTCTACACGGTAGGGGGGTTGGGGCTGTTCTTGTTCGGCATGGGAATTATGTCGGAGGGGCTAAAAAAGGCCGCCAGCCAGAGAGTTCGTAAGCTCCTCACATTACTCACTAAGCACCGAATAATCGCAGTACTGCTCGGCGCTGGCACCACGTGCCTTATACAGTCCAGTTCCGCGATGACTGTTATGACAGTGGGTTTTGTCAATGCGGGTTTGATAACGCTCAAGCAGGCCTTATGTATTGTTCTTGGTGCAAATGTCGGAACAACCTTTACAGCGTGGCTGGTCTCAGGCTTGGCCGTGTTCAAGATTACGACCTATTCGTTACCGGCCATTGGGGTGGGGTTTCTGATACGAATGCTCGGCAAAACCCAGAAAACCCGCAACATTGGTCAGATAATACTTGGCTTCGGCATTTTGTTTACCGGCATAGATTTTATGAAAGAAGCCTTCGGTCCGCTGCAAGACAGTCAGCAGGTGCACGAAGCTTTAATATGGCTTG
>JGI10211J14876_10000716_pt1 | contig 14227 bp, 9 predicted proteins | sample Etolagsediment_FD_14876 | JGI IMG/M metagenome (IMG submission 14876)
AGAGCAGGAAGGGTATCGTCCTGAATTCTCAAAAGGGCGCTTGTTGGGTGATGATAGATTTGCCGAGCGGGCATTGGCACTGGCTGAGGAGAAGATTCAGGCTAATTTCAGCGTGGAGGATATTGTAGGCACGGTGTGCAAGGTTTATGGATTTGATAAAGAGGTTTTGTCAAGCCCTGGCAGGAGGCGGGATGTATCTGAGGCAATGGCAATGGCATCGTTGTTGGTTCTTGAGGCGGAACATCTCACGTTGACGGGTTTGTCGATATCAGTGGATCGTGATATTTCAGGTCTTAGCCAAGGTGCGCGTCGTTTACAGGCAAGGTTGATGAAGGATAAATCCCTACAAGAAAAGATGGAAAGGACTAAAGGCCTTCTAAATATACCCAAAAGTCAAGCCTGACCCGATTCATGACCCGATTCACACTGTTCATATTTTATCGTTTTTTACGATCAGAAAGGCTATACTATATTGAATAATGAGAACAGGCAAAATTCTCTTAAATGTAAATGTTCTGCATTGGTCACCTGTGTATTTTTTGAGAGATTTTTATTTCGTTTCTATTCGGTTTGAGCCGATTTGATTGGAATAAAGTAATGTGAAAATAAAGGGTATGCGATCTGTCTTGGCCTCTCACACCAGCAACAGAGGGTCGAATCTCCTTCAGGATGTTAACATATTGTGACTATCTTTTAATTCTTGTCATAAATTCCACATGAGTAGTCTGCGGATTCAAGCGAACCAACGAATATGAAGAAACGAAGAGTAATTGTCATAGGCGGCGGCCCGGCAGGGCTTATGGCTGCAGGACAGGCAGCTAAGGCAGGAGCTGACACACTTCTGCTTGAAAAAATGAAAAAGACCGGTCTCAAGCTTGGTATTACAGGAAAGGGCCGCTGCAATATTACAAATATCGTCGAGATATCCGACTTTATTTCCCATTTCGGCAAAACCGGCCCTTTTCTTCGGCAAGCCTTTGCCCGGTTTTTCAATACCGATCTTATAGAATTCTTCAACGAACTGGGCCTGGAGTTGGTAACTGAAAGAGGCGGCCGTGTTTTCCCTGCAAGCGGCAAAGCGCAGGATGCCCGGAGAGCTCTTCTGCGATGGAATAAAAAGTGCGGGGTCCGGATCAAGCATTCCGCTCCTGTTGATAAAATACTGACACATAATGGATGCCTCACTGGTGTTGTTTCTCAAGGCAAGGAATTCCCCTGTGATGCCGTTATCCTTGCTACGGGGGGACTCTCGTATCCTGCTACAGGTTCGACTGGAGACGGTTACAGCCTTTCCGAATCCGCAGGGCATACAGTAGTACCGGTCCGCCAGGCCCTTGTCCCGCTTGAAACATCCGGAGATGAAGCAAAAAAAATGACTGGACTCAATCTTCGCAATATCAACGCCCAAATGCTTATCAACGGCAGGAAAAAAAGGGAACAATTTGGTGAGGTCGTATTTACCGAATTCGGGATAACCGGCCCTTCAATTCTTACCCTGAGCGGTGAAGCAGTGGACAGCTTGCGCAAAGGGCACAAGGTTACCTTTTCCATTGATCTCAAACCCGCCCTTGATGAAAAAAAACTTGATAAACGTCTTCAGCGCGATATTGTTTCGCAGGGCAAGAAGCAAATAACCAGCCTTCTGCGGGGCCTGATTCCTCGGGAAATGGTTCCTGTCTGCCTAAATTTTATTGATATACCTGTTGATCGCACTGCCTGCAATATCTTTGCAAAAGAACGTAAGCGCCTCAAAACCTGGCTCAAAGATTTCCGGCTGGAGGTAACTGGATACAGACCTTTCGCAGAAGCAATTATTACAGCAGGAGGAATAGACACCCGGGAGATTGACCCCAGGACAATGGAATCCCGGAAAACAAAGGGACTCTTTATTGCAGGAGAGCTGCTCGATATTCAGGGTGACACAGGTGGATACAATCTACAGGCGGCATTCTCAACCGGCTGGCTAGCAGGACGGAGCGCCGCACAAATAACTAAAACCACCCAAAAGGGACCAAAAAAGGACGGATTTATTTAATTTTTCATCCTCGCAAAAAGTTATCGTCAAGAACCGCGAACAATTGCATCAAGGCGGATTGCCAGCACTGACGTGCTGTCAACCACTTATGCGATGAGGTATGTGTACTAATGAAACATGAAGATGCCCTTATGAAAACAGATGTTTATTATTTTTCTGGAACCGGAAATTCTCTTTGGGTTGCCCAAAAGATTAGTGAAAAAATTGAAGATTCCGAGCTTATTTCCATCCCAAAAGTTGTTAATAAAAAAGAGGGAATTAAAGGAGAGATTATAGGAATTGTCTGTCCTATATATATGTATAATATACCTCTTATTGTAGCGGATTTTATTAGAAAGATAGAAAACGCCGAATATATATTTTTGGTCTATGCCGGAGCTGGAGAGTTGGGAGGCGGGATTAAAGATTTGTTTAAGGTTTTCGCATCTAATAAACTTAAGGTATCATCTATATTTAATGTGCCAATGCCTAGTAACTACACCCCATATGGTATAACTCCGGAAGACAGACAAAAAGAATTATTTGCCAATATTGCCAGCAGAGTTGACGGTATTGTAAAAATAGTGAAAAAAAGAGAAAGTTTTATTACCAGTTCCACAACTTCATTTTTTAAAACCCACATTCATCCCGGGATTCTATATCGAATGGGATATAGTCGAATTAATCGATTGGATATGTCTTTTACTACAGATGAAAAATGTAACGGATGTTCAATTTGTCAGAAGGTATGCCCGGTGAACAACATTGTCATGAAAGACAATAAGCCGGAATGGAAAAATCAATGTCAGCAATGTTACGCATGTCTTCAGTGGTGCCCGACTGAATCAATTCAGGCAGGTAAAAGGACGGTTGGAATAAAAAGATATCACAATCCACACATTAAGGTTAAAGATATTATTAGCTCTTCAGGGGGAAAAGCGTGACGCACGTAAGAGTTTACGTTTGGAGTTGATAGGGAAACAATAAATAACAATACACCCCAGTGCTAACCCTATATGGCAGCCTTCACTTTACATCACAATAGGAATCAAAAAGCCTCCTAAGGTTTCTGCTACCCTGACTAGATATTCATGAAAGGGGACACCCCCATAAAAGATATACAGGCGAAAAGCAGTACTGCATTTAAAAGGAGAATAGCAATGAATCGTTGTGAAAAATGCGGGCTCAGAGCAAGGCATGATACAAAACCCCGATCTATTTTGGGCCGAATATGGAAGTGGCATATCAGGTGGTGTCCAGGATGGAAGTTGTATATTAGGTCCCTGCCGGATGAAGAACGAAAGAAACTGTCGGAGCACTATAGATAGTGCCAAAACGAAACGAGATATTGACGTGCCTTACCTCATAGACTATACCACTACTCATTATTCACATTTCTTTTCATTCAGTTTACACGAGTCTTATAATACTCATGGTTAAAAAAATTTTTTATGGATGGTGGATCGTACTCGCTTGTTCCCTCATTGGCTTCTATGTTGGCGGTGCGATATTCTATGGCTTTACGGCCTTTTTTGAGCCAATCAGAGAGGAGTTTGGTTGGAGCTATACACAAATATCATTTGCTGCGAGCCTTCGTGGCTTAGAGATGGGGATATTCGCTCCAATTGTGGGTTTTCTCGTCGATCGCTTTGGTTCGAGAAAACTCATCTTTTGGGGAACGATCACCGTTGGGTTCGGCCTTATCCTCCTCAGTTGTACTCGGTCTCTTGCCATGTTCTATGGCTCTTTTTTGCTGATTGCATTTGGTGCCGGGGGGTGTGCGAGCGTAGTGACCATGGCTGCAGTGGCTAATTGGTTTCATAAGAACGTGGGGATAGCGCTCGGTGTGATGGCCTCTGGCATTGGCGCCAGTGGATTGATGGTTCCGCTTATCGTTCAACTTATCGATGTTTCTGGTTGGAGGACTACCTTAATTATTTTAGGATTGGGGATGTTGATCCTGGGAATACCGTTATCCTTTGTTATCCGCAACAGACCAGAACAATATGGCTATCTTCCGGATGGAATATCACCGAGTGATCGAATGCCACACCTGGAAAATCAAGACCCGGGAGTTAAGGCAGCAGAAATTGGTTTTAGGAAGGCGCTTAAAAAGAAGTCCTTTCTGTATTTAATTATACTGGACGCAATACGGATGATGATTGTTGCAGCAGTTATCATCCATATCATGCCCTATCTCAGCAGCTTAGGGTTGCCAAGAGTTACTGCTGGGCTTGTTGCAGGCGCTATTCCCCTGGCCAGTATTATCGGAAGGTCCGGCTTCGGCTGGTTAGGCGATGTTTTTGATAAAGGGTATGTTATGGCCTGGACATTCTGCATTATATCTTTGGGAATGCTGGCTTTTTGTTATGTGCAAGTTATATGGGTTGTTTTCGTCTTCCTTCTGCTTTTCTCCCCAGGCTATGGGGGTAGTATGGTTCTAAGAGGGGCGATTCTCAGGGAATACTTTGGAAGGAATTCCTTTGGCAAGATGATCGGGATCACCATGGGAGCTGCATCAATAGGAGGGATCATAGGCCCAACTTTAGCTGGATGGGCATTTGATACCTTTGGAAGCTATCGTCTTGTTTGGATTGTTTTTTGTGGCCTAAGTAGCATGGCAATATACTTGGCATTAAAGATAAAAAAGGACATGGGTTCTGAAACAACTTAAATTTTGATGTTTGTCTGAATTAGCGGATAAAATTGTTATTCTTACCACGTTTCTGTTTTTCTTTTCAGAGCCAGATCGCACAGAGGAAACTTTCCAATGCAGTTTGAAGCCCCTCATAAAATACTGCCCTTGATATTCAGGAGAAAAACGTTAAGGACGCTATCGAATGCGGCTCAGATACTCTCATAACTATCTGTTCTCCATGTGACGAAGTGTTACGGCGACCTACCTCGCAGCTTGGCCTGCCTAAAATTTTTATCACGGACCTTTGTCATATTGCCCTCGGTGAGAAGTCATGGCCGAATGCATGAGACATTTGTTTACCCCATAAGCGGCGTATAGCCGTTAATCCTTCCAAAGGGAGCGGTTGTTGCTGGTCGATATTATAAGGGTTTGATTGCTGCTACGCAACACCTTCTCCTTTACAGAAAGAAAACCTTGTTAATTGCATTTTTCCTATAGAAATTAACCGTAGACTATTTTAAGATGATATTAAATATATTTTCTTATCCCTTTGATTTCTCATTTAAGAAAATGATATGTGTCAAATATCAGAATTAAGCCTTCATCAAGATTAATTATTTTGCCCTGATAAATGTTGTTTGTATATTGCAATAGAAGGGCTTTCCATGATTGAGAAATAGAGCTATAAAGAATTATAGGACAGAATTAAGGAGATAGAAAATGAAAGTAGGAATTGGGCACTGTAATGAAAAAGACGCCTTCTCGTCAGGCAAAAAAGTAGCTGAAAATGCAATAGCAAAGGGCACAATAGATAGGCCAGATTTTATTATTTCTTTTTGCAGTGGGCAGCTCGACCATAATAGATTTTTTAAAGGACTGCAATCAGTTGTAGGGAATACGGTACCAATAATTGGCGGCTCAACTATTGGCATCATCACGAATGATTGTTTGTCATATGAAGGTTGGCCTGCCGCTGCTGCAGTACTACAGTTAAAAACAATACAAGCGAAAGTAGTGGTAACCAATAATTTAGATAGAGATGAAAGGTTAGCAGGAATGCAATTAGCACACGCATTAGCAAAGGAACCAGAAGCCAGCCTTTTATTTCTATTGTATGATTCAATAAAAATCCCTGCAACAAATAATACACCTCCGACGTTAAATGTCTCATCACCGTTACTCGAGGGGATTGCACAAGAATTCCGGTCAAATGTGCCTATTATAGGTGCAGGTGTAATAGGGGATTATGACCTGAGCCCTCCAAAACAGTTTTGCGGTAACTATGTTGGTAACCAAAGTGTTGTTGGGACGTTATTGACTGGGGATTTCAAACACTACTTCCGGATTATGCATGGCTGTAGCCCATTAGATGGTGTGTATCATAGGATTACAAAAATACAGGATTCAAACATTTATAAATTGGATGGAAAACCAATTGTTGAAATGATTGATGAGTTATTTGGTAATCAGGACTGGCAAAATCAGCACCCTGTCAATCTTTTAACAATAGGCAAAAACTTTGGAGGAAGATTTGAGGAACCGAAAGAAGATAGTTATGTGAATAGACTGATTACAGGAATTTTACCCAACGGGGAAGGTATTGGTATTTTTGAACCAGACTTTGAAGAGGGTACAGAAATACAATTTATGTTACGGGACACCACAAAAATGATAGAATCAGCAAGGAGAAATTCAACAGAGCTGCTGGCCCAAATAAAAGCAGATGGAAGAAAAGCCCTTTTCGGGATGTATATTGACTGTGCTGGACGGACGGCAAAATACTTAAATACAAAAATTGAAGAAGCTTCAGAGATACAGGAAGTGCTCAATCACTATAATGTTCCATTATTAGGTTTTTATTCTGGGGTTGAAATTGCCCCCCTTCTTAAAAAGAGTAGAGGGTTAGACTGGACAGGAGTCTTGCTGATTTTAACTGGGGAATAAAAATATGGTTAAAGAACATAAAAAATTTAAAGAAGGTGTTGAGGAAGCGAGGCAAGAGACCAGGTATTATAAGAAGATAGCGGAAGAGACTGGAAGAACGCGGTTAAGAGAAATTAATCAGTTATCACGGCTCATTAATGACTTTAGACGGACGAAGGAGAAGGCTAAACATTCTGAAGAAAAATACCGAACCATCCTTGAGAATATTGAAGACGGCTATTATGAGCTTGATATTGCTGGCAACTATACCTTCTTTAATGATTCCATATGCAAAACATTTGGATACACCAATGACGAATTAATGGGCATGAATAACCGGGAGTACACAGAGAAAGAAACTGCTAAAAGATTATACAAAACCTTCAACAGAGTATACAAAACAGGAAACCCCACCAGGATATTTGATTGGGAGATTGTTGGAACAGGCACTACCTTCTTTGTCTACTTGCCTGCATCAGAAGAGACAATCGGTGAAGAGACACACCTCGCAGCACCGATTGAAACAGGAAAAGGGACCATCCTGCTTGTGGACGATGAAGAGATCATCCTTGATGTGGGCGAGGCCTTGCTCACCTCCTTAGGCTATACCGTGCTCACCGCACATGGAGGAAACGAGGCCATTGATATCCTGCGCTCGTCCCTTCCGTCGTCTCCGCCTGATCTGGTCATCCTTGATATGATCATGCCAGGCATGGGAGGAGGAGAGACCTGTGATAAAATGAAGGAGATATACCCTACCATCAAAGTCCTTCTTTCCAGTGGCTACAGTATAAATGGTCAGGCAAAAGAGATACTGAAGAGAGGGTGTAATGGGTTTATACAAAAGCCCTTTACCTTGTCAGAGGTAGCAAAGGCAATACGGGAGGTGATGGGGAAAGAAAGAAATAAGATATAGGTATACTTTCAAATCAGCAGACTATGTGAACATAGTGTGGTTTGTGCTGGCCTCAAAAAACAATAAACCACATTTTATCATTATTTTGGATACAAGTCCATACTTCCTCTGCCTGAAAAATACTATAAAACCAGATAAATAATTTCATACACTCAACGCTCTTGTTTTTTACATTTTTTTAAATATTTGACCAAAGCTAATACAATTTGATAAGGTTGTGAATACCAAATATAATTTTCAATGAAAATTTCCAGATTGTGGATTATGGGAGAAGATCCATAATTTTTGTGTGACGAAGCACGTAGAGGAACAACATTACAGGGTTAGATTGTAGCATTCAACAGCTTTTGCATTTATTAACCATATAGTAAAATTGCTGTTTTTGAGGAATAATAGAGGACTAATAAGGATGAGTACATTAAAACTAATACTTCTTTTCGTTTTATTTATCCTGTTATCTGTTTCAGTGAGAGCAACTCACGCTGACAGGCGATATGTTTCTGATATGCTGCTAATTACCCTTCGCGCAGGCGAGGGCAGAGAGTATGGGGTAATAAAAACCCTAAAAACGGATACCCCTCTCGAGGTGCTTGAAGAAAGTGAAGAATACCTCAGGGTGCGGACAGATGAAGGTGAAGAGGGATGGGTTGCCAAGCAGTATATAAGCTCTGAGGTGCCTAAATCTGTAATCATAGGAGGATTAAAGGAAGAGACCAGCAAGTTGAATGCAAGGATTGAAGAACTCGAAAAAGATCAGGCCTCACTATTGGAACAATTTGAGGTTGCCACACAGAGTCATACTGTAAAGGTAGAAGAGTTAGAAAAAAATGCAAGCAATAGAAAGAAAGAAGCCTCACGCCTTAAGATAGAATTGGCACAGATTACTAAGAAGCACAATACCCTCATCGATCAATCAAAAAATGTTGTTGATTTAATCAGCGGACAAAAAAGGCTTCAGGCAAAAAACGTCAATCTTGATACAAGGGTGGAGCATCTACAGAAGGAGAATGCCGATCTGAGGAATACAAGAAGACTCCAATGGTTTCTCGTAGGGGGCGGCGTGTTCTTTATAGGATGGATTGCCGGAAAAGTCTCAAGAAAGAAGAAATATTATTAGATCTATAGCCGCAGCATTTCTTTTGCATAATAGCGGTACCTTAAATAAAGTCCTTTTTACATAACATCACTGTATATAATTGTCTCTTATGATAAAAATTATCATGTTTTGTTACGTAGAGTTGCGATCATAAGACAGACGACCCTTCAGAAAACTTTCCGATACAGGTTGCAGCCTTCAATTCAGACAGCACAATAACTTGTCAGATATGACATAGAAGAATAGTGAACATGACATTTTTGGCGCATACCTGCTATACCTGCCAGGTGCCATGATTTATCCGAATGACGACAATATCGAGACTCCTGCAATCAAGGTTTCTGGGGACCAGCGGACTAAAACAACAAAAAAGCAGCAGTGGATAGTCCAATCATACCATCGTTTGAAAAAACGAATATTAAACCTTGACGATTTATTGTTATGTGTTATAACAATCGACAAAAGCAGGCAATGATAAACAATAAAATCAATAATATTAAATAGTTATGTTGATTAACCTAAGTCTTCAATTTCCCTGTATCATCTGTAAAAAATTATCCTTAAAATACAAAAAAAATAGGCTTTTATGCAGACATTAATCTTTCAGACCTTAGGAGGCATAGGTCTGTTTATATTCGGCATGAGGATCATGTCCGATGGGCTTAAGAAGGTCGCAGGCAAGAAACTACGTGCTATTTTAAGTGCTGTATCCTCAAATAGGATAATAGCATGCGTCACCGGGACAGTAATCACCAGTATAATTCAAAGTTCAAGCGCCACTACTGTAATGTTGGTTGGTTTTGTTGATGCCGGTCTCCTGACCCTCACACAGGCGGTTGGGGTTATCTTTGGGGCGAATATAGGTACAACAGTAACTGCCCAGTTGATAGCATTTAATATAAGTAACTATGCACTGCCAGCTATTGCTGCGGGAGTATTGTTACGGTTCTTTTTTGCATCAAAAAAATGGCAACGATGGGGAGAGGTCTTGCTGGGATTTGGGATACTTTTTTTTGGATTGGCTACCATGAAAGCCGGGCTTGCTCCCCTTCGATGTGAACCTGGATTTATCGCCTTTTTAACAAGGTTTCAGGCCCAAAACCTTCACGAGATACTTCTCTGCATCCTTGCTGGTGCTGCTCTCACTGTGGCTGTGCAGAGTTCGAGCGCCACCGTTGCTATCACCATGGCACTGGCCAGTCAGGGATTACTTAGCTTTGAGGGGAGTGTAGCTATGATTTTAGGTGAAAATATCGGCACCACTATAACCGCACAACTGGCAGGCATAAGCACCAATATCAATGCCCGGCAGACAGCCATGGCCCATACCCTCTTTAATGTTCTTGGTGTCTTCTTCATGATCTTAATCTTCCCCTATTTTGTAAATGCTGTGGTCTATCTAACTACTCATTTTCTCTCTATTGGGCATCCTGATCTTCTTGTGGGGGGCGAGAAGCCATTTATATCCCGGCATATTGCCAATGCTCATACCCTTTTTAATGTAGTAAATGCCATTCTTTTCCTCTTAATTCTTCCGTATCTGGTTAAAGTAGCTATCTGGCTAACCCCTCAAGGAAAAGAGGAACACCTCGATGAGATCTATCATATCAAATATCTGGACAGGCGGTACCTTGATTCCCCTGAAGTGGCATTGGTACAGACAAAGCAGGAGATTATCAGGATGGCAGATGAGGCTCAAAACATGTTTGATGAAGTAACTCGCGCGTTAAAGATAAGAAATTCAAAGAAATTGGCCAAATGGAAGGATCGGGAAGATGTGCTGGATAATCTTCAAAAAGAAATCACAGATTTTCTTGTCAAGGTTATGCAACAGAATATCATTGTTGAGGAATCCAAAGAAATAACCACCCTTATGAGGATGACCAATAATATTGAGAGGATTGGTGACGAAATAGAAGACATCGCCGAGACACTTGAGCGAATGATTGAAGACAAGCTCTATTTCTCGGAGAATGCAATTCAAGATTTTATAACCGTATCGTTAGAAACCAGGAAATTCCTTACCCTTGTTTTTGAAGGAATTAAAGAGGAAAATAAGCAGATAATGCCAAAGGCAGTAAAATTGGTAGAAAGCATTAACCAGATGACCGAGGAAATGAGATTGAGCCACCATGATCGATTATTCGATGGAGTATGTGAGATAGATAGGGGTATGATCTTTAGTGATATCCTTAATGCCTTTGAGAAGATGGGCGGTTGTTGTTATAATGTGGCACAGGCAATAGCAGGTGTTAAATAATAGCAGAGATATGATCTGGCAGATAAAGGATGATCCATACTCTGCATCTTCACTTGCCAGAAAGTTGGGGGTATCAAAACTACTCGCCTCTCTCCTGATGCATAGAAATATAACATCAACAGATTCAGCTCAATCCTTTCTTTTCCCAAAACTGGGAGTCTTAAGAGATCCATTCCTTCTCAAGGATATGGACAGTGCAACTGAGCTGATAAAAAGTTTTATTGACAAGAAGCAAAAGATAACGATTTATGGTGACTACGATGCAGATGGAATAACTGCTACCTCTCTTCTGTATGATTTTTTCTCCCATCTAAAAATACCGATTTCCTTTTATATCCCACACCGGCTTAAAGAGGGTTACAGCCTGAATGAAACAGCAGTGAGAGAGATAGCAGAAGATGGTACGGATCTCATTATTACTGTTGATTGCGGTATAAATTCCTTTTCAGAGATTACCTTGGCTCATAAACTTCGGATGGAGGTCATCGTAACAGACCACCATCAACCTCCTTCAGGTTTTAAACCACTCTGTCCCACGATTAATCCTTTGAGGCCTGATTGCCCTTTTCCCTTTAAAGAACTTTCTGGTGTCGGGTTAGCCTTCTATTTAGCTATAGCCATACGATCAAAATTGCGGGACACAGGTTTCTTTCAAGACACGGGCGAGCCTGATTTAAGGGTGTACCTTGGGCTTGTTTCCATTGGAACCATTGCCGACATAGTCCCGTTAATAGAGGAGAATAGGATTTTTGTTAAAAGTGGCCTTACTGTGTTGACAAAAATACGGAAACCCGGAATCAATGCCTTATTAAAGGTGTCAGGCATAAAGAATAATCAGGCAATAACTACTCATGACGTAGCCTTTAAATTAGCCCCAAGGCTTAATGCCATCGGGCGATTAGGATCAGCAACGAGAGCGGTTCACCTCCTTACAACTGATGATGAGGCGGAAGCGTCTTCAATTGCCATTCAGATGGACACCCTTAACGCTCAGAGGCAGAAAATACAAAGTGAAATTGTTTCAGAGTGCAGGAAAAAAATTGATAAAATGGAGGGCTTAGAAAAGCATCGGACAATTGTCCTCTCTGATCCACAATGGCACCGGGGAGTTATAGGTATTGTGGCTTCAAAGATTGTCGATGAATATTGTCGCCCAACCTTGCTGTTTGCTGATGAGGGAGATTTGCTGAAAGGATCAGGCAGAAGCATGGATGGGTTTGATCTCTATAAAGCCCTCTCTGGTCTTAGTGATCTGTTAACGCAATTTGGTGGTCATGAATATGCAGCAGGGGTTGCCCTTGAATCGAAAAATATGGAAGAGTTTTGTGATAGATTCGAGGAGCTTGCCAGCAAAAAATTCAACACAAAGGACATGGCTCCGAAAATAGAGGTCGATGCCAGATTAGAACTGGAATCTATCAATCCTCAAGTAGTGCAAGATATTGAGATGTTGTTCCCGTTTGGTCACCAGAATCCTCAGCCTATATTCTGGGCTGGTCCTGTAAAGATTGTCTTTTCCACAGTGGTAGGGAACGATCATTTGAAACTCACAATAAAAGAAAAGGGAACCACTTTTGACTGCATTGCATTTGGTAAGGCTCCATTACATCCTCTGAAGGGAAAAGTAGTGGATATCCTCTTTCATATGGAGATGAATACATGGCAGGGAATTGAGTCGATTCAATTGGTGATAGTTGATTTGCGGCTTAATTAAGAAGTTAAAAGTGCCTAAAGTGAACTAAAATGCCTAAAGTCTATCCTACCGTTATATGATTTTAACGACGCATTAGAATTATAGGCTAGGCCTGTCCGCCATATGGCAAGTGGGTCTAGTCCAAGGTGTAGAATTTTGAAAAGACATAATGGATAAGAAAAACTTTGTGAAAGAACCTGAAAAACTTCAGCTCACTTCAAATTTTAGGCACTTTAGACACTTTAATCGGAGTCAGGAAATAATTTGGCAGCCTCTTCAATATCTTCTGGGGAAAATATAAAAAGGGATTTTTTTTCACCCTGGATAGCAGAGCCATACACATAATTGATATTTATTCCTTCTTTGCCAAATTTTTCTGTCATTTTGGCAAGGGTGCCAGGTTTATTATCAATAACCAGGCCTATAACCGGCATCACATCAAAGATGTAATCCCCTTTGGCTAAGAGATTAACTGCCTTATCAGTCTGATCCACCAAGAGCCTGATAAGGGCAAACTCTGCTGAATCTTTCTTCATTGATCCATAGCTGGCAGCAGGGGCAATCCTTTTAAGGGATTTTCCTCTACCCCTAAAAAGTTCCTGCACATATTGCGATGCATCTTGAATGGTAAGGGCATCAATATTAATTCCCGCCTGAAACAAGATGGTGGTAAGCTTTCCTAATTCCCCGGGGACATTCTTTAAAAAAAGTGATATCTCTGTTTTTATCATTTGTTAGCACTCATTTATTTTTCTCCCATGTACCCTTTAAAATATTTAAAAAATTCAGAGTCGGTTGAAAGCACAAGGGTGCTGTCTTTATCCATGGTCTCTTTATAAATATCGAGTGTATTAGTAAAGGAATAGAAATCAGGATCTCGTCCATAGGCCTGGGCATAAATTTTTGTTGACTCGGCATCTGCCTTACCCTTTATTTCCTGGGCCGTTCTATATGCCCCGGATGTGATCCTTTTCATCTCCTTTTCTTTGTCACCTTCTATCTTTCTGGCCTCTCCTTTCCCTTCTGACCGAAACTTCTCAGCTATCTGCTTTCTCTCTGCAATCATCCTGGCATAGACTGATCTTTGAACCTCTTCTACATAATTCAATCTCTTTATCTTGACATCTACCAGCTCTATACCGAATTTGGCCAGCTTTGGCTGTGCCTGATCCATGATGCCTTTGGTAATTTTAGCCCTCCCTGTTTTAACCTCACCCAGAGGGCTTATATCTTTTACATCATCGAGCCCCTCTTCAAAGGTATCCAGTTCTCTGTTGGTCATCCTCACGGTTTCAATTAACGAGTAAGAGGTGATAAAGTTTCTTACTGCTGGATCTATAATGTCATCAAGCCTGCCAAGACCAGCGACCACATTGTTGACTGTTTCAAAAAATTTGAGGGGATCAACGATCTTCCACCTTGCAAAGGTATCTACCCATATAAAGGTCTTATCCAGAGTTGGGATCTGCCCGGGATCCCCATCCCATTCAAGGAGGTTTTTTGGAAAATAGTTTGTAGTATCAATAATAGGAAGCTTAAAGTGCAAGCCAGGATTTATTTTTGGTTTCCCGATAGCCTCACCAAACCGTGTAACAACCACCTGTTCGGTCTCATCAACAATATAGAATGCCCCAAAGAAAATAATGATGATAATGATGATCAAGGCATAGATTAATCCCTTTAATTT